>Ga0208769_1000016_pt1 | contig 90490 bp, 97 predicted proteins | sample AntAceMetag02UKC_FD_184768 | JGI IMG/M metagenome (GOLD analysis project Ga0208769, IMG submission 184768) | Saline lake microbial communities from Ace Lake, Antarctica- Antarctic Ace Lake Metagenome 02UKC (SPAdes) (version 2) | ecosystem: Environmental > Aquatic > Non-marine Saline and Alkaline...
CCAATAAGCCCAATTAACTTAACAGAGTACACTCACACACACTTTTATAAACCCACATCTTCATCAAATTATATAACAAATGGTTAGTAGGTCTTGAGCTTAAATGTCTCTTATGACTTACGCTCAAGAAGTAGCATATTTCTTGAATTTTGTTAATTGTCTTTATTGACTAGATAATGAATAGTTGACTGATTAAGTTGGCTTGCTGAATAGTTGAGTAATTGACTAAAAGAAAAATCGAAAATGGAAAAATTCACAAAGTTAGGATTAAGCACAGAACTCACAGATGTATTGAGGCAATTTGGTTTCAAACAACCTTCTGAGATTCAGGAGAAAGCAATTCCTTTAGCAATGGCTGGGAATGATATTATTGGAGGTTCTGCGACAGGAAGCGGAAAAACTTTAGCGTTCGCATCACCAATTATTGAAAACTTAAAACCAAATAGAAACATCCAAGCATTAATTTTAACTCCAACAAGAGAACTCGCAGAACAAGTTGCAACTGCAATTAGTGATTTTAGTAGAAACAAAAAATTAAATGTCTTAGCAGTTTATGGTGGTGTAAGCATTGAACCTCAAATGAGAAAACTTGCTATGGCAGATGTGCTCGTCGGAACGCCCGGAAGAATTTTAGACCATCTTCAAAGAAGAACATTAAATTTGAGTAATGTTAAATTCCTTGTTTTAGATGAAGTCGACAGAATGTTTGACATGGGTTTTTCTAGGGATGTTGAAAGAATCCTTCACGAATGCCCAGAAGACAGACAAACAATGATGTTCTCGGCAACAGTTTCAGGAGACATTGATTATCTATCTAAGAAATATACAAGAAACCCAATAGAAATTTCTGTAGAATCTTATGTTGATGCTTCTAAATTAGAACAAATTTATTACGATGTGCCAGACAATAAAAAATTCTCATTACTAGTGCATTTATTGAAAAAAGAAGAAGCTGGTTTTGTTCTGGTTTTTTGTAGCACACGAAGAAACGTAGATTTTGTTGCAGATAATTTGATAAGATTAGGAATTAAAGCAAAAGCTATTCACGGCGGGCTTGACCAAAAAAAGCGATTAAGAGTTTTAGATGAATTCAAGAAAAAAGGTGAAGGTGTTTTAGTTTGTACAGATGTTGCCGCAAGAGGTTTGGACATTAAAAGTGTAAGTCATGTTTACAATTACGACATTCCCAACGACCCTAAAGATTACATTCATAGAATCGGGCGAACAGCAAGAGCAGGAGAAGAAGGAAAAGCTGTAACAATTTTAGCCAGTAGAGATTACGAAAAATTCGGAGCATTGTCAAGATACGAAGAAATCAATATAACCCCTAATGACTTACCTCAACTTGAAATTGTTAGAATCAATATAGACTCTGGTAACAGAGACAGCAGATTCAAGGGCAGTCCGAGAAGAAATGATTTTAACAGAGGACCTAGGCAAAATAATTTTAATCGTGGGCCAAGAAGTTCAGGAAGAAGTGATGGAAGAAGTCCGAGAAGTGATGATAGACCAAGAAGAAACGATTCAAGAGGACGAAGTTCATATAATCAAAGGCCAAATTCACGAAGACCTTCAGGGAGAAATAATAATTTTAAAAGTCCGAGCAGACATAGAAGGTAATTATTTTACTTTTTTCCAAACAAAATAAGAAAGGATTCCAAACACAATTGTTCCTGCAATAAATGCAGGTATTTTATTTTCTAGGTTTTTTACAATTCCTTCAATAATTAATGCTGTACCTGTGCCAATTCCAACAATCTGAAATGGTAGATAAGTGATGAATAAACCACCTATTGATAAAATCAAACCTGCAATTACAAAAACATAAAATATTCTATTGTTATAAACATCTCTAGCTTCGTCATATTCATCCCCACATTCAGAATAAAAATCACACCCCATATTTAACCATATTCCACCTTCATCAATACACTCTTGTTCAGTCCACTCTACTTTTTGAGAATAGCTATCTCTATCACAATAATCATTATATTCTGGACTTGGGTAAAAAGCATACACCCCCAAGTTTATCAATCCAAAAAGAATTAATGCCAAAGCAATTCCCATTGTAATCTGCATCCCTTTTTTCTTTTTCATGTTGTTTAAAATATTTTATTTATTCTTTAGGAACTTCTTCTTTTTTCTCTTCGACTTTCTTACCTTCAAATTCAGAATAATGACACTTACCACAGTAAACTCTTCCTTGTGATTTCATTAAAAATACTCCTGGCCCACATCGCGGGCAAGTTCTTTCTCTTGTAATCTTATCTCCTTCAATTTTGTATTTAGTATATTTCTTACTAGTTGGTTTGTTTTTGTGTGGTTTCTTTCCTTTTTTTATTATTTTTTTAGGCATTTTATTTTTTTCCTTTTACTTTCTTTTTTGGTTCTGCTTTTTCTTTTTCTTCACTTGAAGAATAAACATTTGCATTTACCATAAATATCTTCGCGCCGAATTGTCCATGTATTCCTTTAACTTCTACTGCTTCTGGTTGAGCTGAAAATTTCTGAGCAATTAAATTTTTTATTTCTTCTCTACTCGGAGTAATTGCAGCTTCTACACTTCCCTGAATTTCTTTTCGTGCAAATAACGGATTTTCTGTTTCTTTAATTATTTCTAGTTCCATAAGAATTACCTTGTTTTAATTGCGAAATTTCCTTTACTTTTAATATCTAATTTTTGAGCTATTTCTGATTTTTCTGGATTTAAGATTACAATTCTTCCTTTGAAACTTTCTGTTGATTCCTTAGATTCACACTTAGGACATTTATCTCCTTCGTAAATTGTGTTACAAATTTTACATGCTTTTTGTTTTACCATTATTTTTTCTTTCCCGCCTTTGCTTCTTTATCTTGAATTTTTGCTACTTTCTCTGCATCTTTCTGTTTATTTAATCTATCTTCTTTAATCCATTCAATTTTACCTAAACCCGGTTGTCTCATAGTAAGTCCGATTTTTAATTCTCCGCCCTTGTGACTAATTGCGACGATTCTTGCAAGACATAAATCTCCTTGTTTTAAACTTCTTTTACTTGATTTACCTAATAATGAATTTGCTTTACTAAAACTAACATAATCTTCCATTGTTTGACTAATGTGGATCATTCCCCTCATGACACCCATGTCAATAAAAGCGCCAAAGTTCGCAATTTCTGAAATAACTCCATATACTAATTCATGTAATTCTGGTTTCCAAGCTAACAGTTTAAATCTTGATTTGTAATAAGTTGCTCCGTCGCCAGCAATGATTACTCCCTCGCCAACTTCTAAAACTTCAATCACAGAAACAACATGTCCTATTTCCTTATCGTAACTCCCAGTGTAGGTTTCATGGAGTTGCTGATTAACAGACTCTGTAGTAGGCAAACCAAATAATTTAGGTTCTACTCGGATATGGTCTTCAATCTCAGTTAAATAAAACATTTTAGATGCAATTTAGAGTAAAAATTGGTTTTTAAAAGTTGCTGTCGCTTAAATAACTTCTAATTTCTTTTTCTGTCTAATTATTAATTTCTGATTGGGAAACTTCCCTTGCAATTCTTTATCCAATGTGGCAATGATAATGCTCTTGTCTTTTTTTGCTAATTTTGCTATTCCATTATCTACGTTTTTATTTTCTAAACTAATTTTCTTAAATGGGCTTTTTTTTAACATATTCAACGCAATTTTGGCTTCTTCCCTAAAGCGAAGTTTTTTTTGTGATGTGCTAATTCTTTCTATCTCTTTGATAACCTGTTCTGGGATAATAATTGTTATTCCTAAGAGTTGAATCTCCTCAAAAAAATCCACTTTATTTCTAATACAAGTCAAAATAAAATTTGTATCCAGTAATACTTTTTTCATATTTTAAAGATGTTTAAGAAACTTTTAAATATTGTCTTTGGTTTTGAAAATAAGAGATGATAGAGAAAGAAAATATTCTTAACATTTTAAAAGAAACACAAATAGCGTTAAGAGCGGGGGATGTAGTTAAACTCAAAGAGATGAGCAACCGCACGATTCACACTGCTTCGATTGAACAAGATTCTATCAGCCTTGTTTTGGCTGTTCTTATTTATTCTTTAAGTAAAATTCTTGAAAGAAAAGATTATCAAAAATATCCTGAGTGGAAAATAGTTTACAAATCAATTAGAGTTTCATTAGACAAAGCGATTTTGGCTGTCAACAAGGGTGATGAGAAGGCTTTGAGAGAAAATTTGAGTTTGACACGAAAATCTATTTTAAAGCTTTCTGGAAAATTAAAAATTTATATTCAAGATGTTTTTAGAAGAGCTAGTATAAATAAGGCTTCACGTCTCTATGAGCACGGGATTTCTTTAGAACGAACTGCTAGTTTGTTGGGTGTTACAATGTTTGAACTTTCTGAATATTCTGGGAGGACTGGAATTTCTGATGTTCCCTTGGGAAAAACACTGGGCGTGAAGGAAAGACTTAATCTTGCAATGGAGATATTCAAATGAAAAAAATCGAGAAAGCACTGATATTTGACGCAAGTTCGATAATTACTCTTGTTATGAATGGACTCTTGCCTGAGTTGGAAAAACTTAAAGAAAAGTTTAATGGGAAATTTTTGATACCTGCAGATGTGCAAAGAGAAATTATTGATAAGCCGATGAAGATTAAGAGATTTGCTTTTGAAGCATTGAAAGTTAAGGAATTGTTTAATGCTAAAGTTTTGGAAACTCCTGCTTCTGTTGGCGTGGATGATAATTTAATTTCTAAAAAAGCAAAAGAATTCAAAGATGTAGCAAATAATCTTTTTGAAGCTAGGGGAAAACCATTACACATTATTGATTTGGGAGAGGCTTCTTGCTTGGCATTGAGTCGGATTTTGGATGAAAAAGGCATAAAGAATATAGTGGTGGTTGATGAAAGAACAACTCGGATGTTAGGAGAAAAACCAGAGAATCTAGAGAGTTTACTACGAAAAAAACTTCATACCAAAGTAACCTTAAAAGAGAAAGATTTCAAGTTTTTCGCGGGATTTAAATTCATACGTTCAGCAGAGTTAATTTATGTTGCTTACAAGAAAGGTTTGACTAGATTTAAGAATGGAATTTTAGAAGCTTTGCTTTGGGCAATTAAATCAAAAGGTTGTGCAATTTCTGGGGATGAGATTAAAGAAATGGTTAGGATTGGATAGTAAGAGTTAAAAATAAGTTATTTCTTGTAGAATTAGGGTGCGTAGTTTAGTGGTAAAATAGGCGGCTCCAGCCCGCCAGCTGGGGGTTCGATTCCCTCCGCGCCCATTTCTAAAATGTCATTTGATGGTTCACACTTAATTTGTAAAATCCACTTAGAGAGAACTATCTATTGTTGCATTGAAAAAAAGTGGATTTGTGTAAAATGTAGATTAGAAAAAATTTCACCTAATCCATCTACATAAAACTTATAAAGACATATGAAGTACACTTCATATGAGCGATAATACATACCATCTCTTTTTCAGGAATCTTGCAAATCCCTTAAAGATAAAAATTATAATTGCGCTAAGAGAAAAAGAAAATTCTGTTAGTGGTTTGTCTAGTGAATTAAAAATTGAACAAAGCAAACTTTCCCATGCTCTTACTTCTCTAAGGTGTTGTAATATTGTAAAAGTTAAACAAGAAGGTAAGCAAAGAATTTATTTTTTGAATAGAAATACGATTATCCCCATGTTAAAATTAATTGATGAACATGCCCAAACATTTTGTGGTGGAAAATGTAAGGAGTGTGCCAAATGAAAAATATTTATTTAGATAACGCAGCGACGACAAAAGTCGATGGAGATGTTTTGAAAGCTATGCTTCCTTATCTCACAGAAAAATATGGAAATGCGTCTTCACAACATTCTGTTGGACAAGAAGCCAAGCAAGCATTAGAAAAAAGTCGGCGAGTAATTGCAAGAGCGATAAAAGCACGTTCTTATGAATTGGTTTTTACTTCTGGTGGGACAGAATCCAATAATCTTGCAATCAAAGGTTTGTTTTTTGCTAACTATCCAGAGAAAGATCATATTATTATTTCAAAGATTGAACATGATTGTGTTTTGAACGCGTGTAAGTGGCTTGAGACACAAGGGGCAAAAGTGACTTATTTAGATGTCGATGAAAAAGGATTTGTTAATCCGCAAGATATTGAAGAAGCTATAACTGAAAAGACTATTCTTGTTTCAATCATTCATGGAAATAACGAAATTGGTACTATTCAAGATTTAGAAACAATCGGGGAGATTTGTAAAAGAAATGGGGTTCTGTTCCATACAGACGCTTGTCAGAGTTTCACCAAGGTTCCTTTAAATGTTAGAAAGCAAAAATTAGATTTAGTAACCTTAAATGCTCATAAGATTCATGGGCCTAAAGGGGTGGGTGTTTTATACATTCGAGATGGAATAAATATCACTCCCATCGCTCACGGAGGAGGACATGAAAAGAATTTGAGAAGCGGGACAGAAAATGTTCCGGGAATTGTTGGATTTGCTAAAGCTGTTGAAGTTGCGAAAGTAAGAGATGTTAGACAAATGGAAGAATTAAGAGATAAATTAATTGATGGACTTTTGAAAATTTCAGGGGTGAAATTAAACGGTCCAAGAGAAAGGTTGTGTAATAATGTGAATATTTCATTTGGAAACATTGAAGGAGAATCTATTGGTGGTTATTTAGAAAACTTCGGAATCTGTACTTCAACTGGTTCGGCTTGTTCGTCGCACTCGTTGGAAACAAGCCACGTGTTAAAAGCAATCGGTTTAACTCCCCTTCAATCAAATAGCTCTTTACGAATAAGTTTGAGTAAATATAATACAGAAGAAGAAATAAATTATTTCCTAGAAACTATTTCTAAAATTGTAGAAAAGTTAAGGAGAATTAGTCCATTAAAATGAAAATAACAAAAAAGACAAAGATGAGTGATTTGATAGAGAAGTACCCTAAATCAGCAGAGATTTTGTTTAAGGCTGGGCTTTCCTGCGTGGGTTGTCCGATGGTAATGCAAGAAACAATTGAAGATGGTTGTCTTGGGCACGGTTTTACTGAAAAAGACATTGAAAAACTCATTAAAAAATTGAACGAGAAAAAATGAAATATTCAAAAAAAGTTCTGCAAAATTTTTTGCACCCAAAAAACATGGGAGAAATCAAAAACTCAGACGGGATTGGAAAAATTGGAAATCCGACTTGTGGAGATATAATGTGGGTTTATATTAAAGTTGGAGAAAAAAACGGGAAAGAATTCATCAAGGACGTTAAATTCAAAACGTTTGGTTGCACTGCAGCAATCGCTACTTCTTCTATGGTAACTCAACTTGCTAAAGGCAAGGAATTAGAAGACGCTAAAAAAATTACTCGTGATGATGTTGCAAAGTCCCTTAAGGGATTACCTCCAATAAAAATGCATTGTTCTAATCTCGCAAGTGATGCTCTGAAAAAAGCGATTGAAGATTATAAAAAGAAAAAGCAAAAAGAAAAATGAATGTTGAACAAAAGTTCAAACAAACCTTGAAAGAAATTAAATTAAGTAAAAAAGACAAAATTTTAGTCGCGCTTTCTGGAGGCAAGGATTCTGCGGTAACTGCTTATCTCTTGAAAAAGTTGGGATATAATATTAAAGGAATCCATGTAAACCTAAGTGTAGGAGAGTATAGTGAGAAATGTTTGAAGGGGGTAAAAGAATTATGTGAAAGCTTAGGAATAAAACTTTATGTTTACGATCTTAAAAAAGAACAGAAAAAAGGAATGAAATATTTTTGGAAGAAAAATAAAAATTTGAATCACTGTGCAGTTTGTGGAGTTTTCAAAAAATGGATTTTAAATCGCGAAGCGAGAAAATTGAAAGTTGATAAAATAGCTACAGGGCACAACTTAGACGACGAAGTTGAAACATTTCTTTTGAATGTTCTCAAGGGAAGTTTACAATTAAGTTCTAACTCGGGAATCATTACTAAAAATCAAATAGATGCAAAATTTATCCCAAGAATTAAACCACTTTTCTATCTTCAAAATAATGAAGTAAAAGAATTTGCAGAGAAAAACAACGTGCCTTTCATAAAAGGAATCTGTCCTTATCGTGAAGATTCTTATAGAATACAAGTTCGTAAATTTGTAGAGACATTATCTAATAAAGATAAGACAAACATTATGAAAAATTTTGAGGTTGTTTCTAAGAGATTAGAAAAACAAAAAGAGAATAAGATAAATTATTGTGAAATTTGTGGGGAGCCATCAAGAGGGCGAATTTGTAAAATGTGCCAATTAATGAAATTAAAATAAAATTATTTCTTTCTTTTTTTCTTAACAGATTTTTTCTTTCTTGAAACTTTCTTCTTTGGTTTCATTTCTGAAAAAAAGAAATAATAAAGAATTGGTAAAATTCCAACTGTATTTAATAACGCAAGAACAACAAACCATCCAACTTGTTTCTTTCGTGCTGATTTCCATAATCCCAAAAGTTTCCAAACTAAAGACCAAATAACAATCATAACAAATAACCAAAGGGTCATTCCTAATTCATTAGCTAATTGTGAATAATAGTTTTGCATAAGTTACCAAGTCTCCAGCGATTTAAAAAGATTTTGTTTTTTAGTGTTATCCTCATCAAGTACTGATAAATGTTTAAATAGTATTTCTTTCTCCATATTCCATCGTATTCCATATATAGTATATTGGAGTGCTGGAGCATACAAGATATTGTATGTAATATAAGATGGAATGTCCATACTGCATGAATAAAACTTCGCGAGTAACCGATAAAAGGGAATCTCCTTCTGGAATCAGAAGAAGAAGAGAATGTCTCAAGTGTAAAAAAAGATTTACCACATATGAAAGAGTGGACAAAGGGGACATGTATATCCTAAAAAAAGATGGACGAAGAGAGCTATTTAATCGAAGAAAATTAGAAGAAGGGGTTAATCGAGCTTTTGAAAAACGAGCTATTTCACAAGAAAAAATAAACAAATTGGTTGAAGAGATTGAAGAGCAATTAAGAAGAAAGGGAGTTAAGGAAATAAAAAGTGAATATGTTGGGGGATTAGTAATGAAAAAGATAAAAAAATTAGATAATGTGGCTTACATCAGGTTTGCATCTGTGTATCGAGATTTTCAAGATGCTAAAGATTTTAAAAAAGAGTTAAAGGAATTGTAAATGGCTAAAGGTAAATTAAAAATAAATAGATATCTTACAGAAGCAGGGAAAGCACCAGGAGATTACTTTGAATGGGAAAAATCAGATGTAGATATTACAGATGGAGATAATAAAGTAATATTTACTCAGAAAGAATCAGAATTTCCTGAAAGATACAGCCAGCTAGCAAGACAAATTATTGCATCAAAATATTTTTTTGGAGAGATTGGAACTCAAAATAGAGAAAATTCATTGAAAGACCTTGTTGGGAGGGTCACTACCACAATTGAAGGTTTTAGCTATGGAGATGGTTATTTTTCTAAAGAAGATTCTAAGGCATTCCAAGAGGAACTTACTTACATATCATACAATCAAATGATGGCATTTAATTCTCCTGTTTGGTTTAATGTTGGGACACATAATTTAATAGAACCAAGTAGTGAGAAAAAAGAAGCGTGGAGAATTGCTGAGAAAGATAAGAATATTATCTATGAAACTCCTTTTGGACCTATAGAAATTGAAATTAAAAAAGGGACTGCAATCCCAATTGAAATTGGAGAAGATAGATTATTCCCCCAAACCTCTGCTTGTTTCATTCAATTTGTTGAGGATAGTATGGAAGGTATTATGAACCTTTCTAAAAAAGAAGCATTGTTATTCAAATATGGTTCTGGAACTGGCTCAAATCTTTCAACACTTCGTTCATCTTATGAAAAACTTTCTGGTGGAGGAAAACCCTCTGGACCACTAGCCTATTGGGCATTTTATGACAAGGTTGCAGGAATTGTAAAATCTGGAGGAAAAACAAGAAGGGCAGCTAGAATGAATTGCCTTGATGATGACCATCCCAACATATTAGAATTCATAGATTCGAAGATGGTGGAAGAAAAGAAGTTACATATTCTTATAGACAATGGAATTCCTTTTGAGAATGCACAAGACAGTGTAAATTATCAGAATACAAATATTTCTGTGAGGGCAAGTGACAAATTTATGAATGCTGCACTTAATGACGAAGAATGGCAAACAGTTCCAGTTCATAATAAAGAAATGGCAGATGAAATGCCAAAATATAAGGCTAAAGATTTAATGAGAAAAATTGCAGAGAATACTCATTTTTGTGGAGACCCGGGGATGCAATTTGGCGATACAATAAATAAATGGCATACTTGTAAAAATTCTGGTAAAATAAATTCTTCAAATCCTTGTTCAGAATTTATGTTCTTAGATAATTCTGCGTGTAATCTTGCTTCATTGAACTTAGTATCTTTTCTGGAAGGAGAAACCTTTGATGTTGAATTATTCAAGCATGTTACTAAATTAACAGCAATTTCCCAAGACTTGCTAATAGATAATTCGTCTTATCCTACTAAAGAAATTGCAGAAAATTCTCACTTATTTCGGCCTCTTGGAACTGGTTATGCTAACCTTGGTGCCCTAGTTATGTCTCAAGGATTGCCTTATGACTCGGATGGAGCAAGAGCCATAGCTGGTGCAATAACTGCGTTAATGACTGGAACCGTTTATGAAACTTCAACTGAGATGGCAGAAAAGAAAGGGACCTTCAAAGAATACAAGAAGAACAAGGAACCGATGATGGAAGTTATGAATATGCATAGAGAAGCATTAAAAGAAATTGATAGAAAAAAATTACCAAAAGGATTAGAAAATATTTTAGATGAAGCAGAAAAAACATGGGACAATGTGATAGCGAGGGGAGAAGAATATGGATTTAGAAATGCTCAAGCAACGGTTCTTGCTCCTACAGGAACAATAGGTTTTATGATGGACTGTGATACTAAGGGAATTGAACCAGAAATTGGATTGGTGCAAATGAAGAAACTTGTGGGGGGAGGAATATTAAGATTAGTCAATGGAACAGTAATGCCCGCATTGGAAAGATTAGGATACGATAAAAATCAAATGAGTGAAATAGAAAAATATATCGAAGACAATGCAACTGTCGAGGGAGCACCCCATATTAAAGAAGAGCACATCCCTATTTTTGATTGCTCTAATAAACCTAAACAAGGAACAAGAACAATTTCTCCATTAGGACATCTAAAAATGATGGCGGCTGTTCAACCTTTCCTTTCTGGAGCAATTTCTAAAACAGTAAATATGCCTGAAGAAGCTACAGTTGAAGAAATAAAAGAAACATATAATGATGCTTGGAAAATGCGGTTAAAGGCCGTTGCTATTTATAGAGACCAAAGCAAGAGATCACAACCACTTAGTTTTGCTGAGAAGGAAAATCTTCTTGAAGAGAAAGTTAAGCCAGTAAGAAGAAAATTATCTAATACAAGAGATGCCATTGTTCATAAGTTTGAAATTGCTGGAGGACATGAAGGCTATTTGACGGTGGGGATGTATGATGATGGAACCCCGGGAGAAGTATTTATTGATATGAATAAAGAAGGAAGTACAACAAAAGGATTGGTAGATGCAATTGGAATTTTGACTTCAATGTCTTTGCAATATGGTGTTCCATTACAAAAAATAGTTGAAAAATTTAGACACCAAAAGTTTGAACCATACGGAATGGTAAAAGGACATCCAGAAATCCACACAACAGATTCAACTATCGATTACATTGCTAATTTCTTAGGGAAAAAATTCTTAGGAAATGGTAACGAAGAAAATGGAAACGGGAAGGGGAATGAACAACCTGCTGAAATAAAAAAAGAAAAGAAACAGAAGGAAGAACCTATGGAAGAAACAGGAGGCTTTTGTATTGTCTGTGGATCCTCTATGATAAAGAAAGGACACTGTTTAGAAAAATGTTCAAAATGTGGATGGGAAAGTCCAAAAGGTTGTGGAGAATAATATCTATCTTTAATCATCATAATCTATATAAAAAATAATAAGACATAATAATATGATAAAAGTGGTTGAGCCAAAAGTTAATGTTATTGATTTTGGTCCTAAGTTGATTCTTAAGGATGGAACAGCAATAACTCCTGATGAATTCGTTTATGGAGCTGCTGGAATTACTTACAAGGATGTGGGTGCCTTGAGTGAACTTATCGAACTAAAAAAGAATGATGTTGAAATTCGAGAAAAAATAAAAACTAGTTTAATAAAATCTGGTGGTGCAGGACATGCTTCTATGGCAACTACTCCTGGCATGTGGATTTTTTTAGAAGGTAATTGTTCGAAGCTCGTGGATTCTATTTTTACTGGTGCTAGATTTGCAAGTTCTTTAATGCCTTCTGGAAGAAGAATTCCCATCACAAAAGACCAAATTGTTGTTCCAAGAGGAATTCATAAAAGAGGGAAAAGTGCAGAGAATGTTTATGTTCAAAGTCTTGAAAATTGTATTGGTGCTTATGAAAAATTGCAAACCCAAGGAGTTCCGAAACAAGAGGCAAGCAAAATTGTTCCTTACGGACATAGGGGAGGGGGTTTTGTGTTTATGCCTATGGAAACATTAATCTCAATATCTAAAAATATGGGATATGCTCCAGAAGATATTCCTGAAGAAGGAAGAATGATTGTTTCTCAATTAGAAGAATTCATTCATGGTAATGGAATGGAAATAACTTATGAGGCAAGGAAGGCTGCTCCGCGAGAGGGTTGTCCAAATCCAAATATTTTTCACCACCGAAATAATTTAGCACAAGAACTTATAATGCAAGGGGAAAGTGAATTACATACTCCAACACTCTTAACTGAAAGTTACATTCCTAGCTTAGAAAGAGATGGAAGGATAGCCCAATTTCTAATGCAAAGAGAAGAATTATTTGAGAAACATCCAGAAAACATATGGAGAGAATGGCCCAACTTATTATCTAAACTTGATGAAATTGTTCAAGATTATAATAATTCTATTCAGGTTACTACATTGTCTAATTCTCCTTGGAGAGTTTGGGGAGAAGTTAAAAGACATAGAACACTCCCACAAATAACAGAACCTATTTATCATGCTGTTGAACGAGCTAATCATATCAAAAATCATAATTTAGATTCTCCGTTGGTAGAGGATGTTTTTTCCCTTCCTGAATCTGTAAAAAATGAAAAAGAAAATTTTCATCTATGGAAAGACACGTTTATGGATTCTCTAACGGCTTATAATTCTTTAACAAAAATGGGTGTTTTAGAAAGTGATGCTATTGCTGTTATTCCTCGTGGATTAAAAATGGGAATTGTAAAAACCTTTGATTTGTTTAATTTAACAACAGGATATATGTCTTTAAGATTATGCACAACTGCTGAACCAGAAATGAGAGAAACAACTGAATACGAAAAAACTTTGTTTTTGGATTCAAATATGCCAGAAGCAGTAAAAAAAATAATAGAACCAAAATGTGCATATACTGGTTTCTGCCCAGATAGGAATTGTGGTAAAGTTAAAAATTATGTCCCTTCTTATGACAAAGAATTTCATAAAGAAATGCAATTAATTAGAGAAAAAGAAATTAAAGCTGTCATATAAACTTTAAAGAGAATTGGTATAATGAAAATTAAAATTAAAAAACTTCATCCAGATGCTATCATTCCAAAATATGCTCATTCGGGTGACGCGGGGATGGATTTGTTTTCTTTAAAAGAAATAACTTTAGTGCCACACTACCGTATTGCAATTAAAACCGGAATTTCTATTGAATTGCCAAAAGGATATGTTGGTTTAATTTGGGATAAATCTGGGGTTGCTTTAAAACAAGGAATAAAAGCTATGGCGGGCGTGATGGATGCAGGTTATCGGGGAGAATACAAAATAGTTATGGTTAATTTATCTTCTAAAAATTTTAAAATTAATAAAGGACAAAAAATTGCTCAACTTTTAATTCAGAAAATTGAACGTCCAGAAATAGAAGAAGAACAAAGTCTTTCTGAAACTTCTCGAGGTGGAGGCGGTTTCGGAAGCACGGGTTCTTAATCAGAATATTTATAAATCTCTTTATTTCTATAAACCGATGACAGAAGACAATAAAGTTTCTGAATTAACAAACGGAGAGTTTGAGGAATTTATCAAAGACGGAATTACATTAATTGATTTTTTTGCGGAATGGTGTATGCCTTGTTTGATGCTGGCTCCTGTTGTCGAAGAAATGTCTAAAAAGTTTGATGGCAAAATAAAATTCGGCAAAGTAGATATTGATAGTAATCGCGAATTTGCACAAAAATTTGGTATTAATTCTATTCCAAATCTAGTTGTGTTTAAGGATGGAGAAGTTCTTGAACAATTTGTCGGCTTGATGTCTGCAGAAGATTTAGAAGAAAAGTTGAAAAAATTTATTTAAAGATTTCTTTAAATGCCTCATTCATATACATAATCGCCCAATTTCTTAAAAACAATGCTCCGGGAAAACTATCTACATTTTCATGTGCGTAAACATAAACTTTATTTTTATCAAACTGGAATTCTTTTAATTTATTTTCTGTAAATTTAATATATAAATTACCAAACGAGACACAATTAGAATCTTCTTTATTAAAATAAATGCCCCCACCAACATTTCTATTTATTGAAAAATTTTTAACTAATCCGTTTTTTGCAAGAAGTATCTTATCTTCCCATACACCAAATCTTTGAAAAGGACCCTCTTGAAAGACCTTTGGTTTTTCCCTTAAAAAAACTTCTTTGACCCACCTTTCTTTTCCTTTATCTGAAAAAGGATAATTCCTTAATTCTTCATACCATTCTTTAGCGACTTGGGGGAAAATGCGATTGGCAATAGAACCATCAATTACTATTCCTTCATTCAATAAACTAGGATGAAGGGGGATATAAAAGGAGGTTTCATAAAGGATAGGCAATTCTTCTTTTTTGAGGAATAATTCTTCCAATTCCATAAATTTCATTGAAGATTTTTATTTAAATAGATTATTGCGCCAAGGATTAATTTTATAAATTAAGTTTATCTAAAAAGGATTATGGCTCCGTAGCTTCCCAGAAGGGATGGCCTGTTTGCAGGCCTCAGCTTAAAAGAAGCTTCGCATGTCAGTATGGCTCCGTAGCTCAGCTTGGTTAGAGCACTGGACTTTTAATCCAGGTGTCGAGGGTTCAAATCCCTTCGGGGCCATTTCCCACTTTAGCAGGGTTTTCCTAGAAATTCCCATAAAACCCAAAGTTTTTTAAACCAAAAAAAATAATCTTTTATTATTGTACAGTTGTAATTACTAACAGTACTCTCTAAACCCCCTTTTCATACACAATGCACATTCTACAACCCAAACATACTAAACTAGGCGACAAAGAGATTGAAACTCTATTAACAAAACTAAATATTTCTAAAACACAATTACCAAGGATTCTTTTGAGCGATCCTGCTCTACCTGAAAACTGTCAGGTTGGAGATGTCATCCAAATTAAACGAATTGATGGAGAATACTTCCGAGTTGTCATATGAAAACAAATAATCATCTTGTCGTAAAAAAGTATCTTAGAGAACACTCTTTAGTTGAATCAAACTTAACATCATTTAATGATTTTATTGAATATAGGATGCAGGAAATTGTGGATGAAATTTCTTCAAACATTGACAATGAAGATTTTGAAATAAAATTAGGAAAGATTAAAGTTGAACGTCCAAAGATTATCGAAGCAGATGGTAGTTCTTCTTTGGTTCTCCCATATGAATCAAGAATTAGAAAATTAACTTATGCAGCTCCAATTACTCTCGAAATAACTGTAAGAAAAGGAGACCAAGTTGATTCTGAAACTGTAGAAATTGGAAAAATTCCAATTATGGTAAAAAGTAATGTTTGCAATATTCACGGAATGTCAAAAGACGAACTCGTTAAAAATTATTCAGACCCATTAGATCCTGGAGGATATTTTATTATTAACGGAAATGAAAGAGTAATGATTATGGCTGAAGACCTTGCTGAAAATCAGCCGTTCATTGAAACAGATTCTAAAGGTGTTTTGACTCTTCGATTATTTTCTTTGAGAGGGACATATAGAATTCCAATAAGAGTTACAGAAAATAAAGAAGGAATCTTTGAAGTTTCTTTTAGTCGATTCAGAGATTTGCCTGCAATCGTTATCCTTAAAGCATTAGGGCTGACAAAAGAATCTGACATCGCGAAATATTTAGAAAAAGAAGAAGACAGTGTAATTGTTAATCTTTATGAATTTGCAGAATTAGCAACAAAGGAAGACGCAATGATGTACATTGCTGAGAAGACTAATTTGCAAGGTACGAAAAAAGAAATTCTTGATAGAGTAAAGCAAAGAATTGATTCTTATTTGTTCCCACATATTGGACAAAAGAAAGAAGACAGAATGCGAAAGGCAATTACTCTTTGTAAATTAATAAAACAATTTTTGATTGCTAAGGATAATCCTACATTAAGAACAGACAAAGATCATTATGCTAACAAAAGAGTTAGACTTTCTGGGGATTTACTTGCAACATTATTTAGAGTGAATTTAGGAATTCTTATTCGAGACATTCAATATTCTTTACAAAAATCTTCTAAACGGAAGAAGTTTTTTTCTATAAAAATTATTGCTAAATCAACTTTATTTTCTCACAGAGTTGAATCTGCAATTGCTACAGGAAGTTGGACTGGTGAGCGAAGCGGTGTAACTCAAAATATGGATAGAACAAATTATCTTACTCTTACTTCTCAATTGCAAAGAGTTTCAAGTATGTTGGCTTCTGACCAAGAAAACTTTATGGCGCGAACATTGCATCCGACTAATTATGGAAGGTTCTGTCCAATTGAAACCCCAGAAGGAACAGAAATTGGATTGAGAAAAAATCTTGCTATTTTGAGCAAAGTTTCAACAAGGGTGAATTTGGATAAAGAAAAATTTCTTAAGGAATTGGAATCAGTTGGTTTAGAAAAAGAAGGGGTTGGGGGAAGTGATGTTTTCTTTAATGGAATGTTTGTTGGAAGCGTCGCAAATGTCGGAGAATTTGTTAAAAATATTAGAGAAAGAAGGAGAGATTCTTCTTTGCCAGTTCAATTAAACGTTAGGGACAATTTTTATTTTAATATTGTTTCAATTTCAACAGAGCCGGGCAGAGTTTTGAGGCCATTAATAATTCTTGAGAATGGTTCTTCTAAATTAAAGAATGAACATTTGATTCAATTAGAGCAAGGAGAACTTAGCTGGGATGACTTGGTGAAAAAAGGAATTATTGAATACCTCGACGCTGCTGAAGAAGAAAATGCCCTTGTTGCACTTTATGAAGAAGAAATAACTCCCAAACACACACATCTTGAAATAGATAGTATTGATTTATTTGGAGTTGTTACAAGCTTGGTTCCATATGGAAATCACGATCAGAGTTCAAGATTAAACAGAGGAAGTAAAACTCAAAAGCAGGCATTAGGATTATACGCTGCGAATTATTTGTGCCGACTTGATACAGATGTAAGTGTTTTACAATATCCGCAAAAACCAATTGTTAGAAGTTTTGTTTATGATATTTTCAATACTTATCCTGCTGGACAGAATTTAATGGTAGCGATTATGACTTACGAAGGATACAATATGGAAGACGCACTTATTCTTAACAAGGGAAGTTTAGACAGGGGTGTGGGAAGAAGCTTTTACTTTAGACCTTATTCTGCAGTTGAAATGAATTATGCTGGAGGATTAAAAGATGAAATTGCTATTCCAGAAAAAGATGTTTCAGGTTATAAAACTGAAATAAGTTATCATCTTTTAGAAAATGACGGGATTGTTTATCCAGAAGCGTCGGTTAAAGAAGGAGAAGTTCTTATTGGAAAAATGTCTCCTCCAAAGTTCTTGTCAGAAGCTAGGGAAATTTCTGTAAAGACAAAAAAAGAATCAAGTGTTACAATGAGGCAAGAAGAAAGTGGAATTGTTGATGCTGTTTTTGTTTCAGAAGATGCAGAAGGGAATAAAATTATTCAGATTAAAACAAGAAATCAAAGAATTCCAGAATTGGGGGATAAATTTGCTACCTCTCATGGACAGAAAGGAGTTGTAGGAATGATTGTTCCTGAAACTGACATCCCATTCACATCTAAGGGAATTAGACCAGATGTTATTTTCAATCCACACGGACTTCCGAGCAGAATGACTGTAGGTTATTTGTTAGAATTATTAGCTGGGAAAGTGGGCTGTTTGAAAGGAGAAATTATGGATGGTACTTCTTTCTCTGGAGTTGGAAAAGAAAAACTTGAAGATGAACTTACTAGATTGGGCTTCAGATACGACGGTAAAGAAACTATGTACAATGGAATTACTGGACAGAGAATGGCTGCAAAAATCTTTATTGGAAACTTGTATTATTTGAAACTAAAATATATGGTTGGGAACAAGATACATGGAAGAGCTTCTGGAAAAGTTGCTTTACTTACAAGACAACCAACAGAAGGGCGGTCTCGTGGTGGAGCATTAAGACTTGGAGAAATGGAACAACAAGCATTAGTAGCACATGGTTCATCTTTACTTTTGAAAGAAAGATACAGTTCTGATAAAGTAGTATTGCCAATTTGTACTAACTGTGGAAGTATTGGAATTGATGATAATATTAGAAATAAAGTAATTTGTCCTATTTGTAATAGTGAAGATGTTGAACCAGTAGAAGTTTCATATGCATTCAAACTTTTAGTGGAAGAACTTCAAGGATTACACTTACACACACACTTTAAATTAAAAAATAAATATGAATAATGGAACCAATAAGAAAACAAATTAGTGAAATAAGTTTCTCATTAGTTAATCCAGAAACTATCAAAAAACTTTCAGTAGCAAAAATAATCACACCTGAACTTTACAATATTGATGGTTATCCAGTTGATGGGGGATTAATGGATTTAAGATTGGGTGCAATTGACCCAGGAGTAAGATGTAGAACTTGTGGTGGAAGAATCAAAGAATGTTTAGGACATTCGGGAAGCATAGACCTCGCAAGACCGGTTGTTCATTTAAAATATGTTCCTTTAATCGAACTTGGATTAAGATGTTTTTGTAAGGGTTGTGGAAAGTTAATGCTTGCAGATAAATCTTTAGAAAAATATTCTCCAAGTGAAAGAGCGAAAAAAGCTAAAGATTCTAAAAAATGTCCTCATTGTGGTATTGAAAACGAAAGAGTTAAATTGGACAAGCCTACGAGTTTTTACGTCGGTAAAAAAAGACTTTTCCCAACAGAAGTGAGAGAAATTCTTACAAGCATTCCTGATGATGAATTAAGAAAAATAGGAGTGAACCCTGCAACTTGTAGACCAGAATGGGCAATCTTAACTATGCTTTTAGTTCCTCCTGTAACTGTGAGACCAAGTATTATTCTTGAAAATGGTGAAAGAAGTGAAGATGACTTAACACATAAACTTTCAGATATAATTCGGGCGAATCAAAGGCTTTGGGAAAATTTGAACGCTGGAGCACCGGAAGTTATCATAGAAGATTTGTGGGATTTATTACAATTTCACATCACGACATTTTTTGATAATACAGTTACAAGAATTCCTCCTGCTCGACATAGAAGTGGACAACCTTTGAAAACAATCACAGAAAGAATCAAAGGGAAAGAAGGAAGAATTAGAAAGAATCTTGCTGGTAAAAGAGTAAATTATTCTGGTAGAACGGTTATCTCTCCAGACCCTTACTTAAAAATCAACGAAGTAGGAATTCCGTATGAAATCGCAAAAATTGTAACTGTTTCTGAAAATGTTACTGACTTAAATCTTGAAAAATTAAAAAAATTAATCCAACAAGCAGAAGTTTACCCTGGTGCAAATTATGTTGTTAGACCTGATGGAAAAAGAAAGAAAATAGCGCCAGAACTTAAAGAAGAAATTGTTAATGAACTTATTCCTGGATATAAGGTTGAAAGACATTTACAAGATGGGGATGTAGTTCTTTTCAATAGACATCCAAGTTTGCATAGAGGAAGTTTAATGGCACACTTTGCAAAAATTCTTCCAGGTAGAACATTTAGATTGCACCCTGCTGCATGTTTCCCTTACAATGCTGACTTTGATGGAGATGAAATGAATATTCACTCACCACAAAATGAAGAAGCTCGAGCTGAAGCGAAAATTCTTCTTGATGTAAAACAAAATTTAATCTCTCCAAAGAATAATACAAATCTTATTGGATGTATTTCCGACGCGATTACTGGAAACTATTTGTTAGGAAAAGAAGAACTCACAGGGGATTATGCAAATCAATTGCTTTACAAATCAGGAATCCAAGCACATATTACAAAGAAAACTATTACTGGTTTAGAACTGATTTCAGAGATTTTACCAAAAATTGATTTTTCAAATGATTCTATTCAAATTAAAGATGGAAAAATTATTAAGGGAACATTAGACAAAACTACTTTTGCTACAGAAGATGGAGAACTCATAAAAGAACTTGATAGAGTTGTTGGAAGAGACAAAACTTTTGAGACACTTAGTAATGCGTTTAATTTAGGAAAGAACTATCTTTCTGATAGAGGAATAACAATCTCCCTTGAAGATTTAGATTTGGACCAAGATGTTATCGATGCAGGAGAAGAAATTGTTAAGAAAGCCGAGAAGAAAACAGAAGAAATTATTGAAATGTATAATCAAGGCACACTTGAAAGAATTCCAGGAAAGACAGAACAAGAATCTAGAGAAATTAGAATTCTTCAAGCATTAAATGAGGTTAGAACAAAGATTGGGGAAATTGTGAAAGAAAAGTTCGCTGAACATAATCCAGTTAATGAAATGATAAAGTCTGGGGGTGGAGGGAATATTTTAAACATTACTCAGATTGCTTGTTCAGTTGGACAACAGGCTTTATGGGCTAAAAGAATTGATATTGGATATGACAATAGAACATTACCTTTCTTTGAAAAAAATGATTTGTCTCCGAAATCAAGGGGTTTTATTAAAAGTTCTTTCATGAAGGGTTTAAGGCCGGATGAATTTTTCTTTGGGGCAATAACTGGAAGAGATAGTCTTATGGATACTGCATTAAGAACACCAAAATCTGGTTATCTTTATCGAAGACTTGCTAATGCATTACAAGATTTAAGAGTTGAATACGATGGAACAATAAGAGACAGTAATAATAATATTATCCAATTTGTTTATGGAGATGATGGGCTCGATGTTTCTAAACTTCACTTAAACAAAAAATTAGATGCAGGAGAAGCAATTGGGATTATTACCGCGCAATCATTCGGTGAATCTTCAACTCAGATGGTTTTGAATGTTTTCCACTTAGCAGGTGTTGCGGAAATGCAGGTTACTATGGGGCTCCCAAGACTTATTGAAATTTTTGACGCAAGAAAGAAACCTTCTTCACCAAAAATGGAAATTTATTTGAATAAAGATTATGACAATGAAAAAGATGCAAAAGTTTTTGCTGAAAAAATTAAAGAAGTTACTCTAAAAGATATTGCGTCAGAAATTAATCTTAATTTTAGTAATAAAACAATTGAAATAAAAATTGACAAGAAAGGGCTCAGACAAACTCATATTTCAGCAAAGACTGTTGTTGATAGATTAAATGCTCTTGGATTTAAAGCAAAAGAAAATGGAGATTCAATAATGCTTGGTGCTACTGAATTCACATTTAAAGAAATTTATCAACTTAAAGAAAAATTAAAGAAAACAATAATTTCTGGAGTTAAAGGTGTTCATCAGGTTTTGATTGCAAAAAAAGCGGGGCATTTTGTAGTAATAACTCTTGGAACAAATTTGAGTGATTTAATTCAATTTAAAGAAGTAGACAAAGATAAAATCGTTTCAAATGACTTACATGAAGTTGCAGTAGTCTTTGGTATTGAAGCTGCAAAGCAATTAATCATGGATGAGATTTATTCTGTAATAAATAGTCAAGGACTTAACATTGACAAAAGACACATCAAACTTATTTCAGATGCAATGACAAGTAATGGAATTATCAAAGGAGTTACAAGAATGGGAATTATTTCACAAAAATCTTCAATTCTTGCGAGGGCAACTTTTGAAACTCCTGAAAAGCAATTTGTTAACGCATCAATAAAAGGGAGTCATGATAAACTTTCAAGTGTTATTGAAAATATAATTTTAAATCAGGCTGTTCCAATCGGTACGGGACTTCCTGGATTGTTGGTTAAGGTTGTTGGCCCATTGACAAAAAAAGAAGAAGATAAGAAAGTAGCGAGCAAAAAAGTAGTAGCGAAAAGTGAATAATCATTAAATCAACAATAAATTTATAAAACAAATAATTCTACAAGATTCATACAAAAATGGTGAGGACAATTAATAGAGACGATATTCGACATCTTAATTTATTCAATAAGATTACGCATGTAAATACAAGATTTTGCTTTCCATATAATAATTCTATAATCTTTTGTGTGCCCAGAGGACAATTGTCTCGGGCGCTTGGTGAAGAAGGAAAAAATATATACGAATTAAAAAGACTTTTAGGAAAAAGAATAAAAGTTATTCCCCAACCATTAGGCATACAAGATGCAAAACAGTTTATCATAAACATTGTAAGACCAGTTACATTCAAGGGTATGGAAATACACGACAAAGAAATTGTGATTACTGCAGGGGGCATGCAAAACAAAGCAATGTTGCTCGGAAGGAATAAACAAAGACTTCTAGAAATGCAAGAAATAGTTAAGGATTTTTTTGGGAAAGATTTGATGATTATTTAATCTGGAAAGTTTTATAAATCAATTTTATCAACAATAGTTATGGGATTAAACTCTGCAAAGAAATTTATGAAGAATCGGAAAAAGTTTAGATGGAAAGACAAAGCTTACAAAGCAAAAACTTTGAACCTTTACGCTAAATCAGACCCGCTCGAAGGCGCAAATCAAGCCAAAGGCATTGTTCTTCAGAAAGTTCAAAAAGAAGCTAAACAGCCAAACTCAGCTATGCGAAAGTGTTGCAAAATTCAACTTACAAAAAATGGAAAACAGATTACTGCATTTATCCCAGGTAATCTCGCACAAAGATTTATCGATGAACACGATGAAGTTATGATTCAAAGAATTGGTGGGAAGCAGGGAAGGAGTAAGGGAGATATTCCTGGAGTTAGATTTCAAGTAATTAAAGTAAATGATCAACCATTGGCTAGATTAGTAAGTGGTAAGATTGAGAAGGGTAGAAGATAAAATGCCAGGAGAAACTTATACTATTGTTGGACAAGAAAACTATGATAGATTAAATGAGTACTTAAGTAATTGTTCTAGCGTTCATAAAGAAAATAACTTTGTTGGAACTGGAGGAATGTACTTTTCTTTAGAAAAAGGAAGTGTGCTTTTTATCGACGGCTCAACAAAAAAAGTTATTGCACAAAATATAAGTTCAGAATTGGGAGAAGAAATAAAGGAAGTTATAAGAAATAAATAAAATGATAGAAAAAGAAAGTCCACAAAATTTTAAGATTTTTGATTTGTATGATCTTAGTGAAATTGAAGTAAAAGACCCAGGATTGAAACTAATAATTAATTTACAACCAAAATTACTTTTAAAGAGCCATGGAAGAAACGCACAAAAGTTTGGGCAAACAAAAGTTAACATTGTTGAAAGATTAATGAATAAGATTGGAGTTTCAGGACACAGAGGTAAAAAACATAAGGTAGCTAAAGGACATGCGACTGGAAAATATTCAAAGAATATGAAAATTGTTTTAGACGCTTTTAAAATAATTGAAAAGAAAACGCAGAAAAATCCTGTGGCTATTTTAGTTCAAGCAATAGAAAATTCAGCGCCACGAGATGAAGTTACTGCAATTGAATATGGTGGGGCAAGATATCCTCAAGCAGTTGACGTAACTCCACTAAGAAGAGTTAATCTTGCTTTAAGATGGATTACTCAGGGTGCTTCAGATAAAGCTTTCAATAAAAAGAAAACTATTGTCGAAGGATTAGCTGAAGAAATCATGCTTGCTGCACAAAGTAATGGAGACAGTTTTGCTTACAGAAAGAAAAACGAAGCTGAAAAGCAAGCAGATAGTGCAAGGTAATTCTTAGAGATTAAAATGGACAAAAAAACATTATATAGTGTAATTAAGGATAGGCAAATGGAAATTGTTTTTAATAATTTAGAATTAGCTTTACAAAATCCCAAAACTACTGGAATGAATGCACACATTGTACCTGGATTGCAAACTTATTTTAAAAATTTAAAAACAATGTATGAAAAAGAAGACTCTAAGCAAAAGTTCTTTAAGGAATTACATAGTCAAAACCCACTAGAGTATGAAAATATATCCCACCACATTTTAATCGCAATTAATAAATTTGATTTAAAAATATAGCCATTCCACATTAGAAATGTTTAAATATTTCATTGTATCCTATTTTGGATGGTTGGTGAGATTGGGGAATTAGATTATACTACACAAGAAAGAAATACTTCTGAAAAAAAACTTTTAGAGGATTATCATCCTTCTGGGAGAATATATACTCCAATAAACCCAAAAGAAAAATATTGTTTTGATGGCCCCAGAGATTGTGGAGATTTGGAAGAAGAAGTTACTGGACCTTGAGGTTTAGCAAATATTTTTAAACTAATTTTATTATGATTAATTATTCTAGTTATTAAAATGTCAGAAACAAACATAACCGACTTGATGAAACAGCAAGACAAAATTAGGAACATAGCGATTGCTGCGCACATTGACCACGGTAAAACGACTTTTTCTGATAATCTTTTAGCGGGTGCAGGGATGATTTCGCAAGAACTTGCAGGGAGACAATTAGCTTTAGATTTTCACGAAGATGAAGCTTCTCGAGGGATAACAATTGATTCTGCATCTGTAAGTATGATCCATCACTCTGGAGAAGAGGAATATTTGATTAATTTAATTGACACACCAGGGCATGTAGATTTTGGAGGAGATGTTACTCGTGCAATGCGGGCTGTTGATGGTTGCATTGTTTTATGCTGTGCTGTAGAAGGTGTTATGCCCCAAACAGAGACTGTTCTAAGGCAGGCACTTAAAGAAGCAGTAAAACCGGTTCTTTTCATAAATAAAGTTGACAGATTAATCAAGGAAGTTAAATTGACACCCGAAGCGATGGAGAAAAAATTTGTTTCTATTATCAATCATGTTAACGAACTTATCGAAAGTATCGCGGCAGAAGGATACAAAGAAAAATGGAAAGTTTCTGTTGCAGATGGAAGCGTAGCATTTGGTTCTGCTTTTCATAATTGGGCTTTGAGTTTTCCTTACATGAAAGAACATAATATTACTTTCAAAGATGTTATAGATGCATATCAAAATAACAACCAGAAAGAGTTAGCAAAAAAGGCTCCGCTTCACGAAGTTGTTTTGAATATGACAATAAATCATCATCCAAATCCTGTTGATGCGCAAAAATATAGAATTCCAAAAATTTGGCACGGAGAATTAGAATCTCCCCTTGGAAAAGATTTAATGAATTGCAATGCAAAAGGAGAACCTGTTTTTGTCCCAACGAAAATTGTTATTGATAAACACGCAGGAGAAGTTGCTGGAGGAAGATTATTTTCAGGTAGCATTAAACAAGGTGATGAAGTTTATATGAACATGGCGAAGAAAACTGTGCGAGTCCAACAAGTTTCAGTTTACAAGGGAGCCCAAAGAGTTATTGTCGACGAGGTTTCTGCAGGAAATATTATTGGAATTGTTGGATTAAAAGATGTTTTTACAGGAGAAACTGTAAGCAGAAATCCAGTAGAACCATTTGAAGCATTGAAACATCTTTTCGATCCTGTTGTTACAAAGTCTATTGAAACAAAAAAATCTGCAGACTTGCCTAAACTTGTAGAAATTTTGAAGCAGATAGGAAAAGAAGACCCTTCTATCAAAGTAGAAATTAACGAACAAACAGGAGAGAGTTTAATTTCTGGTATGGGCGAGTTGCATTTAGAAATTACAGAAAACAGAATAAGAACAGAAAAAGGTTTAGAGGTTCAAACTTCTGCACCAATTGTAGTTTATCGTGAGACGGTTAACAAAGAATCAGAACCAGTTGAGGGAAGAAGTCCAAACAAACATAATAGTTTCTTTATTTATGTTGAACCATTAGACGACAAAGTTTATGATGCAATTAAGTCTGGGGAAATTCCTGAGAAAAGAGTAAAGAAAAAGAGTGAGAGTCTTGCAAAAGCTTTTTCAGAACTTGGATGGGATGGAGACAGCATCAGGAATATTAGAGATGTTTATCAAGGAAATGTATTCCTCGATGAGACACGTGGAGAAGTTCACATGGGTGAAGTTATTGAAATGATATTAGATGCTTTTGAAAAAATGATGGACCAAGGACCTTTGGCAAGAGAACCTTGTATGAAAATAAAAGCTTCGCTTGTGGATACTAAACTTCACGAAGATGCAATTCATCGTGGACCAGCCCAAGTTTATCCAGCAGTAAGAGAAGCCATCACAGAAGCTATGAAGAAAGCGAGCCCCTCACTTTTAGAACCCCTGCAAATCCATGTGATTGAAGCTCCTGAAAAATTTATGAGTTCTGTTACAAAGTTGGTTGGCGGTAAGAGAGGGCAATTAATTGAAGTTAAACAAGAATCTGGAACTTGTGAAGTGAAAGCTAAACTCCCTGTTGCAGAGATGATTGGATGGAGCAATGATTTAAGAAGTGCGACAGAAGGACGAGGAATAAGTTCATTAGCAGACCAACTCTTTGAAAGAATTCCTATGAGTTTACAAGATGATGTTATTAGAAAGATTAGAACTAGAAAAGGATTGGCTGAGAATCAATAGCGAAACATTTTTAAATCTAAATTTTCATTAATTACTATTCAAATTTTCTCAGGAAAATTTATACATTAATATGGCAAAAGAAAAACCAAACATGAACGTTGTGTTCGTTGGACACGTCGACGCTGGAAAGTCAACAATAGTTGGGCAAGTAATGTTCCAGTCTGGTGCAGTTTCTGAACAAGAAATGAAAAAGCTTAGAGAAGAAGCTGAAAAGCACGGAAAAGTTGGTTTTGAATTCGCTTACATTATGGATAAGATTAAGGAAGAAAGAGAAAGAGGAGTTACTATTGACCTTGCCTACAAAAAGATTATGACAAACAAATGGCAAATTACAATCATTGATGCACCTGGACACAGAGACTTTGTTAAGAACATGATTACTGGTGCTTCACAAGCAGATTCTGCATTCTTGGTTATCGCTGCGCCTGCAGGAGTTCAACCTCAAACTACAGAACACTTATGGTTATTGAGAACAATGGGTGTTAAGAATTTGTGCGTTGCAATTAACAAGATGGACGCTGTTGAATACAAAGAAGAAAAATATAATCAAGTTAAAGCAGATGTAAGCAAGTTGCTTCAAGGTGTTGGAATCAACCCTGAAACTACAAACTTTATTGCCTGCTCTGGTTTGAAAGGAGATAATATTAAGGAAAAATCAAAGAACATGGACTGGTACAAAGGACCTACAATTATAGGACAATTTGATGAGTTCCCTGCACCTGAATCTCCAACAAAACTTGCTATGAGAATGCCTGTTCAAGATGTTTATGAAATTACAGGTATTGGAACTGTTCCTGTTGGAAAAGTTGAAACAGGAATTATGAAGATTGGACAAAAAGTTAAAGTGCTTCCAGGAAGAACTGGTGTTGGAATTGAAGGAGAAGTTAAGACAATTGAAATGCACCACGAAACACTTCCAGAAGCAGAAGCCGGAGATAATGTTGGAATCAATGTGCGAGGTGTTGGAAAGAAAGATATTGCAAGAGGAGATGTTATCTGTGAATCTGCAAACCCAATTCCTGTTGTTGAAGAATTCCTTGCTACAATTACTGTAATTAATCATCCTACTGTTTTAGCAAAAGGCTACACTCCAGTATTCCACGTACATACTGCTCAAGTGCCTTGCCAATTTGTTGAGTTAGTTGCTCAAATAGACCCAAGAACTGGAGAAACAATTAAGGAAAACCCAGACTTTTTGAAGAACGGGGACACAGCAAAAGTTAGAATTAGGCCTCAAGGAAATTTATGTTTAGAAACACAAAAGGACAATCCGTTCATGTCAAGATTCGCAGTAAGAGACGCAGGTGCTACTGTTGCTGCTGGAATGTGTACTGAAATTGTTAAGTCTAAGTAATTCTGCTCCCAAAACTTTAAAAACTCTTTTCTGCACGAATTATTACTAGAAAGGTATCAGATTATTAAATTAATTACATTCACATTCATTATTGATTTAGAATTAGTAAGAGATAGGTTTGAATATTTTTCTATATGAAATCGAAAGATTTTATTAATTAAATCGGAGAAAAAAATGGCAAAAATAAGTCCAGTATCAATAAAATACATGATACATGCAACTTTTACAGCTGAAGGCGCTTTAGAAAAGCCTGACGTAATCGGAGCTCTTTTCGGACAAACAGAAGGATTGCTTGGCGCAGACCTCGAAATGAGGGATTTGCAGAAAGAAGGGAAAATTGGTAGAATCGAAGTTGACATCCATAGGGAAAACAAACGAACTACTGGTGAAATTCAAATCCCAACTGCATTGGATCAGTCAGAGACAACTTTGATTGGTGCTGCTATAGAAACAATTGAAAGAATTGGTCCTTGTGATTCTCAAATCGAAGTTGAAAGAATTGAGGATGTTCGTGGAAATAAGCGAGATTACATCATTGAAAGAGCTAAAAAGTTAATGCTAGAAATTCAGGGTTCAACAAGCTCGAGAGAAATCTCTAATGAGATTAAGGGTTCAACAAGAATGGCAGGAGTTGGCGAGTATGGAAAAAACAAACTTACTTGCGGAGACTTGTCTGGAAAAGAAATTATTGTTGTTGAAGGAAGAGCAGATGTTTTGAATCTTATCAAGAACGGTGTTAGCAATGTTATTGCGATGAACGGAACCAAACTGCCTGATGAAATCGGAGAATTAAGTAAGGAAAAAGAAATTACTTTGTTCACAGATGGAGACAGGGGTGGAAAATTGATTGCGCAAAATGTTATTGACAATGCTACAGTTGCTTACGTTGCAACAGCCCCAGATGGAAAAGAAGTTGAAGAACTCATGGGAAAAGAAATCTTGATGGCATTGCGAAAGAAAGTTCCTTTGCATGTTTTTTTGGGGAAGAAACAACCCCAGAAAACAGAAGCTAGCGGGTTTGCATTAAGTGATGAAGACAAAGAGAAAGTTAAGGGATTGTTTGTGAAGAATGAGGGAACAGGAAAAGCAATTCTTTTAGACGAATCTTTGAATGAAGCGAAAAGCGTTTCTGCTAAGAGTTTGAACGGCACCTTGAAAAGAAGCAATGTGAAATATCCATTAATTATAATTGATGGAACAGTAACAAGTTCAACTATTCAGGCTGCAGAAGAAGCAGAATGTCAGGTTCTTGTGGCGAAGAATTTCGCTACAACTGATACGAAAATTCAATTACTTAGCTTTTAATTTTAATGGGAGCTTTGCTCCCTTTTTTATTTTTTACAAACTTTTATAAACTGATTTTCTCACAATAATCAGATGGATATTAATTTCGGTAAAACTGTTGAAAAGCGGACTATAAAAAACGCGAGTCTTCAAGAAGAAGGTGCGCACAATTTTGTTAATATTTTTGGTAATCATTCTACTCTGCAAAAATTGACAGAGAAGGTTTGGTATACTGGTTCTTTGGGAATTGTTAAGGGTAAGCCAAAAACAGAAGCAGAAGCAATGAAAGCAATTCTTGAAAGTAGATTAGCAGAAGATGCAGATAGTGCTAAAAGCGTTCTTTTGAATATTTCTAAAGGGCGATGGTATGATTTGCCTTATCCTCACGCGTTTAGGATTGTTACTGTTGGAGATTCTAACTCTCAATCATATAGATTGGAGAAAGGACTTGGCGTTAGGAAATCTTTCTATTAATTTTTACTCTGTGTTCTGAATTTGTATGAATTTCTTGTCGTTGGGAAATTGCGATTATAGGCAGTAAGTAACAAGCGAGAAATAAAGCCACTATTTGTTACTTACAGTTAGTACTATATAATAGAACATGTATGTTGTCACCATAAAGTTTATAAGTCGTTTTTATGTGTCCAGTTTACAGAAAACTAAGTTTTTCTGCAATTAAATATAAGATGAAAAACAAAATGAATGCAAAAAGAACTTTGGTTTCTTTTTTAGCAATCGCGACTCTTTTGTTCTTAGCTACAACTGTTAGTGCTTTAGAAATTACATCTACTCCTTTATCTGTTCAAATAGATAATGTAGCTGTAAATTCTGCAACTGCTATTGCTGGTGAAGATGTAACTGTTAAAGTTACATTTACAGTATTCACTGGTATGACAGATGGTCTTGATAATGATGCAGATGGTTTTATTGATGTATTAGACACTACTTCGGTAGGTAATTTCATTGATGAATCAAGTTACGATAGTGACTATGATGCGTCTAATGTTAGAGTAAGAATAAAACTTGAAGGTGAAGAAGGCGACTCAACTACTACTTCAGCATATTTTGATGTTGAAGCTGGAAAAACTTATGTTAAAACATTAACAATAGAAGTTCCAGAAGTAGATGAAGACAAATCAAGCGAAGATATGGATTTCACTGTTAAAGTCTGGAATGCAGATTTAGAAACAGAGAATTCTTTAGACACCTTGAGAGTTCAAAGAGAGTCATTCGAAGTTGAAGTAAAGTCAGTTATTATGAGTAACACACTTTCAGCTGGAGAAACATCTCCAATTGAAGTTGTTTTGAAAAATACTGGATACAACGACTTAGAAGAACTTTATGTGACAGTAAGTATCACTGAATTAGGTGTTGAAAGAACTACTTATTTCGGGGACTTAGTTACTGCTGCTGAATTCGATTCAGATGATGATGAAGATTCTGTAACAGTTTACTTAGAAGTACCTTACAGTGTTGCATCAGGTATCTACACTCTTGGAGTAGAAGTTGCTGATTTCAGTGAAATTGTTGAGAAACAAGTTACTGTAGCAAATGGTTTTCCTGAAGTTGTATTAAAAGCAGGAAGCAATTTGTTAGTACTTAACCCTACAAATGCTTTGAAAGTTTACACAATCGTTTACCCTTCTGAAGAGTTAACAATTGCTGTACAAGCTGGATCAAGCAAATTAGTGGAAGTATTATTCCCTGAAGACGAAGAATACAACTTTGATGTATTAGTCCTTAGCGGAAATGAACTTGTTGGAACAGTTAACTATACTGGCGTAAGCGAAGATGCAGACAGAATGTCAAGCCCAATATTTGTGCTTACATTAATCTTGGCTGTAATATTCGTAGTGCTATTGGTAGTTATGATTGTTTTAATAACAAAGAAACCAGAAAAAGCTGAAGAATTCGGCGAAAGCTACTACTAAGCTTACTAAATTTTTATTTTTATTTTTTTATTTTTTTATATTCCTGAGGTGATGAAATAAGATGACAAACGAATACCCCCAACCAAATTTTGAAGAGAATTCTGTTCTTAGATTGATTAAACCAGAATTAGACAGAATCAGAAATTATTCTCCAGATAAACTCCTTTCTCTTGGAAAAAATCTTTTAATGAACTTTGAATATATCAAAGCAAGGACTGCATTTAATGAACTTAAAAGATTTGGAAAATTCGAAGAGATATCCGGATTGTATCTAAAACTTTCTGATACTCTTTTTACCTCTGGAGTTGAAACAATTTTTGGAAGCCCAAAAAGAATATTTTTAGATGGAAAAGAAAAGGTTCCCTCTCAAATTAATAGTAAAACTATAGACAATGCGATATTCTGTATGATAGAATCTTCAAATATGTATGCAGAAAAAAAATTATCTAAAGAGAATTTTTCTGACATAGAATACTTAATTGATCAAATTCCTTTTCCAGAATTAACTTTCTCGGGTAGAGAAGAATTTAATCGCATTTATAATAATTTTAAAGAATATGCCACAGACGTGTTTCATGGAATAAAATGACAAAAACCATTTTAGAACAAAGGACATTTAAAGAGGATTTAAAAGAAAGTGCTTTTAATTTTGCAGTGATGTGGGGCTTGGGGAGTATTGCCAGTGTCTTATCTAATTCTCTTCTCCATCATGACTTAAACAAGTATAACACAGTAGACCACTTAGCAATGGGGGTTGGAATGGGAACCCTTGCTTATAGAAGAGCAGGAGGAGGTGCAAAAGGAGTTGTCGCAGGATTAATGGTGGGTACATTATTCAATGGGGGCTGGGAATATGTTGAAGATAAATATGTTTTTCAAGAAAGTGAAATTGCAATAGATACAATAATAGATATTGCATCGGTTTATGCAGGAAATATTCTGGGCATACTCGGAGGAAAAGAGTAAAATCCCTAAAAGAATATAAATATTTAAAAGTCAAAACTAAATAATAACAAAATGGATGAAGCAAATGTTTTCGGACAAGAATTAGTATTTGATTATATTATTAATCAGGTTAGACATAATCAGAATTCTATCACAGACACTGGAGAGGAATATATTAAAGGAGCGATAGAATATCTTGGAAAAATTCAAAATGGATTAATAACTACTGCGACAGTTATGCATTTTATTGGGCAAGATAGTTTGAAAGAAATTTATGAAGAGTTTAATGGGGAGAAAAATTTTTCACCCAGATTGATTCTTGCAACTGCTAGGCAAATAGAAGATGCTCAAGGATATTTAGAACAATTAATAGATACTCCGAAAGAATTTTATGAAACTCCTGGGGCTGGAAAATTAATAGATGTTTGTCAAAAAGTTAAAGGCGTTTATGACAGACAAGGCAAACTTTAAACGTTCAGACTAACTACTTTTGAAATTCCGTCATGCATGCTTATTCCGAACAAATTTGTTGCATTTGAAATAACTTCATCATTATGCGAAATAACAATATACTGTCCTCTCTGCATGTACTTCTGAAGCAAATTCGCAAGCCGTGATGAGTTTCTTTTATCAAGCGCTGCATCAATTTCGTCCAATATGTAAAAATAATACGGGCTTAATTCCTGTATCGCAAAAATTAAGGAAAGTGCAACAAGGGTTTGCTCTCCCCCAGACAATGACTTCACATCAAGATATTTCCCGTGTCCTGTTTTCACTGTTATACTTATCCCTCCTTCAAAGGGGTCTTTCTTATTTTCCATCTCAAGATAAACCTTTCCTTTCTCGCTTAAATGGGAGAAATTCCGTGTGAAAATTTCATTAAGCGAAATAAGTGTTTTCAAGAATTCTTTTTTCTTTCTTATGTCTATCTCATGGATTATTTTCATCACACCTTCTTTTTCTTTACTGATAATCTCTGCTTTTTCTTGGACAGAATCATATTCCTTTTTAACCTGTTCATAAACTTCCAAAGAACGAAGATTTACAGAACCAATCCGCGAAATAATTTCTTGCGCTTTGTTTAATTTTTGTAAAAGAGAATCCTTGTTTACTCTTATCATTTCAATATTTGGAAACTCCAACATCTCGGTTTCAAGATTCTCAACTTCTGCACTAACTCGCGCCATATCTATTTTTAAATTATTAACATCTCGTTCAAAATTGTATGTGACATTTTTATTTGACTCAAGCTTGATTTCTGTCTCTCTTACTTCTTTTTGCAAAGCATCCCTCTCTAAAATCAATTTCTGAAACCTTTCAATTAACTTTTGCTCAAGCTCTTTTTTCTTCTCAAAAGATTTTTCCCGCTCATTTTTTTGTTGCTTGAGTTCTTGTAATTCTTTTTGCAAATCCTCTTCTTCTCTTGTTGCTTGATTAAGAGAAATCTTTGCCCGTTCAAATTCTCTTTGCTTAAACGAAATTTCTGAATTAATATTTTCTTTTGTTCGTGAAGAAATTTCCTGAATCTCAACTCGCAGTGTCTCATACTTTTGTTCAATATTAGAATCTTTATCAAAATTCATTTCAAGATTCTTCTTTCTCTTAGCTAACTCTGTCAACTCCCCACGCAAAACATCAACCTTTGCTTGAAGAATTTTAATCTGCTCTTTCTTTTCATCTATGTTTGCAATCTTAATCAAGTCAGACTCTCGCTTTGAAATCTCCACAGTCGCTTGCTCTATCGCCTGTTTAATCATTTCTTTTTTATTATAAATTTCTGCTAATTCTTTATCTGAGTTCTCTGTCGCTTTCTTCAAAGATGCGATTTGCGGAATAATATCCTTATGCATTTCATCTATGTGCGTTTGAGTAATCTTATTTTTACAAAGCGGACAAACATCCATCTTAGAAATTTTCCCAACCAACTTTGTCTGTTTATCTATTTCATACTCGTTTGCTCCAGAAACTTTCTCAAGTTCTATTTCTCGCTTATTCAATCGCTCTAATAATTCTCTTTTTTCTGTAAGTGCGAATTTCAATGTGTCCACTTTTTCTTGTTTAGTATTTCTATCAAACAAATCTCTAAAAAAAGATTTTATTTGTTTTATTGAAAATTCAGCTTCATTTGTGAAATTTTGCAAAAGAACTTCTTTATCATGAATTCTCTCGCGAATAGATTTCAATTCTGACTTGGTCGTGTAAAATTTTTTCCTTTTCTCTTCAAATTCTTCCAGTTCTTTTTTCTTGTCTTCTATCTCTTTTTGAGTCCGAGATTTGCTCGGAGAATCTGCCTGAAGTTTTTTTATCGAGGACTTATCTTCATTAAGCAATTGTTCAAATTCCTGTTTTTGCTTTCTTATTTCTAAAAGTTTTTTCTCATAATTTTCTACTCGCACATTTATTCCTGCAAGCTCTGCACGAATATCTGCTATTTCTTGATTAAGTTTTTCTTGCTCAAGCCCTGTTGATTTTTGAATAGTTGAATTAATTGACAGAACTTTTGATTCCATATTCTCTATATTCGCTTGGATTGTCAAACTCACTTTCTTTGATTTGTCTACTTCTTTCCTTGTTTTAGAAATGCCCCCCTCAATCACTTCAGCTTCTTTTTTCTTTTTTGTCAAATCGTGGTAAATTATGCTCGCCTTGTATCTCTTAATATCTTTCTCCAATCTTTTATAACGAAGTGCTTGCTGTCTCTCCTTCTCAAGATTATTCAAAAAAATAGTTCGCTCTCTAAGAATCGTTGTCACCTCTTTTAATTTATCTTCTGTTTTATTTAATTCTTTCAATGACTTTTCTTTCCTCATTTCATAAATAGAAATTCCTGAAACTTCTTCTATAATCTTTCTCCGGTCTTCTGGTTGCATTCTCACGAAATTTTGAATCTCCCCCTGCAGAATAATATTAAAACCGTTTGGGTCAATTCCTGCTTGAGCCAATAACGCCAAAATTTCTTGCCTTGTTTTTGTTTCATTATTTATTTTGTATATACTCTGGCTGTTTTTTCTTACAATCCGTTTTATAGAAATTTCTTTGGTTTCAAGAGAGAAGGTTTTATCTTCATTATCAAAAACAATTTCTACAGAGGCTTCCTTTGCCGGTCCAATAGATTTTGTTCCCATGAAAATTAAGTTCTTTGCTCTCGCGGCTCGCATAGATTTAATTGAAAGTCTCCCGAGAACAAAACACAATGCATCAGAAATATTACTTTTCCCACTCCCATTAGGACCCAAGATAACATTTATCCCAGGGGTGAAAGGGATTTCTGTCTTCTTCACAAAACTCTTAAATCCATGCATCACTATCTTTTTTATATAAGGCATGAAGAAAATAAAGAAAGGAGATTTTTAAAGTTTGAGAAACCCATCAACTTTCAACAATGCTATTTTATCGCAATAATTTTTATAAACAGATGTACGATGAAATAGTATGTTATATTTTGTAAAACGAAGAACAGATAATTCAGAACTTGCTTATCTTACAGAAAACAGGGCAATTATCCCGCAATTAGGAAGCAAAACTTTAGTAGAAAAATATGAAGATATTTCTTTAATGGATGTTATAGCAAGAATCGCATATGGCCAACCAAAAATTAATCCCCTTAAAGATGAAGATAAATCATATGCTCAAAGGTATCCTGGAACAATTATCTCTGAAGATATTTCTTTATTAGAATCTTATCTCAAAGAATCAAAAAAAATGCTTAGTTTAGATGACTGGGATCCTAAAAAAGACGCGTGGAAAGACCAGAGAAAGGCGTTACGTGAAAAATTAGAAAATGCTTACGCTAGTAAAAATAAATAATAATTTTAAAACAATTTTTTCTGTTTAGAACCTGCGATTATTTTTTTCCATGTGCTCCAGGTTTTTCTGAAAATTCCTTTATCTTCATATTTTTGACAATGTTTTTCGAGGAATTTGCAGGTTAGAGGATCTGAACAATAACCAGAACCAATTTCTTTTCCGTAAATCTCTTTTAATTTATCCATTTCTTTTTCTCGTGTGTCCTTTGCAAGAATTGAAGCCGCTGAAACCGCGATGTGATTTTGGTCTGCCTTGTGTTCGCAATAAACTTCTAGGTTTGATAAGTTCTTTATTTTTGTTTTTAGAAAATCACCCCATTTTACTAGACTAACTGAAGGGCAATCCACCACCACCTTTATTTTTTTAAAACCTTTATTTATCCTATTAATTATTTTTGCTGTTTTCAGCGCTTCTAAATCATTTAAGTTGACTCCCTTAGAGTTTGCAAAATCTATCTCTTCTGGCGAAGCCAACACAATCTCAAAAGTCTCTGCTTGCGCTCTTATTTTTTCTGCTAAGAACTCTCGTCTTTTCTGAGTTAATTGTTTGCTATCTTTTACTCCCCATTTCTTGAATTCTTGTTCTGTCTTTTCATCTATCAAACAACCCGCCAGAACCATTGGACCTATTACTGGTCCTCTCCCTGCATCATCTATTCCGAGTATTAACATAGAATGTCCAATTTCATAACCTTTATAAATTTAATTTTGATGGACTTATTATAGCGAGGTGGAGCAGCCTGGAGTGCTCGTCGGGCCCATAACCCGGAGGTCGCGTGGTTCAAATCCCGCCCTCGCTATTTTTTGTTTTAGAGTAATATTTAAAAGGATTTTATTTCTATAAGAATATGCCCAGATCGCATAGTCGGGATAAATCCCTCTCGTTCAATAAACGAATGCGATTGGAACATATGCCCAGATCGCATAATGGTATTGCACCGGCTTGCTAAGCCGGACCCTTCGGGGTACGCAGGTTCGATTCCTGCTCTGGGCGTTTTTAATCGAACCCATTATTGTTCGATACCCCAAGGAGGGCACAAGGACCTGTTTCACAGGTTCCTGCTCTGAGCGTTTAAAACCATAATCTTAAAAATATATGTTTAAAAACATAAACGGTTAAAAAGTATTTTTTAGTTACTTTTTTATGAAACAAAAAAAAATCAAAGTGAAACTAAAAAAATGGGATGAAAAGACTTACCATTTAGAGACCACTGAAAAATATTCAAAATATCTTGGGGAAATATATTATCTTAAAAATGAAAAAGAATATTCTATTATATATTGCGTGCAAATTCCGTCTTTATCTGGACCTCCAAGCGAAAAGTGCAAATTAATAGAAACAGGAAGATTGAGGAAAAATTTAGACGAGTTATTATTAAAGGTAGCAAAAGAGATTAGACAAAAAGAAGAGAAGAAAAGAAATCTGGAGAAATAAAAATTTTAGATAAATTAAAATCAAAACCAATAAAAAAGTTTTATGATGTCAGAAAAATTTTCAAAAATAAGGGGATCGATGTTAACAAATTCAGTAGTGGAACGATAATAGGGGGATTTGGAGTAAAAAACAAAAAGAAAGCCCACAATGCACTTTCAGATGCCAAATCTATTTTAGAAGGATTAAAATTATTAACAAAAAGTCAATAATTTTTTATACTAGTTCTCCATTCTACTCTCATGAACAAAATTGGTCTTGCTTTAAGTGGCGGAGGAGTCAGAGGATTTGCACATGTCGGAGTAATAAAAGTTTTAGATAAATTAAAACTAAAACCCGCTTGTGTTTCTGGATGTAGCATGGGAGCAATTATTGGAGCCTTCTATTGCTTGGGTTATTCTGGAAAAGAGATGGAAAAGATAAGCGAGAAACTTAATTTAAAGGAGATAGTAAAAGTTTCTCTTAACAGAAAATTAAAAGGAAATAAATTTGAAAATTATTTTAACATTTTATTTAAAAATAAAAATTTTGAAGACTTAAAGATTCCCCTTTATGTTAATTGCGTGGATGTAACGACTGGAGAAGAAGTGATTTTTAATAAAGGAAATTTAGCGAAAGCCATTAGTGCGAGTATGGCCATTCCAGGAATTCTTAAACCTGCAAAAATAAACGGACGAATCTTAGTGGATGGAGGAGTTAAAAATAATATCCCTATTAAGATTCTACTTGAACAAAAATTAGATAAAATTATTTCTATTAGTACAGGCCCTGACAAAACTTCGGGTAGTATCTTAGAAAAAATTTCTAATGAAAAAGATAATGTAAAATTCCCTTCAACTGCAAAAGTTATCTTAAAATCTTTCTTAATTATGTTGTCCAATGAACATATGTTAAATTTTTCTAAACGAAACTCTGACATTTTTATTGTACCAAACTTAAAAGGATATCATCTCTTAGATTTCAAAAAAACCAAGGAAATAATTCGGGCAGGAGAATTTGAAGCAAGAAAGAAAAAAGGAGAGATTGCTAATCTTTTCAAATCTCAACCAGTTATGGATTTTATCACTCGGAAGTTCGGGGATTGAATTATTAAATACTAACAAATTTATCTCGTCCGCCTTCTTTGGCTTGATAAATTTTTTCAAAAAGTATATAAATGCTTTTTTCTTTTTGTAATTGTAAAAGAGAATGATAACTGAAGATATGTTAATTAATGGGATAAACGAAGAAATGCTAATTGGTGCATTTTCTGGAGGAATCGCTGGAGCAATAATCGCAATAGGTGTTTTATTTACTGTCCTTTCTTCAATTGCACTTTATGTTTATATTGCACTTACATGGTCAACAATTGCTAAAAAGTTGAAATGCAAAAAATATTGGTTGGCGTGGATTCCTATAGCAAATTTCTTTTTACTCCCTTTGATACTTAAGAAAAAGTGGACTTGGGGATTTATGATTTTAGTTCCAGTCGCAAATGCAGTTTTCTTTATACTTTGGACTTGGAAAATTTTTGAAAAAAGAAAATATCCTGGATGGTTAAGCCTATCTGTTCTCGTTCCAAAATTAGGAGGAATACTTTACCTTATCGCACTTGGTTTTGTAGCTTGGAAGAATAAGGGAAGAAAGTAATTATTTTTCTATCTCACTTGTTTTCTTATAAGAGATATAATTTTTTTCAAGAATGTTTATTAATCTCCGTCGTTCTTCTGCCTTGCCCAATCCTTTCCAATCTAAAACAACAAAATCAACTTCCTCATCTGTCTTTTCTATTACTTCTTTAATCTCTTCTTCTCCTATGGGGAAAACATATTTTGGAATGACATGAGAAATAGCAACATTTGAATTTAATTGAATTTTATTGAAACTTGGACAGTAATGGGGTCCTCCGATTCCGACCGCAACTTCATTATATGGGTTTTCTTTGAATTCTTGAATTATTTCTGAGATAGTTTTTGCTATGACAAATGCTGCTCGCCTATCTTCCCATTCTGTTTCAGTTGAACCAATCTCAATAAAAACGCACGGCTTTTGAATTAAAGGTCCGTGGTGAGTGCACTCAAGTGTAACTTGATATTTATCTAATTCATATTTTTTAACATTCTCATTCAATTTTTCAAACATTTGTTTTTGAAATAACGCAGAACTCTTACAAACTTTTCCTTTTTCTCCACCCAAATCAGCAGTCCTAAAATTCCCTGGTGCGTGCACAGAAAGAGTTTTCTCTTTTTTCACTGATTGATGCTTTGATGCAAAAATAACAAAGTCATATTGATTTATTTTTTCTAAATCTAAATTCTCTGTATAAATTATTTCTTCTTCACACAAATAAAAATCAAAACTTGGCGCAGATTTCATTGAGCTTATCACTGGATTCTCTCGAAATTGTGAAAGTTGAGTCGTGATGTTTATCCCTGCCTTGTCTTTCTTGCTTGCAACTATAAGATATTTTTGATACATACTTAAATATAAAAACCAGGTTTATTAAATATTATCATGCAAGAGATGGGGAGATTACTTATTGGCACATTGTTTTTATTGGTAGGCATTCCGGTAGGAATCCTTTTAGCTAAAAAAACAAATGACGAATCAAAAATAGGACAAAAGTGGTTTAAGACAATTATACTCGTTAGTTTATGCGGGGGATTTTTAGGATTGGTTATCCAAAACGACATTTTATTTTTTAGTTTTCTTTTTATGGCAATTGTCACAAGTAAAAGTTTGAAAAAGAGATAATTTTACGAAAAAAAAAAGAAAGACTTATATACTCCGCGAGAATAGTAACAAAATGAAAGAAAAAACTTATAGGGGGAAAAACTTGTTCAATAAAACAATGAACCTGGATTATTCTAAAGCAGAGAGACATGCATTTTTAGAAATAAACTTGTTTCCCCATTCACTCTGTTTTCATAATGCTGATTACACGAAAGAATTATTAAAGGCCACCGAAACCTTAACAAAATTAGAAAAATTGAACCCTCACGATACTACGCTTGCTAAAACTGCAGCAGCATATCTTCATATAGGATATATGTACAGAAATAAAAATCACGAAAAAGCAGGAGCGAAATTAGTCGGAAATATATTGCCTAACTTCGGATATAACTCAAACGAAATTAAAACTCTCCAAGGCATTCTCTTATCTATTGAAAAATTTAACCCAAAAACAAAATTACAAAAAATACTTTGTGATGCAGACTCAAGTTATTTGGGGGGTGGAGATTTTTTTACACAACGAGAGCAATTAAAATTAGAAGGAAGGAGGGAAGGGAATAAAATTTCTTCAGCAAAATGGTACGAAGGATATCTTAAATCTTTAGAAAATCATAAATATTTCACTAAATCCGCGAAAAAATTGTGGCAAAAGAAAAAAGAAGAAAACATCGCTGAGATGAAAAAATTTATGGGATTTGATGAGGGTTTATAAACTAAAAATTTTTCTTATTAAAATGTTATACTTAATCGGACTTGGACTGAATGTTGACGGAATTTCAAAGTACGGACTAGAAGTTGTTAAAAAGTGCAAAAAGATTTATTTTGAAAATTATACTGTAGATTTTCCTTACAGCAAAGAAGAATTAGACCATACAATTGGCAAGAAAAGTTTCCCTGCGAATAGAGAACTCGTCGAGGGTTTGGGAATTGTAGATGAAGCTAAAAAAATGGATGTTGCCCTTCTTGTTTATGGAAGTCCACTCACCGCTACAACACATATTGCTTTAATACAAGAAGCAAAGAATTATGGAATCCGACACAAAATCATTTACAATGCTTCTATTTTAGACGCTGTTGCTGAAACAGGATTGCAAACTTATAAATTTGGAAAGATAGCAAGCATGCCAAAATGGGATGTGGAAAAGAAATTCACACCAGATAGTTTTATGGAAATTGTACAGGAAAATATTTCTATCAAAGCACATAGTTTAATTTTAATTGATATGGATTTGGAATTCCAAGATGCATTAACTCAACTTGAAACTGCTGCTAAAAAATATGATATTAAATTGAAGAAACTTCTTATCTGTTCACAGATGGGAACGAAAACACGAAAAATAATTTACAAATATCCTGAAGAATTAAAAGAATATGAACATGTCAGAAAACCATATTGTATAATCCTTCCAAGCAAATTGCATTTTTTAGAAAAAGAAGTTTTAGAAAATCTTTAAATTATTTTTCAAACATCTCAGTATAAACTTTTCTTTCAACTTCTAATCCATCTTGACCATTTTCTCCATTAGAATATGGTGCACAAAGTTTAGAATAATTTTCTGGATATGTTAAAACGTTTGCAACCCTCACTCCTAATTCCAATCGCTTCCCAAAAGAGAGTTGTTGTATCTTTTCATTTATGTGCATTACTCTCTCAGAAATTTTCTTTATTTAAAGATTTAGAAAGTAGAAGACAATATTTAAAAATACATTTTATTTAGTTAAGTTATGGCTATGCACAAAATTCAGAAGGGAATTATTTCTATTATAGCTATTATTATCTAAATTGCAAGTTTTCAACTTGCGCATCAATCATTTTAAAAATCTTAAACACCATATAAAAAAATGTATGACTTCAAAGAAATCGAAGAGAGCGTATTAAAATTTTGGAAAGAGAAAAAAGTATTTGATAAACTTGTAAAGAAGAATAAGGGAAAGAAAAAGTGGAGTTTTTTTGATGGGCCAATTACTGCAAATAATCCGATGGGAGTGCACCATGCTTGGGGAAGGACTTACAAAGATTTATTCCAGCGATTCAAAGCTATGCAAGGACACGAGTTAAGATATCAAAACGGATTTGATTCACAAGGACTTTGGGTTGAAAGGGAAGAGGAAAAAGCATTAGGGTTAAAAAATAAGAAAGATATAGAAAAATTCGGGATTCTTAATTTTGTTAATTCATGTAAAAAAAGGGTCGAAAAATATTCAAAAATTCAAACAGAACAATCAATTCGACTTGGAATGTGGATGGACTGGGATAATTCTTATTACACAATGACTGACAACAATAATCTCCATAATTGGTTTTTGTTGAAAAAATATTTTGACAAGGGTTGGTTATACAAAGGAAACGATGTCGTGCCTTGGTGTTGCAGATGCGGAACTGCTTCTTCTAAACATGATATTGTTACAGAAGGTTATCAAGAAGTTGTACATAAAGCATTGTTTATGCAATTTCCCTTAAAGAATAAAAAAGATGAATATTTTTTGATTTTTACTACCACCCCTTGGACAGTTCCTGCAAATGTTTTGATTGCCGTAAATAAAAAGTTAGATTATGTTAAAGTGAAAAATGATGGAAAGAAATATTGGTTAGCAAAAGAAAGATTACAAGAATTAAAAGGAGAGTATAAGATTCTTGAAAAGAAAAAAGGCGCGGCCCTTGAAGGAATTGAATATGAAATGCCTTACAAAGATTTTTCTGTGCAGAAAAATTCTCCTCACAAAGTTGTTCTCTGGGATTTGGCTTCAGAAGAAGAAGGAACAGGTATTGTTCATATTGCACCCGGTTGTGGAGCAGAAGATTATGAATTAGGAAAGACTTTGAAGGTGCCTTCAATTTCTCCGCTTGATGAAGCAGGAATTTATTCAAAAGAATTTGGAGAATTTAGTGGTAAAAAATATTCTGAAGTAAATGAAATGGTTTTGGAAGATTTAGAATCTAGAGGATTTGCCTACAAAATAGAACCTTACAAACATAGATATCCTCACTGTTGGAGATGTGGAGAGGAGTTAGTTTTCAGACTAGTTGATGAGTGGTATGTAAAATGTACAGAAGAATTTAGAAAGAAATTAAAGTCAGAAAATAATAAAGTGAATTGGTTTCCTGAATATGGAAAGATTCGACAAAATGATTGGTTTGATAATATGGGAGATTGGTTGATTTCTCGGAAGAGGTATTGGGGATTACCTTTGCCAATTTGGGAATGTTCTTGTGGACATATTGAAGTTTTTGGTAGTTTGAAAGAATTGAGGAAAAAGGCAATCGACAAAAAGAAAGTTGATAGACTTCCTGAACTCCACCGCCCTTGGATTGATGAAATAAAAATAAAATGTCCTAAATGTAAAAAAGAAGTTGAAAGAGTTAAAGATGTGGGAGATGCATGGTTAGATGCTGGAATTATTTCTTTCTCTACATTAAATTATTTGACCAATAAAAAACATTGGAATAAATGGTTTCCTGCGGATTTTATTTCAGAGAGTATGCCTGGACAATCACGAGGTTGGTTCAATGCATTGTACTGGGCAAGTGTAGCTATAACAGGAAAAGCTCCCTTCAAATCTTTATTCGGTTACGAAACCCTGAAAGATGAGAAAGGAAATGAAATGCATAAGAGCAAAGGTAATGCAATTTGGTTTGATGATGCTGCAGAAAAAATAGGTGCAGACACAATGCGGTTGCTTTACTGCTTGCAAGACCCCTCTCAAGAATTGAAATTTGGATATAATGTTGCCAAAGATCCTAAAAATAATATTAATATTTTATATAATCTTTCTAGATTAATCGAAGATTCAAAAACAAAAAAAGTAAGCAAGATTGAAGATAAATGGATTTTGAGTCGGCTTAATGGGTTGGTAAAAACAGCTACAGAAGAATTTGAGAAAATGCATCCTCATTTGGCAACAAGAGCCATAAGAGATTTTTGGTTAAATGATTTTAGTAGAACTTACATTCAAATTGTCAGAGAAAGAATTTCAAAAGAAGATAAGATTGCTAAATTTGTTTTAAAAGAAGTTTATACAACCCTCTTAAAATTATGTGCACCAATCATTCCGTTCATCTCAGAAAGAGCGTGGCAAGATTTGAAAGCAAAAAAAATTGTGAAAGAAGAATCTGTTCACTTATGCGATTGGCCAAAAGTAGAGAAGAAAAGAATTGACAAAGACTTAGAAGAAGAAATGAATGGGTTCTCTAAAATTATCGAACTGGGTTTAGCAGAAAGAGAGAAAGTTAAAATTGGGTTAAAATGGCCTTTAGCAAGTGCAACACTTTATCTTCCAAAAAAATTGAATAAGTCCTTTGAAGATTTGACCAAATCCCAATTAAACGTTAAAAAGGTCGTGTGGAAAAAGGCTTCTCAGAAAGAGTGGAAAGTAGAATTTGATATTAAAACAACTCCGGAACTTGAAGCAGAAGGTTATGCTCGGGAAATTTCTCGAAAAGTTCAAGCATTTAGAAAAAAACTTGGATTGCAAAAAACAGATAAAGTTGAAACATGCATTATCGTCGACGAGGATTTTAAAAAAAGTTTAGAGAAACAAAAAAAGTTTATTCAAGAGCGAACAAATTCTAAAAGATTAGAAATTGTTACAACTGGCAAGGAAAGATTTAAAAACAAAATCGACTTTAAAATTAAAGATAAAGATGGATGGATAGGAGTAAAATAACTACTGCTTAGTAAGTGAATAGATTTACTCTTTTACCATAACAATCTTTAAAAAGAAAAACTCCTAAATAAAAAAATGATTGTCAAGGAAGAATTTTTGAGCAGGCTGAGAAAAATTTTTGATTTAAATTTATATGAAGTAAAAGTTTGGACTGCGCTTCTTTCAAGAGGAACGAGCACTGCAGGAGAATTAAGCAATATTTCTGATGTTCCTCGAAGTAGGACTTATGATATCTTAGAAAGTTTAGAGAAAAAAGGATTTGTGATTATGAAACTTGGAAAACCAATAAAATTCATAGCATTAAAACCAGGAGAAGTTGTTGAACGTGTAAAAAAGAATTTAGTAAGACATGCAAAAGAAAAAGCAGAGAGATTAGATAAATTAAAAGACGACGAAGTTTTAGAAGAATTAAATTCTCTTTTTACTAAAGGAATTAAATTTGTTGAACCGTCAGATTTATCTGGAAGTTTGAAAGGAAGACAAAATTTGTATAATCATATAGATATGATGGTAAGAGACGCAGAAAAATCTGTAACAATTGTAACAACAAATGAAGGTTTGAATAGAAAACTTGAAACATTAATGGGGAGTTTAGAAGGATGTAAAAAAAGAGGCGTAAAGGTTAGAATTGCTGCTCCTGTTGATGCGAATAATCTTAAGGTTGCAAAAGATTTTAAGAAAGTTGCAGATGTTAGAAAACTTGAAGGAATGAAAGCAAGATTTATTATTATTGATTCAAATCAAGTGATGTTCATGTTGCTTGATGATGAAAAGTTTCATCCAAATTATGATGTGGGTGTTTGGGTGAATACTGAATTCTTTGCTCAAGCATTAGAACAATTATTTGAACTTGCATGGAAAGATATGAAACCTGTTAAATAAGAATTATTTTCATATCCGCTATAATTTTAGGAACAAATTGCCGGAAGATATGAAACCTGTTAAATAAATTCAATACGATAAACTATTTTTAAAAAATTTAAAAAAAGAAAAATAAAAGAAGTAGATAAAAGAAAATTTATTTCTTAAGTAATGCTAATACAGCACTGATTAAAGTTGTTAAAACTACAATCCACCCAGCAACTTGTGTTACCATATCTGGAATCCATCTAACGTAAAGAACTCCATCAGCTAATGCAAAACCTACAGCTAATGATACGATTACACCTGTTAACCACATAACAAAGTTTAACAAACTTTTCACTTTTTTTCCAACCATTTCTACCTCCTTTTTTATTTAATTATACTCGTATAACAAGAGTGTGCTTTAAATAAGTTTTGATAAAATTAAAAATAAAAAAAATTATTTTTTCCTCGTAGTTTTCTTTTTTGAAGTCTTCTTTGCAACTTTTTTCTTAGGAGCTTTTCTTACAACTTTCTTTTTTGCTACAGGTTTTTTCCTTACAACTTTTTTCTTTTTATCTCCTCCGATTATTCCGGAAAGTGTTGCTCTAAAAGCGTGGGGTGCTTGTGCCGAAGTAAGCCTTGCAGCCTTCTCTGATATTCTTCTTGCTCGAGATATATTTGCTCTTATTTCAGAATCTAATCGCTGAAGTTCTTTGTTAGTTTTTTGAACCGAAGACACTAAAGCTTTTTCAGAAATTTTACCGAAGAAAAATCTTTTGCATTCACTATCAAACTGATTTAGCAGCCCTTGTTTCTCGTCTTGACGCGCCCTAATCACTTCTCCAACAACATTAAAATCTTTTAAAAGTTGTGCAAAGAAAGATTCATTCATCTTTTTTGTTTGAACCATCTATTTTTCTTACCTCCTTTTCAATTGTTTAAAGAAAAAAGAGTTTAAATAAATTTTGATTACATCTCTTCCAGGACATCTATTCCTAAAAGCCGAAGAGAATTTTTTAGGATTTGTCTGAAGGCTTCTACCAACGCTAAACGAAATGCTTCTTGTTTTGAACCAATTACAGGACAAGCATGATAAAATTCATTGAAAACTTTTGCTAATTGAAAAGAATAGTTTGCGATTATAGATGGGCTCAAGTTTTTATACGCATTAAGAACGACTTCTGAAAACTGAGAAAGTTTTTTTACTAATTCAATTTCTTTGGCCTCTAAATCATAGACCTTAAATTTCTCTTGGTTTTTTGTCTTCTTTAAAATTGAAGAAGCTCTTGCATAACTGTATTGTAAATAAGGTCCTGTGTCTCCTTCAAACGAAATGAATTTTTTGATGTCAAAAACAATATCGTTAAGACGGTTATTTTTTAAATCTCCGTAGAAAATTGCTGCGATTGCAATTTTTAATGCACGCTCTTCTAATTTTTTCTTTGAAATTTTCGGTGTTCTTTTTTTAATTTCTTTTCTCGCCAATTCTGTTGTCTCTTCTAAAATATCTTTTATAAAAACTGTTTTTCCTTTTCTAGTTGAAAATTTCTTTCCATCTTTATCAAGATAAAGTCCGTGTCCTGCGTGGACACATTCTTTTGCCCATTTGTAACCCATTAATTCTAATACCTTGAATATTTGCTTAAAATGCAATGTTTGTTCTTGCCCAACCTCATAAATCATTTTTGTAAACTGATGTTTCTTGTGTCTTGCAATCGCTGCGGCAATATCCCTTGTTGCATAAAGACTGGTTCCATCGCTTTTTTCTATTAAACAAACACCCAACCCAAATTCATTAAGATCTACAATTTCGGCACCTTGGCTTTTTTTCAAAAGTTTTTTCTCTTTTAATTCTCCCAGAATGCTGTTCATCTTTTTATGATACATAGATTCACTTGCATATTCATCAAATTCCACGCCGAAAATTTTGTAGAGTTTTTTAAATTCAACCAGACTCAAATCTTTGAACACTTTCCATAACATCAGTGCGGTTTTATCTTTTTCTTCTAGTTTCTTAAACCACTCTTTAGATTTTCCTTCATATTTTTTGTCCTTGTTTATTTTTACATAAATATCAACTAAATGTTTCATGGGATCTTTTTGCAATTTCTTTTCACTCCCAAATTTCTCATAACCCAACAAAAGTTTTCCGAATTGAGTTCCCCAATCTCCTAAGTAATTTATTCTTACTGCCTTGAAACCTTCAAACTCACAAATATTTGCAATAGAATTTCCGATTATTGTAGACCTCAAATGTCCAATTCCAAATGGTTTTGCAAGATTTGGTGAAGAAAACTCAACAAGAATTTTTTTCTTTTTGCCAAAATTCATTTGTCCATATTTTGCTTTTTGTGTTAAAATTTCCCAAACAGTTTTCCGTGCGAGATCTTTTCTATTCAAGAAAAAATTAATATACGCGCCAGAAGTTTGAATATCTTCAAATTCCATTACAGGATGGTTCCCAATTTTTTCTCTTAATTCTAAAGCAATTTGCACTGGATTTTGTTTAAGCTGTCCTGCAAGAAAAAAACAAGGAAACGAAAAATCCCCCATCTCTGAAGAAGGCGGAATTTCTATAACATCTTCTATCTCTTTATCTTTCAAATTAATCTTCTGCTTTTTTAACGCTTTCTTTAGAACTTTAACTACTGCCTCTTTCATTTGGTTTTTCCAGAAAACGAATGAATTTAAATTTTTCATTGCGCTTTCATAAGATATAAAAACGAAAAGAGATTATAAAGTTTATGAAAATAGGACAAAAATTTAAATCCAAGAACCCAGAAGATTTAAAGAAAAGTGCAGAGAAATATGCGCAAGAAGTTGGAATAAGATTGAATCCTGACGAAAAAATTGTTGATGGAGTCATAACAGGATTGTTGAAAAATAAACAGACAAAAGGAGATATTTATTGCCCGTGCCGTGTTGCCACAGGAGATAAAAAGAAAGATAAAGAGATTGTCTGCCCTTGTGTATTCCATCGGGGAGAAATAGAACTTGAAGGACATTGTATGTGTTTATTGTTTTCTGCTAAGGAAAAATAAATAAGGCATTCGCGTAATGCCTCAGTAGCTCAGTGGTAGTTCGCTTCGCTCTCGAAGACAAGCTTCGAACCCCTGAGCAAAATCCTGCCTCAGTAGCTCAGTGGTAGAGCATTTCACTCGTAATGAAAAGGTCGCAAGTTCAAATCTTGTCTGAGGCTTGCAAAACTTTATAAGAGAGTTTTATACATAATAATATGACAAATATAGATAAATCAAATCTCGAGGAAGCATTGAATAACAAAGCGCCAGAAACTCCTGCGGTTTCAAAAGAGACAGAAATTGGTTTTCATCAAGGTGCGCTTAACACTTTAGTTAATGAGCGAAATGAATTGTTCAAAATGATTCAGAATGTAGAAGCTGTTATGCAAGCACATATCAAACGCCTTGAAGAACTTGGTGTGAAAATAGAGAAAAAGAAATAATTTAGTTAAATTTTTAAGTAGAATTCTATTCAAAAGATTACTCAAGCGGGGGTTCCAGAGTGGCCAAATGGGCAGCCCTTAAGAGGCTGTGGCTTAGTGCCTACGCAGGTTCGAATCCTGTCTCCCGCATTTATTCTGTCGCTAGACAGGATTTAAATTCTTTGAGAATTGCAAAGTCGCTTAAATTCAAATCTATTTTTGTGCTAAGCAGGTTTTCGAATCCCGAGCTTTTAGAGAAGCGACAAATATTTTATTCATAACGACTTCTCTGGAGATGAGTTGTCTCCCACATTATTTTTTAAGTTCCTTGATATCACTCTCAAATGCTTAGATATGTTTAAATACCCTCAGAATCAAGATATTTTGTAGGAGGCATTGACTTCGGTTAGTGTTGAATGCTTCGGTATTCTTTCTCCTACACTTCTTTAATCTTATTTTATCATTCAAATAATTTAGAAATAGATTCTCCTTTTTGTGCACGATAAATTGCTTCTGCGAAAACAGAGCTCACATCGATTGACTCTACCCCTTCTCTTTTTTGGTTGTGGGTGTTGCTTGTCATAACTCTTTCAAAACATCTGCATAAATCTTCAGTGCCCAATGTAAAAATTCCGTGCGTACCGTAACAAAGCAATCTTCTTGCTCCATTCTCTTTTAATAATTCTGCCGCTTTACAAAGAGTCTTCCCAGAATCAATAATATCATCTACAATCAACACATCTTTTCCGTTCACATCTCCTGCAAGACGCATATCTTCTACTTCTCCTGCTTTAACTCGTCTCTTTTCTATAAATGCGACAGGATATTCTGACTCCAATCTTTGTGCAAATGCTTTTGCTCTGTTGACTCCTCCGGCATCTGGTGAAAGGATTACTAATTTTTTCAAGTCATCTATCCCATCTTTTGTCTCCTTCAAATATTTAACTAACGCTGCAAAACTGTAAAGATTGTCTAGGGGCATTGTCTCTGGATAAAATCCCTGCACTTGGGGCGCATGCAAATCCATTGTGATTATTCTTTTTATTCCAGTAGAAAGTGATTTTGCTAATGCTCTAGCAGAAATAGGAACATGGGGCATCACTTTCCTATCCTGACGACTATAAAGCATATTTGGTAAAATAAAACTAACACTCTCTGCAGAGGAACTCAAAAGTAAATCTTTTAACAAAAGAAGTTCGACCCACCATTCTTGGGGGTTTTTTGTAGAATCATGTATAAAATAAACTTCTTTTTTTCTCACATTCTCTGGGACATGCACACTTATTTCTCCATTTCTAAAATAACTTATAGAAACAGCTTCTAAACGAATATATGTATTTTTTTCGCTTAAAATATATTCTTGAATTTTCTTGGCAAATCCCCACGCCTTGGAATTTGGGTCTGCTAATAAAATCATCCCCTCCATAAAATAGAACATGATAATTTATTTAAAACTATTTCTGTGCTCTAGTGTATGAATAAAGAAAAGATTATTCTTATTTTTGCGATTGTGCTCCTTTTTGTAATTAATTATTCTTTTTTGGATAATTTAGTAATTACCTTTCTTGATGAACAAGAATATTTTGAAGTTGAGCGAGTAATTGACGGAGACACAATTGTTGTAGGCAACGAGTCTGTGAGATTGTTGGGGATTAATTCTCCTGAAAAAGGAGAGAAGTATTATGAAGAAGCAAAGGTGCTTTTGGAAGGTCTGATTTCAAACAAGAGCATTAGATTAGAATATGGGATACCAAAATACGATTTATATCAAAGAACATTGGCGTTTGTTTTTATTAGTAACACAAATATCAACATTGAATTAGTGCATTGGGGCTTAGCTAATGTTTATATTTTAGATAATAAGAAGTACGAAAAAGAGTTAAGGGATGCGTGGGAAGAATGTCTTGAAAAGAATATTAACTTATGTGAAAAATCTGAAGATGTTTGTGCGGAATGTATTATTGTGGGAAGCTTTGAAGGGCAGACAGTTATTTTCGAAAATATTTGTGATTATAATTGCTCTCTTGTAAACTGGGAAATTAAAGATGAAGGCAGAAAGAAATTTGTTTTTGAAAATATTGTTTTAAGTGCTGGGGAAATTGTGGACATCACTGCTGAAGATTTTGAAGAAGAATATGTTTGGACAGACACAGGAGACACTTTGTTCTTGAGAGATGCAGAGGGGAAATTGGTTTTGTGGGAACTTTATAATTAATAAAATATAAGACAACAATTCATTTAAACCACGAGTTTATAGAAAATTTTATGAAAGATGCATTCGGGTTTCTGAAAAAAGGCTTGCTTATTGGACTAACAGGGATTATGCTGGGATGTTCGACGATTTCTGTAAAACCCACAGCGAGCATTGATGTGGCTTATGTGCCCCTAAGAGTAGATGATAGTGTAACTCGAAATCAGATTGCAGCAGAAGTTGGGGCTGGATTAGAAGCAACAGTGAAAAAAGGATTATTAGATGGTATGAAAATATCTTTTAGTGGGAGAGAAAAAGTTTATGTAACCCCTGAGGAAGTTTTGGGTTTTAATTGGATTAATCCAACAAGACAAGAATACGGGTTTGATATTAATGTTATTTATGATTGTGAACTTGGAACTTTCAAAGCATATGCTAAACATATGTGCACACACCAAGTAAGTGATAGCCCTTTTTCAGTTTCTGATATAAATGGGGAAGAATATATTCTTGGAACTTATAGCTTGAGTCAGCTTGGAATCAGATGGGAATTTTGAAATAAGTTTATTCTTTTAATTTAAGTAATAATAAAAGATAATCTATTTTGAAAGACAATAATTCTTTTAAAGAAATTTCCTCTGGTTGAATTATGGTGATGAGGAAAGAGTTTGATTCTTTGCCAGTTTATAGTTATACGTGTAACAATTACAAAAATTGTATGACCTCTTTGTTTAGCAAAGGGAATATAGAATTGAAAGGAGGTTTAAAAAAATAAATATGAAAAAAAATTTAATATTAAGTGTATTAATGTTAAGTGTTTTAGTTATGATGGTTGGTGTTGTGAGTGCTACTACTTTAACTCTTGAGAATAAAGATTCAACTACCTGGGAAGTAATTTCTGGTGATGGAATAAGCGGTGTGTTAACTTACAATGCTGTTGGTTCTGAATTTGTGTATTCACTTACTGCAACAGGACTTGAAGAAGATACAGATTACTCTTTAATCTATTATGCTGACCCGTGGCCAGGAAGTAATCCCGGAGCATTTATTGGAACATATATCACTGATGGCACTGGAAATTTAGAAGTTAGCGAAACAAATGTAGAACTTAGTACAATGTTACCAAGTGAATTGGATGACAATTTTGCTAATGGTGCAAAAATTTGGTTAGTTCTTGCCGATGATTATGACGGAGAAAAAATGATTGCATGGAATCCAGAAAGTTATTTGTTCGAAGATGAGTTGATAATTTATGTGGATACTGACTCTCCTGAAGCTTGTGTAATTTTTGTGAATCCTGAAGCAGATTCTTCTACTAATGAAGATAATTTAGAGATAGAATGGAGTTATGATTGTTCTGCTACAACTTATATTCTTCAATATAAGGAAGGAACTTGTGCTGGAACAGATGGCTGGAGTGATGCAATAGATAATCACATTTTTGGTTCAAGTTCTACTGTATATCCATGGGATATCTCTGGATTAAATGAAGGAGATTATTGCTTGAAGATTTCAGCAGGAGACGATAGAGGATTCTCTGGAATTTTCACAATTGATAGAACTTCTCCTATAGTAAGTTTCACAGTTAGTGGAGACTTAACTGTTTTTGAGGAAGTTAGTTTTGATTCAACTATTGTAGAAGAGAGTAGTGGAATTGCATCATATCTTTGGGATTTCGGAGATAGCGAAACTAGTGATATGGCAAACCCAACTCACACATATAATTCACAAGGAGATTATGAGGTATCATTAATTGTAACAGACAATGCAGGGAATATTGGAACATTTAGTTTAGAAGACGAAGATGCTATTGTAATCTCTGATATTGAAACTGAAGCAGAACCTTTCGAATGCGAAACAGGAATTTTAGGAATTGCTCCAAACGTTTTAGATGTAGAATTTGATACAGGATTAACTTTAACAGATTGTAGTCTTGTTCCAAGTTCAGAAGTAATTGCAGAAGTAACTATTGGATTTACAGGAACAAATTGTGAAATTGATGGAACTGCACTTATCCCCTATAGTGAAAGAGGAATTCATAATGTAGTTATTAGAGCTACAGATGGAACTACAATCTTGTATTATGATGTAACAATTAGTGTTTATTCTTGGTGGATTGACTTGGCAGAAGGATGGAACTTGATTTCAATTCCAATGATGCCAGAAGACACAAGTGTTGATTCTGTCTTTGGAGATATAACTGAAAATGTTTATTGTGAAGGTAGTGAGTATACTATCTTTCAATATGGAGACATATGGCATAAAAATAGAATAGATAATTGTAATGTTCCCAAAGAAGGTTTTGATACTGGAACATCAGCGTATTGGTTAAAAAATATTGTTCCAGGATATGGTTATTATGTTAAGATGCAAAATGCTGATACCTTGAAAGGTTATGGAAGTATTGTTCCAGATATAGGCGGTTCTTTATTAAGCGTTGAAGTTGCAAACGGATGGAATTTAATCGGACATTACGGCCTAACAGATTTGAATGTGACAAATGCATTAACCAGTTTAGTTTCAGGTAGTATATTTTACTACGATTCTGTTTATACAGAAACAGTTGGAGGAGATATGCAAACTGGAGAAGGTTATTGGATGACTGCTAAATTCTTACCAGAAGAAACTGCACTTTACACACCTTCACAAGATGCATTAGATTCTGTGTTATAATTCCTTTTTATTTTTCTTTTTCTTTTTTTGTTTTTTATAAGATACTTTGAGGTATAACAATTCTTTTAAATGGGGAAAAGATTTGGTGATATGAGAAAGGTAATCATATTCGCTGTATTGCTTTTATTATGTAGTAATTTTGTTCTTGCAGTAAATTGTCCACCGAGCTTACCGAAGACATATTTCGGACAAGTATTTTATCATGGAGAAGTTTTAGTTGGAGATTATGAAATTCGGGCTGTGATTGGCGAAGACACTGTTGGAATTGGCGAAGTCTCTGATGGAAGTTATGAAGTTGATATTTCTCCCTGTTTTGGAACAACTGGAATTGTAAAATTTTATATTAATACTATTCCAACAAATCAAAATGGAGATTATGATGGAATGTCTGACTGGGGAATAAACGAGGAATTAGATTTGACAACACTTCTCAAACCTCTTATTGGTGAAACTTGTGGAGATGGGGCTATCCAACTTGGGGAAGAATGTGATGATATAAATTTTGGAGCAGTTACTGATTGTGGTGATGGATGGACAGGCACTATTTCTTGTTCTTCAAGTTGTCAAATTGATTATTCTAATTGTGAGATAGAAATCATCGAACCTCCTGTTAGTCCACCAAGTAGCAGTTCATCTAGTTCTTCATCAAGCTCTAGCAGTTCAAGCAGTTCATCAACAACGACAACCAATGAATTAGTTAATGAACAAGAAGAAGAAATAGAAGAAGAGGAAGAAAATTTAATTGGTGGGAATGAAAACCAAGAGTCAACTGGCTCTGGAATTTTAGGTGCAGTTGTTGGATTTGCTAAAACTCCGAAGGGACTTGGACTAGGAATTGCATTAGTATTTCTCATAGCTGGAACAGTTGTTCTTTTACATAAAAAGAAGGAGAAAGCAGAATGAAACCAAAGTATCAAAAAGAGCCTTCAATAAAAGCACCCCCTTGGATGAATGAAGCTGCACAAAGACATTATCAAATGGGAGAACACCATAGACAAAAAAGAGAACAACTTAATTTAATGAAAAAAGATATAACTCAAAATGAAAAAATGTATGCTGATTTTAATAGGGATTCTTTTTATTAGTCTTGTATCTGCTGTCCCAATAATTCAAGATATTACAATTGGAGAAACCCTTGTATCTAAAGATGTTGTAATTTGTGCAAACGTGAGTGACAATGTTTCTGATATTGTTTTAGTAAGAATTAATCTACGTGTTACAGAACCCTTGTGGAATTGGGGATTGCTAATGTATGAAGAAGGAGATTTATATTGTAAAACACTTTCACCAGAATTAATGGACGCTTATGTCGGTAAAGAAATAAATTATTACATTTCAGCAAGAAATGCTCTTGGTGAATTAACTACAAGCTACAAAGATTATTTTGTTTATTCTGCTTTTTCTCCCGTAATAATCAATCCGATAGAAGACGAAGATGATGACGATGATGAAAGTTCCTCTCACTCAAAAGATTATTGCGAACCAAATTGGAAGTGCGGAGATTGGAGTGCTTGTGAAATTGGTGTGATGAACCGAGATTGTTATGACGCAAATCATTGTGATTATTCTTACAATAAACCAAATGAAATTACAGGGTGTGAAATTGAAGAAAATGTATTTGTAGAAAAATCTTCAGATTATGTGTTTATTCTTTTCGGACTTTTGGGAATTGTTTTGCTCGGGATATTGATTGGACTCATGGCGAGGAGATAAACTTAAAAACTCTTTATTTCTAATGATTTTGTAGACTAGGTTGGCAGGTTAGCCCTCTGCCATTTGCAAACGGGCTTTAGGCAGACTGCAAGGAGGGACGTGATAAGCGCGTTAAGGAGTCTTTGTTCGGACGTTGACGTTCTGTCTGTTTTGATCTTGCATTTGCGAAACGGGTCAGACCTTGATCGGAGCAGCCCTAAACATTTGTTCAGATGCTTGACAGGTCGCAGAATTGAGAAAGAAGAAAGGTAGCTTTTTAGCAATCTTTGAGCAACCCTCTGAGTCTACACTGATTAAACATTAAATTAATAAAGTATTTTCTTCTTTTTAACATATGAGAGGGAAAAAAGGACAGTTCTATTTGTTATCAGCAATTATCATTGTTACAATTATTGTTGGATTTATAACTGTCTCAAATTATTCTAATAAAAAGGGCTCTGTGAAAATCTATGACTTAAAAGAAGAATTACAAATTGAGAGTCAGAATATTATTAAATATGGCACATATAATTCTTTAGATGAAACAGCAATAAATGTTCTTTTAAAACAGTTTGTGGAAAGTTATGTGGATTATGCAGGAGCAGGTAAAAATTTATATTTTCTCTTCGGGGATTCCGAAAGTTTAACAATGAAGGCATATCAAGAAGTTGCAGAAAGTATTTCTATTGATGGACAGAGCATGACTATAACTGGAGGAGAAGGTGAAAAAACGCACACGCCTTCTGGAAGCCAGGTTATTGTTATGATTGAAGATGTGGAATATCAATTTGATTTGGAAGCAGGGGAAAATTTTTATTTTATAGTTTCTCAAGAAATTGAAGGAGAAAAATACATTGTTACAGGATAAAAAAGGATTGAGCATTATGATTGGATATGTGTTGTTAGTAGGAATTGCTTTAGTTATGAGCATGGTTGTTTATCAACTCATCAAGACATATGTTCCAAAGGATGCAATTGAATGTCCTGACGGCGTTTCAGTATTCATGCAAGAAGCGACATATAATAGTGATACAGATAACTTAAACATTACAATAAAAAATAATGGACTATTCAGTGTCGCAGGATATTTTATACATGCAACAATTGACGAGGACCAAGAGCTTGCCACAGAGGATTTAAGCGAAAGTCTTTCTGAAGATTCTTCTTGGATAAAGTATAGCCATTCAATTATATTTTTAGCTGGAGAAAATGCATTAGCTCCTAACGAAGTAATGAAAACAGTTTTCACAGATGTTGGAACGATTTACAAAGTTGAGATTATTCCTGTTCGATTTCAAGATATAGAAGGAAAAACAAGATTTGCAAGTTGTGGGGGTGCACGAATTGAAGAAGTTTTGAGTTCTTGGGAAACATGTGTACCTGGAACTTGTGTGAGTTTAGGATATGAATGTGGAACTTGGTCAGATGGTTGTATTGGAAACATAGATTGCCCAGATTGTTCTGTAGAAGGAGAAGAATGTGATGGAGAAGGACAATGTGTCGAAGAATGCCTAGATACTTGTACAGACACAGGATATGAGTGTGGAACAATCTGTGGAGAAAATTGTGGAATTTGCCTTACCACAGAAGAGTGTATTACCGGAACTTGTGTCCTCCTTTGTGGAAATGGAGAACTTGATTCTGGAGAAGATTGTGACGGGGGTTCTAATTGTCAAGAAGATTGTACATGTTCTGCAGGATATGAATCAGATGGTGTTGGAGGATGTAGTTTAATTATTACTGTTGATTCTTGTAAGAGTCTTTGTGCTTCTTTGGGTTACGATGATTCTCTCTCAAGTTGTGCACTAAATTGTGGGGGGTCTTGTAGTGGTACATGTGAATCAACAGGGGACCAATATTGCTCTTCTCCTCAAAGTTATTGTTGTTGTGTTCCTTATGCTTAAAAAATAATCTCATATTAAAATTTATAAACTTAAAAATGTTTAAATTAAAATGAAAAAGAGGAAATTCGAGATTTCCAGTTGTTCAAATCGACACAATCATTTGAACAAAAAAGGAATTTCGCCAGTTATTGCAACAGTTCTATTAATCGCAATGGTCGTTGTTATTGCACTAATTATCTTTGTATGGTTCAAGGGCATGGTTGGTGAAAGTGTGACAAAATTCGGAAAAAATATTCAGTTAGTTTGTGAAGATGTTGCTTTTGATGCAAGTTATTCTTCTGGAAGATTAAGCATTGTCAATACAGGAAATGTGCCAATTTTTAAAATGAATATGAAACTTTCTGAGGAAGGTGGTTATAGTACAAATGAATTGTTAATAGATTCTGAGGGAATTGGACTGACACAAGGAGGAACATTTTCTACAACAGACATGCCTTCCTTAAGCAGTGTAGAAAAAATAACTCTCATCCCTATTTTAGCAGGCACATCTGACAAAGGTAAAAGAACATATATTTGTGAAGGACAATATGGTAAAGAAATTATTATATAATCGTAAGGGACTTTCTGGAATTATCACTGCGGTGATTATGATTGCATTGGTTATGGCAGCGGCAGTAATTGTGTGGGGAGTTGTGAACAGCACAATTAAAGGACAGATAGAAACTACAGAAGCTTGTTTTGGAAATTATAATAAAATTACAATTAATAATTTTTACACATGCTATGATACTTTAACAGATACATTTCATTTTTCATTGAGTGTGGGAGATATTGAAGTAGATAGTGTGGTTGTTGCTGTTTCTTCAGAAGCAAGTACTGCAAGTTATACAATTACAAATACAGGAATTGCAACTCCAGAATTAGCAGATTATGGTTCAACTGTTTTTGGGACAGATTTAATTTCATTGCCAGGACAAAATGCTGGTAAAACTTACTTATCAAATGCGTTTGCTGAAAAACCAGACATGGTACAAATTGCACCAATTATCGGCGGACAACAGTGTGAAGTTTCTGACACACTTTCTAATATAGAACTCTGCTTTTAGAAATTTAAACATTAAGTATTTAAATTAGATTTAATTTAGCACTTTATGAAAAAGGGGGCTATGTTTTTTGGACAAAATTGCAAAAAATCTTCTAAAAATAAACATTTTTCACAGAAAAAAAGAAGAGGACAGGTTTGGATTGAAACTGTAATGTATACTCTTATTGCCTTAGTTATGATAGGGCTTGTTTTAAGTTTTGCTAGACCAAAAATACAAGAATTACAAGACAGAACAATTATTGAACAGTCTATTACTCTAATGAAAGAAATTGAATTAACCATCACAGATATGTGCGAATGTCAAGGTAATCAAAGAATTTTAGAATTGAATATTAAGAAAGGAGAATTAACAATAGACAGCCCGAATGATAAACTCATCTTTGAAATAGAAAGCACATATACATATAGTGAACCAGATGTAGAAATAGTTGATGGGAATCTCCTAATTTACACAAACAAAATAGGAGATATAAACATGATAAATATAACGAGAGATTTTAGCAGTTCTTATGATCTTACTTATGATGGCTCAGATGAAGCAGAAATCTTAACCACTTCTTCTGGTACCTACAGATTATTCTTCTCAAATGAAGGAGAAAATGAGAATAATAAAATAATAATAAACATTAATACCTTATAAAATGCCACAAGGAATAATTGATTATCCTAGAGTACAAATTGATTTCTCGCCAAAAATTCCTCCATTAAAAAAATTAAAAGATAAAACAAAAGTTGATATTCGGTATTGTCTCATTTCTCCTTTTGCATTCGTGCATCTTTATTGGGACCCAAAAATTTACGAATTAGTTTATGAAATTGAAGAGCCAATTTTAACAGAAGAGGAAGAAAAACACAAAAAACAAATTATAGAAGCTATGCGAAATATGATTAATTTCTATACTGTTGTTGGTAGAAGAGCTGATGCTTTATTAGAATATATTGACAAAAGATTTAAAATTTTAGCTGTAGAACTTGGATTAAATATTTCTTATGAAAGCTATAAAAAAATATATTATTATTTGTGCCGGGATTTTATTGGGTTTAATGAAATTGAACCGATTCTAAAAGATTATTTTATTGAAGATATTGAGTGTAACGGGCTTAACAGTCCGATTTATGTTGTGCATAGACTATATCGAAATATGAAAAGTAATGCTATTTTTAAGGATTCGCTTGAATTGGAAGGATTTGTGGAAAAACTTGCGCAAAGATGCGGGAAGTATATTTCTTATGCTAATCCTATTTTAGATGGGAGTTTGCCTGATGGAAGTAGGGTAAATGCTACTTATACAAAAGATATTACAAGTAGAGGGCCGACTTTTACGATTAGAAAATTCACGAAAACACCTTGGACTCCTGCACAATTAATTGCGTTTAACACATTAAGTCCAGAAATGTTAGCTTATTTATGGCTCTTAATCCAATACAAAATGAATATTTTAATTACGGGGGGAACAGCCTCTGGAAAAACCACTCTCCTAAATGCTATTGCATTTTTTATTCCTCCTGAAGCGCGAGTAGTTAGTATTGAAGATACGCGTGAATTAAATTTGCCGAGAGAAAACTGGTTGCCTAGTGTGTCTAGAAGTTCAACCACTCTTGGTGAAAAAAATGAAATTACTTTGTTTACTTTATTGAGAAGTTCATTTAGACAAAATCCAGATTATGTTATTGTGGGTGAAGTGAGAGGTAAAGAAGCGTCAGTATTGTTTCAGGGCATGGCTTCGGGACATTCGTCTATTAGTACTATGCACGCAGATTCAGTTGATACTGTAATAAAAAGATTAGAGACCCCCCCGATAAATCTTTCTCCCACATTGGTAAATGTCTTAGATTGTATTTGTATTATGACGCATGCAATTTCAAATAAACAAGAAACAAGAAAACTCAAAGAAATTGTTGAAGTCATAAATGTCAATCCAAAAGGAATTGCCTTTACAAACACGCCTTTTATGTGGAATGCTATGGAAGATAATTTTTATTTTAAAAATAACAGCAGAATTTTTGAAAAAATAGCAACAAGATATGGATTAAGAATGGAAGAACTTGATTTAGAATTTAGACGGAGAACACAGTTGGTTTATGCATTATTTCAAAAAAAGATTTTTAAATTTAAGGACGCTCAAGAGATAATTAATCGATATTACAAACAACCAGAAGGGGTTCTTAAAGAATTTGGGATTGATTAACCAAATATTTAATAATCCAAATTCCTTCTATCTGATATGAAAAAAGAGGATATTCCAATTCTTAATCAATTAGTTAAAACACTTGAGGAAACAGAATCAAAACTAGAAGAAGCTTATGGAAAAAAAGATGCGAACAAATTTAACAATTCAAAAAAGTTTATGCTAAATATCCAGGCCCAGATTTCTAAAATATTAAAATGAAAGACGTAAATTTTGAAGAATTAAAAAAAGCGATTTCTTTAGAGAAAAAAACAGTTAGTGAATTGGATTCTTCTCTCAACCAACTTCTTAGAATAAAAAATGATGAAGAAAAAAAGATGGTAAGAGAACATTTAACCAAATTAAAAAGTTCATTTAAAAAAACAAATGAATCTGTCTTAGGAGAATTAGGAAAAATTAATCTTGCAAAAAGTTTAAATCCCGTAGAAGAAAAAAAGATATCCCCTTTATCCTTAAAACAAAATCAACAAAAATCTAAGTTAAGTAAGCAATTAAGCAAAGGGCTTTCTCAATTAGAAAAGGCTACAATAAAAAGAATTAAAAATAAAAAAGTTGGTTTTGAATCTAAAAAATTAGAAAAACCAAGAGAATTTTCTAAATTAGCAAATAAATATTTCCGCCATACTGCTGCAAAGTTGGTTAAGGATAAAAATTTTGATGTATTGAAAAAAGATTTAACAAGAACAAATTTAGAATTCACGCCTACTGCCTATATCTCGGTAACTTTGCTCACAACAGCAATTTCTACAATTGTTGCTTTTTTTCTTTTTCTGTTTTTTTTATTCTTTAAATTGGGGGGAGAAACTTCTTTTATAAGTATTGCAACAGGAAATTTCGGAATGAGATTGCTAGCAACATTTTGGATTCTGTTTATTGTTCCAATTTTAACATTCATCTTCATGTACTTTTACCCTTCATTAGAAAAAAAATCTACAGAAAACAGAATTAACCAAGAATTGCCTTTTTCTATAATTCACATGTCTGCAATTTCTGGTTCTATGATTGAACCTAGCAAGATATTTAATATTATTATTTCTACTAGAGAATATCCTTTTTTAGAAAAAGAATTTACAAAATTAATAAATGAAATTAATGTTTATGGTTACGATTTAGTTAGTGCCTTAAGAAATACTGCATTACGTAGTCCCAGTAAAAAATTAGCTGAATTATTCTTAGGTTTGGCTACGACAATTAACTCGGGGGGAGATTTGTCAAACTTTTTTAATAAAAGGGCTCAAACACTTTTATTTGATTATAAACTTGAGCGAGAAAAAAACACCAAAACAGCAGAAACATTCATGGACATCTACATTAGCATTGTTATTGCTGCGCCGATGATTTTGATGCTTCTTTTAATGATGATGAAAATTAGTGGATTGGGAATTGCCCTCGGAACTTCTTCAATTACCTTAATGATTATACTCGGAGTTTCCGTAGTTAATATCGCGTTCCTTGCATTTTTACAGGTAAGAAAACCCACAGGATAAAATGGAATTAAAAAAAATACACTATGTTGGAATGATTGCTGGAGGAGTTATTGTTGCTCTTTCATTTTTATTATTGAATACTCGGTTTTTTCTTTTTTTGATTGGATTGGGAATAATTCTCGGGGCTTCTCCTTTTGTTCTTTCTGTGATGGCTGAATCAAAAATTGCAAGTGAAAAAGAAGATATGTTCTTAGAATTTGCAAGAAACCTTGTAGAAAGTGTAAAAACAGGAACTCCAATTAGTAAAAGTTTGATAAATATGAAAGGGAAATCTTATGGAGTTTTGAGTCAGAATGTTGATAAATTAGCAAACCAAATTTCATTAGGAATTCCATTAAATACTGCACTAAAAGTTTTTGCAAAAGATGTGGGCAATAAAAATATTTCTCGTTCATTGACTTTGATTGGTCAAGCAGAGAGGGCGGGAGGAGATATTGGTGAAATTCTTGAAGCAGTAGCAAGAGCAGTTAGTATGTCTGACAAATTAAAGAAAGAGAGGAAATCTACAATTTCAACATTAATTGCACAAGGGTATATTATCTTCTTTGTTTTTCTTGTGATAGTTTTGATTATGCAATTTTATATTGTTCCAATGATTTCTGGAATTGCAGATGTTGGAGCATTAGGTGTTGCAAATATTTCAACTGCGGGAAGTTCTATAGGAAGTGAAGAAATTTCTAGTGCATTTTTATATTTACTTTTATTCCAAGGTTTTTTCACAGGATTAGCTATTGGAAAATTATCAGAAGGAACTATCAAATCTGGGATAAAACATTCTTTTGCTTTAATCCTACTCTCTTTCATAGTCTCCTCTGTTGCAAATCTAATTGGTGGGGGAGCAGGATAATTTTAAGAAAAATTATATTTTTAGAATGAAATCTTTTATTTTTCCTTTTGCTTTTTTTCTTCTTTCTTGATGCTGTTGAAGGAATTCGGTTATTTTTTCGATTGTGTATTTCTTTAGGTCTCCAGTAGTTAACTTTCCTGTACGATAATCTTTTTCAATCTGTGCTAGTTTTTTTTCATCTTCTTCAAAAAAGGATTTCAAATATTGGAAAGAAATATCAACATCTGGATTTCCTCCTAGTTTCTTGTGTTCTTCAAGTGTATCCCTCCCCCCTGAAAAAGCATATTTGTTTATCTTGTTTTTAACTTCCTTGGGAGAATCCCTTGCTGTTATTATAACTGAATCTTTTGAGCTGCTCATTACATTATTCATCCCTGTCAATGAAGGAAACATAATTTTATGCATTATTGCTGGTTTGTAAAATCCCAATTTTGGATAAACATCTCTTGCGATTCTAAAATGGGGGTCTTGATCAACTCCTAGGGGAATTAGACAAGGAATATTTTTGCCTTTCAAAACAGAAGGAAGAATCGCAGGAACCGCCTGCATTGAGGTATAAAAAATGCTCCCTATGTTATTGCTATCTGTAAAACCAAAGCTGGCTTTTATTGTGGAGAAAGTTATTTTTTTCGCGATTTTAATTGCTTCTGGATAAAGTATCCCCGCATGTTTTGTGTCAATAATAAAATGAGTCTTTTTCGGATTGAATCCCACCGCAATAACATCCAACATATTTTCTTCTGTCCATTTTTGGATTTCCTCATAAGATGAATCTTTGTATAAGAATTTTTCATCGTCAGTGAACTGGAAATACAAATCTACATTGAATTTATCTTGCAACCATTTTGTAAAATACCACATTTGTAGATGCCCCAAGTGAATTGGTCCAGAAGGTCCACAACCAGTATACAAAAAGAATTTATTTCCTTTTTCGTATTCATCCAATAACCAATTTAGGTCTCTATGCGCGAACATAATTCCTCGTGTAAGCATAGGATGAATCTCGCCAGTGTGTTTTTTTATTCGCTTAAGAAGTTTATCATCAATTCTTTCTAAACCAAATTCTTTCACCAATCGACTATAATCTACACTCCCTTCAACAGCATAAGGATTCACAGACATTTTCTTTGTCATATTTATGTTACCAAAGAAGAATTAATAAATTTATCGAACTTCAATAAAAATATAAAAAGTCATTTTGGTAGTATATATTATGAAAAAAGAGGATAAAAGAGGCTCTCATGTAGGTATCATGCTTTCATTTGGAATCTTTGTTGTTTTTTTAGTTTTCTTATATTCTGTGCTTCAACCAATAATTAGAATAGAACAAAATAAAATATTAATCTTAAACGACTTAACTCAAGAAATAGCAAATGCTCTTGATGTGGGCTCGGCGAATTATACTAGTGGTTCAATAAGAACCTCTAATGCTAATTTTGTGGCAGAAATTACTGCTCTCTCAAATCAATATGATTCCAATTATGGAGGATTAAAACAAGAACTAAAAGTTACACGAGACAATGAATTCGGATTTGGTTTTATTGATGAAAATGATATAGAAATTATTCCAGAAAAGAGTGTGCCTCAATCTGTAAATGTTTATGCGAAAAAAATTCCTGTGTATTATATGGAAGAAGGAGAAGGTGTTTTATTAGGATTTATAATTTTAAAAATATGGTAATGAATAAAAAAGGTTGGATAAAAATTGTTGAAGCATTTACTGCGATACTACTTATAGTCGGAGTTGTATTGGTGGTTATAAGTGACGAACCCGCAATAAATTTAGATTTGCATTCAGAAATTTATGAATCACAACTTATTGCTTTAAGAGATATTCAAATAAACAGCGCTATGAGGCAAGCAGTATTGGATGCTTCTGGAACTGACTGCCCACAAGAAGTAATGACAAGAATGAATTATTTTCTTTTGGATTATCTTACATGCGAAGCAAAAATATGTGGAATGGAAAGTTCTTGTGAATTAGACAACCCTCCTGAAAAAACAGTTCATGCACAAAGTGTTGCTATTACTTCAACAGCAACAACTTATGACCCAAAACAATTAAAACTTTTTTGCTGGGAAGAATAATATGAAATACAAATTTCTTGCACATACTGCAGATATGAAGTTTCAAGCATTTGGAAAAAGTTTAGAAGTGGCGTTTGCAAATTCTGCGTTAGCGATGTTTCATACAATGTATGAAAAAAAAATTAAGAAAACAAAAACTGTTAAAGTAAAAGCTAAGGGAAAAGATTTTGAAGCTCTTTTGTATAATTTTTTAGAAGAACTTTTGGTTTTGTTTGATGGGGAGGGATTTTTTCTTTCAAAAGTTAAGCGATTGAATATTGATAAAAAAAAGTTTAGGTTAGAAGCAGAAGTTGTTGGAGATAATGCAGAAAATTATGAAATGGATATTGATGTAAAAGCGATAACTTATCATGATATTTTTGTAAAGAAAGAAAAAGGAAAATGGATTTGTCAAATTGTATTGGATGTATAGCAAGATATTAATAGATTAATTTTTAGATAATACTATGAAACTTAAAAAAATTTCAACAGATGTTTATGAAATTCCGCGAGAAGGAAATATGAAAGTTCCTGGGATGGTTTATGCTTCTGAAAAATTAATGCAAGATATTCAAAAGGACAAAACTCTTGAGCAAGTGAAAAATGTCGCAGAGTTGCCTGGAATTTTGAAGGCGGCTATTGCTCTTCCTGATGCACATCAAGGTTATGGTTTGCCGATTGGTGGCGTCGCTGCGTTTGATATGGAAAAAGGGGTAATTTCACCCGGGGGAGTGGGTTATGATATTAATTGTTCTGTAAGACTCTTGCGGACAAATTTGAAAAAGCAAGACATTCTAAAAAACGCAGAGAAAATTGCTGAAGCGATTTATGATAAAATTCCTTCTGGTGTCGGGAGGGGGAGTAAATTTCAAATAACGAAAAAAGAACTTGATAAACTTCTCAAAGGTGGCGCGAGGTATATGGTTGAGAAAGGTTACGGAAACAAGAATGATTATCTTCATATGGAGGAAGAAGGTTGTTTGAAAGGCGCGGATGTGAGCAAGGTTTCTGAACGGGCTGTGAAACGGGGCATCGGGCAATTAGGAACGCTCGGAGCAGGAAATCATTTTTTAGAAGTTCAATATGTTGATGAAATTTTTGATAAAAAGATTGCGAAAGCGTTCGGATTGGAAAAGGGGCAGATAACAATAATGATTCATTGCGGAAGTCGGGGGTTAGGACACCAAGTTGCTTCAGATTATATTGTAAAGATGGAAGAAAAATATGGGTTTAAAGGTTTGCCAGACAGAGAATTAATTAATGCTCCAATAAAAAGTGTTCTTGGAAAGGATTATTATTCTGCTATGGCTTGCGCGGCGAATTTTGCTTTTGCAAATAAACAATTAATTACACATTGGCTTCGGGAAGAAATGAATTCTTTATTCCCTGGTGCGAAGATGGAAGTAGTTTATGATGTTTGTCATAATATTGCAAAGTTTGAAGAGCACATTGTCAGTGGGAAAAAGAAAATTGTCTGTATTCATAGAAAAGGTGCAACTCGGAGTTTTGGGCCAGGCAGAAAAGAAGTTCCAGTTGCATATAGAAAAGTTGGGCAACCTGTTTTAATTCCAGGAAGTATGGGAACTTCTTCTTATGTTTTAGTTGGAACAAAAAAAGCAGAAGAATTAACTTTTGGCTCTACTGTTCATGGGGCTGGACGGGTTTCAAGTCGAAGTGTAGCATTGAAAACAATAAATGGAGAAAAAATTCAAAAAGAACTCCACAAAAAAGGCATTGAAGTTAAATCTGGGAGCTGGAGAGCAATTGCAACAGAAGCCCCGCAAGTTTACAAAGATATTGACGAAGTCGTTAAAGTTGTTGACGATTTAGGAATAAGCAAGAAGGTTGCACGAATGAAACCGCTGATTGTTATTAAGGGGTAAAATTAATTACCTAGAATTTATTCTCAAACATCTAAAGAAACATTTTCTGTTTCAAACATTTCCCCCCCGCATTCTGCAACATCCCAATCAGTTGTACATCCCTCTGTCAAACTACAATGGGAAGAGGAAGTTCCAGATTTAAATTTTATTAACAATTCTGTTAAATCTTCTGCTGGATTAAAGGTACAGAGGCCCTCTTTTCCCTCGAAAGGATCAAGATATTCTTTATTTGTTTCTTCTACTTGTTGTTGGATTTCTTCTTGTGTAACTCCTGCCCCTAGCATTTGTTGAACTGCTTCCTCACTAAAAGACATCTCATATTTTTCAGCCCTTAAATATAATACACATTTCTCTCCTTCTTTTTCTTTAATCTCATAAAATATCGTGCTTGTCATCATCATTCCTAACAAGTCTAGTGTTGATGCAAATGTAACTTTTGAGAGTTCACAATTTTCTGAAGCACTAATAAAACAACCCATATCTTCCTCACAATCTATAATTGAAGATGAAGCGATTTGCGACGGAAGATTGCTTTCCCCTAATTCTGAAGGGTTAGAAGCTCTTTCATTTTTGATGGAAAAAAATAAAATTAAAATAGCAATTATTAAAATTATACTTATCCCTCCTAGGATAAACCATCTTCTCTGTGGTTTTTTTAATTCTTTATCAAACCCTTTTTTGTTTAAAGAAAATTTTAAGGCTTGGTTTATATCTTTCTTTGACCATCCCTTTCTCAATAAATTTTGCTTAATCTTTTCAGTAGAAATCCCTTTTGCTAACTGAGATTTTATATAACTAGCAAGTTTTGGATAGACCATCTTCTTTTATTCTTAAAAAGAAAAGAACTATATAAGATTAATCATCTAACCAATTTAGGCCGAGTATGTCTTTTGATTGTTCCATTCCCAAATAATTTGGTTCGTCCACAATATAACTTCCTTTAACATCTACCGGAGTAAAATCTAAACAAGAGGTTCCTGCATTTATGATGGATTCATCTGGACCCAAAGTAGTGGTGTGCTCCATATACACCATTCCATGCCCAAATGTTTCGTGTAAGGTTACCATCTCTAATAGGAGAAAACTTGGCTTAATATCTACTTTAAAGCATTCTATGTATCCATCGGTATATAATGAATCATATGTTGCTGTTGCTCCTGTCGCAGTAGGATTGTTTCCTGGAGCAAGAGATGGAAAGATAATACCCCATCCAATATAAGATGAGGGAATATTTGCTTCGGATATAACTTCTATATCTATTTGATTAGATTTTGGATAATCACTAGTTTCAAGTATTGTTTTAATTTCATCGGGGTCTAAGAATGGAACTCCTTCATAAGATTCTACAATTTTTATCCCTTTAAAAATTGGATGAGCATTAGTATCTGGAAGTTCTCCAAAATTCCATTTTGTAAGACCAATATACTCAGGAAATTGCCCATTTATTTGAGAGTCAAAATTTGTTTCTTCCATAAATGTTTTGAATGTTTCAAGTGAAAATTGACCTGAATGGGAAGAATAACCTAAAACAGTATTATCATAATTGCTACTCGAATTATCATAAGGCACAACCCTAACAGCTCCAACATCTAAATCTTGTGTTCCATCTAAAGAACGTGTCCGAACATAACTTTGCCAATTTCCTTCTGACCCCATTCTTGCTTGAAGAATAATTTCTGAAAGAGATTCATCTAATTGGATATTAAAATCTCCTAAAGAATCAACTTCTACAAAATAAGGATTTGTGTCTTCTAAATTTCTATATATCTTAACTAGCCCTGCTTGCTCAGAATCTGTTTCGTTATCTTGCAATTGCCCTGAAATATCTGGGAGGTCTGTAATCATTCCTTCAAGAGTTTTTGTAAAAGTTCCTCCTGCGCTAGTTCCAAATTCTAATTCAACTTGATAAGTACCTATCTCATCTTTGTTCCCTTTTATTGTTAGTTGATTTCCATTTAATGTCGGTACAACTTTTCCATCCAAACTTATAGCACTAATGTATGGAACAGGATTATCTTCTGTGTTTGGGTCGATTGGCTCTGGGAGGTAAATTATTCTTTCTGCTTCTTCCAATAAATTCGCATCTACCGCAGACAAATCAACATATGGATTATAATTAATCGGGGCTGGTTCTTGATTCTTAACAAGCAAATCATATTCTTGTGTTTCTTCTTCTCTTCCATCAGAAACTTTGATTTCTGCAGAATACCCTTTATCTGAATCAACAAGGGGGGCAGTACCTTGAATTAATCCACTATCAGAAATTGTAAATCCTTCTGGAAATCCATTTAATTCATATTCTAAAACATCTCCGTCGGCGTCACTTGCTTCAACTTGATATCCATAAGTTTCCCCTTCATTAACTTCTGTTACAGGAGTAGATTCAATTACTGGGGGATAATTATTGCAAAGCCTACAACTCCCAAACCCCAAAGTGGATACAGCGGTGGCTACAAGAACTGCTTTTTTTGCACCTGTTTTTAATCTATCAATTAAATTCATTTTATGTGTTTTAATAAGGTAGATTTTATTTATAAAACTTACCATTACCTGATAGTAACAAATAAAGGTTCTAAAATTTTAACAAAATAAATTAAAGAATTAACAAAATAAAAATCATAAAGAGAATATTTATAAAATAGAATTCATTAAAAGATATATGCAAAAAAGAGCGTGTGTATTATTAGTAATTCCAATATTATTTCTTTTTTTAATCAGTTTTATCTCTGCAGCAGGTTGTGGGATTGTGGCAAGGGAGGAGTGTGTTTATCCTAACACAATTGTGATGGGAGTTTCTGCAGAAACTAATGCGCACGGAGAAAATGCAAGTGAAGAAAATTATGAATCTGTTTTATGTTGTGATTTCCCGTCTGATGGATATGGGAGCACTACTTGTACAAGTTTAAATAAAATAATTGGACTTTCTGCGTCTACAAATGCTCATGCTGAAATTCCCTCATCAACACTATTTTCATCCGAGTTTGATATCTGTTATGAAGATTTAGTATGTAACAATGTTGATACAACAATTGCAGGAAATTGTGATGCTGCTACAGAAGGACTTTATCCCTTGGATATGCTTTCATTATCTTCTTCTACAAACGCACACCTGGGAGAGATGGGAACATATCCCCTAAATAGCATCTGTTGTTCTAGCTTAACTCATCAATTTTTAGATTGTGAATTAACAAAGGCATACTGGAGTTTATATGAAACTGATTCATCTCAATTAACTGAAGAAGAAAATCCAGTAGATACTGGACGCCAGGTTTATTTAGTTGTGGAGGGTTCAAATGCTTGTTTTGATGAACAAATTTCATTAGAGATTCTTGAAAATGATGGAGAAAGCATGGCAACACTTGACCCAGTTCCATTCGGAACAAAAGGCGTATGGACAACAGAATGGATAGAGGATGGATGGTTCCAAGGAAATCCAGAATATTATTTTATAGCGACAGTTGTTGAAAGTTCTCCTATAGAAACCATAGAAGTTGGAGGAGAAAACTTATTATTAGAAGTTACACCTGAAATTTTAGATTGTAACTTTGTTACTTGTGCAGGTTATGATAGTGAGAGTGATTGTAATTCAGATTCTGGGCTTTGTGATGTAGGAAAAACAGATGGAGAGTATTGTGATGAATTTAATTGTTTTTGCTCTTGGAATGATGAAACAGAAAATTGTTTTGCATCTTTCTCACCCCCTGAAGAATGTGGTAATGAAATTATTGATGGAGAAGAAACTTGTGAAACAGATTCAGATGTTCAACAAACTTGCGAAGGTGAAGGATTAGGAACAGGGATAGTGACCTGTGTAAATTGCCAAATAGATTATTCTGGTTGTTCTGATATAACAGAAGGAATCTGTGGAGATGAAGTAATTAATATTGGAGAAAATTGTGACAGTGGAATAGGTGCTTCTACCTGTGAAGATTTTGATGGTTTCACAAATGATGGAAATTTAGGTTGTTCAGACCTTTGTCAATTTGATACCTCTTTATGTACTGGTGGAGAAGTTGCTGGAACATGTACTATCCTGCAAGAAGTAACAAGCGAATGTGAGGAAGAGCCGGTGGGATTATTTATTTATTCTTGGAATGGAACTTGGGAAGGTTTAGGTGGTGGTACTGCAAAAGAAGTTTGTTTAGCCGGGGGAGAAGGAAGCACAGTAGAATGTCCGGCACAAGTACAATTACCTATTGACAATGTTTATGGTTTAATTCTTGCAGTAGCATTAATTGCTTTGATTTACTTTTTCTGGATTAAAAAAAAGCAAAAGAAAAATTCAAAAAAGAGTTCTGGAAAACGACGGAAGAAATAACTTTATAAAATAAAAAACCTATTACTGGTTATGAAAAGAGGCTATTTTGTTTTTGTGTTGATAATTTTATTGATTGGAATAATCTCAGCAACATATACTTTTGTAGACCATTCAATCGAAACTGAATATGGCCCAAGAGAAACATTAAGTGGTTGGGTGGAGATAGGTTTTACAGAAGAATCTGCAGCCAGTTTATTTGAAAGTTCTGTTGATGGGAAAACGAGCACAATCTCTCTTTTAAAATTAGTAAAGGCAGATACGAGTTTTCTCTATGATTGTCCAGCACCTTGTTCTTCAAATTATGAAGCAACAGAGGAAAGTTCTACAAAAGATTTAATTTTAGATAATGGTGAGTCTGCTCTTCTTGGTTTCAAATTTGAAGGGGTGAGCATCTCAGATATTTCTGATTTCTCAATAGATATAACGAGTAGTGCTGGAGCTTCTTATTCTCCTCAATTAAAAATAGATGTATTAAACAATGAAGAAGATGTATGGCAAGTGCATACAGCTTCAGGAAATTTTGGAGAACAAGATTTTGGATGTTATACTTCTGGGGATGCAAGAGCCACTATTACTTCAACAGAATATTGTGAAAGAATAACTGTCCCTGCCGCACCAAATGTTAAACTTGGTGCTAAATTAATAGGAACAGGAGACGCAACTTTCAAAATGAATATTGAAAGCATGGATGGGGGCGAATATGGATTTTGCGAGTTCTCTGTTTCGGTTGGGGGAGAATATGGTTGCATAGCCTTTGATTCAGAAACCAAAAAGAATTTTAGTGTTAATGAGGAAAAAGAGTATTTTGTCTGTATTAGTAAAATTGAAGGATATGCTTCTTATGAAATAAACACCGAAGATAATAATTTTTGTGGTTTTGCAGGGAACTTTAAAGGAGGATATACTATTGATTTTGAAATCTTCATGGAACCGGGAGAGTATGTTAAGGTGGAAAGTTTTACTTTAAATGAAACCGAAGTTCAAGGCATAGATGGCTATGTTAAGGATTATGTTGAATATATATATTATAATGATTGTCCAGCCGAAGGGTGTATTATCCCTCTAAAAATTACTTCATTTGTTGACGCCCAAACCATTCATCTCTCTAATGCACTTATTAAATACAGCCACGATTCAATAAATGTTGATGCAAATAAACTTTACAATTTAGCAGAAACTCCCGCAACAATTACTGCAACCGAACAGCAATTATCCTTGGATACAGCAGGATTCACTGTTCCAATAGAATATGATGATTACACTCTTCGTTTAGAATTTGATGGAAAAGAACTTTTTTCAGAAGAAATAACTATTGAAAAAGTTCCGATTATACTTTCCTTGATTCCTTCATCTACTGCTGTTGCATATCCTACACCCTTTACAGTGAATGTTGATTCTGATACTCAGATTGAATCATATGAATGGGACTTTGGTGATGGGCATACAGATACCACAACAACAAATAAAATAACTTATACTTACAATACTCTTGGTACTTATGCCCTTGAGGTAACTGTAAAAGATACAGTAAATAAAAGTGCAACTAAGAATTTTACGATTACAGTAGGCTCTGCTTCTATAGTTATGAGAGACCTTTTGCAAGAGAAAAGAACTAATTTAGATACCCTTAAAAATCAGATAAAAAGTTTTTCTTTGTTTGAGAGAAATAGTTTAGAAAAAGCACTAAACTTAGATACTATTGAAACAACCTTGATTGCAGCAGAAAATGCAGAGAAAACTGCTACAACAGAAGCAGATTATCAAATAATCTTGCAGGATTTGATTGAAATGAATCTTCCAAAAAGTGTTTCTTTAAGTCTTGCTACGAATGATTTGCTTTTCTTTGCAGATAAAACAAATATCAATGTAGATGCTTTAGCGAGTATCACTAGTGAGACTTATGAATCTTCAAAAAAAGAAAGATATGCTAGTGCGGTTTTGGGTTGGAGCGTTCAGAATATAGATACCACCCTCACACACAATACAATTACTGCGACGTTTGAAACCTATGAGGAAAATTTGTTAAATACTTTTGAAGTTATAGTTACTAAAAAAGAAAGGTGTGAAGAAGAGCCATATATTGTGATAAAAAAAATTGAAGGATTAACTTTTGCAGAAGATTATTCTGAAGAAGAAGTTTCTGGTTATTTTTATATTCCAATTGTAGGAGAATCTAAAAAAATTGTCTTTGCAACAACAGAAGATGTAGACTTTCTTACTCTCCCTCTTTTTGTCTCTCCTGCTATAAGCGAGCTTTCTTTGACAGATATTGATTTAAGTCCTGTGAATGATTCTGGAGAACTAAAAAAATGGGTTTTATTCTCTTTAATTATGCTATTATTAATAATAGTGGGGATAACTTTTTGGATAATTCTTAATGCATGGTACAAAAAAAGATATGAGAATTATCTGTTTAAGAATAAGAATCATTTGTATAATCTATTTAATTGGATTAAAAATTCTAAGAAGAGAGGAGTAAAGGAAGGGAATATTCGGTCTCAGCTTAGAAAATCTGGTTGGAGTTCTGAACAGTCAAAATACGCTTTAAAGAAATATTCTGGAAAAAGAATAGGTATGCCCAAGCTTCCCTTCACAAAAAAGAAGGAAGGAGTAAAAAATATGCCTCAAGGCAAAATGCCTCAGAAAACAAAGTTGCTAAAATTCAAACGAAACAACAGTAATAAACAACCTAAGAAAGGATTATAATTTATAGCTTTTATTACTGAAATCTTTATAAATAAACAGAACACATTTAATATATGGGGATTAAAATTTTTAAAAATTTCTTTAAAAGAATTTTTTCCAGCATGTTCAAAGCAAAGGGAGAGATAAAACTTGGTTTTTATGGCCCACCAAATGCTGGAAAGACAAGTTTAGCAAATAGAATTTGTAAAGATTTTACTGGTGAAGAAATTGGTTCTGTAAGTAAGGTTCCTCATGAAACTAGAACTGTGCAATTCAAAGAGAAAGTTGAGATAGAATACAAAGGAAAGAAGATGGTTTTCAAAATGATAGACACGCCTGGAATTGCAACACGAATAGATTATGAAGATTTCTTAAAATATAAAGTAAAAAAGAAGGCTGCGAAAGAAAGAGCTAAAGAAGCTACACAAGGGGTTATTGAATCAATAAAATGGCTTGATGATATGGATATGGTGGTTGTGGTTTTAGACGCGACAGAGAACCCTTACAACCAAGTGAATATCACCATCATTGGTAACCTCGTAGCGAAAAAAATTCCTGTTTTAATTGTAGCGAATAAAATCGATTTGCGAAAAGCAGATTTGAAAAAAATAGAATCTGCATTCCCTGAATATGATACAATTGGTATTAGTGCAAAGTACGGGAAAAATTTAGAAGAGTTTTACGAGTCTATATTTAAATTATCAAAAAAGGTTTAGTAAAAGTTAAAAAGCGTGATTTGTTTTAATTAAAATGAGTAAGAAAAAGAGGGGTGAAAAACTAGGGAAGTTAAAAGGATTCTCAATTCAATTTCTTCCATATTCTGAAATAAAAGACCAAGATAGCAACGAGAGAATAAAAAAAATATTGGGAATTATTTTAGGAAATAATATTTTAATTCTACAAGGAAGATTGCGCGCAGAAGAAGAAGCGAGACTTATTGGCGATACTATGGCAATGATTGGACATTTAAAAAATTTTAAAGGAATTGAACTTGCTGTTATTTCTGGAGACGAAAAGCTAAATTTTTTTAAAAAGATTGGCAAGGGGATAGCAAAAGCTCTTCTTGGTGGGGATTTGGGAGCAGTAACAATAATTGGCCCTGCAACAATTGTAAAAGACATAAAAAAGAATCCAAAAAAAATAGAGCTACTTTTAAGCAGATAAATTTATTAACTTCTTCTGTTTTATTAGAAAATGCCAATGACCTCCTTGGTCTCGGATAAATAAAATAAAAAGTAGTAAGACCAAAAATGCTAATGTCATCCTTTGATTCGAATAAATACAAAAAAATAGCTAAATCAAAAAATGCCACACCAATGCGTACATTGTAAAAAAATAATTCCACTCGGAAGCAAAGAATTAATTGAGGGGTGTAGTAATTGTGGAAATCATTTTTTCTTTTATCTTAAAGATGAACAAATTGAAAAGGTAAAAAATAACCCTATTGAAATTCCTGAAGAAGATAAAAAGAAAATTGAGAAAGACATTCGGGAAATGGCAGGAATTATTGAAGAAGACACTCCAGTAATTTTAGATATAGAATCTGTGCGAGTGACTGGTTCTGGAAAGTTTGAAATTGATTTAGCTAATCTCTTCAGAAAGGATGCTCCGCTTGTCTATAAGCTTGAAGAAGGAAAATATATAATTGATTTAGCAACAACCTTAAAGAAAGATATTTCTGAATTGAAAGAAATTAGAAAACCTGATGAAAAATAATTGCAATAATTTATAAGTATTATTGAATTAATTTGGTTATGAAGCAAACAATTACTTCTGTATTAAAAGGGGCATTAGAAGAAGCAGGTCCTCCTGCAGAATATTTAGAATTAATAAAAAAATCATTAAAAGAATTCTTGGATAAATTTGAAAAGAAATTAAAAAAACTTGGGGTGGATGCAGAAATTTTCCTTGGGGGAAGTTATGCAAAGGACACCATGATTAAGAAAAAAGAATATGATATTGATATTTTCCTTAGACATAAAGGAAATAAAAAAGACATTTCTGCCTTAACCAAAAAAGCGTTAAAGGGATTTGACTTCAAGACAGTTCATGGTTCAAGAGATTATTTTCAAGTAAAGATAACAAAAGATTTATTATTTGAAATAATCCCAGTGAAAAAAGTCGGAAAACCTAAAGACGCAGAAAATATTACAGATTTGTCTTATTCTCATGTTAAATACATAAGAAAAAAAGTGAGACCCAAAAGCATCTTAGATGAAATAAAATTAGCCAAAGTTTTTTGCTATGCGAATAGATGTTATGGCGCAGAGTCTTACATTAATGGTTTTTCTGGCTATGCTCTTGAGTTATTGGTTTACCATTATAAAAGTTTCTTAAAGTTTATTCGTGCGATGAGTAAGATAGAAGATAAAACAGTAATAGATATAGAAAAATTGCATAAGAATAAACAATCTGTCTTAATGGATTTGAACAGTTCTAAATTAGGTTCTCCGATAATTTTAATTGATCCTACTTACAAACAAAGAAATGCTGCTGCTGCATTGTCAGATGAAACGTTTAAAAATTTTCAGAAAATTTGCAAACAATTTTTGAATCATCCCTCTCCAAAAGCATTTGAATTAAAGAAAATTGACTTTGGCGTATTACTCTTAGATGCTCACAGGAAAAAACTTGATACTATTTTAATTGAAGCTAAAACAACTAGACAAGCAGGAGATATCGCGGGGAGTAAACTCTTAAAATTCCAAAGACACTTAATTCAAGAATTAAGGAAATTTTTTGATGTTAAAAAAGAGGAATTTGATTATGGGGGAGAAAAATCTGCGAAGTATTTCTTTTCTGCTCAAGCTAAAAAAGAAATTTTGCTTACTGGTCCGAGCATTAAAGATAAAAAAAATGTGGCTCAGTTCAAGAAGAGACATAAGAAAACTTTTGTTAAAAAAGGGAGAATTTATTCAAAAAAGAAAGTTGATTTTGGATTAAAAGAATTTCTTGGGAAATGGAAAGTTAAAAATCATAAACGAATGAAAGAAATGGGGATTGAGGAGTTGAATTTTATCTCTTGATTCCTGTTGCTTTTTCAAACAAAGAAGCAAAGGCTTCTGCAAAAAATTCAGAATTAAGCCAGATAGCAATATCTTCTTTTTCTGATTCTTCTTTAGATAAATAAAACAAAATCTCTTTTCTATCAATGATAAAGAATTTTGTGTCAATATTTATCTTTTTGATTTTCATTGAAAAAACTTTTTCTATTTCTTTAATTAAAGAATCGTCACCAGAAAGAGCGATTTTTATTTTAATATTAGACTTTTTTAATGTTTCAAAAGTTTGGCGAAAAAGTTTGGCCTTTGATTTAATCTCTTCTGCATTTGTACAAATTATAACTTCTTTCGCTGTTTCTCTTATAATCTCTTTCAAAAAATTAGTGATTGTAGACTTGCCTTTTAATGATGCCGACAAATCTTCTTTTTTAACAGGAATTATCCCACCATTGTAAAGTGCTTCAAGTTGTGTAAATTCATCTGTGTCTTTAATTTTTGAAAGTGTGTTTATCTTTTCCTCTGCATCTTTCTTTACTCTATTTCTTAATCTTTCAAGAATTATCTTTGGTTTAACTCCAAAATATTTCACTGGTTTTCCTATCTTCACAACTGCGAATCCTTTTTTTTCTAAACTTTCTAAAACATCATATGCTCTGCTTCTAGGAACTCTTGATATGCTCGCTATCTCCCCAGCAGAAGCTACTCCTTTTGAAATCAAAGCTAACCAAACCTTTGTCTCATAGACATTCAAATCAAAATAGTCTTTGATTTTATTGATTAATTCTTGTTTTACTAACATTTTATAAATAATCTGATTTAGTGCCAAAAAAATCGAGTAATTGGTCATACAAAAGACTCATTTCTGGGGAAAGTCTTTCTCGAGGAATGTCAACCAATCTATCTGCTATTTTAAATAAAACATTTTTATCTGATTCGATTTTGTCTAAATTTTTTTCATAATCTCTTTTAAGTAAATCGTATGTCCCCAATTCTAAATTGAATTCTTGACTCCCTTCTAAAAGAATTGCTTCTTTTTCTTCTAAAGAAGCTACTTTTATTTCTATTTGTTTCATAAAATTCTTATAGGATATTCTTTTATAAATCTTATGGTTTGTTACTTTCGGTGAGTGAGAACAATTAGAAAGTTTTAAAAAGAATTATTGGGAGAAATGTAGATGGATGAATTTAGTTTGCTAAAACAAGAAGGAATTTTTGATGAATATATTGGAAAATATGTTTTGATCTATACGCCGATGGGAACAACTTTTGGAGGAAAATTAACTGGAGTGAAAGAGGGTTATTTTATATTAAATCCTCACCAAAGTGGAAGTTATGGTCCTGAAGGACTTGTAAGGGTGATGATTCGTAAAAACTCCAAAGTTCCAATTTACCATGCAGCAATTGAACCAAATACCGAGGAAAGTTTAGAACAAGCTTGTAAGTTTCATAACACACAATCAAAGGATTAAATAAGACAGAATCAATCCAAGAAGAATTCCCAAGGTTATGAATGGCATTGCAGGATAAAATTTCTTTTTCTTTGAGAAAAAGAATAAGTAACCCAATCCGAGCATTGCTCCTCCAATCACAAATAAAGCAGGTCCAAGCCCACCAACAAATTCATGCAAACCAAATGGCAAAGCAACTCTGGTTTTCAAGATGACTCCTGCGGTGATTAAAGGGAAAATGACATCGCCTCCACCAAGAAGAGCCATATTAACTTTCACTTTCTTTTTAGATTTTGATTTTTTCATTTTTTTAATTTTCTTTCTTAATTTCTTTGACATATATGGCACGAAAAAACCAGAGAAAATTTTCAATTGATTAATTTGGTACTTCGCCATCTTTTGCATAATCCCTGAGCGCCAAACAGCCCACATATCATAAATTGAGATTAAAACAAGTAATGCTAATATTGTCCAAAAATTTAATATTGGAACAAAAACCGCAGCTATCCCGGGGTAGATTAAAAGTTCGGTGGCATTGTGAACAATAAAATTTCTTTTAAAAATTTTTAAATAAGTTAAAGGTAATGCAATTGCTAAAGCAATCCACTCTGAATGATTAATATGAAAAAAAGAATTAAAAGTTAGGCTCAACGCAAGAGTGATTACTAAAAAGAACCACGCTCTTAAAATAAATGCTGCTTTGAATTTAGTGAGAAAGAAAATTATAATTATTGCGAAAATAAATGCAAATATAACTACATAAAATAAACTTTGATAATCTGCAGGTTCTTCAACCTCTGGGGTTTCAAGTCCATAGGGAAGAGGTTGTGCAGATGCATTAACGACTACTCCATTTTCTATTCGCGTTGTAGAATAATTGTCGACGACATAAAGCCCAATTAATTGAGTTAACAAAAACATTAACAATAATATAGAAGTTATTTTTATTGTATGTTTCATATTAACAATAAACAAAAAGAGTTTTTAAAGTTTTAAACTATGCTGGTGTTATTGTCCAATCATAAGAAGTGAATGTCCAGTCCACCCAACAACCCAATACATATATCCCATTACATTTATATGATTCACATATAGGATTTGCTCCATCTGGGTTAATACAATTATAGAACTTATAAGAATTTACAGGACTATCCCCTAACTCCCATCCAAATGGACAAGAGTCGCATCCATTTTCAGAGTATCCTTCACAAATTCCTGCGCCATCACAAGCACATTCCCCATCAGCACAGGTAGTTTCGTAAGCTATTGTCTCAACAATCCAAGCATATGGCTCATCACAAGTTGTTCCCCTTGTTACATAAGTTGGAGTTACATCTGTTGCACAATCTAATGTCCATTGTCCTGTAGCACTACACACATCAACAACTTGAGTAGAATATGTTTTACAGGCAGTATTATGATCAGTAGCACAATTGAAATATCTACTTGTTCCAGGACTACACGCCCAATCACAAAGATTTGTATTCGGATTACATACTTCTCCAGTTCCACAACTTCCACAAGAGATAACATTCCCACAACCATCTGTCCAAGTACCACATTCATCTCCTGTTGGACATGCAATAGCTGGTTGAATTGTCCCTTGACAAGTAGCCTCACAATTAGGGTCTTGACAAGAAGAAGTTGTACATTTAGCAGATGCACAGGAACAATCTGGCACACAAAGTGCAGAAGTAGATAAAGTAAAAGCATCTTGTAACGCCCTATCCACTCCATCAATCTCTACTTCTATTGATGAAGCAGAATGTGTTCCAATTGATGAAGTTGTATAGTCTTGTGTGGCTCCTAATGTAAAAACATCATTACTCACTGCGTCTTGTAAGGTCATGGTAAAACCATTAACGGTAATTAAAACATCATCTGCAATGTGACTAGGATTAGGAATTATTGCTGTATACTCATATCCAATAGCTGGTCCATTAGTAAAAGCGTCTGTGATGATAGCTTCTTGTAATGTCATAATTTGTGGTCCAATTGTAATAAAAATTTCATCAGGGTTATGCCAAGCGGTTTCATAATCCACAGCAGTAGCCACTACAAAAGTTCCAAAGAGTAAAACTAATAATCCAACAGCTATATAAGAAAATGCCCTCTTTTTCTTCATAACTAAATCAAGGAAAAAGCATATTTAAACATTTCTCTAACTACCTCAATCTTAGAGTTTCAAGAATTCTTGGGACATTTGTCTCGACGTGATTAAGCTTGTAAAGAGATGAAGCCAAATCTAATGATTTTGAAACTTCACCGTGATTAATTATAATTCTTTTTGGTCGAGGGCTTATATTATTGAAGAAAGATAAAATTTCATTTCTGCCCGAGTGTGCACTGAATCCTGCGACTGTATTCACAGACATATTAATTTTAACTGTTTCTTCTCTACCATCAACCATCATTCTTGTTGTGCTTGCTCCCTCTTGCACTTGTCGTCCTAAACTTCCAACGCCTTGATAACACGCAAAAATTATTGCATTTTTTTCATTACCTGCGAATTCTCGGAAATATTCTACTGATGCTCCCCCCACCAACATACCAGAAGTTGCAAGAACAATACATGGGCCTCCTTCGATTACATTTTTTCTTTCTTGTGGAGAGCCAACTCTTGAAAAAATTTCAGATACAAAAGGATTATTATTTTGAAAAATGTCATCTCGGATTTTGCTACTTAAAAAATCTGGATAAGCTGTGTGAATTGCATTAATGTCCCAAATCATCCCATCAATATAAATTGGCGTCTTTTCTAATTTACCTGTTCTCATTGCATCTTCTAAAACTAACATTGTTTCTTGTGCTCTTCCCAATCCCAATTCTGGAATTAAAACCTTTCCATCTCTCTCAATGGTCTCTTTCACCAATCCAATTAATTCTTCTTCAACTTCTTTTCTTGGAGGAAAAATATCATTCCTAGAACCATACGTTGATTCTGTCATTACAGATTCTATCCTTGGGAAATTTGCTATCGCTGGATCTAAAAGTCTTGAGCGTCCATATTTATAATCTCCAACATAAAGGAAATTGTGCAAACCATTTCCAATGTTTAAATGTGCCATTGCACCCCCCAATACATGTCCTGAATTGTAAAAAGTTAATCTGACATCTGGTGTCACGTCGGTAACTTCATTATAGTTCAAACAGATGCTGTGTTTTACCATCTCTTTAATATCTGTAGAATCGAACAAAGGTTTTGCTGCTTGTTTGTATGCAACGCCGATAAAATCTAATGCGAGAAGTGCTGCAATATCTCGTGTTGGGGGGGTCATGTAAACTGGACCTTTGTAACCCATCTTATACAAATAGGGCAACAATCCAACATGGTCTAGGTGCGCGTGACTTATGATTACTGCATCAAGAGTGTTTATATCAAATTCAGCCACATCAAGAAAAGGAAACTTATTTTTATCTTGCGATGCAACATCCACCCCACAATCAAGAAGAATTTTTGAATTAGGAGTTTGCAATAAAATAGCACTTCGTCCTACTTGTCGTGCCCCCCCCAAGAAAGTCAAACGAACCCATTCTTCTACTTTTTCTGGATTCCATCCTTTGTAAATTTTCTTTCCTATTGAATTTAAAAATTTTCTTCGATAAGTATTATTTGCATACAAAACCTCTCGAATACTCTCTGTAATTTTGCTTTTAATTGCAGGACTTCTTTGAATCTGGGGCATCCAAAGGGTTTTTTTTCTTATTTCCTCTAAAATACTTCCTTGTTTACCAATTACCATTCCTGGTTTTTTTGCTTCAATTAAAACTATGCTCCTATTAACATCAAAAATGATATTTGTTATCTCTGCATCTTGGGGGACAATGTTTTTTATCTCTTCTTCAACTTGTGATTGTTCGTGCAAGATTTTTTGGTCGGCTCGTAATTCCACTCTCTTTTTTATTTGTGAGACAATTTCTTTAATTCTTGATTCTCCTTCCTTAAAGAATCTTTCATTATCTGTATAGAGAACTATGTTCGCGCCTTCAAAACTTGCTTCAGTTATATCTCCTTTTAACTGGTCTGTTATATTTTTTAAGATATCCATTTGAAAAAATTATTCACTTTTTTTATCATTGACAAAATTTGGTTCAATTGTTTGTTCTGTCACTTTCTTAATTCCCTCTTTTGTTATTGCAAAAATATCGATTCCATACCCACTTCCCACATCTCTTTGTGTTGAAGATTTTAATGATTCTTTTGCTAATTCAATTCCTTCTTTTAATGTTAAATCTTTTTTGTATTGCCTTTCTAAAAGTCCAAGAACATAAGGCATCCCACTTCCAAAATTTGCGTCATAAGTCTCTACTTTCACTACGCTTCCAGCAGGTTCAATGGTATACAACTCTGCAGAACCATCTTCATTAAAACCACCTAATAAAAATCCTGCTTGCTGTGGAATCATTGAAGGTTGTCTTATTCCGCTATAACTCATGTTTGCAAGTAAACTTGCTGCTTGTTTTACAGAAGGTCTTGATTTTGAACGAAGTTCTTTTAATTTTAATTCTGCTGCAAGAACTTTAGGAACTCTTTGCGCATCTGAAACCATTCCAGTAAAAGAAATAAGTAAATAATCATTAATTTGAACTGTCTTTTTGTAATCTTTTCCCACCACTAAATTTCCTGCAGTTATTTGCCTATCAGAAGCCATTATAACCCCGTCTTTACAAACTATTCCAAGTATAGTGGTTCCAGTCTTCAAAATTGAATTCTTTAATTCGGTATCCATCTCAAAAGTATCTTAAGAATTTATGATAATTAGGAGAATAAGAGGTTTATAAGTTTTTCGGGAGATTATTCCTTCTGACTTACCCCATTCTCTTTCTTGAACTTAATTATATTTTCAACAAAGCCTTCTATTTTCTGCTCGTGACTTACAATAAGGAGTTGTTTAACTTTTAATTGTTGCAAAATATCCCTCATCTTATCAAGTTGCTGTTCTGAAAAACCATCTGTGGGTTCGTCAAGAATTATCAAATCCCGCGTTTTTATTTTACTAAGGAAAGAATTTATTACTTGATTCAAAGCAAGCCGATACGCCAAGGATACTGCTGTTCTCTCTCCTCCTGAAAGATAAGCATAATCAATTTCATAATCCTGTTGTTCGATTATCGGTGTGAAATCATCTCCAAGTTTTACATTAAATGCATCTGAGACCAAAGCATAAAACCACTCTGCAAACAAATTAGAAAATTCTGCCTTTAATTTTACCATGACATTTTTTTCAATAAATGAAATCAAAGTAATGAATTTTTTAGATAACCAACTTTCTATTTCAGTTATATAATTTAATTGTCCCCGAATTTTTTCTGCTTCTTTTATGTGCTCTCTTAATTCTTCTATTTGTCTAGAGAAAACTTCTATTTCCTTTTTCAATTCTGCAACTTTAATTTCTGCCAAGCGCTCTTGCCTCAATGCTTCCTCAAGAACACTCTGTTTTTCTCTATACAACATTTCAAATTTCATTAATTCTTCAATAGAATTATTTAATGTTCTGCTATGCTGATTCAAAAGTTTAATGTCTTCTTCCAGCACTGAATTTGCTTGTTCTATCTCTGTTATGTGCTTTTGTTTTTCTTGGGCTTCTTGAAGTCTTATTTTTAATATCTTTAAATTTGTTAATTCATTTTGTATTGAAGAAATCTTTTCATCAGTTTGGATTATCTCGTTTGAAATAATTTTGCTCTCTTGCTCTAATTCTTCTATTTTATTTTTGTCTCTTGAAATATCATTGTGAGCTTTGTTCAGCACATTTGCTCTATAAGTTGAATCCACATTTTGCAAACAAGTCGGACAAATTTCCAAGTTAGAAAGTTTGCCTTCAAGTTTATTATTATCCTCCATTCTCAAAACTAATGAATTTATCTGGGAATTTATTTCTAAATTTTTATCTGATAATTTTTGTTTCTCTTTCTTTTTCAAAACTATTTCTTGTTCAAATGTAAAGATTTTTTCTTCGTCTGCTCTTAAATTTTGCAATTCTTTTAATTGACTTTGCACTCTTTCAATTGTTTTAATATTAGACAAAATTGTATCTTGCTTGTTGTTAATAACAATCTTTGTTTTCTCTATCTCTTGCTGAAACCGATTTTTCTCCTCTATCTTTTTTGCCATTTCTTCTTTCTCTTCTTGAATCTCTTTCAGTTGTTCTGTTTTCAAAAAAAGTTCCTTTTCAATCGACGCTAAATTGCCTTGCTTTGCTTCTAGTTCGTTTTCTTTTTCAAGCAGATTCAATTTATTTTGTTCTAAGTTCATTGCTAAACCTTCTTTCAATCTTTTTTCTTCTCGTAGCTTAGCAGTAATAATAGAAATATTCTCAAGAATTTTTTTGTATTTATCAATTCCAAAAACATGTCGCAAAGTGTTAATCCTTGTTTCGGGGTCTTCTAAAATTATTTGCTTCATTCCTTCTTGAGGAGTATAAACGGTAAATTTGTAAAGAAGATTTTGTTTCTTAGAAAATTCAGAAGGATAATTTAATAATTCTAAAACTTTATTTTTCAATTCTGTAACAGATAATTCTTTTCGTTCATCATTGATTGTGATAGCACAAAAATCTTGAGAGATTGTTTTTTTCTTTTTTAATGTCCTCTCAATTATTATTATTTTATCTCCTACTTCAAATTCTAAAATTGTTCCTCCTTCTGTTTCCCCATTTCTCAAAAGAGAAGAACCCCTTTGCCCTGGTTGTAATCCGAATAATGAAAATTCTATTCCCAGTAACACCGAAGTTTTTCCAGAACCAATATCTCCTGCAAGCAAAGTTGAACCCTCAGAAAATTCTATTTCTTCTTCTTTGTAGCTCCTGATATTCTTTAGTTTTATTTTATTGATTATCATTTAAAATTTCAAAATCCGTTTAGCTTCTTCTACAAGGCGATTGTTAAAACTGTCTACGGTTTCTCCTTCTTGTTTTTCAATTGAAAGTGAGTTTATCAGGGGAGAAATTAATGCGTTGAAATCAGAGGGATTTTTCTCAGAATAAATTTTGACTGTATCTTCTTCTACATTTTCAATATTTTCTATTTCAATATCCATCTCAACCTCTTTTGTTTTTAAATCGTGAGTATTTCTCAAAATAAAATACGCGCCACGAGATTTTGCGAATTCTTCTATTTGTGCAAATTTTATATCCGAAGTGCCACCACGTTCAATTTCCCCCCTGATCCTTAATAAAATAATTTTATCTTGAATTTCCTGTTTATCTATTTCTGAGATTATCAACTCCGTCGCTGTCAGAGCATCTGTTATCTCTATCTTTAATGGAATAACATCTCGAATCTTCAAATCTATTTTTTCTGAACGCCCCTCCCCTGTATCCACTATAGAAAAACCTCCTGCCTTTAGGTCTTCTAACTCTTGAAAATTATTTGGAAAAATTGGGCTAGGGTAAATAAAATTCTTGTAAGCAAAATCTATATGTAAATGTCCTAAGGCATAATAATCTGCTTTGGGTAAAAGGTCTGCTTCTATAGCGTCAATTGGAAGTGTTCCTTTTGCTTTATCTAAGGTCGTGTGGAGCATAAGAATTTTGAACATTCCAGGAGAGTCATTTAATTTTACTCTTCTTAAATCTGGTATTTCTAAACCAGACTTCTTTCCGGGATATCCATAAATAGCAACCCCCCCATGAATAGTTGGATTTAAAACTAAATTCTCTGAAGTTTCATCAAAATCTACTACGTTCTTACAAAATCCTGCGTTTTCTAAAACATCTAGAAAAGTTTTTCCAGATACAGAGTAATCATGACTCCCCGCGATTATGAAACAAGGTATCTGGGCTTCTTTGAGTTTTCGGAATTCTGTGAATGTATCTTTTAAAATTTCTATTGGGGGGTATGCTGAATCAAACAAATCTCCTGCAATCAAGACAAAATCGAGATTCTTTCTTATGCAGACTTCAATTGCCTTGCGAAAAGACTGAAAGTTCAAATCCTGCAGTGGCTTTTGCTTCCATCCCCCCAAGTGTACATCAGCCATGTGTGCGAATTTTACCATTTGACAAAAAATTTATAACTTTAAACTACGTAACATATATAAAATTGATTGTGATTTAATAGTAAAATGAGGATAAGTATTTTATTTGGCGGGCCTGCTGGAACTGGGCCGAACATTCTAACAAACATCTTAGGGCGAACATTAGTGAAACAAGGATATTTTGTATTTTATTCAAGGGATTATCAAAGTTTAATACGTGGAGGGCATAATTTTAATGTTCTAACATTTTCAGATAAACCAATCCATAGTAACGAGAGTCAAGTAGATATTTTAGTTGCTTTAGATAAGAATACAGAAGAAATTCATAAACATGAATTGAAGAAAAAATCGTTTGTTTTAAGCGGACATGATGAGAATATGTATTATGCTGGGCGACTTTTCAAACTTCTTGGACTTAACTTTGATTTATTGGAAGAAGAATTTAAGGAATTAGGAAATAGATTTAAAGAAAATATGAAAGAAGCAAAAGAAGGATATGATGAAGAAAAAGATAATCTTTGCGCTTTGAAATACGAGAAAGGAGATTCTGTGTTTATGAATGGTAACCAAGGACTTGCTGAAGGTGCTGTGAAATCTGGTATAGATATTTATTACGCTTATCCTATGACCCCTGCAACATCCCTTTTGGGAGAACTTGCTGAAAGACAATTGGAAGATAATCTTTTAGTTTTAGAATTAGAGAACGAAATTGCTGTGATTAACGCGGGAATTGGAAGTGCAATTACTGGTGCTAAAACAATGATTGGAACAAGTGGGGGTGGATTTGATTTAATGGGCGAAGGACTTAGCTTAGCAGGGATGGCGGAAATTCCTCTTGTGATTTTCTTATCTCAAAGACCAGGGCCAGCAACAGGTGTAGCAACTTATACTGCTCAAGGAGATTTAAATATTGCAAGACATTCTGGACACGGAGAATTTAATCGAGTGGTGCTTGCACCTGGTGACCCAAAAGAATGTCAAGAATTAACAAGTCAATCATTTTATCTCAGTCAAGTTTTTGGAATACCTTCAATAATCATCAGCGATAAACATCTTGGAGAAAGTTTTTACACAGTAACTAAAAAACCAAAGATAACTCCTTCAAGGAAACTCACTTCTTTAACAAGATATAACAGTTACGAAAAAGATGAGGAAGGAAGTGCAACAGAGGATGCAAAAATAATTGTTGCAAATATTGAAGCGCGACTTAAGAAAAAGAAAGAGATTGATAATGATACTAAGAAATTTGACCGTGTGAAAACTCATGGAAAGAAAAATTCTAAAAATGTTGTTGTGTCTTGGGGTTCTACAAAGGGCGCGATTCTCGACGCAATAGAAGATTTAGATGTTGAATTTTTACAAGTTTTATACATTGAACCTTTCCCACAAATAAAAAAAGATCTTGAAGGAAAGAATATTATTTTAGTAGAAAATAGTGCGACAGGAATGCTTGGAGAAGTTATTGCTGAAAAGACAGGAATTTTTATTGAAGATAAAAATAAAATTTTGAGATATGACGGACGCCCATTTTTACATGATGAACTTAAAAAAGAAATTGAAAAGAGGTTGAAGAAATGATGAACTTAAACACAAAAACAAAACCAACGTGGTGTCCAGGATGTTATAATTTTCAGATACTTGCTGGTGTGAAAAATACGATTGCAAAATCCGGATTGAAGAAAGATGATTTTGCATTGGTTACAGGAATTGGTTGCCACGCAAAAATCTTTGATTATCTTAATCTTAATGGGATAAACACTCTTCATGGAAGAGTTTTGCCAACGTGTCTTGGAGTAAAAATAGGAAATCCTAATTTGAATGTTCTTGGTTTTTCTGGAGATGGAGATGCTTATGCAGAAGGAATGGCTCACCTAATTCACGCAGCGAGATTCAATTCAAATATAAATTATTTTGTTCATAATAATCAGGTGTTTGCTTTAACAATCGGGCAACCAACACCGACGACAGAAGTTGGATTCAAAGATAAAACAACCCCTCTTGGGGTAAAAACTTATCCAATAAATCCCATAAGAATTATGTTAGCAAGTGGAGCGAGTTTTGTAGCAAGAGTGTTCGCAGATGTTAAACAGATTGAATATATTTTAGAAGAAGCATTAAAACACAAAGGATTTTCATTTATTGAAGTGATTCAACCTTGTTTAATTTTCCATAAGGAAACCTACGCACAAAAATTTTATTCTCTTGATAAAACCGGATACGACAAAACTAATTTTGACCAAGCATGGAAAAAAGCACAAGAATTTGATTATAATTCTGTTGATGAAAAAACAACAATTCCTTTGGGAATTTTTTATCAAGTAGAAAAACCAGTTCTTGAAGAACAATATCCTCAACTTGCGGATTTGAAAAAGAAAAAAATCGGCTGGAAAGATATTAAGAGATAGTATCTTTTTAATAAGAATTAATTTTATAAGTAATAAGAGTTTTCAACTCTAATAGATTTAAACGATTTTGTTGTTAGAGAAATTTGTCCTTGTGCACAATATAGAAAAGAAAGAGGAGATGATGCAATTTATTGTGAAAAGGCAGAAGGAAAAGATCCTGAATTTAGTGGTATTCAATTCATCAACCTTAAAAAAAGAGAAGTTTGTATTGCAACCACCTTTTTTTCTACAGGGCACAGAAATTATGATTCAAACGTGAATCTTGAAGAAATGAAAGAATGTCCTTATCGTATTCTAATTAATCCCCAGCTCCCAAATACACAATCTCTCAAAAAATAATTTTTCACATCCAATTTCTTTTGAGTAGTAACCTAACTCTTCAAAATTAATATCTTTAGCCAAGGAAGATGTAATTAAAAAAATCTTTCCCCCTGAATTAAGATGTTCTTTTGCTTGTTGTAAAAATCTTAAAATTATTTCATCACCTTTAATTCCCCCAGTAGTTTCTCTTTGAGAATCTTGTGGTTCCCGTAAATCTTTAGGCAAATAAGGAGGATTAAAAATTATCAAATCAAATTTACCGCCGACATTTTCAAATAAATCTGAATGAATGCAGTTAAATCCCAACGAGTTGCAATGTTCAACAGATTTTGTGTCTACATCACAAGAAGAAATATTTTCTTTTTTTACTTCTTCGTTAAATGCGGTTTCAAGATCTATTCCACTACCCGCCCCCACTTCACAAAATTTTAAATTAGAATTTTTTTCTAAAAGCTCTGGGAGTTGTTCTTTTAAAATTCTTGACATCAAGTACGAATCTTCTCCTGGGGTGTACATTTTAACTAAACATATTACTAAAGAAACTTAATAAATCTTCTTTGAATAAAAAGATAGTCACAAGACTTCCTGTTAAAAAGAGTAAGAGAAATCCAAGAAGGATTATTGGAGTTTTACTTTTGGGTTTAGCTGGTTGGCCATAATTAGAAACATTTTGTGCTACTGCCGAATTTACTGGCTGTGCTTGTTGTGTTGGTTGTTGAGTTGGAAGTGGTTGGGCTGGTTGTTGGATTGCTGGTTGAATTTGCTGAAGAGTCTGATTTGGTTGTTGGGTTGGAGATGGTTGAGTTTGTTTCAAGGATTGTTTAGAAATTATTTGTTTCGGAGACTTTTGTTTTTTTGAAAATAAAGATTTCTTAGATTTTTTTGTCTTTTCAGAAATTGCTGATTGTTGAACTTGTTGAGGTTGTGTCACAGAACCCCGCTCATTAACTATCTTAGCAGCTTCTGAAATTTCGTCCCGACCATAACCTGCATTATACACAGTCATCATTGCTTTTTTAAGAGACTCTCCTCGCTCCAACGCGGAATTTAATGCCCCTAAAATTGTTTCATTTACCATACAAAATTATAAAGAGAGTTTTGTTTAAAAATTATTACTATTGAAATTAAAGTTTCAAAAGTTTTCCATTAGAAGACAAATGGGCTGTTTCTCCAAGTCGATATCCAAATTCTGAAGCCAAGTCAATAAAAGGAGTTTCTTGCTGGAGCGA
>Ga0208769_1000018_pt1 | contig 90035 bp, 87 predicted proteins | sample AntAceMetag02UKC_FD_184768 | JGI IMG/M metagenome (GOLD analysis project Ga0208769, IMG submission 184768) | Saline lake microbial communities from Ace Lake, Antarctica- Antarctic Ace Lake Metagenome 02UKC (SPAdes) (version 2) | ecosystem: Environmental > Aquatic > Non-marine Saline and Alkaline...
TGTTTCTGGCGGTCCTTCCTCTGGAGACGTAGTTAGCTTAACTCAATATATTGAATATCTATATATGTTTGGATTGGGACTGGTTGGAGTATCTGCTTTATTAGCTTTGGTTATTGGTGGCTTCATGTATATGGGAGCTGAAACAGTTACGACAAAAGACCAAGCCAAGGGATATATAAATGGAGCTATTTCTGGTTTAATTTTAGGGCTAGCTGCTTATTTAATTCTTTATACAATCAATCCTGATTTAACCAACTTTAAAATAACACCTCCGCCAGTTCAAGCAATACCAGAAACAGGGCAACAGACAACTCCAGCAAACCAAACAATCCCAGCGAACCAAAATCAAATATGCTCTCCTGGTAATTGTCCTTCATCTTGTCAAATTCCATGTCATGCTTCTGAATATTGGGATAGCGATATATGTACATGTAGGATGTTAGGATCATAAATTTCATAAATCAATTAATAATACATAGATAAAAAATATGCCACTTAAAAAAATACTCATTATTTTAATAATTCTCTTAGTTGTTGTTGTCGGCGCTTTGGTTACCTATAATCTATTTTCCAACAAAGAACCCGCAGAACCTTCTTCATCTAATGGAACGGGGCAAATACCAAGCACTAGACAATCATCCAATCAATCATCTGACACTTCTATTCAAGGACGACTTTTGGCTATTTCTGAAGAACCTATCTTAAGTCCATCTACTGATGGTAAAAAAGTTAAATATTATTCAGTTAACAATGGTAATCTTTTTGAGTCTAATCTTGATGGCTCTGAATTAATAAGAGTGTCTTCAATTGTTCTTGATAATCTAATTAAAGCCATTTGGTCTCCTCAAGATGACAAAGTTATTACTATTTTTAATGAAAATGGATTAGCTAAAAAATATTTTTATGATTATAACACTAAAATTTCAACTTCATTAAGTGGAGATATGCGCTGGATTACATGGTCGCCAAGTCGGGATAAAATAGCTTATCAATTCTATAATTCTCAGACCGGAGATAATAATATCAGCATTTCTAATCCAGACGGTTCTGATTGGACTATTGTTTTTCAAACCAGAATGAAGGATTTAATCGTTGAATGGCCTGATCCAAGTAAAATATCTATCAGGACTAAGCCAAGTGGGTTAACTCAAAGCGTTGTTTATACAATTGATTTAGCAACTAATGATTTTCAAAAGATTATTGATGAAACTTATGGATTAAGTATTCTTTGGTCACCATTAGGAAATAAAATACTCTATTCAGAAACAAATAACGAAGGAAAAGAACTTGGATTAAAAATAGCCGACTTAGAAAAGCAGACTATTAGTGAATTAAATATTATTACACTTGCAGAAAAATGTGCCTGGAGCCAAGATAATAGAACTATTTTTTGCGCTGTACCTAAATCTATATCAACATCATCAGTACTGCCAGATGATTATTATAAAAAGAAAATTTCGTTTGATGATAATTTTTGGCGAATTAACTTAGAAACAGAAGGAATGACCAAAGTATTTGAAACTCAAGGATTTGGAACGGAATTTTATAACGCGAAAGAACTACTTTTAACACCTTTAGAAAATTATCTTCTTTTTATTAATGAAAGAGACGGTTTGCTTTATAGCCTAAAACTATAACTAACCAGAAAATAATAGATAAATCGTTTTTCCAATATGTAGTATCAACTAAACCATGGATTAATATATACATCATTGCACCTATTAATATAGAACTCAAAATTTGTTTGGGTTCTATTTTTTTGAAAAAAGACAGTAACAACCAAACAAATCCTATTAATCCAAGCAATCCAGCTTGAAGCCAAAAAGCAAGAAAAATATTATGTGGTTGTGGTACAGACCACTCAGGATAAGGAGCAAAATTAACTTGATAATTTAAATAATACTCTTGAAACATACCAGGACCAATACCAATTAAAGCATTATCCTTTATTATTTCTCCAGAACTTTGCCAAATAATTAAACGCGATTCTAAGGACGGATAAGAAAAATCCATAAATCCTTGAAATTTTTGTGTAGGGATTTGTAAAACAAGAATTAAAATAAATAAAGACAAGAAAATTAAAATCATTTTCTTATCTTTCTTTTGAATTAAAAGAAAAGTTAAAACAAATAGAAGGCCTAACCATGCTCCATAGGAATATGTTAAATATATAATAAGAAAAATCAAAAAATAAGAAATAAAAAGCAATATTTTTAATATTTTATTTTTCGTAAAAGAATATAAATATAAAGATAAGATTAAAATAGGGGACAAATACATAGCTAAATAATTCGGAGATAGATAAAATCCTTGCAACCGTCCATCGTAAGCTAAATTGTTACTCAAAAAATAAAATAAAGATACCAAAGATACAAAAACACCAGAAAAAGTTAAACCAATAATAATGTTTCTAATTTGTTTTTTAGTCTTAATGCTATTTATAAGTACAACAAAGAAAAGTAATGGGACAACAAACCACCCTTTCCAAATACCAGCACTAATTTCAATATTACTTGAAAACCAAGTAGAAATAGTTACTCCAAAAAAAATCATTAATATTGGTATCCAAATCCTATTATTAAAAACCAAACGATCTTTATTGCCAAAGAACAACCAAAAAATAAACAAACCACAAATTAATAATTCTAAAAGATTAATTGAAACCCAATCAATCTTAAAATTAACCAAGTAAAGTGGTAAAGAAAAAACTATAATATATATAATTCGGTTAATTATCTTTTGAGACATATAATATTGATGAGAGTCCTAAAATTATCATCAAGAGAGCTAAAACACTTGGCTGATAAACTGCTGTTTCAAAAAAATTATGAATTGCAAAATAAACCAAGGAACCAATTAAAGAAATTGAAAGATATTTTACATTGTCGTCTTTAGTGTCTTTAACTAATTGAAACAAATAACCAATAGTTCCTAAAATTAAAATTAACCAAATAGATAAAACAAATATACCCATTTCAGAAAAAATATCCAAATAAAGATTATGAGCAGTTATTGGATTTCTATAATCAAGATCTGAATCAATTTCTAATGAATAATTTCCTAGTCCCATACCAGACCAAAAATTATTTAAACCAATTATTCCAGATTGCTGCCACATCTCTAGTCGTCCAATATTTGATCCTTCATTTAAATTAAACGAAGAATAAAATCTATCTGAAATAGGAGTTATTGGAATTATAAAAATCAAAAGAGATAAACAAAATAAAATAGCTAATTTTTTTCCTTTTAGACCGCTCTCTCTCCAAAGTAAAACAGACAATGTTAAAAAAGTAATAATAATTGCGAAATAAGCACCACGAGTGAAAGTGAACAATAGACTAATAAATAATAAAGAATAAATAGAAAATAATAAAATTCTATTAAAATTCTTGAAATAAAGAATAACCATCAATGGTATGGTTAATCCTAAATAGAAAGAGAACATATGAGGGTCAGAGAAAAGAGAAAAGGATCTCATAATTGTTTCTCCCCCTATATCAACCAACCAACTAGGGTAAGCAAAAATCATTTCTCCTAAATTAAAACCAGAAAAAATAGGTAAAACATTTACAGCCCAAAAACCATAAACTCTTTCTAGACTAAAAATAAATTGAAACAAAAATTGAAATAAACCAATTAAAGAGAATAATCCGCTAGCTATAAATAAAATTTTTATTACTTTCTCAATTTTTATCCAATTATCAATCAAAGTAATAACTAAAAGATATATTAAAAAAATTGAAATGAAAAAAACTATTTTTCTTAATCCCCAAGAAATATTCTCAGCATTAATTAAGGAAATCCCAGATAAAATTAGAAATAACGATAGGCCCATTGCCTGAAGATTGTAAAACTTAAAACGTTTTTGATAAATTTTTATCAAACACATAAGAAATAATAATATAATAAAAACACGCAAAGAAGATAAATCAAAGCCATATCCTGGATTTAGAGCAATCTGAAATGGAATATAAGCGATTAAAATAAGAAACCATTTAAACATATTAATTTCGTTTTCTAAAAATAAGACTTAGTCCCTTAAGTTCACCGATTAAATATAAAAAACCAAAATAAACTAAAGTAGATAAAATAATCAAAATAATCAAAGGCCAATTAGACAAGAAATAAAATATCATAACCATCATCAACCCACCTAATAAATATTTAAAAACAGATTTAAAAGAAGGTAATTTATCAAGAATTTTAGAAAGAGCGACCAACATTAGAATAGTAACCACTAATTCAGTTAAAAGAGTTGTCCACGCAGCTCCATAATATGAATATTTAGGAATAAAAATAAAATTAGCTATTAAATTAATAATAACTCCAATGCCATAAATATAAACTAAATTCTTCTGTTTCTTTAAAGAAATAATCATATTGGAAAAAAGAACTCCCAAAAAGATAATTCCAGCAGCAATAATTAAAATATTTAATACTCCCGCTGAAAGAATAAAGTCCTGACCAGCAATTAAAACAACTACTTCTTTAGAAATAAAAATAATACCAACAATCATTGGAATAATAAAGATTAATAAGATATCTAATGTTTTTTGAGTAATCTGTTCAAATTTTTCTCTAGCAGAAAAAGCATATTCAGACATTAATGGCATTATTAATCCAACAAACATTGCTGGGAAAAAAAGCAAACTTTCTAAAACTTTATAAGCTAAATTATAGATTCCAACATCAGCTACTGGCTTCATTAAAGAAAGCATTATTGTATCTATTTTAAAATAGACCATAGTAAAAATAATAGCCAAAGCTAATGGTAATGATTCTTTTAATAAAGAACGCCAAAAATTAAAATCAAATGCAAATGAAATGCGAATATATTTCTGACTAAAAAAGAAAACTAAAATAAAATTTATAAGAGAACCACCAACCAAAGCACTAATAATGAATAAAAATCCGAGATCTTGTTTAATAAAAAATATTACTAATCCCAACTGAACTAATCTCCCAATTAACTCTCCTATAGCAATTTTATCCATTCTTAATTTTTTTTGGAAAACACCAACTAAAACCTGTTGATTAGACATAAGCCAAAAACCAACAGCTCCAATTAAAACACCAAACTTAACCTCAATAGGGTATGGGAAAAGATAAACAACTAGTGGAGATAAAATAAAAATAAATAAACCAGCAAAAAATCTTAAAGTAAAAGCATTGCTAGCTATTTTTTCTTCATCTGCATGTGGCCTAGATATCTCACACAAACAAATAGAATAAAGACCCAAATCAGCTAAAACAGTAAAGAAAAACAAAAAAGCCAAAATAGTTGAATAATAACCAAATCCATCTTGGCCTAAATAACGAGTAATAAAACCAATTATAATTAAAGAAAGGGTTAGTCCAATAATCCTAGCCCCTGCTGAAATAATAGTATTATAAGCTATTTTCCTGCTTAACATATCCTATTTAGTGTATTCTACATCAAGAACAACAGCGTCTTTAATAATTAATTTATTTTTTTTAATTTCAATTACTTGATCGGCACTAATAATTAATGGTTTTTTAAAAAACCTATTAAATCTCCTTGAATATAGTATTTAACAATTTTCTGACTAAAAGTATCTATCTCAAAATTAATTATCCTCCCAAAAAATTGACCACTTTGAGTAACGGCCTTGCTATTAATAATACCTTTAGCCTCAATAAACATTAATTAGTTGGCTTAATAATTATTCTCCTTTCTAAGTCCTGCCCAATGCTTTCAGTGCTTATTTCTGGTCTATCAACTAATGCTAAATGAATAATTCTTCTTTCATAGGCAGGCATTGGTTGAAGAGTAAGGGTTACTTTCTCTAATAATGCTTGTTCAGCTATATTATCAGCTAAATCTTTTAATAATTCAATTTTATGTTTACGATAGTTATTAACGTCTAGAATAAACGGAATTGGTTCTTCATTTTTTTTATTAACCAAAATTCTTGCAATATGTTGTAACGCATCTAAATTTACTCCTGCTTGACCAATTAAAAATCCAGCATGCTCGGTTTGAATATTAACCAAAGTATCATCCGGCTGTAAATTATCAATATTTACATCTCCATTAAAATGCATAATATTTAATAATTCTTCTACTGTTTTTTTTATAATATTTATTTTATCCATATATTTTAATTTAAACTTTTAATTTCGTTTTTAGTAAAATATTGTTGGAATACACCAAAAACAGTTATCACTATCCAATAAAGAGGAAGGGCAGCTGGTAGATTCCATGCAATAAAAATAGTAATTATTGGCATAAAATATAACATTTGCTGACTCATCATTGAAGAAAAATCCAATCCGCCTGACTTGCTTTTCTTGTTGGTAATTTTTTTAGGCAAAATCATCTTAGACTGAATAAACTGGAAACCCCCGGCTAAAATAGCTAAAAAAATATTTTTTTGAGAAAGATTAATTATTCCTAAAAACATTAAATCTAACGAATCTGGTCTTTGAACAAAACTATAAAGAATATTTAATGTTTCTGGATTTAAGCCACTAAAGAAAACCCTATAAAGCGCTATTAAGATTGGTAATTGAACTAGAATTGGCAAACAACCAGCCATAGGATTAACCTTGTGCTTTTTGTACAACTCCATCATTATCTTAGCTTGCTCTTCTTTGTTTTTATATTTTTTTTGTATCTCTTTTATCTTTGGCTGTAATACATTAATTGCTTTTTGTGATTGAATTGCTTTTTTAGAAAGAGGATAGAGAATAAATCGAATTAAAACCGTTAGAAGAATAATAGCAATACCTAAATCATTTCCAGGAATAATATTATAAATCCATATTAAAGCATTAAATAGGGGACGATAAAGAGCTTCATTAAAAATAGTAACTATAAAATCCATAATTCTATTTAATTAATTTTATTTTTTTAAATAAATTAATTATTTCTTTCTCTATTTCTTGATAATTTTTATTAATTATTTCTTTTTCAACTAAAACGACAACATCAAAACCAATTTCTATATGATCAAAATTTAATCGAACTATCTCTTCTAATTGACGCCTAATCTTATTTCTTAATACAGCCTTTTTAGATATTTTTAATCCAATAACAAATGCAAAACGATTAAATTTTAAATTACTTTTTAAAAACTTAACTCCAATAAAACTAATTCGGTCATATCCTCCTTGTTTAAATACTTTTTTAAAATCATTATCTCTTTTTAACTTATATTCTCTAGATAACATATATAAACTAAACGGTTAATTCCTTCCGTTTTTTTGTTCTTCTTTTAGATAAAACTCGACGGCCATATTCAGTGGCCATCCTTGCCTTAAAGCCGTGTGTCTTTTTTCTTTTTTTCTTTTTTGGATTATAAGTTAATGACATTTTATAGTATATATTATTAAGTATTCAATATTAAGCTTATCATTTAATAATTAGATAGTCAAATTAGAATATTTATAAACACTTAATCCACAATTTATTAACAAAACTAAGTTGTTCTTATATATTTATTATTATGATATAATGCTTTTAAGGTTACTTATTATTTTTATGAACATAAAAGATCTCTGGCAAATTGTTTTAGGAGAAATTGAACTAACTATTTCTAAGGCCAATTTTATTACTTGGTTTAAAAGCACTAAAATCCACTCTAAAAAAGACGGCGTTATTACAATAAGTGCGCCCAATGGATTTACTAAAGAATGGTTAGAAAATAAATATAATAAATTAATTTTAAAAATTCTCAGAAATAATTCTTCAGATATTAAAGATTTACATTTTATTATTGGAGAAAACAAACCAATAATAAATATTAAAAGTTTTAAAAAAACAGCAACTACTCCAATAAATAATCAATTAAATTTTCAAGAATTTAATCTTAATAAAGAAACAAACCTTAATCCTAAATATACTTTTAATAATTTTATTATTGGTTCTTTTAATGAATTAGCTCAGGCAGCTAGTATAGGGGTGATTAAACATTCTGGAACTCTTTATAATCCCTTATTTATTTATGGTGGTGTCGGATTAGGAAAAACTCATTTACTTCAAGCAATTGGAAATGAATTATACAAAAAACATCCCAATAAAAAAATAAAATATTTAAGTTCAGAAAAATATACAAGAGAATTAGTTGATGCAATTTCTAAAAAAGGAATGGATACTTTTAAGAAAAATTTTTATAAAACAGATGTTTTAATTATTGATGATATTCAATTTATTGCCGGTAAAGAAAAAACTCAAGAAGAATTTTTTAACACATTTAATGCTCTTTATCAAAAAAATAAACAAATTATTATCAGCTCAGATAGACCCCCTAGAGCAATACCAACACTAGAAGATCGACTTCGCTCTCGTTTTGAAGGTGGTATGATTGCAGATATTAGTCAGCCGGATTTAGAAACAAGAACAGCAATTCTTAAAAATAAAGCTGAAGAAAAAAAAATTAATATACCAGAAGATGTTCTTAATTATCTTTCAACTAATATACAAAGTAATATTAGAGAATTAGAAGGAGCCCTTAATAGAGTTATTGCTTTTTCACAAATTAATAATACTATTCCAACTGTTAAAAATATTGATGAAATTTTATCTCAAATTATTAATACTCCTAAAAAAATGACAAATTGTAAAAAAATATTTCAAACAGTTTCTGAATTTTATGATATTGGCGTTGATGATTTATTTAATCGCTCTAGAAAAAAACAATTAGTTCGACCAAGACAAATAAGTATGTATTTAATTAGAAAAGAATTAAATGGATCTTATCCATATATAGGTGAAAAGCTTGGAGGAAGAGATCATACAACAGTTATGTACGCTTGTAAAAAAATAAATAAAGAAATAGAGGATAATAATTCCTTACAATATGAAATAAACCTAATTAGAGAAAGATTATATAATTAATAATTTGTGGATAATTTAATTGTTAAATAATAAAACAATTTAATTAATAGTTTATTAACAAATTATTAATCAACTTATTAACAAAATATTAAATTAGAATTATTAATATATAAAACAATAAATTAACTTTTACACATATTTTAACTATATAATAATAATAATAATTTAATATATATATTAATTAATAATTATTAATTAAAAATCATGAATATTATTTGTCTTCAAAAAAATTTAAAACAAGCATTAAATATAACAGAAAAAATTATTGGTAGAAATTTAACATTACCTATTTTAAATAATCTTCTTTTATCTGTAGATAAAAATAAATTAAAAATATCATCTACTAATTTAGAAATAGGTATTAATTCTTCTATTATAGGTAAGGTTAAAGATATAGGAAGTATCACTATTCCTGCTCGTTTATTAACTGATTTTGTTAATAATCTTCCAAATGAAAAAATAGAACTAAGGGTTAAAGATAATCAATTAGAAATTAAATGTAAAAATTTTAAATCATATATTAAGGGTTTATCATCTGATGATTTCCCAATTATTCCAAAAATAATAAACAAACCATTAATTAAAATAAAAGGAAGTATTTTAAAAAATGGTTTTTCTCAAGTAGTTGAAGTTGCTTCTTTGTCTGGATCTAGACCAGAAATTTCTGGTATTTATATTAATTTTAATAAAAATTTAATTAAAATAGCAGCTACTGATAGTTTTCGTTTAGCGGAAAAAAATATTGAAATTAATAATAATTCTAAAGAATTAAAAAATCAGTCAATTATTATTCCACAAAGAACTATTCAAGAGGTTTGTAGGATACTAGGTGACGAAGAGATGGATGTAGAAATAGTTTTATCTAATAATCAAATTTTATTTGATTTAGGTTATACTCAAATTATTTCTAGACTTATTGAAGGACAATACCCAGATTATCAACAAATTATACCAGATAGTTTTCAAACACAATTAACTATTAATAGAAATGAATTAATTAGTAATATTAAAATTGCTAGTTTATTCAGTGGAAAAATTAATAATATTAAAGTTTTTGTTAATTCCAAAAAATCTATTTTAGAAATATTATCTAAAGATACAGATATTGGAGAAAATAAATCTAAAATTGATGCTAAGATTGAAGGAAAAGAAGTAGAAGTAGTTTTTAATTATAAATATCTTTTAGATGGTTTAAATAATATTTTTAGTGATAAAATTATTATTGGATTTAATGGTTCTTCTAAGCCGGTGGTTTTGCGCCCTATTGGTGATATAAGCTATACTTATATAGTTATGCCAATTAAGATTTAAAATTATTAATTATCTATTGATAATAATTTTGTCTTCTTGGTTATTTAAGACATTATCATAAGCTCGAACTTTAATAATTTGTTTTATTTGAGAAGTAAGATAGGGCAAGGGATTAAACGTAATAGAATATGGATAAGTTTTATCTGTCACAATTAGTTGATTATTCATAAAAAAATCAACTTGTTTAATACTTAATTTTGCGTTGGCTTGGGCTTTGATTGTTAAGTTAGAACTATTAATATAACTATTATTTGTTGGTGAAATTATTTTTACAATTGGCTGATTTTCTATAGTGTGGACATCATCATATTCTGTTGGTGGTTTTTTTTCGTCCATTTTCCATTCTTCAATGGCTGATTCCCAATTATTAAATTGGGGATCTTCTTTGTTGAGATAATAAAGTATAGAATGAGTCTCTTCATAAATTTTTTCAATAATTAATTCTGGCGGAGTTAGTTCTGTAGCAATCTTATTAGAAATTCTATCAATTTTTACAATATTTTGATAAGCTAACTCTCCATTAACCATTGGAACTGTGCTGGTTGGTGTTGTTTCTGGTGGCGTAAATAATTCTATTTCTTTAGGAAGAAAAAATTCATTTTCTATAATATTTTTTTCATCACTAAAAATAGTATTACCACTATCTTTTTTAATATTATATGCCTTAGTTACAAATTCATTCCAAATTGGAGATGCGACATAAAGTCCAGCCGCTCCTCTTTTCATCTTTTCTGTGAAATCATTATTTCCAGCCCAAACACCAACGGATAAACTCGGTGTATATCCTATTGTCCATCCATCTGTATAATCTTGAGTTGTACCTGTTTTAGCAGCAGCTGGTATTTCTGGTAAATATAATTTTGAATTAGTACCAAACATCGGTATTCTTGCTGTTTCATCAGAAAGAATATTGTTAATTTGACGAGCTATTTGTTTATCTAATACCTGAATTGGATTGTTTTCATATTCTTCTAATATGTTTTTTTTATTGTCTTCTATTCTTAATATCAAGCTAATAGGATGTCTAATTCCTTCACTAGCAAAAACACCATAAGCTGCAGTTTCATCAATAAGTTTTACTTCACCACCACCTAAAACTAAAGATAAACTATAGCGACCGCGATCTTTTAAAGTTGTAATTCCCATGTCTTGAGCTAGGCTTATTGTGTTATTAACACCTGCTAGATAGAGGGTTTTGACTGATGGCAAGTTGATTGATTGAGCTAAAGAATCTCTCATACTAATTGGCCCTCTAAATTTTAAATCATAATTATTTGGCTTATACTCTTTTTCTTCTCCAACTGGACCAAATTCTCCAAAGCTTGTTTCTAAATCAAATAAAATGGTTTCAGGATTATATCCTTTCCTAAATGCCGCTGCATAAGCAAACGGCTTGAAAGAAGAGCCAGGCTGTCTATTTGGACTAGTTGCTACATTAAATTGATCTTCACTATAATTCTTAGAGCCAATTAATGCTAATACTTGTCCTGTTTTAGGATCAATTGCTACCAATGCAGCATTGGTAGCATTATATGTTTTTTCGTTTTTTTCTACGCCATTAGTAATAACTTCTTGAGCTAATTGTTGTAGGTCCCAATCAAGCGTTGTATAGACTTTTAATCCAGCCATATTAATATCATTATAATTTCTACCATATTTTTCTTCTAAGTATTCTTGAATCATGGTAACAAAATGATGAGCTTTTAAGTCTCCTTTAGAAGTATATTTTAATTTTTCTTGTTTGCCCTCTTCTGCTTGTTCTTCTGTAATATAACCAAATTTAACCATTCTATCTAAAATATATTCTTGTCTTTCTTTAAGTTCTTCTGGATGAGAACCATATGGAGAATAATAACTTGGTGCTTTTGGCAATGAAGATAAAAGGGTTGCTTCTCCAAGGGTTAAATCTTTAGATGCTTTATTAAAGAATGTTTGAGAAGCCGCTTCAATTCCATATGCGTTAGAACCATAGGGAACTTGATTGAGATAAAAACTAAGAATTTCATCTTTAGAATATTTTCTTTCTAATAATAATGACAAAATTGCTTCTTTAATTTTTCTAGTATATGTTCTTTCTGATTGTGGTCCACCAAGGTATGCATTTTTAATAAATTGTTGTGTAATTGTTGATCCTCCTTGTGCTATTTTTTTGCCTCTAAAATTAGCTACAAAAGCTCTTGTAATTCCCTTCCAATCTAGTCCAAGATGATGATAAAAATTATCATCTTCAGCTATTATTGTTGAGTTTTTAATAAATTGAGAAATTTCTTCAAATTGGATGATTGTTCTTTTCTCCTCACCATGAATATCATAAAGAATTACTTGTCCTGTTCTGTCATAAATTTTTGTTGATTCTATTACTTCTCGTTCGTCTATTTTGGTTGGGTCTGGTAAGTCTTTAGCAAAATATGCCAAAAGACCAATTCCAAAGAGAAAGCCAATAATCAAACAAAAAACAATAACCTTAATTATTGTTTTTATTATTTTTCTACTTTTTTTAATCATGTCTTCATTTTGACAGAATTGATTATTTTTATCAAGAGTGATATATTATTAATATGACTAAAAATGAAAAGATACAAGAAGTTTTAACAAGAGGAGTAGAGAATATTTATCCCAATAAAGCATCTTTGGAAAAGGTTTTAAAATCTGGTAAAAAATTACGACTTTATCATGGCATTGATCCGACTGGTCTAACATTACATTTGGGTCATTTAGTGCAAATAATTAAATTAAAACAATTTCAGGATTTAGGGCATGAGGTAATTCTCTTAATTGGAGATTTTACGGCTCAAATTGGTGATCCTACAAATAAATTTGCCATTCGGAAACAATTAACTCATAAGCAGGTCATAAAAAATTGCAAGGATTATAAAAAACAAATAGGTAAAATATTAGATTTGAAAAAAGTTGAATTTAAATATAATTCAAAATGGTTAGGAAAATTAAGTTTCGCTGATATATTAGGACTTTCTGCCAATTTTACTGCTCAGCAAACATTAGCTAGGGATATGTTCAAAAAAAGAATACAAGCTGGCAAGAATTTGTATTTACATGAGTTTCTTTATCCCATAATGCAGGCCTATGATTCTGTTTATATGGACGTTGATTTAGAAATTGGAGGAAGCGATCAGATGTTTAATATGCTGGCCGGAAGAACTCTTATGAAAAAGATAAAAAATAAAGAAAAGTTTGTTTTAACAACTAGATTGTTATCTGATTCTTCTGGTAATAAAATGGGTAAAACAGAGGGGAGTATAGTAGCCTTAAATGAAAAACCAAATCAAATGTTTGGCAAAATTATGTCATGGTCTGATAATCTAATTATCTCTGGATTAGAACTTTGTACTAATATCTCTATGGAAGAAATTAAACAGATTGAAAAAAATATTAAAGCAAATAAATTAAATCCTCGTGATGTTAAGGCTAAATTAGCTCGTGAAATTGTAAGTATTTATTATGGGGGGAAAGAAGCAGAAGAAGCAGAAAAAGAATTTGAAAAAATTTTTAAAGATAAAAAAAATCCATCTGATATACCAACAATCAAATTATTAAAGAAAAAATATAATATTTTGGATTTATTATCAGAAATAAAATTAGCTCTCAGTAAAAGTGAAGCTAAAAGATTGGTTGAACAAGGTGGAGTTAAGGTGGATGATAAAAAAATTGATAGTTGGAAGGAAGAATTAGAAATAAAGAATGAAATGATTGTTCAAGTAGGGAAGAGGAAGTTTGTTAAAATTAAAATTTAATTATTTAACCCTTGGCTAATATGTTTGGATTAAATTTTCTTTTAAGTTTTAACCATCTAACTGGTTTTAAATCAAATGCCCTATAAACAATTTCGGCAACCTGTTCTGCCCATGGAGTTAATTGTTTATATGAGTTATCTAGTGTTTTATTAAGAGTTAAGATGCGACATAATCTCCGATTTGGACTAAAAGGAGATTTTTTTATTTGCACGCCATCTACCAAAACGAATTCTTCTTTATTTTTAAGGTGCTTTAAACTATAGCCAGATCTAATATATTTTAATTTATTTTCTTTAACCTTATAAACACCTGCTTTAATTTGCTTATGATTTATCGTCCATCTGCCAGTAAGATTATGCGATATCATTTGCGCGCCAACTTTTTTTTGACGCATTAAGCGATTTATTTCTTCTAAATCAATTTCATAATCAATATTAAGAAATTCTAATACATGAAAAGCTAAAATTAATGGTTCATTATTTAAAGATTGAACCATATTTAAGGTAGGGAAGGATCCTAATAGGCGAGGATTGCATTCAATAATATAAAGTTTATTAGTTTTTTCATCAAGAACAAAATCTAAACCAAAAATTCCTTTATATCCCATTTCTTTAAAATATTGACCTATTCTTTCTACAGCATCGTATGCTTGTTTAGAAATGTCTTCGTCAAAATTTGAAACAGTCCAGTCATGCCCACAAAAAAGACCAGACCCTCTTTCTGGATTAAAAAGTTTTGGTATGTCTAAAATTTGATGTTGGAGATTTGTTGAAAGAATTCCGTGTTTTGTAACGCATCCAGTGATGCTAGGAGAGGATCCTTGAATAAATTTAGCTACGATTGCCTCTGGTGTGGGTGTAAATATTGTTTCTTCGTCTTCTTCTTTCCATTTACCTTTTAATTTTTTAACGGCCACATTAAAATCGTCTTGATTGTTAATAAAGAATGTTCCCTTCCCTCCTCCTTTGGTTGGATGTTGTATTACAAAAGGTATCCCATATTTATTAATTAGATGTCCATAGTGTAATTTATCAACTGAGGCAATTTTGCCTGGAGGAACTAGTATATCAATTTCTTTAAGAATCTTTCTAAACTTTATTTTATTCTCAAATGTTTCTTTACCAAAAGAAGTGGAATTTGCTATTAATCGCCAATTATTCTTTTCGCAAAATTGTTCCATTTTAGTAGATGTTTTAAGGACTAAAATAGCTGGTCTTTCATTTGGGATATTAAATTTTTCTATGTATTTTTTAGTTTCAGGATGTCTAATAATAGTTGTTGCGTTGCGTGGTTCTTTAATATGCTTATTCCTCATTCCTTTTTCTATGGATAGCATTTCAATATCTTTTTCAATCAATTCCGTATCTAAACTATAACGTAATGCAATAATCTTATAATTAGGAATAATATTTTCTAGCCCCAGTCTATCAAAAGCATAAACACCAGCACCAAAAACTGGAGTTTTAATTTCTTTAAAAAATTGTTTAAGTGTTTCTAAATTATTAATAATCATTTAAATAGAGCGTGGTCGTCTCATATGAACATTTTTAGCTGGATCAACTAAAAATCGTTTTAAATCACGACGACCGATAATTATGTCATACTTCATTTCGCTACGGTCAGCCATAAATGCTTCAGTGGAAACTAATCGTTTATCCATATAGAAAGAGAAATTAATGATTGGTCTTTCTTCTACTCCTAGTGCTCCACGAACTTTTTTTTGGTTAATTATTTCATCAATATTCAATTCTTTGGCTAATATAGAACAAATTGTTGTTCTATATGCCCCAGTGTCTATCTTCGCCATAATTATCTGTTTGTTTCTATTAATATCAAGTACTTCAATTTGTTCGTTAATACCAATAACCTTACGACCCGAAATTTCTTCTAATTCTTCTTCTATCTCGCCACCAAACAGGTCCTTGGCAATTTTAACTCCCTTGCTAATCGTTTTAACCTTTAATCCTTTAACTCTTTTAAGTCTGTCTCCGAGAGGGCTTAAGTTTGCAATTTGAATAGATAGACCTGGCCTAGTATTCAATTCTAAAATAACAGGTCCTTTTTCTCTATCAATTGCTATATCAATACCTAAAAATCCAACTTTTGTTATTCGTTGTGCATCAATAGCCATTCTTAAAATCTCTTCCCATCCAGGTATATGAATTCCGCGTAGAGCTAACTTTGTATCTGGCATACGTTCAATTGTCTTTCCTTTGTGGATGGCAGTAGTAGTAACACCAGTTCCCATATCAATTCCTACGCCAATACCTCCTAAATGTAAATTGGCTTTACCACTTGAATCTTTTGTTGGTAGGCGTAATTCTCCCATTATTGGAACAGAATTATATACAATAATTCTAATATCGGGAATACCTCTATATGCGTATGGCTTAAAGAGTCTTAGTAGTTTAATTCTTTCTTCAAAAAAGGCAATATCAGGCAAGTTAGTTATAGAATAATTTCCTTCTAAAATATTTAGAACATGACTTTTTAAATCATTAATTGTAACTATTTTTCTATTTGCTTTAACCCATGGATATGGTGGTCTTTTCCTACGAGCATAGACAATAAGAATTCCTTCTCCTCCTAATCCACGATTTGGTTTAAGAGTAAAACTATTAGGCAATTCATTCCAATTAAAATTTTTAAGTTCTTGCATCTCTTTAATAATTGCGTAATTTTGTAGTACTGGTAACCCATTCTTTTTTAAAATTTTCTTTGATAGAAGTTTATTATCTGCAATGCGAATAGCCCTCAGAGAATTAGAGGGCCGCATATATGATAAGATACGGGCATTCATGCCTAAAACATGGTGTGATTTTTCTAAAAAATCAAACATAGACTATTGATTATATTTTACCCGGTCGTCTTTTTTTTGGTATTTCAATATTTTTAATTAATTCTCTAAAACGAAAGTATTCAGTTAAACGTAAGCCAGTCCATTTGCCCAGAAGGATGCTAATAATTATTGCTAAAAAGATAGTTACAAAAGGATGACTAAGAATAAATATTTGCAACGAGCTCCAACTAGCTATCCAATAACAAATAATTGAAAGAATTAATGTTTCTGACGTTAACAATATTGCTCCTCTTCCTCCTTTTTCTATTTGAGCAACTAAAAATTTTTCAACTAAGGTTATCATAATTAAAATAACAAAAATAGAGATTGTAATTAGATCGGTTTTTTGACTATATGCACCAAAATAGAAAATAATTAAAACAACCAAAGAGACAATAGTTAGGGTTATTGCCATGCGAGGAAGATAGAGTAATCTAAATTTTCTAATAAATAGCCTTGTTAATGTTCCAACTAAAATAATAGTAATAAAAAATATTAATCCATATTTTAATCCAGTTACCAAGAAAGCAAAAGTAATAATTAATGGAGTATAAATACCAAATCCTTTTATTCCTATAACTTGACGAGTAAATGATATAACGATAGCTATAATAGGAAGCATCAAAAGGAAAATAAGTGTTTCTTTTGGTACTCCCTGATTAATCATATATTGTATTATAGGAGACATATTATTAATAAGTAGAGTGAGCACAGCAGATAGCCGTTGCTAAAGCATCAGCTGCGTCATCTGGTTTAGGGATTTCTTTTAAATTAAGTAATAATTTGACCATTTGTTGAACTTGTTTTTTTTCAGCACGACCATAACTAGTAACTGCTTGTTTTATCTGCAGTGGAGTATATTCAAATACAGGAATTTTCATTTTGGCTATTCTGGCTAAAATTACACCACGAGCCTGACTGACCTTAATTACTGTTTTAAGATTTTTAAAAAAGAAGATATCTTCTATCGCTGCTTTATTTGGTTTGTGCTTTTTAATAACTTTAGTTAATTCTTTATCTAAAATATTAAGTCGTTCGGCTGTTGAAAATTTGGGGTCAGTTTCAATACAACCATATTTAATAATTTTTATTTTATCATTTGTTTTTTTGATAAGTCCGTATCCGATTATAGCGGTACCAGGATCAATTCCTAATATTATCATAATTATTCTTTTAGATTAGAATAAATTTCTTGGATGTCATCATTGTCATCTAGTGCTTCAAATAGTTTTTCTAATTGAGCATTGGTTTTTTCATCGGTAATTTCCATTGGATATTTAGGCATCCATTCTTCACCTTGTCTGTCAAACATATATCTAACACTTCCAATCTCGGCTAATTTCCCACCGAATTTATTAAGAATATGTTTAATCTCAGCAATAGTTCTATTCCGGTTATCAGTAATTATCTCAATAATTAATGCAATTCCGGATGGGCCATATGCCTCATACGTAATTTCTTCTATTTGAACTCCTTCTAATTGGCCAGTCCCTTTTTTAATTGCTCTTTCTATATTCTCTTTGGGCATATTCATTTCACGTGCTTTATCAATTGTAGTTCTTAGTCTGGGGTTGGAATCTGGATCTCCGCCTTTTTCTTTAGCTGCAACACTAATTAGTCTTGATATTTTACTAAAGAGTTTGCCACGCTTTGTGTCTGTGATAGCTTTTTTGTGTTTTATTGTGCTCCACTTACTATGTCCACTCATAATATCTTAATAATACTATTACTTAAGAATTGGTGTCAATGAAATTTAACCTTATTCTTCAATAAGACTATAACCCAGCTTAGCATTAGAGAGGCAGAAATGATGATAGAGAGATAGAGAATCAGTTTGGATTTTTGGTTTGATTGAGTACCTTGAGCGATAAAAGCAGATTGTGTATTTTGAATATTATTTTGAGAAGGATCTTCTAATAAATTATTAATTGAAGTAGTCGGAACATCTTGAGTTTCAAAGTTTTGATTTTTAGTAAGATTAGTAGCTAAAACTTCTGGTATTTCCTGTGTTTGTTTAATATCTGGTTCTGGGTTGTTACTAGAAAAAGTTTCTTTTTGATTTTCTATTCCTCTTGAAATAATATTTGCAGATCCCGGTGTTGGAATTTTAGTCCAAAAATAGTCATTATTATCAAATGCAATACAAAACATCTCTTTGTCTTCAGATAAATAACTAACTTCAGCGCCAATTGATCCATCCGGATAAATTAATTGAATTTGATCTGAATAATTATCAAGTTCAATTTTTGTTATTTCCTGTCTTAAAACTAAAAATTGATTAGGTGCTATTAAACTATTTGTTGGAAAAACGAAAGGGGAACTACTTGCCTCCTTGTTTTTTAATTGCCAATTAGTCAAATTAGCTACTTGGTCGCTTTGATTAAAAATTTCAATCCATTTATTACTAAGCTCGCTGATAATAATAGATTGTGAATAAATATTTACTGTAATGATGTCTAAATCAGAAAATTCTCCGTCGCTTATTAATAGAGAAACAATATATTGTCCGGGATAAAGATATATGTGTTTAGAAATTTTTTCTGTATCAGTTGCTCCATCTCCAAAATTCCAAAAGAAAGTTAATTTATCATTATCAAGATCTAATGAATTACTGGCATCAAAAGATAATTCTTGATTTACTAATGCGACAATATCTGTTCCAGCTTCTGCCATTGGTGGTCTATTGGGAACAGAATGGGTTGATCCTGTACTTGTTATAGATTCTTCGGGCGTCTCTTCGGATGTTGTGTCTATCGTTATTTCGTCTAATTCTTCATCTGATACTCCAATACTATTTTGTTCTTTTGGTGTTCCTCCAGAATTTAAACTTGTTTGCCATTCGGTATCTGTCCTTTCCATTGTTTGTTTTGTATCGTTGTCGCCAGACGTCCATTCGTCAGAACAATCAATTGAATTTATCAAAATATCTTCAGCATTTTTTAGTTCTAAATTTTCTCCGTTATTTCCTAAATCACCTGTATAAATTTGATCGGCTATAATGCTGACAACAGAATTATCATCTGTTCGTTCTAATAAAAAATATCCATTTGCAGTTATTATTCCAGATAAATTTATTTCTGGTTTCCCATCAGCAGCAAATAATGTCCAATTAGTTAAATCTATCTCTTCATTAGTGTTATTATAAAGTTCTATCCATTCGTCAGTATATGATATATCTGTTCCCATCCATGCGACTTCATTAATAACTACATCATTAGTTGCTCCGAAAGCAAAAATTGGGTAAATAAAAAATCCTCCTATAAATAGAAAGATTTTTATATATTTTATTTTATCCCTCCTTGCCATATGTTTAAATATTTCTTACAAAAGTTTATCTTGATTCTCTGGGTATTTTAAATTTAAGAGATTATAGGCAGATCTAGTAGCAATACGACCACGAGGAGTGCGGTCAATCATACCTAGTTGAAGAAGATATGGTTCATGAACATCTGTGATGGTGTCAGTTTCTTCTTGGCAAGCTGCGGCCAGCGCTTGTAATCCAACTGGTCCACCATTAAATTTAGTAATAATTGTTTCTAGAAGACGTCGATCAGCTGGTTCAAGTCCATATTTATCAATTTCTAACATCCTTAATGCTTCTTGAGTTGTTGTTCTATTAATAATTCCATCGCTCCTAACTTGACTATAGTCTCTAACTCGCTTAAGAATGCGATTAGCTACTCTTGGAGTTTGTCTAGACGATTGCGCAATGTCTTTTAATGCTTCATTTTCTCCAATTTGTACCTTTAATATATTAGCTGAACGCGCAATAATATTTTCAATATCTGATTGTTCGTAAAAGTCTAAACGATAAGTAGCTCCAAATCGTCCTCTTAAAGGAGACGAAATTAATCCGGTTCTGGTTGTTGCTCCAATTAAGGTAAATCGTGGTAATTCTAATTGTAGGGTTCTGGCAGAAGGGCCTTTCCCGATAATAATATCAAGAACAAAATCTTCCATCGCTGGATACAGGGTTTCTTCTATTGTTTTATTAAGTCTATGAACTTCGTCAACAAAAAGAATATCTCCTGGTTGAAGATTTGTTAGTATAGATGCTAGATCACCAACCTTTTCAATAGCAGGACCAGAAGTAACCTTAATATTATTATTCATTTCTCTTGCAATAATATGAGCTAACGTTGTTTTACCTAGTCCAGAACTTCCGCACAGAAGAATATGATCAACTGATTCATTCCTTTTTTTAGCTGCTTCTATTAAGATTTTAAGATTATCTTTAATCTTATTTTGCCCCATATATTCTTCAAATGAATGAGGCCGGAGAGTTGAATCCAGATATTTGTCTTCATTAAGTTGTTTTGGTTCTGTGATTTGACTTGACATTTCTATTTTAATTTGCTATTATCCTAATACAGAGGAGAAGATAGTACTTCTTTTTATTAATATTTATTAATCTGTAGGCAATGGGAATTCAATTAATTAATTGAGTTTATAGGGGGTTTCTCTTAGTATTTGGATATTTTGGTTTCGACTGAGGTATTCCTCGGAAAATTCTTTCTCTTTGTTCTCAGGCAGGGAGTTGTTGCCTACAGTTTAATGAGTATTATATTAATTTTCAAGAGAACCAATTACTCTTTCTACTTCTTCTAAACTAGTTTTTCCCTCAATAATATTAATAACAGCATCTTGTATCAATGTAATCATTCCTTCCTCTTGAGCTTTTTTCTGAATTTCAAAAGAAGCAGCCTTATTAAGAATCGATTCTTTGATAGATTCTGTTACATTTAAAAATTCAAAAATACCAATTCTGCCACGATATCCTATATTGTGGCATTTTTCGCATCCTTTTGCTCTATATATTACAGATATGTCTTTTGGAATTTTAATATCAAGATTAGATGGAATTGAAGAAAGTATTTTTTTAATTGCTTTTATTATTTCGTTAGATGGCTTATATTCTTCTTTACAATAAGGACAAAGTTTTCTAACTAATCTTTGAGCTATAATTAGATTAAGAGAAGACGCTAGAGAATTTGGACTTATTCCCATTCCAAATAATCTAGGAACTGCTCCTGCTGCTTCGTTCGTGTGTATAGTAGAAAATACAATATGGCCAGTTAAGGCGAATTCTATAGCAATTTCAGCGCTTTCTCTGTCTCTAATTTCGCCTAACATTAAAATATCGGGGTCTTGTCGAACGATTGCTCTTAATGCTTTTCCAAAAGTATGTCCCTTACGACTACTAATAGGTGTTTGAGTAATTCCTTCTAACTTATACTCTATTGGATCTTCGACTGTAATAATTTTAGTTCCTGGTTGATTAACATAATTGAGACAAGAATAAAGAGTAGTTGTCTTTCCTGATCCTGTTGGCCCAGTTGTTAAGATTAAGCCATTCGGTTTATCGATTTGACCCTTAACAAGTTTAAATAGTTCTGGTCTAATTCCTAAATTATCAAGGGTTAATTTGATAGTTGATGTTCCCAGGAGACGCATAACTATGCTTTCGCCATAATTAGTTGGTAACAGAGAAACTCTTAAGTCTATTGTTTCAGGGAGGTCTTTGTTCTTTCCTGATATTTTAGTAGTAAATCTGCCATCTTGACTAATATCAACAACATTAAGGAGCATATCAGACAGTGATTTAATTCTAGAAATTAGAAAATGGTATTCTTTTGTAGGAAAAATAGCAATATCTTGTAATAATCCATCAATTCTGTATCGCAATCTGATTCCTTCTTTTCCTGGTTCAAGATGAATATCTGACGCTTTCATTTCAATTGAACCTGCTAAAATAATTGTTAATAATCTACTAGTTGAAAGTCCTGTGATAGCTTTTTGTAAATCTTGAATAGTTTTTAAAGAATTTTTAAATTCTTCTAAATCTTCTTTTTTAATATTAAAGACACCTTGAACAGATTGTTCTTTTCGGTGTGAAATAGATAATTCATATCGTTCCCAGCCCTTTTTTAGACTATTTAAAGAGGCGATAAATAAATTGCATTCAAATCCTTGATCTTGAAATTCTTTAATAATTTTTTGAGTTTCTGAGTTTTTTGGATTCTTAACTGCTATACGGAGCATTTGTCCAGATTTTTTAATAATTAAAGCATTTCCTTTTTGAGCTTTTTCTTTTGGTAAAATAACTAAATCATTAGGATCAATTGGAGTAATGGTTAGATTGATATAGGGCAAATTAAGAGTTTCAGCTAATTTTTTAGCTATAGCTTCTTCTCTTTCATGTTTGATTTTATCTAATTGTTCTTGAAGTTCTTCACTTTTATCCATATTATTATTTTATCTTATTTTGATGATAGGGTCAAACGTAGTATACTGATATTAATGGACAAAAAAGAAGTTATAATCCAAAGTGCTGAAGAGATGCAGAAAGTTGGAAAATATTTAGCAAACGAGATTTTAAAAGAGATTTTAGAGGATAGAAAAGCAATAGTTATTGGTCTGGAGGGTGATTTGGGTAGTGGCAAAACTACTTTTGTTCAGGGCATTGCCAAAGGATTAGGAATCAAAGAAAAAATTACAAGTCCGACTTTTGTAATTATGAGGAAATATGATTTTTTGTATCATATTGATTGCTATAGAATTCAATCAGAAGATTTGCTTGAATTGGATTTTAAAGAGATCATTAATCAACCAAAGAATATTGTTCTTATTGAATGGGCTGAACGAGTAAAAAAGATTTTGCCTAAAGATGTTATTTGGATGAAGTTTGAATATTTAGGCAGAGATAAAAGGAAAATAATATATGAAGAAATTAATTCTAATTGATGGGAATGCTTTAATTCATCGGGCTTATCATGCTATCCCACCTTTAAAAACTGAAAAAGGTCAATTAGTTAATGCTGTTTACGGTTTCATTAATATTCTTTTTCGAGTAATTCAAGAATTAGAACCAGATTATTTAGCAGTCACTTTTGATTTAGCTGGACCAACTTTTCGTAATTTAGAATATAAAGATTATAAGGCAAAAAGAATAAAACAACCTCAAGAATTTTATGATCAAATTCCTTTAATAAAAGAATTTGTAAAAACATTAGAAATTCCTATTTATGAAAAAGATGGGTTTGAAGCAGATGATGTCATAGGAACAATTGTTGAGAAAACAAAAGATAAGAAAATAAAGAAAATTATTATCACTAGTGATTTAGATGCATTACAATTAGTTAGTAAACAAACTGAGATTTATACTCTTAAAAAAGGTATTAATGATACAGCGATTTATGATTTGTCGGTTATAAAAAAACGCTATGGATTAATTCCAAAACAAATTATTAGTTTTAAGGGACTAAAAGGAGACCCATCTGATAATATTCCAGGAGTACCTGGGATAGGAGAGAAAACAGCTCTTCAATTAATCAAAGAATTTAATAGTTTAGAAAATCTTTATAAGGAATTAGTTAATAGCAGTTTAAATCAAAAATTACAATCTCGACTTTTAGAATATAAAGAACAAGCATTTTTTAGCCAATATTTAGCTACAATAAAAAGAGACGTACCAATTAATTTTAAATTAACAGAATGCAAATGGGGTAATTTTAGCAAAAAGAAAACAATTAGATTATTAGAAGCATTAGGATTTAAAAGTTTAATTAAAAGATTAGATATGATAAAATAAAGACATAATTATGACAGATAAAGAAAAAGAAAAAACTAAAATATTTCTCAAAGAAAGTAATCAAAGTGTTAAAATGGGATTATTTACTATTATTGGTTTTTTTCTTTTTGTCATTAGTCTATCTTTTCTAGAAAAAATTAATTTTTCAATTATAATTTCTGTTCTTGTTATCATTTGGATTATAGAACATTTTTTTTATTTTTTAATTGTAAAAAGACAAAAAACTATTTTTAGAATAAATTGTATTTTTTTAAGTCAATTTGTTATTAACTTTTTAATATTAACTTTAATTATTCATTATGCGGGAGGGATTGAATGGATAGGCGGTATTTTTTATCTTTATTCTATTATTTATATTATATTCCATGTTTCTCAGAAAATTATAAAAATATCTTTGATTTCTTTTGCTTTTTTACTCTATACTATTCTAGTAATTTTAGAATATTTAGGAACGATCTCTCATCACGGAATTGTTCCTAGTTGCGGAGCTTACCAAAATCTTAGTTATGTTATTGCCACCTTATTGGTAATAGGAGCTATTTTTGTTTTTGTTGTTTTTACAATTAATATGTTTGCTAGCAAACTAAAAAAAAGGACTGAAGAGCTAGAAGAAATAAAAATTACATTAGAAAAAAAAGTAGAGCTAAGAACAGAGAGATTAGGATCATTAACAGAAAACCTTGAACAAGAAGTGGAGAAAAGAACAAAAGAACTCAAAAAAAGAGTTAATGAATTAGAAAATTTTTATAAATTAACTATCGGCAGAGAGACAAAGATGATAGAATTAAAAGAAGAAATTAAAAAATTAAAAGAACAGAAATAATAGCCAAGGAAAATAAATGTATATTTAAGGGCTCTCCTTATCATGAATTTGTTTTTAATTGGTAATATATAAAAATATGTTGAATAAAAAAGAGATTGAAGATGTTTTAAAATTGAAAGGAGACGTTAGGGGAGCTGTTTTTAAAACAGATGCCAGGTATGTTTTAGAAAAAAAAGGAGAAGAAGAATTAAAAAAAATAGAAACAAGGATATTTAAGGAAACTGGAGAGCCAGTTAAATATGGCAAAGAAGTTATTTCAACTAATTGGTATCCATTAAGTTGGCGCATTCTATCTTTGTTGTTTATCAAGGATACTTTTAAATGGGATGACGAAGAAATCTTTAAAATGGGTTTAACTGCGCCAAAGTATTCTTTTATTGTAAAAACTCTTTTAAGTTATTTTGTTTCTTTAGAAAAGACCTTTGCTGAAAGTACTAAATATTGGCGTGAACATTATTCAACTGGAGAACTTTTTTCTCCTACAATAGATGTCAAGGGCAAACTATTAGTTATTCAACTTAAAGATTTTGAAAGTCATCCCATTCTTTGTCCTTATTTTAAGGGGTTTTTTAAGTCGATTGCTAATTTATCAGTTAGAACAAAGAAAATGAATATTGAAGAAGATAAATGTGTGTTTAGGGGAGATGAGTATCATCAATTTGTTATTACTTGGGAATAAAAAGAATTAAATAAAGATGAAAGAAAATAATACATTAAAAAATCATCAAAACGATTTAGAGAACCTAGAAAGATATATTGAAGAGTTTTCTATTTTTTTGCCATTGCCCATTTGTACTGCTAGTCCCTTGGGAATAGTTATAGACGCTAATCAGGCTATCAGAGATCTTACTGGGTATTCTGATAGTGAATTTATTGGTGAAGATATAGAATTTTTATTTAAGGATAAAAAATTAGCTAAAAGCTTTTTTGACCAAATAATAAAGAATGGATTAATTAAAAATCAAGAATTGATTTTGGTTGACAAGTATAAAAAAGATATTCCAATAAGTGCTTCTGGGGCAACGAGAAAAGATGTGGAAGGAAATATTGTTGGTTGTTTTTTAGCTATTTCTGATATTACTGAAATCAAAAAATTTCAAGAAAACCTAGAAGAGAAAGTAGAAGAAAGGACATATGAATTAGAAACAGCGAAAAAAGCATTAACTAATATGTTAGAAGACGCCGAAGAGTCAAGAAAGCGCATTGAAGAAGAAGAGAATAAGACAAGAGCTACTTTAGTAAGTCTAACAGATGGTTTAATAGTATTTGATAAAAATAAAAGAATTACCTTGGTTAACCCACAAGCAGAAAGTGTTTTAGGACTGAAAGAAAATCAAGTTTTAAATAGAGAAATAAGTACTATTTCTGAATTTCCTAATTTAATTGAACTTTATCGTATATTAGGTAAAAAAATAGAATGGACAGGTCAAAGGTATGAATTAATTTTTAAAAAACCGATTACAAGATATTCTCAAGTATCAATTGCTCCTGTTGTAGTTGATAAAGAGACGATTGGTTTAATGGTGATAATGCATGATATTACTCGCGAAAGAGAGATTGAACGGCTTAAGACAGAATTCGTTTCTATTGCAGCTCATCAATTAAGAACTCCATTATCAGCTATTAAGTGGACTTTAAAAATGTTAATAGATGGAGATATAGGATCTCTTACGCCAGAACAAATTGAATTTTTAATGAAAGGATATCAAAGTAATGAAAGAATGATTATCTTAATTAATGATTTACTTAATGTAGCTAGGATTGAAGAAGGAAAAATTATTTATGACTTATTGTATTCTTCTTTAGAAAAAATAATTGAAGAAATTATTGATAGATTATTACCTGTGGCTAAAAATAAAAATATTAAACTTATTTTTAATAAGCCCCAAAAACCATCACCTAAGATTAAAATTGATAAAGAAAAAATAGGAATTGTTGTTCAAAATTTGATAGATAATGCTATTCGCTTCAATGAAGTTAATGGGGTGGTGACAGTTTCAATTAATTATGATAAAATTAATATAGAAGTAACCGTTGAGGATGATGGGATTGGCATTCCAAAAGAACAACAAAAAAGAATTTTTAGTAAATTTTTTAGAGCTGACAATGCATTAAAGTTTGAAACCGAAGGAACTGGGTTAGGTTTATTCATAACAAAAAATATTATAGAAGCGCACAAAGGAAAAATTTCATTTAAAACTAAAAAAGGCAAAGGGACCATTTTTAAGTTTACTTTGCCTATAAAATAAATATATGAAAAAACTTATCATTATAGAAGATGAAGAAACATTACTTAATCTTTTAGAAAAAAAATTGAATCAAGAAGGATATGAAGTTGATATTGCTAGAGACGGAAAAGAGGGTTTAGAAAAAATTAGAAGAAATAAACCAGATTTGATTCTTTTAGATATTGTTATGTCTAAAATGGGAGGATTTGAAGTTATGGAGACGCTTAGGAAAGATGAAGAATTAAAAAAAATTCCGATTATTATTATTTCCAATTCTGGACAGCCAGTTGAATTAGACAGGGCCAAGGAGTTGGGTGTTGTAGATTGGTTAATTAAAACTGATTTTGATCCACAAGAAGTAGTCGATAAAGTAAAAAAACAATTTAATAAAGAGTTACAATAATCATGACTAATGATGTAGAAAAAAAAGCATTTATTTTATTAGTTGAAGATGATAAATTTTTACGTGAACTTTTAGTTCGTAAATTAGAAGGAGTTGGTTTTAAAATTTCAACTGCAGTTGATGGTCGTGAGGCATTAAAAAAAGTAAAAGAAGAATTACCAGATTTGGTATTACTAGATTTGGTTCTTCCTGGCGTAGACGGCTTTGATATTTTAAAGGAAGTCAAGGAAACTCCTGAAACTAGTAAAATACCAGTAATTATTCTAAGCAATCTTGGACAAAGAGAGGAAGTTGAAAGGGGATTGAAATTAGGAGCAGATGATTATTTAATAAAAGCTCATTTTACACCTGATGAGATCATAAATAAGGTTGGTTATATTTTGGGGATTAAATAAATGATTTTTAATATGTTTAATAAGAAATTAATTATAATTTCGTTTTTTATTATTTTAGCCCTTGGGCTAATTTTTGTTTGGCAAAAAAGTAGTTGGACTATTGAAGTTGGGAATGAATCAGCCAATTCGGTCATTGAAATAGAAAGTGAAGGAATCAGTCCTCTAAGTGGGTTGGTTTGTGAGAATTACGAAAGAAGACCATTTGCTGTTGTTTTAGCCAATGACCCTGTAACTCGTCCTTTGTCTGGTCTCTCTAGGGCAGATTTAATTATTGAAATGCCAGTAATTACAAATAGCATTACTAGAATGATTGCCTTTTATGTTTGTAATGATCCAGAGGAGATCGGTTCTTTGCGTAGTGCTCGTCATGATTTTATTCCCCTAGCACAAGGATTTGATTCTATCTTAGTACATTGGGGCGGTTCCCATTTTGCTTTAGATAAATTAGATGCTGGCGTTATGGATAATATCGATGCTTTAAAAAATCCTTATAACGCTTTTTATCGCGAGAATAGTAAACCTCAACCTCATAATGGTTTTACTTCTTTGGATCGTTTGATTAATAGTGCTAAAAATCTTGATTATCGTTTAACTAATGTTTTTGAAGGTTATTCTTTTATTAAAGAAAAAAAGGGACAATCAAATGATAAAGTTTTGAGAATAAATTATTCTTATCCATATAATGTTTCTTATCAATACGATTCAATTACTAATTCATATTTTCGTTATAGAACTAATTTAAAAGAAGTAGATGCTGATAATGATAAACAAATTGAGGCAAAAAATATTGTTATTATGAGATCTTTTTCTAAACAAATTGAAGGTCAGGATTATAATGATTTGGACTTAGAAGGAAGTGATGAATGTCAAATTTATCAAAATGGTATAGTTATTGATTGTATCTGGGAAAAGAGCGAGATTAATCCATATAGCAAGCTTAAATTTTTAGATAACGATGACAATGAAATTCCTTTTATTCAAGGACAAACATGGATAGAAATAGTTGAACCAAATCAAGAAGTAATATGGGAATAAAACATGCTTATTTTACTCTATGGCGAGGATTGTTTTCGTTCTCGTCAAAAATTAAATGAGATTATAAAACAGCATCAAGACAAGAATCAAATAGGTCTTAGTTTAATTCGTTTTCAAGAAAATGATTTAGATATTGATAAAATCAAGCAAAATATTGAATCTATTTCAATGTTTGATGAAAAAAAATTAATAATTTTGGAAAACGCTTTGAAGAATAATATTTTTTTTGAAGATTTTTCTAAGTATATTAAGAAAAATAAATTAAAAGATAATCAAGATATAATTATTGTTTTTTTTCAAGATGGAAAATTAATAGGAAGTGCATTTAAACGTCAGTTTAATATGTCTGAAGAATTTAAATTTTTAAATGGGGTAGAAATAATTAATTGGCTTAAGAAAGAAATACATAAAAATAATATCAATATTAATGATAGGGCTTTAACAAAATTAGTTTCTTATGTTGGCAATGATTTATGGCGGTTGAATAATGAAATTAATAAATTAGATAGTTATAAAAATGGTAAATTAATTGATGAAGAAGATATTGATCTTTTAGTTAATTCTAAAGTTGACACAAATATCTTTTATACATTAGATGCTTTAGCAAAAAGAGACAAAAAAACAGCATTTAAATTTTTACATGAACATTTAGAACAAGGTGAAAACGAAATTTATTTACTTTCAATGTTTGTTTATCAGATTCGTATTTTAATTAAGCTCAAAGATTTAATTGAAAAAGGAACATCATATTATGATCTAGCAAAAAAATCAAAATTACATCCTTTTGTAATTAAAAAAAGTTCTGAACAATTAAATAATTTTAGTTTAGAACAATTAAAGAAAGTTTATCATCGATTATTAGAAATTGATATAGAATTAAAAAAGGGCCGAATAGATGGACAAGTGGCCCTTGATTTACTTATAGCAGAAATTTAATTATTTAATCTTTTCAAGAATTTTTTTAAAAATTTCAGGTTGTTTCTCAGCTAAATGAGCTAATATTTTTCTATCTATTTCAATATTAGCTTTTTTTAATCCATTAATAAATTTACTATAAGTTACTCCAAGTTTTCTGGAAGCAGCATTAATTTTGATTTGCCAAAGTCGGCGAAAATCTCGCTTTTTCTTTTTGCGATCAACATAAGAATGAGTAAGCGCATGTTTTACTGCATCTTTGGCTAATTTATATTTAGACTTGCGTCCCCATTTATATCCCTTAGCCTGTTTAATAACTTTTTTTCTTCGTTTGTGGGCCATAGTGCCCCTTTTTACTCTAGTCATATTTCAAAAAAACCAAATTATATACTTGGTAATATCTTTTTAATTTTTTTATTGTCAACTGATAAAAGCTTACTTAATTTTCTTTTTTTTCTAGTTTGGTTACTTGAATCTTTAGCATTGAAGTGTCCTTGATGAACTCTTCTGACTAATATTTTCTTTTTCCCAGTAACTTTTATTCTTTTAAGCAATGCCTTTCTAGTTTTTAATTTATTCATTATTGTTTACCTATAACGATACTTAATCCTCTTGGTTGTCTTCTTATCTCCTGTTCGATTTTTGTTTCTGAAGGAATTAATTTAATAAATTGAGTTAGTTTTTCTTTGGCTAAATCAAATAAACTTTTTTCTCTACCTTTTAAAATCATATCTACCCTTACTTTATCTCCTTTTTCAAAAAACTTTTCTATTTGTTTAATTTTGGTTTCTAAATCATGCTGACCAGTTCTCATGCTAATTCTTATTCCTTTAGTTTCTGTTTGTTTTTGTTTATTTTTTTGTTTTTTATCTTCTTTTGATTTTTGATATTTATATTTGCCACTATCCATAATTCGGCAAACTGGAGGCTTAGCATTTGGAGCAATCTCAATTAAATCAAGCCCTTTTTCTCGGGCCATAACTAGAGCTTTAGATATATCAATAGTACCGACATTTTCGTTATTCTCATCAATCAGTCGAATAGGATTGGCTTTAATCCAGTGGTTAATCCGTGTACGCGGTTCCCATTTAGTTTTATTGTACCTTCTTTTGTAAATAGTTTTTTAATTTAATTATGTGGAGAAGGGGAGAATCGAACTCCCGTCTGAAAGTTATCGTTTAATAATTCTACAAGCTTATCTTGGTTTTGAATAAAAATCAAGAACTAAAAACCAAGCAAAACATTCTTAATTTTTTATCTCGTAAGTTTCAATAATTAAAATGAGACAATTCTAATTATTTATTCTGATAAGTTGACACCCGAATTCCTCTATCAGAAATCAAGGATTCAGATGGCTACCAACTTTAAGCAGTAGCAAAAGCTAAATTATTGTTAGCAATTATAGGTTTTGTAAGTTTTACGAGATTACACTCGACTTGCTTATTAAAAGAAAGAACTTCCATCGATGCCTGTCATCCCCGTGGTTTTAAAGCTCGGTCAATTTTTCTTTTAGATTCACGTTCTTTAATACTCTCTCTTTTATCTATTTGTCTCTTTCCTTGACCTAATACAAATTCTAATTTTATTCTATTATGCTTAGTATAGACCCGCAGAGGCACTAAAGTCAAGCCTTTGCCTTTTTTCTTGCCAATTAAACTTGTGATTTCATTTTTATGCAAAAGAAGTTTTTTAGAATGAGTTGAGTCATAATCTTGTGGCATATTTTTTGGTTGATAAGGAGAAATCAAAGAATTGATTAACCATGCCTCTCCGTCTTTGATTGTAACATAAGCTCCTTTCAGGCTTATATGTCCATTTTTGACTGCCTTAACTTCATATCCAGTCAAAATTAATCCAGCCTCGAATTTTTCTAGGATGTTATAATCATATTTGGCTCTGCGATTTGTTGCTAGATTAGTCATATCTTTATTATAGCATAAAAAGTTAACAGCCGATCCTTTTGAATCGGCTGCCTTGGTTATTTCATAACAAATGTTTTAACTGATTGATAATGAATTGGACTGCACTTTTGGCTAGAAAAGGATACGTTCCTATAAATCCTATGTGAATTTTGACCCTCTCTTTTTCGTCTACGAAGACGAAAATATCTTCTTTCGATTTCATTAACTCTGGGTTTTTAGATAACTCTATTCTCAGTTCTTGAGCTATCTTTTTTGCCGAATTAATTGATGAAAGCATATCTTTATTGTACAATTCTATTTGCGGATTTTTAGCTTTCTTCGGATAAATTCCAATTTTCCCAGATCCTCCTAACTCTATTATCTCCGGATCCATGCTTCCTATGATTTTTCTTCTTATCTCGCCAATCCTTTCTCCCGATTGCCTTATTCTTTGCATCTGGCCTATCTGACTTATCATTTTGCCCTCCTTAGTATTTTATTGTTTAAATTACTATTAATAAGTATACAATAATATTAAGATTTGTCAATAGCAATCTTGAGTAAATTGTATAAATAAGCTATTATAATGTTATGTTGAGAGATAAGATAGAAAAATTAATTGAAGATTTAGTTAAACAAGAAGTTGAATTAGAGCATCCATCTGTATCTAGTCATGGTGATTTTTCTACTAACGTTGCTTTAAAAGCAAAAATTAATCCAGATGAGATTATCGAAAAACTAAAAGATAATTATTTATTTGAAAAAGTTGAAAAAGCTGGACCTGGCTTTATCAATGTATATCTATCTAAAAAAGCTCTTAATGAAGAATTAACAGAAATTTTAAAAAAAGGTAATAATTATGGTCAATTAGAGATTGGCAAGAATAAGAAAGTTCAAGTAGAATTTATTTCTGCCAATCCAACAGGACCACTAACTGTAGGAAACGCTCGTGGCGGACCATATGGAGATGTTTTAGCTAATATTTTTAAGAAAGCTGGATATGATGTAAAAAAAGCATATTATCTTAATGATTTTGGACAGCAGATTAGAGAATTGGGTGATGAAGATGGAGAATATCAAGGGAATAAAATTAATATTTTAAGAGAACAAGCTCAAGAAAAACTTAAAACTAAAGATTTTTTTGAAGTTGGACAAGAGCTTGCCAATCAAATTTTTGAAGATATTCTTAAGAAAACTACTGATAGAATGAACATTAAATATGATGAATGGATCCGTGAGTCTGATTTACATAAAAAAGTAAAAATAGATAAAATTCTTGATTTATTAAGAGATAAAAAACTTCTTTATAAGAAGGAAGAGGCAGAATGGTTTAAATCATCTGATTTCGGAGATGATAGAGATAGGGTTATGGTTAAAAAAGATGGAAACAAAACATATTTAGCTGGAGATATCGCTTTGCATAATGATAAGTTTAAAAAATTTGATAAAGTAATTAATGTTTGGGGAGCAGATCATCATGGAGATATTCCTGGGCTAATGGCTGGAGTAGAGGCAATTGGACATAAAGGAAAATTAGAAATTATTCTTTTACAGTTTGTTACTATTTTAGAAAAAGGTGAAAAACAAAAAATGTCTAAGAGAGCAGGTATTTATGTTTTGATGGATGAGTTATTAGACAAAGTTGGAGTTGATGTAACAAGATTTTTCTTTTTACAAAAATCTTCTGATACTCATTTGAATTTTGATTTAGAATTAGCTAAAGAACAGTCAAATAAGAATCCTGTCTATTATATTCAGTATGCACATGCTAGAATTTGTAGCATTTTAAGAAAGACAGAACTTGAAGACAATTGGAATATAGACAAATTAATTCATCCAGCAGAATTAAATTTAATAAAACAACTAATTAAATTTCCTGAGATTGTTGAAGATACAACTAATGACTATCAAGTACAACGATTACCATACTACTCAATAGAACTAGCTAATAATTTCCATAAATTTTATGAAAATTGTCGAGTTTTAGATGAAGATGAGGAAATAGCTAAGGCTAGAATTAGTTTAATTAAAGCAACTCAAATTATTTTAAAAAACACTTTAGAGCTAATGGGAATATCAGCTCCAGAGAAAATGTAAATTATGGATACAATACCTAAAATAGAAGAAAAAATATTAAAATTCTGGAAAAAGAATAAAATCTTTGAAAAGAGTTTGAAAAAAAACAATAAAAAAAGATTTGTTTTTTTTGAAGGTCCGCCAACTGCTAACGGGAAACCTGGAATGCATCATGTTGAAGCCCGTGCTTTTAAAGATGTTATCCCTCGATATAAGACAATGCAAGGATTTTTTGTTGATAGAAAAGCAGGATGGGACACACATGGATTGCCAGTTGAATTAGAAGTGGAGAAAGAATTGGGTTTTAAAAATAAGGAAGATATTGAAAAATATGGAATCGCTAAATTTAATCAAAAGTGTAAAACAAGTGTTTGGAGATACAAAAATGAGTGGGAAAAGATAACTGAAAGAATTGCTTTTTGGATAGACATAAAAGACCCATATATTACCTATGAAGATAAATATATTGAAAGTGTTTGGTATATTCTAAAAAAAATATGGGATAAAGGATTATTATTCAAAGGATTTAAAATTGTTCCCTACTGTTCTAGGTGTGGAACAGTGCTTTCTTCTCATGAAGTATCTCAAGGCTATCAGAATATTGAAGAAAATTCTGTTTATTTAAATTTTAAAGTTATTAATGGAAATAATAAAGTTAAAAAAAATGATATTATTCTTGCTTGGACAACTACACCATGGACTTTGCCTGGGAATGTTGCATTGGCAATAGGTGAAAAAATTGATTATGTAAAAATAGATTATCAAGGTAAGAAATATATTTTAGCAAAGAGCAGATTAGGAGTTATTGATGGAGAGTATAAGATAGAAGATGAGTTTAAGGGAAAAGATTTAATAGATGTAGAGTATAGTCCTTTATTTAACATTAAATCAATTAAAAATAGTGATAAAAAAGCATATTATGTTGTTTCAGCAGATTTTGTTAGCACTGAAGATGGAACTGGCGTTGTTCACATAGCACCAATGTATGGTGAAGATGATTATGAATTAGGGAAAGAAGTTGGATTGCCAGAAATTCATACGGTTACTGATAAAGGATTTTTTATAGAAGATTTAGCAGAATATGATTTATTGAATAAATTTGTTAAGGATAAGTGGATAGAAAATAAGATTTTAAATTATTTAAAAGAAAAGGAGCTTCTTTTTAAAGAAGAAAAGCATAGGCATGATTATCCTTTTTGTTGGCGTTGTGATACTCCATTAATATATTATGCTAAAGAATCATGGTTTATTGGAATGTCAAAGCTACGAAAGAATTTAGTTTCTAATAACAAAAATATTTCTTGGGAACCAAATCATATTAAAAATGGTAGGTTTGGTGAGTTTATTAAAGAGGCCAGAGACTGGGCTTTGTCTAGAGAAAGATATTGGGGAACTCCTTTGCCAATTTGGCAATGTGAGAAATGCGGAGAAATAAAATGTATTGGTAGTGCTAAAGAATTGGGTAAAAAAGTTAAAGAATTACATAGACCATATGTTGATGATATTAAATTAAAATGTAAATGTGGCGGAGATATGATTCGCGATAAAAGCGTTATTGATTGTTGGTTTGATTCCGGAGCAATGCCATTTGCTCAATGGGGATATCCTTATTTAAAAAATAGTAAGAAAAAATTTAAAGAATATTATCCAGCTGACTATATTTGTGAAGCAATTGATCAAACAAGAGGTTGGTTTTATAGTCTCCTAGCAATTGCTACATTGATGGAATATATTGGCGAAATTAAACAAGGACATTGTTTCAATAATGTAATTTGTTTAGGTCATATTTTAGATAGCAATGGTAAAAAAATGTCAAAATCAAAAGGAAATGTCGTTGATCCTTGGGAGATATGTAATAAATTTGGAGCTGATTCTTTACGTTGGTATTTATATACTGTTAATCAAGCTGGTGAGCCAAAAAGATTTAATATTAAAGATGTTATAGATAAAAATCGAAGGATATTTGGAACATTGCTTAATTCATTTATCTTTTTTGAGACCTATAAAGGCAAGGATTTTAAACCTAAAAAAATTAAATCTAATAATGTTTTAGATAAATGGATCATTTCTAAATTTAATTTATTAAATGATTTAGTAGTTAATAGTTTAGAAAAATATGATATCGTTTTAGCTGCTCGTTCGATTGAGAATTTTGTTGATGAACTTTCAAATTGGTATATTCGTCGTTCAAGAACAAGACTACAGAAACCAAAGAATAAGAAAGAGAAAGAAGAAGTAAGCCAAACAATGTATAGAATTTTATTTGATATTTCTAAATTGATTGCTCCGTTTGCGCCATTTATAGCTGAGGAGATTTATAGGAATTTAAGAACTAACATAGAATTAGAATCAGTTCATCTTTGTGACTATCCAAAACCAGATAAAAAATTAATTGATAAACAATTAGAATTAAAAATGAAAAAAATGAGAGAAATTGTTGTTTTGGCTTTGGCTGAAAGAGCCGAGAAAGGAATTAAAGTAAGACAGCCATTGAAAAGTTTAACTATTAATAATAAGACAATAGCCGAAGACAAAGGATTGGTTGATATAATAAAAGAAGAGGTTAATATTAAAGAAGTAATTTTTGGTAAAAATGTTAAATTAGATATAAAGATTACTAATGAACTAAAGATTGAAGGAATGATCAGAGATCTAATTCGTTTTGTTCAGGGGATGCGGAAAGATGGGAATTTAAAACCAGGTCAAAAAATATATTTATATTATTCAACTTCATCAAAATTAAATGAAATGATTAAAAAATATCAAGCAAAAATTAAAGAAGAAGTTACTGCTAAAAAAATAGAATTTAGAGCAAAAGACAAAAGAGTCTTCTTGGCAGAAAAAGAAGTTGAATTAGATAATCAGAAAATTTGGCTTGGAATAAGAAAATAATGCTATATAAAACCAAGGGAATTATTATTAAAAATTCAAATCTAGCAGACGTTGATCGTTTAATAACTATTTATACTAATGATTTTGGTAAATTAGTAGTTAAAGGTAAATCAGTTCGTAAAAACCAAGCAAAGCTTAAGGGTCATCTTGAGCTTTTTTTGTATTCTCATTTAATGATTGCTCCTGGTCGTGGATTTGATATTATTACTGGTGCTGAAACAATTAAGTTTTTTTCTTATCTTCGTGAAAATTTAAATCATCTATTTGTGGCTCATTATTTTTCTGAGTTAATAGATAAGTTAATTGTTGGTCCAGAAAAAGATGAAAATATTTGGCAATTATTATTAAACAGTTTTAAACAACTTGATCAAAAAGAAGCAGATATTAAATTAATAGTTAGTAATTTTGAAAATAGATTTTCGCAATTTTTAGGTTATGGACAACAAAAAGATTTTATTTCTTTTGCTGAATCAATTGCAAACAGTAAAATAAATAGTTATCAAAATTTAATAAAAATGCTATAATTATATAAATGAAATTAGATGAATTAAAAAAGAAATTATATAAGCCAGAGGATCAATTTGGAAAAAGAATAGAAGTTCCAGGTGATTTTCATTTTGATAATGAAGAAAAGAAAAAAGTTGTTAAAGAATGGGAGAAGATAGAGAAGAAACAAATATCTCCTCAAATAAAGAAAAAAATATCAATTATTGGTATTTCTATCGCAGTTATTTTTATTATAATTGCAATATTTTTTATTTGGCGCGGATTTACTTCTTTTGATAAAAACAACATAGAGATAGAAATTAATGGACCAGAAAGAGTAGTTAGCGGTGAAGAAATTAAATATACAGTGAGATATAAAAATAATACTAGGATGACATTAGAGAATGTTAAATTAATTTTTCATTATCCAGAAGATTCAATCCCATCTAATCAAAAAGATATAGACGAAACAATTAATTTATCTAATGTTGAAGCTGGACAAGAAAAAGAAGTAGAACTTTTAGTTAGAATTATTGGATTAAAAGGAGAAGAGAAGGGAGCATGGACAGAATTAAGTTATCAACCATTAAATTTTAGTTCTAGATATGTCAATGAAGCAGAATTTATTAGTGAAATAATTTCTGTTCCTTTAATTTTAGATTTTGATTTGCCAGAAAAATTAGTATCTGGTCAATCTTTCAATTTTTCTTTAAAATATTTAAATCAAGCAGAAGTTGCTTTTGATAATGTTCAAATTCGTTTTGAGTATCCAAATGGTTTTGTTTTTGAATCAGCTAATGAAGATCCATTAGAAAATGATAATGTTTGGTATTTAGGAAAGTTAATGGCTGGAGAACAAGGTAAAATTTTTATACAAGCTAATATTCAAGGTGAAGAGAATGATGTTAAATCATTTAAAGCAGAACTAGGTCTTTTAAAAGATGATAAATTTACTTCATATGCTGAAACAGTAGGTGCTCTTCAAATCTCATCGTCTCCTTTATCAGTTACACAAACCATTAATGATAGTGATAAATATATTACAAAAGCTGGTGATAAATTGAGCTATAAGATTTATTATAAGAATACTACTAATGTTGCTATTAAAAATGTTGTTATTACTTCAAAGTTAGAAGGAGATGTTTTAGATTTGGCCAGTTTAGAATTAATGGGTGCTTCTTTTAATGGAGGAACAAAAACAATTACTTGGAACGAAAGCAATGTTCCGGCATTGGGATATGTTGGTCCTTATCAAGAAGGACAAGTAAGTTTTATCGTTAACGTTAAAAGTTCTTTGCCGATTGAAAATTATACTGATAAAAATTTCACAGTTAACAATACAGTTAAAATTGATTCTTTAGAAATCCCTTTTGGATTAGAAGACATTGAAATTGCAGGACAAAGCCAGACAATAACCAAAGTATCTAGTCAAGTTAATCTTCAAGCACAAGGGTATTATTATGATGATTTAATTCCTAATGATGGACCCATTCCGCCAAAAATTGGAGAAATAACTACCTATACAATAAAATGGAGGATAGTGAATACAAGTAATGATTTAAAAGATGTTAAAGTAACAGCATTCTTGCCCCCTCATGTTAAATGGAACAGCAGGGTTAATCCTGGTTTTGCTAATTTAGAATATAATTCTCAAACAGGACAAGTTACTTGGACAATAGGTGATTTACAGTCTGCTACAGGAATTCTTTTGCCAGCAAAAGAGGTTGCTTTCCAGATATCTATTATCCCGAGTTTAGCTAATTTGGGTAGTTTAGTTGAATTAATTGGTCAATCTAGAGTTGTTGGACAAGACGATTTTGTTGATTTAGAATTAATTAGTTCTGTTGAATCAATTGATAGTGGGTTGCAAGATGATTTAAAAATAAGTCAAAAACAAGGAAAGGTTGTTCAATAAATTTATGGTTACAATGGAAAAAATTGTATCTTTAGCTAAAAGAAGAGGGTTTGTTTATCCTGCATGTGAAATCTATGGTGGGCTAGCCAACGCATATAGTTATGGTCCCTATGGAACTGAATTAAAAAATAATATAAAAAAACTTTGGTGGAAAACATTTGTTGATAAAAGAGAAGATATAATTGGGATTGATGGTCCAATTATTCTTCATACGAAACTTTGGGATGCCTCTGGTCATACAACTGGATTTAATGATGCAATGGTTGATTGTAAAAAATGTAATAAAAGATTTAGAGCTGATCATTTAATAGCTGAAGCAATAAACGAAGATTTAGAAGGAGATCTTAAAAGAATAGACAAGGTATTAAAAGAAAAAAAGATAAAATGTCCAGATTGTGGAGCTTCTGAATGGACTAATTCAAAGAATTTTAATATGATGTTTAAAACAGAGATGAATGGATTTGATGGAGATGTTTATTTAAGGCCAGAAACAGCAGGAGCAATTTTTGTTGATTTTAAAAATATTGTAGATTCAATGCGAGTAAAAATACCTTTTGGTATTGCACAAATAGGTAAGGCTTTTCGTAATGAAATTGTAGCTGGTAATTTTATTTTTAGAACTCGCGAGTTTGAACAGATGGAAATAGAATATTTTATTGATCCAGAAATGAAATGGGAATCACTTTTTGAAGAATGGTTAAAATTACAAGAAGAATTCACAATAGCATTAGGAGCCAAGAAGAAAGATATCCGTCGTCATGAACATCCAAAAGAAAAACTTTCTCATTATTCAAAAAAGACGACTGATATAGAGTATAATTTCCCTTTTGGTTTTAATGAATTATATGGATTGGCTCATAGGGGTGATTTTGATTTATCACAACATTCAAAATTTTCTAATCAGAAATTAGAATATTTTGATGTAGAGAAAAATAAGAAATACATTCCTCATGTGATAGAACCAACATTTGGATTGGATAGAAGTTTGTTAGTCTCTTTATTGTCTGCTTATACTGAAGAAAAAATAGGTGAGGGAACAAGGGTGGTTATGAAATTTCCAAAAAATTTGGCTCCAGTTCAAATAGCGGTTTTTCCTTTATTGAGGAATAAGCCTGAATTAGTTAAAAAAGCAAAACAGATCTATGATGATTTAAAAAATGATTTTATTTGTGAATTTGATGATAATGGTAATATTGGCAAGAGATATCGCAGACAGGATGAGATTGGAACTCTTTATTGTTTAACAATTGATTTTGATAGCTTAGAAAAAGATGATTTAACTATTCGTAACCGTGATACAATGAAGCAAGAAAGAGTTAAAATTAAAGAATCAAAAAGTTATTTAAAAGGAGAAATATATGATAAATAATTATAAAAAAACAACTCTTAAAAATGGATTAAGAATTATTACTGTTCCATCTAAGAATACTAGGACGGTGGCTGTCTTAGTATTGGTAAAAACAGGATCTAAGTATGAAACTAAAGATATTAATGGTATCTCTCATTTTTTGGAGCATATGTTCTTTAAGGGAACTAAAAAATATCCTAGTACTTTAAAATTAATAGAACCATTAGATAAAATTGGCGGGATATACAATGCCTTTACTGGTGATGAATATACTGGTTATTGGGTTAAGGTTGATGCTGGTCATTTAAATTTAGCGCTAGAATGGGTATCTGATATTTATTTAAATTCTAAAATAGCGCAAGAAGAGATAGACAGGGAGAAAGGAACTATTCTTCAAGAACTTAATATGTATTTAGATACACCAATGCGTTATGTATCTAATCTTTGGACAGACCTTCTCTATGGAGACCAGCCTGCTGGATGGGATATTCTTGGTACAGAAAAAGTAATCAAAAAAGCAAAAAGAGAACAATTTGTTAAATATCTAAAAGAACACTATTCTTCTAAAAATACAATAATTGCTATAGTAGGAAACATTAATCATAAAACAACTATTGATAAAATTAAAAAATATTTTAAACCTATTAATAATAATTTAGTTAAAGATAAATTGCCGGTTAAAGAGGTGCAAAGCAAACCCGAATCTTTGATTCATTATAAAGATACAGATCAAACGCATCTTCTTTTAGGAGTACGAGCTTATAATACCTTTCATCCTGATAAATATGTATTAGGTTTATTAGCAGTAATATTAGGTGGAAATATGAGTTCTCGTTTATGGATATCTGTCAGAGAAAGACAGGGGCTAGCATATTATATTGGTTCTAGTACTGATACTGACACTGATGCAGGATTTTTTGTTACTAGAGCAGGTGTTAATAATCAAAAAACAGAAAAAGCAATTATTACAATTCTTAATGAGTATAAAAAAATATCTCAAAAAAAGATAACCTTAGCTGAACTTAAAAAGGCTAAAGATTATATTAAAGGAACTTCCTTGATTGGTATGGAATCGTTAGATGAACAAGCTTCTTTTTATGCTTCTCAAGAACTCTTAACTAATGAAATTTTGACTTTAGAGGAAAAATTCAGTAAAATGAATGAAGTAACGGTTAATGATATTCAGCGTGTAGCTAAAGACATTTTTAAACCAGAGAAGTTAAATTTAGCATTAATTGGACCGTTTAAGGATAAAAAAAGATTTGAAAAAATATTAAAGATTTAATATGGATAATTCTCAAACATTTAATATCTCTACCTCTACCATCTTCCGAATTATTATTATTTTATTAGGTTTGGTATTTTTGTATTTTATTCGTGATATTCTTTTGATTATTTTTGTATCAGTTATTATTGCAGCCGCAATGAATGGTCCGGTGAGTTGGTTGCAGGGTCATAAAATACATCGTATTTTAGGAGTTCTTTTTGTTTATTTAATCTTTTTACTATTAGCTATTTTAGTTATTACAATAATTTCTCCTATGCTGACTGAACAGATTAAACAATTAGCTAATTATTTTCCAGAGCTTGTAGAAAAAGTAAATATTGGTTTCCAGGAATGGTGGGGAAAATATAGAACAGATGTTAATATACAGTCTTTTTTAGATAATTTTAGCAATAAGTTAAATCAGGCTACGTCTAGTATTTTTGGTACTATTGTTGGTCTTTTTGGTGGTCTATTCTCGTTCGGTATTGTTTTAGTTATTTCTTTCTATTTAGCTGTTCAAGAAAAAGGAGTTAAAAGATTTTTTGTTTCTATGACACCGAGCGAACATCAACATTATGTTTCTGATTTAATTAATAGAATTCAGATTAGGATAGGCGGATGGTTAAGAGGGCAATTATTTTTAATGTTGATTATTGGTTCTTTAACCTTTATTGGCCTTTATTTCTTAGGAGTTAAATATGCTCTAACATTGGCTTTAATAGCTGGTATTTTAGAATTAATTCCATATATTGGACCATTTATAGCTCTTGTTCCTGCAGCCATTTTAGCTTTTGTTCAGTCGCCGATGCTCGCTTTATTAGTTATTATTCTTTATGTTGTTATTCAGCAATTAGAAAATTATATTATTGTTCCACAAGTAATGAAAAGAGCAGTAAATCTTAATCCAATTGTTATTATTATCGCTATGTTAATTGGTGCTAAATTGGCTGGTGTTATGGGAGTTATCTTATCTATTCCATTAACAGCTGCAATCGCAGAGTTCCTTAAAGATTTCCAAAAATAAATTTAATTGAAAAATATAGTGAAAATCACTCTTGCCAAAAGGGTCTTTTTTTATATACAATATAAGCATGAACCTATATATTATAGCTACTCCGATTGGAAATCTTGGTGATTTATCTTTTAGGTCTTTAGAGATTTTAAAAGATGTAGATTTAATTCTTTGTGAAGACACTAGAGTCACTAGAAAGCTCTTAGATCGTTATAAAATTTTAAAAAAAACTATTAGCTATCATCAACATAGCAAATTAAATAAGAATAAGTATGTTTTAGAAGAATTAGAAAAAGGCAATAATTTAGCTTTAGTTTCAGATGCTGGTACTCCAACTATTAGTGATCCAGGAGCTAAATTAATTGAATATTTAGTTAAAGAATTACCAAGTTTGAAGATTATTCCAATACCTGGACCATCAGCTTTAATTTCTGCCTTAAGTATTTCTGGGTTTTCAGCTGATAAATTTATTTTTCTTGGATTTCCACCAGTAAAAAATAAAAGGAAGAAATTTTTTCAAGAAATTGCAGATTCAAAATATACTGCTGTTTTTTATGAATCACCTCATAGAATTTTAAAAACATTAGGAGAATTAGAAATAGTTTTAGATTTTGAAAGAAAGATTATTGTTTGTCGTGAATTAACTAAGAAATTTGAAACAATCTATCGTGGGAATACTAAAGAAGTTATTGAACAAATCAATAATGATAAAATTAAAGGAGAATTTGTTATTGTTTTAGAAAATAAATAAAATGAAAAAGAAATTCTATATTACTACACCAATATATTATGTTAACGGTAAGCCTCATATTGGACATGCCTATACAACAATTGCGGCTGATGTTTTAGCGCGCTATCATCGTAAATTAGGAGAAGATGTTTGTTTTTTAACAGGCACAGATGAGCACGGTGATAAAATAGCTGAATCTGCAAAAAAAGCTGGAAAATCTCCACAAGAATTTACAGATGAGATAGCAAAAGATTTTAAAAAAGCATGGGATAAATTAGATATTAAATATGATGATTTTATTAGAACTACAGAAGAAAGACATGAAAAGGGAGTAATTAAATTTTTAACCAAACTAAAGCAAAGTGGCAATATTTATCAGGATGATTATAAGGCGTTGTATTGTGATGATTGTGAGGACTTCATTTTTAAAAAAGATTTAGTTGATGGTAAGTGTCCGTATCATAAAAAAGAACCCAAATTAGTTTCTGAAAAAAACTATTTTTTCAAATTAATTGATTTTTTACCTCAAGTTAAAAAATTAATTGAAAAAAATGAGATAATAGTTGAACCAAAAGAACGAAAAAAAGAAATTCTTTCTTTGTTAAAACAGGACTTGGGTAATCTTTCTATCTCTAGGCAGAAAGTGAAATGGGGTATTGATTTGCCTTTTGATAAAAAACAAAAAATTTATGTTTGGGTAGAAGCTCTTCAAAACTATATTACTGCAATTGGCTATGGGAACGATGAAAAGAAATTTAATAAATACTGGCCTGCTGATATTCATCTAATTGCTAAAGATATTGCTAAATTCCATTGTATTTTTTGGCCAGCTCTTCTTTTGGCAGTTGGATTAAAACTACCTAAAAAAGTTTTTGTTCATGGATTTTTTACAGTAAATGGACAGAAAATGAGTAAAATATTAGGCAACGCCATTGATCCAATTTATTTGGTTGATAAATATGGAGTAGATGCGGTTAGGTATTTCTTATTAAGAGAAATTTCATTTGGTAATGATGGAGATTTTAGTATTAAAAGATTAGAAGAAAGATATAATTCTGATTTAGCCAATGGATTAGGAAATTTAGTTAGCAGAGTTTTAGCTTTATCAGAAAAAGTTAAAGCTAAAGAAGATAAGGCAAATAAAGAATTTAATTCAAAAATTGAATTAATTCAAAAGAAATATAGGAAAGCAATGGAAGAGATTGAACCTAATGAAGCGTTAGGATCAATTTGGAAATTAATTAGTTTTTGTGATGAATATATTGAAAAGAACAAGCCATGGAAATTGATTGAAAACGATCAAGACAAAGCCGAAAAAGTTTTAGGGCAATTGTTAATAGTTCTTAAAGAAATTGCTGATTTATTAAGTCCATTTATGCCAGAAACTTCAGAAAAAATTATTAAACAAATTAAGGAAAATAAAAAAACCGAGAGTTTATTCCCTCGATTATAAATATGAAAAAACCAATTTTAATTGATACTCACACTCATGTAAATTTCAATGTGTATAATAAAGATGGAGATGAAGTTATTAAGAGGACATTAAAAGAAAATATTTGGATTATTAATAGCGGAGCACAGTATAGCACTAGTAAACGGGCAATAAAATACGCCGAAAAATATAAAGAAGGTGTTTATGCGGTTGTTGGGTTGCATCCTATGCATGCTTACCAAGGTGTCCAAGAAAAAGAATGGGACGGAAGCATTTCAGAAAGGGAATTTGAAGAACTTAATATAGAAAAATATAGAAAATTATTAGAAAATTCAAAAGTAGTAGCTATCGGTGAAATCGGTCTTGATTATGCTGAAGGTATGAGCGAGGAGAATAAAGAAAAGCAGAAAGAAGTTTTTATGAAACAATTGGATTTAGCTCGTCAAATGGATAAGCCGGTAGTCTTGCATTGCCGTAAGGCCTATAATGACATACTTGATCTTCTAGAAATATTTAATTTTGGTTGTGCTGGGTGTCATATGCCGTGTGCTCCTAATAAATTAAGAGGCGTTTCTCATTGTTTTGTGGGTAGATGGTCTCAGGCAGAAAAATTTTTAGAATTAGGTTTTTATCTTGGATTTAATGGTATAATTACTTATTCTCGAGATTATGATAAAGTAATTAAGAACGCTCCTCTGAATAGGATTCTTTTAGAGACAGATGCGCCATACTTAACGCCAGAGCCATATAGAGGAGAAAGGAATGAACCACTATATATTAAATATGTAGCTGAAAAAATTGCTGAAATTAAAGGACTTAAATTTAAAGAGGTTGCCGAACAAACAACAAAAAATGCCAGAGAATTATTTGGGATATAAATATATTTAACTTATTATGTCAAAATATAATTTTAGTAAAATAGAACCTAGGTGGCAAAAAGAATGGGAAAAACAAGATCTGTATAAAGCAGTTGATTTTGATAAGCGACCAAAGAAATATGTTATGGTTGAATTCCCTTATCCTTCAGGAGAAGGATTACACGTTGGACATGTTCGTAGCTATAGCGCATTAGATGCTTTATCTCGTAAAAAAAGAATGCAGGGATTTAATGTCCTTTACCCAATGGGTTGGGATGCTTTTGGATTACCTACTGAAAACTATGCTATTAAAACAGGACTTCATCCAGCTAAAGTAACAGAAGATAATATTAAAATTTTTAAAAAACAGATGAAATCAATTGGTCTTTCTTTTGATTGGTCACGTGAAATTAATACAACTGATTCTAAATACTATAAATGGAGTCAATGGATTTTCATTCAACTTTTTAAAAAAGGATTAGCCTATCAATCGGAAATGCCAATTAATTGGTGTCCAAAATGTAAAATTGGATTAGCTAATGAAGAAGTAATTAATGGTAAATGTGAACGATGTGGAGCTCAAACTGAGAAAAAAAATCTTAAACAATGGATGTTAAAAATTACTGAATATGCAGATAGATTAATTGATGATTTAGAAAAAGTTGATTATGTAGAAAAAATTAAAACACAACAGATTAATTGGATTGGACGTAGTAATGGAACAGAAATTGATTTTAAAATTGTTGATTCTGATGAAATCATTAAGGTCTTTACTACTCGTGCAGATACTTCTTTTGGAATTACTGCTATGATTATTGCCCCAGAACATTCTTTATTAAAAAAAATAACAACTAAAGAAAATCAAGACAAAATTAATTCTTATGTAGATTTTTCTAAGAAAAGAAGTGAATTTGAAAGAACTCAATTAGAGAAAGAAAAAACAGGAGTATTCACTGGTTCTTATTGTATTAATCCGGTTAATAATGAAAAGATTCCGATTTGGGTTTCAGATTATGTCATTGCTACTTATGGTGGCGGAGCAGTTATGATTGTTCCGGCACATGATAAAAGAGATTATGCTTTTGCTAAAAAATATGATGTAGATATTAGAGAAGTAGTATCTGGAGGAGATATTTCTAAAGAACCATATACTGGATATGGGAAATTAATTAATTCTGAAGAATTTAATGGATTATTATCTAAGGAGGCAATTGAAAAAATTACGGATTGGCTTATTAAAAATAAAGTTGGTAAGAGAACAATTAATTATAAGTTGCGTGATTGGGTATTTTCTCGTCAACATTATTGGGGTGAACCAATTCCTATTGTTCATTGTGAGAAATGCGGAATTGTTACTGTATCAGAAAAAGACTTACCAGTTGAATTGCCTCATGTAGAAAAGTATGAGCCAACTGATACTGGAGAATCTCCTTTGGCGGATATTCAAGAATGGGTTAATACAAGATGTCCTAAATGTGGAGGTTTAGCTAAGAGAGAAACAGATACAATGCCTAATTGGGCTGGTTCATCTTGGTATTTTTTAAGATATATTGATCCTAATAATAATGAAAAATTTGCTGATTTTGATAAGTTAAAATATTGGTTACCTGTTGATTTATATAATGGAGGAATGGAACATACTACTCTCCACCTTCTTTATTCTCGTTTTTGGCATAAAGTTTTATACGATTTGAAATTAGTTCCTACAGAAGAACCATATCAACTACGTTATTCTCATGGTATGGTTTTGGCTGAGGATGGGAGAAAAATGAGTAAAAGTTTTAATAACGTAGTTAATCCAGATGATATTATAACTGAATATGGAGCTGATACTTTGAGGATCTATGAAATGTTTATGGGACCTTTTGATCAAACAATTTCTTGGAGCATTAAAGGAGTTCAGGGTTGTTTCCGTTTTTTAAATAAAGTTTGGCATATATTTAATAACAAGGAAAAGATAGGAAAAGTTAGTGATAAAAAATTAATTACTAAATTACATCAATTGATTAAGAAGGTAAACGATGATTTAGATAATATGAAATTTAATACGGTTATAGCCGTAATGATGGAATTCGTTAATGTATGGTCAGAAGATGGAAAGATTTTATCTAAAAAAGACGCTCAAGCTTTTTTGTATCTGTTGTCTCCTTTTGCTCCTCATATTGTTGAAGAACTTTGGAATATATTAGGGAACAAAGAAAGTATTTTTAAAGAAGAATGGCCAGAGTATAATAAAGAATTAATTCAAGAAGAAACATTGCAATTAATAGTTCAAATTAATGGCAAGGTAAGAGATAAAATAGAAATTAAAATTGGTCTTTCTGAAAAAGAAGTTCAAGAATTGATTCTATCTCAAGAAAAAATTCAGAAATGGTTAGATGATAAAAAAATTAAAAAATTTATTTATATCCCAAACAGATTGGTTAATTTAGTAATATAATGGAAATTATTAAGTTTAATCTAAGGGGGGATTGGAGCGATTTAGATAGTCGAATAATTGAGCAAGCAGTTAGAACTATTAAAAGAGGAGGAAGCATTGTTTTTCCAACTGACACAGTCTATGGGTTAGGAGTTAACGCTTTAAAACTGTACAGTATTGAACGGCTTTTTAAAATTAAAAAAAGACCAGAAGGGAAACCGGTCCCTATAATAGTTAAAAATATTGAAATGGCTAAGCAATTGGCTTATGTAGATAAAAAAATTGAGAAGGTATTAATGGAGGTTTGGCCTGGACAAGTGACGGTAGTTTTAGAGAAAAGATCAATTGTCCCAGATATTTTAACTTCTGGATTAAAAACAGTTGGTTTAAGGATTCCTAATAACTATTTTACTCAATATTTAATGGAAAATTTAGATGAACCAATCACAGCTACTTCGGCTAATTTTTCTAATCAACCATCTTTAAGCTCTGCAATGGAAATAATTAAGATTTTTGATAAGTCTTATCCTAATCCAGATTTAATTTTAGATGCAGGTGAATTACCTCCTAGTTCATCATCAACTGTTCTAGATCTAACTAGTTCTCAACCAAAGATTACTAGAATGGGACCAATTAGTAAAAAGGACTTAATGGAAATGATTAAATAAGAAAACTGGCTAATAGCCAGTTTTTTGGTGGGGATGGAGGGAGTCGAACCCTCACGGACTTACATCCAGTAGTGTTTGAGACTACCCTGTCTACCAGTTCCAGCACATCCCCATAGTTTTAATTCTCTCTTAAAATCTATTTATTGTCAATTAAGATGGATTAGAGTATAATAATTTATATGGCGAGAATAATTAGCGTTGTTAATCAAAAAGGGGGTGTTGGGAAAAGTACCACCTCTGTGAATCTGCTTAGTTATTTAGCGGCCTTAGGTAAGTATGTACTTTTAGTTGATATTGATCCACAGGCTAATGCTACTTCAGGCGTTGGGATTGATTTTCGAACGGTGCCTTTAAATTTATATCATTCCTTGATTGGTGGCTTACTTCCAGAGGAAGTAATTCGTCAAACGGGTATTTTTGGTTATGAAGTGATGCCTTCAGCGCCTGATTTGGCTGGGGCAACTATTGAATTGGTGGGTGAATCAAATCGGGAATTTAAACTCTATGAGCTACTTAGAAAGATTAGAACTAATTATGACTACATCTTGATTGATTGTCCTCCTAGCCTTGGTCTTTTAACGATTAATGGATTAGTAGCTGCTGACGAGGTGATTATCCCTGTTCAATGCGAATATTACGCATTAGAAGGACTTGGCCAGCTTTTAAAAACAATTGAATTAGTTCAAGATAATTTAGATAGTCCTATAAAAGTTAAGGGGGCCTTATTGACTATGTATGATAAAAGAAATCGACTTTCTAGACAAGTCCGCAAGGAAATAGAAAGAAATTTTGATGGTTATGTTTTTGAATCTGTGATTCCTCGCTGTGTAAAATTAGCTGAAGCGCCTAGCTTCGGGCAACCAATTATACAATATAATCCTCGTTCTAAAGGAGCTAAATCTTATCGACAATTAGCAGAGGAAATAATATCTTTGGATAAATAAAAAATAATACTATGACAAAATCATCATTAGGGAAAGGGCTTCAATCTCTTATTCCTAAAAAAGAATCTAAAATGACTAGTTTAATTAAAAAAGAGGGAAAGTCTTTTGATTGGTTAAAACTAAAAAAAGAAAGTATCTTTAATATTGAGATTGATAAAATTAAACCTAATTCTAGTCAACCTCGTAATAGTTTATCAGAAGAAGGATTAAAAGAATTAGCTGAATCAATTAAACAACATGGCGTATTGCAGCCATTAATTGTTACAAAAAATGAGAAAACGACAGAAAGGGGTAGGCAAGTAGAATATGAATTAATAGCTGGGGAAAGAAGATGGCGAGCTTCTAAAATAGCTGGCTTGCCTAGTGTTCCAGTAATTATTAAAGATACTGCTGCGCAAGAAAAATTAGAAATTGCTTTAGTGGAAAATATTCAAAGAGAGGATCTTAATGCTATTGATTCTGCTTTAGCTTATAAGCAACTTCAAGATGTTTTTAATTTAAGACATAAAGATATTGCTGAAAAAGTTGGAAAAAGCAGAACAGCTGTAACTAATTCTATTCGTCTTTTGTCTTTACCAGTAGAAGCTAGGAAAGCAATTGTCGCTAGTAAGATAAGTGAAGGTCATGGACGAGCCATCTTAATGGCTAAACCCGAAGCTCAAAAAAGCTTATTTCAAGCAATTATTAAAAACAATTTAAGTGTGAGGCAAGTAGAAGAGAAAGCTAGAAAATTGGCCTCAGAGAACAAACCATATTCTAAGGGACCTAAGAATCCTTTATTTAAGAAAATAGAAAAAGACCTTGAAGAGGTCTTGGGTCGTCGAGTGAGTATTCTTAAAAGAGGAGATATGAATTATATCAATATTCAATTTATTGATCAAAAAGAATTAGATAAGTTAGCTGAATATCTATTGAAGATTTAATTTTTTCTATACCAGAATTTAATTCTATTTTTAGCTTGACTAGTTTTTACAAATTTAAGCCAATCTCTGCTTGGCTTTTTATTTTTTTGAGTAACAATTTCAATCATTTGTCCATTTTCTAGTTTTTCATGAAGAGAACTAAATTTTCCATCAATTTTAGCTCCCACACATTGATCTCCGATATCGCTATGAATTTGATATGCAAAATCTACAGGAGTTGATCCTTCTGGTAAATTAATAATGTTTCCTCTTGGAGTAAATACAAAAATTCTATCTTTTAAAAAATTAATTTTTAAAGAGTCAATAAAATCTTGAGGTGAAGTAAATTGTCCTTTTTGCCACTCTTGTAATTGTTTGACCCATGCCAGTTCTTCTATCTGTTGGCATTTTTCTTTATTCGTTTTTTGCCTAAATATAGTATTTTTTATATAATTTTTTAATCCTTGATTTTCATTATAGTACCAATGAGCAGCAATACCGCGTTCGGCCTCTTCGTGCATTTTTGATGTTCTAATTTGAAATTCGGTAATTTTACCATCTTGGCAAAAAACAGTTGTATGAAGAGATTGATATCCATTAATTTTAGGAAGTGCAATATAGTCTTTAATCCTTCCAATTAAAGGGTTCCAGTTTTTATGAATTACTCCTAGTGCGGCATAACAATTTTCAATATCAGTAACAATAATTCTTAAAGCAACTAAATCATAGATTTTATTCCAATTCATATTATTACGCAAAAGTTTTTTGTATAAGCTATAGTGATGTTTTGTTCTCGAATGAATTTCAATTACTCTAACACCTTTTTTGGTTAGTATTTTTTTAATTGATGGTGTAATTTTTTGAAGATATTTTTGATTCTCAATATATTTATTTTTAACCTGACTTATAATCTCTTGGTATTCTTTTGGATAAACATAGGGGAAAGATAAATCTTCTAATTGTCCTTTGAGTTCACCAATACCTAGTCGATGAGCTAATGGAGCATAAATTTCTAGAGTTTCTAAAGCTTGTCTTTTTTGTTTTTCTTCTGGTAGTGCATATAAAGTCTTCATATTATGAAGACGATCAGTCAGTTTAATCATTATAACTCGAATATCTTTAGCCATAGCTAAAATAATTTTGCGAAGGTTTTCTACTTGATCTTCGGGCTCTTTATATTTTTTTTCATATTTAATTTTATCTACATATGTAATCCCTTCAACTAAAAAAGCTATTTCTTCGCCAAATTCTTTTTTTATTTTTGATAATTTAACGGGAGAATACTCTAGAACATCGTGTAAAAGACCAGCGGCAATTGAAGCAGAGTCTAATTTTAATTTAGCTAAAGAATATGCTGTTTGGGCTACATGCTCTAATCGGGTATCACCATTGAGGCGTTTTTGTCCATCATGAGCTTCTTTAGCAAAATAATATGCTTTTTTGATTATTTCAGTATTAGCTAAAGGATGAGTTTGAAGAAATTTACTGATTATTTTTTCAATAGTGATCATACTTTATATTATATATTAAAATTAATTACTTGACAATATCTAATTTATCGGGTTATCCTAGAGTAGTTAATGTTGTATCTTTAAAAAAAAATAAAAGGAGGTGAATATCAGATGTCTTATATAAAGGTTGTTGAATTACTGGGAATGCCTCGTGGTGGCAAAAGCACTTACATGAGGAATGTCTTGAGAGAATTATCAGAACTTGGCATTTCGGTTAAATTTATTCCTGATAAGATTTGGGATGCAATCGGAAAAGATGCCATAGAAGAGAATGAGTGGGCTTTGTCTGAGATAAGGAAATTGATTATTGAGGCAAAAAAAACGGAGTTGGATTTGATTGTAATTGAGAGGGGTGCCTGGGCTTGTTTGGCATCAATCATTGCTCATTCAAAAAATGACGGAAATATAAGAAGCAAAAAACAGAGAGAAAGAATTGAAAGAATCTGCAGATTATCTTTTGATCTTTCTAAACACGAAGATTTTTTTATTTATATTGATATTTCTGTGGAAGAATCTCTTAAAAGAGATCGAGAAGCAGGAGCCATCAATGAAGGAAAGATTATAAATAAAAAATTTCTTCCAATCTTGGAAAAGGCATATCAGGATGTATGTAAGGGAATATCTAGCCATAAGACTAGAATTATAAATGGGGAGGATGATATTCAGAAGAATCAAGCAAAGCTATTAAAAATATTGCTTGATTTAGTTTTAAAAAAATAAAAGCCATTTCTAACAAGAGATGGCTTTTACTTTTTGTAATTACATTCTTTATTGCTGCATTTAATCTTTTTATTTTTCATTTCTACTAATAGAGATTTACATTTAGGGCATTTTTCGTTAAGAGGCTTGTCCCATAAAGCATATTTGCATTTAGGATATTTAGAACAAGAATAGAATATTTTTCCCTTTTTAGTTTTTCTTTCGATAATAACGCCTTCTTTGCATTCCGGGCATTTAACTCCAGTAGGACTTACAATTGATTCTGTGTGTTTACAATCAGGAAATCCAGTACAAGCATAAAACTTACCGAATCGCCCTAATTTGATTACCATGTCTTTGCCACATTCAGAACATTTTTTATCAGTTTTTTCTTCTAATTTTTTTTTCTCAACTTCTTCATATTTTTTATCAAGATTTTCTTTAAATGGTTTATAAAATTCTTGAAGCACTGTTAGCCAATCTTGTTTTCCGTCAGCAATAAGGTCTAAATCTTCTTCCATATATGAAGTGAATTTAACATCAACAATTTGAGGAAAATTTTCTTTAAGTAAATCAATAACAATAAATCCAATCTCAGTAGGGGCAAGTCTTTTTTGCTCGTTTTTTTCCACATATCCTCTATCTTGAATAGTTCCTATAATCGGTGCATAGGTGGAAGGACGACCAATTCCGTATTCTTCTAAAAGCTTAACCAAAGAGGCCTCGGTATAGCGAGCAGGTGGTTGGGTGAAATGTTGTTCAGAAATAAGTTTAATTAATTTAAGTATTTCTCCTTTATCTAAAGAAGGTAAAATATTTTCTTTTAGTTTATTTGGATAAACCCTAAGCCAGCCATCAAATTTAATTGTTGAACCAGTAGCTTTGAATGTATAATTTTTTGCTTGGATATCAATTCTAGTGGCATCTAAAATTGCTGAATTCATTTGGCAGGCAATAAAGCGTTGCCAAACTAAACTATACAATTTATATTGTTTTGTATCTAAATTCTTTTTTATATTATCTGGTTTACAATTCTCCCGTGTTGGCCTAATAGCTTCGTGTGCTTCTTGAGCTCCTTTACTTTTGTTTTTGTAAAGTTTAGGACTGCTTGGACAATAGGCAATCCCAAATTCATCTTTAATAAACTTTTGAGTTTTATTTAGTATTTCAGCAGAAATATTCAAAGAATCGGTTCTGTGATATGTAATAAGACCAGTTTCATAAAGTTGTTGTGCAACTCTCATAGTTTGTTTAGCCGAAAAACCTAATTTATGAGATGCTTCTTGTTGAAGAGTGCTTGTTGTAAAAGGTGGTTGTGGATGTTTTTGAATCTCTTTCTTTTGAATATTAATAATTTTATATTCTGCTTTATTTAATTCTTTTAATATTTTATCTGCTGCTTCTTTTGTTTCTATCTCAAGTTTGGAAATTGCTTTTTCATCTTTTTTGATTAATTGAGCAATAATTTTTCTGAATTGTTTTCTTTTTGAAGATTAGCTTCAATACTCCAGTATTCTTTTGGTTTAAAATCTTTTATTTCTCTTTCTCGATCAACAATTAAACGAACAGTGACCGATTGAACTCTGCCAGCTGATAATCCTTTTACTATTTTTTTCCAAAGAAAAGGGGATAATTTATATCCAACCAAACGATCTAAAATGCGTCGTGCTTGTTGTGCATTAACTAAATTGATATCAATTTCACGATGATTTTCCAGTGCTTTTTTAATTGCTTCTTCAGTTATTTCGTGAAAAGCAATTCGTTGATAATTTTTGGTTTTGCTTTGTGGTAAAATTTGTAAAATATGCCATGCAATAGCTTCTCCTTCGCGGTCTTCATCAGTAGCTAAAATAACTAGATCAGATTTTTTTGCAGCATCTTTTAATTCTTTAGCTACTTTTTTTGCTTTAGTTGGTATAACGTATTTAGGTTTGAAATCATGTTCTAAGTCAATTCCTAATGCTTTTTGAGGTAAATCACGAATATGACCATAGGAAGAAAGGACCTTGTAATCTCGGCCTAAATACCTTCCTATTGTTTTTGCTTTGGCTGGGCTTTCAACTATAACTAATTTCATATATTGTAGATAGTTTAATTGTATTTATATTTTTGTCAATGAAGACAAGTTAAGTTCTTCAAGAATATCATCAGCCTTACTAACTAATTTAGCTCCCATTTTAATTAATTTATTAGTTCCTAAAGAATTAGAAGAAAGAATATTGCCTGGGATAGCAAATACTTCTCTATTCTGTTCTAAGGCATTACGAGCGGTGATTAGGGATCCGCTTCTTTCTGGAGATTCAATGACTAATACTCCCAAACTAAGCCCGGAAATAATTCTGTTTCTTTGTGGAAAATTTTGAGCGTTTGGTTGAGTTCCAATAGGAAATTCACTAATTAAAGCGCCTTTTTCGGTAATTTTTTCAGCTAATTGTTTATTAATTGCAGGATAAATACTTTCTTTATCTATACCAGTTCCTAGAACGGCAATAGTTCTTCCATTTGCATTAAGAGTTGTTTGGTGCGTGAGGGTATCAATTCCCTTGGCCAGCCCGCTTATAATAGTCAGTCCAGCTTTAGTTAAATCAGTTGTAATTAAGGGAGTGATTTGATGGCCATAAAGAGAAGGATTTCTTGTCCCTACTATTCCTAAGCTAAATTCATCTTTTGGTTCAATATTCCCTTTGATATATAAAAGAGCTGGTGGAGCGTAAATTTCTTTAAGCAATTTAGGATAATTTTTATCTTGAATAGTAATTAGATCAATATTTTCTTTTAACAATCTTTCCATTTCCCAATCAGGATTAATCTTGGGTCGTTTAATTCGTATTTGTTCAATAACGGATTTATTTAATCCAATTTGATTAAACTCATTTATATTAGTTGACCAGGCGATATCTAATGATTTAAAATGAGTTAGGAGGTTTTTAAAAGAAATTGGACCAATTCCTCCAATTAAATTGAAGGCATTGAAATATTTAGCTTGAGGGTTGACAAATCCTGTCATTTTGGTATAATGCTTATTAAGATTAAAGATTAATTAGTAATTTAACAAATAGTTTATTGAAGGGAGGAAGAAAAATGAAGAAGGAAATTTACGGATTTTTTCTCTGGATATTAGGATTCATAGGATTTTTTCTCCTCTATGGAGGAGTTGGCGGTATAGAGGTTAATACTATGTCGCTTGTGAGTGGAATCATTACAATCATAATTGGATTAATAATTCTGGTTGCGGTTGTGTTCTGGGGTATTCCTTCTTATGATGGGATTCGTTCTCAAAAAGAACTTTAATTACAAGGTCGTTGTAACAAATACAGCGACCTTTTCAATTGTTTCTTGAATTATTATTTCTTCTTCAGGAGTAAATTTTTGTAAAACAAATTTTTCTGTATTTATAGATTCTTCTTGGCTTGTTGGTTTTATCCCTATTCTTATTCTAGTAAAATCTTTAGTGCCAATAGTATCAATAATTGATTGAACTCCTTTGTGCCCAGCTGAGCTACAATTTTCTTGTATTTTGATTTCTCCTAAATTAAGATCAATATCATCATGAATAATAATAATATTTTTTATTGAAATTTTGTAATAATCAATAATTGATTTTATTGATTGACCTGAATTATTCATAAATGTTTGTGGCTTAACAAGAATAATTTTTTGATCTTTTAATATTTTTTTTGAAATTTCAGCATTAAAAATAGATTTAAAATTAAAATCATCAGAGATTTTATTTATTACCATAAATCCTATATTATGCCTTGTTCCTTGATATTTAGATCCTGGATTTCCTAAACCGATAATAAGTTTCATAATTTTTCTTTAATATACTCCTTAATCTTATCATAATTTTCTCGACCAGCAACAGGGTAGACAATCGAAGCCATTTGTTCTCCGAATAAAACTTGTCCTCCAATAAGAAGTTTTGTTTGTTTTTTATCAATTACTAATTGAGTAATTTGACTATATTTAATATTTTTAGCCATTTGCCAGAAATTTTTTAATTCTATAATTCCTAAGTCAGTTTCAATATTATTTTTAAGAGAATCAAACATTTTTAAATATGTAGGAAAATCCCAAAGCAAATTAAGTTCTAGAACTTTTTGTTTGAGAAGAGCAACGACTTGTTGTTGCCGAGCCATTCGGTCAAAATCCCCATTGGGAGAAGTATAGCGTGTTCTAATATACCTAAGAGCTTCTGGTCCATTCAGATAACGCCAACCAGCGGATAAATTAAATGTTTGATAAGAATGATTAGGTCCGGGGAAAAAAGGATCATTAATATCTTTAGGTACATAAACATTGAGTCCGTCAACTAATTCAATAATTTCTTGAGCAACAACTAAGTCAACTAAAATATGATAATCAATTTTTAATCCAGTAATCTCTTCTATTTTTTCTTTAAGTCCATTGATTCCTATTCTACTATAAAGAGAATTTATTTTTGTTAATTGATTAGTATTTGGAATTTTAACTAAAAAGTCTCGTGGAAGAGAGATTAAAATTGCTTTTTCTTCTACAGGATTTAAATGGGCTAAAATGATTGTATCTGTTAAATTTTGTCCAGGATAACCATCGCCAGGTTTCCCTAATACCAAAGCATTAATAGGTTCATTATTTTTTGGATTAAAAGAAAAAGTTGATTTTAATATATTGTCTTTCTCTTCTTGCTCATCTTCTATTTCTGTTTTAGGAATATTCTGCATGTTAGAAACATTAGATGATACTTGGTAGATAATAATAGAACTAAAAAAAACAATTAAAATAAAAGTGAATAAACAAGCTAATTTTATTTTTTTTTGTTTTCCATTCATTGTTTTTAGTATAACAGATTTGATTTTTTTTGGGAAAAAAGTTAGAATAAATTAACCATGAAGAAAGTATTTATTTTTATTTGGGAGATTACTAAGATAGTAGTTATTTCTTTAGCAATTATTATTCCGATTCGCTATTATCTGGTTCAACCATTTTTTGTTCGAGGTGCTTCTATGAATCCAACCTTTAATAATGGTCAATATTTAGTTATTAATGAGATTGGTTATCGTTTTGAAGAGCCAGATAGAGGAGAGGTAATTGTTTTTAGGTATCCGATTGATCCTTCTCAGTATTATATTAAAAGAATAATTGGGTTGCCAGGAGAAGTAATTGAAATTAAAGATGGTTATGTTTCTATCTATAATCAAGAATTTCCTGAAGGTAAGGTTTTAGATGAATCTATTTATTTACCCGAAGGAAGAATTACTGTTGGACAAATTCATCTTAAATTAGATGAAAATGAGTATTTTGTTTTAGGAGATAATCGTCAGGCAAGTTCAGATTCTCGTCAATGGGGAAAATTGCCTGGAGATAATATTATCGGTCGTGTTTGGCTTCGTGCCTGGCCTTTTAATACAGCTAAATATTTTAAATATGACTAAAAAATCTAAAAATAAATTTCAAGCTCCAAGAGGAACAAGAGATATACTTCCAGAAGACAAGATATATTGGGATAAAGTTGAGAAAACAATTAAGAACATATCTAAAGCTTACGGGTTTAGCTTTTTAGAAACGCCTATTTTAGAGAACACAGAGTTGTTTGTTAAAGGAACTGGTCAAAGTACTGATATTGTTGAGAAAGAAATGTATAGCTTAAAAACTAGAGGAGGAGATAAGTTAACATTACGTCCTGAATTCACTCCATCAATCATTAGGGCTTATTTAGAAAATGGTTTTTCTGCTTTGCCTCATCCAGTAAAACTTTGTAGTCTTGGTCCTATCTTTCGTTATGGAAGACCACAAAAAGGAAGATATCGTCAGTCCTATCAGGCTAATTTCGAAATTATTGGGGAAGAAGATCCAATTCTTGATGCTCAGTTAATTCAATTGTTTTTTGCTATTAGCAAGGAGTTAGGTATTAAAAATTTGATTACTCAAATTAATAGCATAGGATGTTCTTCTTGTAGGCCTAACTATAGGAAAAAATTAATTAATTTTTATCGCAGTAGGAAAAAGGATATGTGTCCTGATTGCAAAAGGCGTTATCGACAAAATCCTTTAAGAGTATTAGATTGTAAAAATAGTAAGTGTATAGAAATATCTGAAGGAGCTCCTCAGATCATAGATCATTTATGTAGTGATTGCCATAATCATTTTAAAAGTGTTCTAGAATATTTAGATGAAATAGAAATTCCATATATTTTAAATTCGCGACTAGTAAGAGGATTAGACTATTATACTAAAACGGTTTTTGAGATTTGGCCTGAAGATGAAGGGAATAGGCAGATTGCATTAACTGGTGGCGGACGTTATGATGGGTTAGTTAAACTATTAGGAGGAAAGGATATACCAGGCACAGGTTTTGCTATTGGGATAGACAGAATAGTCAATTTGATGAAAGAAAGAGGAATTAAGATTTCCTCGAAAGTTCGTCCTTTAGTATTCTTAATTCAATTAGGTGAATCAGGAAAAAAGAAATCATTAAAATTGTTTGAAGAATTACGTAGATCTGGATTAGAGGTAGTTAGTTCTTTTAGTCGTAATACTATGAGAGCTCAATTAAAAAGAGCTGATAAACAAGGAGTAAAATTTGCTTTAATTTTAGGACAAAAAGAAGTTCTTGATGGAACAATAATCATTAGAGACATGGATTCAAGTAGTCAAGAAACAGTTCCTTTAAATAAGGTAATTGAAAAATTGAAAAAGAAAATTAGAAAAAAATAGTTATGGAGTGTATTTTTTGTAAAATTATTGAACATAAACAAAAAGCTGATATCGTTTATGAAGATAAACAATATATTGTATTTAAAGATATTAACCCTAAAGCATTAATACATTTTTTAATTGTACCTAAAAAGCATATTAAGACGATTGATGATTTAAAAGAAGAAGACAGAGAATTAATTAGTGGAATAATTTTTTTAGCTAAAAAAATAGCATTTGAACAAGGTATTGTAAAAAAAGGGTATCGTTTAACTTTCAATGTTGGTAGAGGAGGAGGTCAAATAGTTGATCACATTCACCTACATTTAATGAGCGGAATATTAAAAAATGAATAAAAAGTTTTTTCAGGCATTAGCTATTTTGGTTGGACATATTATTGGAGTTGGGATTTTTAGTCTACCTTTTATTGCTGCTAAAGTTGGCATTTTTACAATGCTTTTTTATTTTATCTTTTTAGGTGGAATTGTTATTTTGTTTGAATTGCTTTATGGAGAAGTAGTTTTAAGAACAAAAGAAAAACATCGTCTACCAGGATATGCAGAAAAATATTTAGGGCCTTGGGCTAAAATAGTTGCTTTGTTTTCTACTGGATTAGGATTAATTGGAGCAATGCTTGCATATATCATTGTTGGTGGTGGATTTCTTAGTTCTGTTTTAATGCCGATTTTTGGTGGAAGCAGTTTTTTATATATTTTAATCTTTTTTGCATTAGGTGCTTTATTAATTTATTTTGGTGTTAAAAGTATTGCTCAAACCGAAATGATTATGTTGGTTTTTTTCTTTGTTATTTTAGGGCTTGTTTTTTACAAGGGATTTGCTGTAATAAGAATAGAAAATTTATTCATATTTGATTTAAAATATATTTTCTTGCCATACGGAGCGATGCTCTTTTCTTTGGTTGGAATATCTTTAATTCCAGAAGCAAAAGAATTGTTAGTTAATAATCTTAAAAATCTTAAAAAAGTAATTATTTTATCTACTATAATCACTGTTATAGTTTCGTTATTATTTGTTTTTTTAATTTTAGGTATTACTGGATCAGAAACTACTTCTGAAGCAATCGTTGGATTAAATAATCAATTAGGAAACGGAGTTGTTGTTTTGGCTTTAATCTTTGGTATTTTAACTACCTTTACTTCTTTTTTGACAACTGGATTAACTTTAAAAAAGATTCTTTGGTATGATTTTAAAATAAATAAATATTTTTCTTGGATTATCGCTTGTTTTTTGCCTTTTTCCTTATTTCTATTTGGTATGACTGATTTTATTAAAATAATTAGCATAAGTGGTGGAACTCTTTTATCAATTAGTGCTATTTTAATAATTCTTATTTATCTAAAAGCCAAGAAGAACGGAAATATGGAACCTGCATATAGTCTTAATTTACAACGATTTCTTATTTATTTTTTAGTTTTATTTTTTGTTGTAGGAGCTATTTATGAGTTAATTTATTTTATTAAATAGCACTTGTTAAAAAGCTACTAATAAAGTAGAGTAAAGGCAATGGAAGAGAAAAAGATAAACAAAGATGTATTTCGCAGTCCAAGTAGTGGCAAGATAAAATTAGTTAATGTAGCTGAAGAAATTTCTAAATATATCAATGAAGATTCACAATCAAAATATCGTTTGATTGTTGGGACTGATTCTAATGCTAATGGCAAGATTGATTTTGTTACTGCGATTATTGTTCGTAGAGTCGGCAAAGGCGGACGTTACTTTTGGAAAAAAACTAATGGAGATAAAATTTATCATACTTTAAGAGATAGGATCTATCAGGAAGTAACTTTATCTTTGCAATGTGCTCAAGACCTTTTAGGTCAATTAGAAAATTTTGTAGAAACTTCTAATGATCTTAATTACGATTTTCAAATTCATATTGACGTAGGGCAGAATGGACCAACGAGAGAAATGATCAAAGAAGTAGTTGGTATGGTTCGTGGAAATGGATTCCAAGCTAAAATCAAACCTGAATCTTATGCAGCTAGTAGTGTTGCTGATAAGTATACATAAAATATATATTCGTTTATAAAAGCCACTATTAAGATAGTGGCTTTTCTTTTGCTCGAGATTTTGGTAAAATCATCTTATGAAATTATCTTTTTACGGTGCAGCCAGAATGGTTACTGGCTCTAACTATCTATTAGAAATTGGGAATAAAAAAATCTTAATTGATTGTGGACTTTTTCAGGGACGAAAAGAAATAGAGGAAAAGAATTATGAGCCTTTTCCTTATGAAGCAAAGGATATTGATTTTGTTTTAATTACTCATGCTCATCTTGATCATACTGGTCGCTTACCTAAATTATTTAATAATGGGTTTAAAGGTAGGGTTTTTGCTACAGCTCCAACAATTGATTTTATGGGTTTTATGCTTGAAGATAGTCAGAAGATTTTACATCGAAAAGCAATTCGTAGAGGATTAAATTTAAATTGGGATAATCAAAAAATAAAAGATTTAATGAATAGATTTGAACCGGTTGGATATAGAGAAGATGTTGTTTTAGATAGTAATATTAAATTTCGTTTTAGAGAAGCAGGTCATGTTTTAGGATCAGCTAGCATTGAGTTAGAGGCAGAAGGAATTAAAATTGTTTTTTCTGGTGATATTGGTTATGCTGATGCACCAATTATTAATGATCCGGCCGAAATAGGAAATGTTGATTATCTAATTGTTGAGTCAACCTATGGCGATAGAAATCATGAAATTAGGGGCGATATTAAAGATTCTTTAGAAAAGATTATCAAAAAAACAATAAATCGTGGTGGAGTTTTAATGATTCCTAGTTTTGCATTAGAAAGAACTCAAAGATTGCTTTACCATTTTAATGATTTAGTTGAGAATAAAAAAATTCCATCAGTTCCAATTTTTGTTGATAGTCCTTTGGCTATTAGATTAACAGAGATTTATAGAAAATATCCAGAGTATTACGATCAAGATGCCTATGATCTTTTTTCTTCTGGTGATGACATTTTTGATTTTCCTAATTTAAAATTAACATTGACTATTAATAGGTCTAAGAAAATAAATGAAGTGGTTGGTCCTAAAATTATTATTGCTGGTTCAGGCATGTCACAGGGAGGTAGGATTATTCATCATGAATTAAGATATTTATCTAATCCTAAAAATACGCTTTTGTTTGTTACATATCAAGCAGAAGGAACTTTGGGTAGAAAAATTTTTAATGGAGCTAAAAATGTTAGAATACTAAGAAGAAATGTTGAGATTAATGCAGAAATAGCTAGAGTTGATGGTTATTCTTCTCATGCTGATCAAAAAAGCTTACTTAAATGGATAGATAATATATCTAAAAAATCATCTCAGCTTAAAAAAATTTTTGTTTGTCATGGTGAAGAAAGACCATCTCAAATTTTGTCTGATAAAATAATTAATGATTTAGGATTAAACTCTGTTGTCCCAGAATTAAATCAATCAATCACTTTGACAAAAGGTAATAAAGATAGTAAACTTAATTAAAAGTATGACTAAAGATCAAAAAAAATTAAGAAGCAAAATCTTAGTCCCAGCATCAAAACTTCCTGAAATCGCTAAAAACGAAAACTTAAAAGAAAGAAATGATTTTAAGGAATCAGTTCAGTGGCGTATCTTTAGGATAATGGCTGAATTTGTTGATGGTTTTGAATTTTTAAGTGATTTTAAAAAGTCAGTTACTTTTTTTGGTTCAGCTAGAACCTTGCCTTCTAATTCTGATTATCAAGAAGCTAGAAAACTTGCTAAGATGTTAGCTGATGAAGATTTCGCTGTATTCTCGGGTGGAGGTCCTGGAATTATGGAAGCAGCTAATCGTGGCGCCTACGAATCAAAGAAAGGAGATTCAGTTGGTTTGAATATTCAATTGAAATACGAACAAAGAATTAATGATTATATTAAAAAAGCAATGGGTTTCCATTATTTTTTTACTAGGAAGATGATGCTTTCTTATTCAGCTCAAGCCTATGTTTTTTTTCCAGGAGGATTTGGTACATTAGATGAATTTTTTGAAATTTTAACTTTAATTCAGACAAAAAAGATGCCTCAATATATTCCAATAGTTTGTGTAGGCAGTGATTATTGGGGTCCTCTTTCTAAATGGATTAAAGAAACGGTTTATCAACATTCTAAATTTATTGATAAAGAAGATGATGATCTGTATTATTTAGTTGATTCTGCTGAAGAAGCTTTTGAGATAATAAAAAAATCAAAAATAAGAGATGATATTAATTATTAAAAAAAAAGGAGGTGAATCATGTGGCTATTGAAGTCAAAAAGAAGACAGGAGAGACAACTCGTAGTTTGTTAAGACGCTTTTCAAGAAGAATTCAACAAAGCGGTGTTTTGATTCGTGCTCGTAAATCAAGATTTTTAGAAAAAGACAAGAGTAAAGGAGAGCGCAGAAGCAGTGCTTTAAGAAGAGTTAAAATAGTTGATGAAAAAGAAAAATTAAGGAAAATGGGTCTTTTGGAGGAAGAACCAAAATGGGGAAGGCGTAAATAAATGTCTATAAAAAATACAATACAATCAAATATTAAAATCGCTATGAAAGAAAAAAAGATAGAAGAGCTTTCAGTCTTACGTATGGTTATGGCGTCTGTCTTAAATAAAGAAAAAGAAAAAAGAAGTAAATTAATGAAAGAAGGCGAAGAAGAAAGTAAATTAGACGAGATGAGTGAATTAAAAGATGAAGAAATTTTAGATGTGATTTCTAGTGAGGCAAAAAAAAGGAAAGATTCAATTGGACAATACGAAAAAGGTAATCGTCAGGATTTAGCTGATCAAGAAAAAAAAGAATTAGAAATTTTAACAGAATATTTACCAGAACAAATGAGCGAAGAAGAAGTTAAAAAAAATATTATAGAAAAAATTAAAGAAATAGGTGCTAGTGGTCCTCAAGATATTGGTAAGGTTATGGGTGTTATTATGCCAATACTAAAAGGCAAAGCAGATGGTGAAATGGTTAATAATATTGTTCAAGAAGAGTTAAAAAAATAAACTTAAGTTTAATGTTAGAAATACATAATTTTACACAGAATGAAATAGATGAGAAATTTTTTCAAAGAATTACAGAAAAAACATTAAATATTGCAGGAATTAAAAATAAGACAGAGATAAGCTTGGCTATTGTTGGTGATGGTAGAATAAGAAAATTAAATAAAATATACCGTGGGAAAAACAGAGTAACAGATGTTTTATCATTTAGCGATAAAACAGTTATGCCTTATTTAGTAAAAGCATTTGCTAAAATAAAAAAGGGCGAAGAATTTATAATGGCACCAGACGGAATTAATCGTTTGGGCGAAATTGTTATTTGTTATCCTAGAGCCAAAAAACAAGCCAAATCTTTAAACCATTCTTTAGAAAGAGAACTGACTATTTTGTTGGTTCATGGTATACTTCATCTATTGGGATATGATCACGAAAGCGGAGAGATAGAGGCAAAAAAGATGAAAAAAATGGAGGATAAAATATTATGCCAAAAGAAACAATTATTACAGGACTAGACGTTGGAAGTTGTTTTATTAGAGTTGTTGTCGCTAAAATAAGGGCTGATCAAAATAAGCCTCAAATTATTGGTACTGGACAAGCTCCTTCTTTTGGTTTGCGTCGTGGAATAGTTGTTGATGTTGAAGAAGCTATAAAAAATATTTCTCAAGCAGTTCAAGAAGCAGAAAGAAATAGTGGACTATCAATTGAAAAAGCAATGGTTAGCATTAGTGGTAATCATATTGTTCCAAGAATAAGTAAAGGAGTTGTTGCGGTTTCTCGTGCTGATGGCGAAGTCTCTAAGGAAGACGTTGATAGAGCAATAGATGCAGCTTCTGCCATATCTCTTGCGCCAAATAATGAGATTCTTCATGTTATTCCACGAAATTATTTAGTTGATGATCAGGCAGGTATTAAAGATCCAGTTGGAATGAATGGAGTTAGATTAGAATTAGATGCATTGATAATAGAAGGATCAAAACCTTTTGTTAAAAATTTGCATAATTGTGTTTCAGAGGCAGGACTAGAAGTAGAAGAATTAGTTTTAGCACCCTTAGCTTCTAGTTATGCGGTTTTAAGTAAAAGACAAAAAGAATTAGGTGTTTTAGTTTTAGATTTAGGCGGAGGCACAGCTGGATTAACTGTTTTTGAAGAAGGGTATATTGTCCATAGTTGTGTTTTGCCTGTTGGTTCTTCGCACATTACTAATGATATTGCGATTGGATTAAGAAGTGATATTGATTTAGCAGAAAAAGTTAAATTAGAATATGGTTCAGCTTCTCTTTCTGAAATTAATAAAAAGGATATAATTGATTTAGCAAAACTAGGATCAATAGAAGGTGGAATAATAGATAGGTATCATGTAGTTGAAATAATGGAAGCTCGTCTTAGTGAAATTTTAGAATTAACTAATAAAGAATTAAAAAAAATTGATAGACAAGGATTATTACCAGCTGGTGTAATTCTTTTAGGAGGAGGATCTAAAGTTCCTGGATTAGTTGATTTAGCTAAAAAAGAATTAAAGTTGCCAGTTCAAGTAGGATTTCCATTAGAATTAGAAGGAATTATTGATGACGTAGAAGACCCATCTTTTTCTACGGCTATTGGACTGGTTCTTTGGAATATTGACAATCAAGTTAAATCAAATAAACAGGGAAATTCTTGGGCTGGAGGAGTCCATCAACCAATTGAAAAGGTTAGGCATTGGTTCCGCGGATTTTTACCTTAAACGCTTGCATTATTTGGATAATTGTGATATTTTTTATAAAAGATTTTAATATTACTTAAACACAACAAGGAGGAGGTAGGAGCTCCTTGTTGTTTATTATAAATATGGCTCAAATAAAACCAGACGTAGAAACTTTTGCCAAAATTAAGGTAGTTGGCGTTGGAGGGAGTGGTGGAAATAGTATTTCTAGAATGTTAGCCTGTAAAATTCAAGGCGTAGATTTTGTTGCAGTTAATACTGACTCTCAAGATCTTCATCATGTTAAATCTCTTGAAAGACTGCATATTGGTAAAAATTTAACTAAGGGATTAGGGTCTGGTATGAATCCAGAAATTGGACGTCAAGCAGCTGAAGAAAATCGAGATGAAATTCAAGATGCGGTAAAAGGATCAGATATGGTATTTGTAACCTATGGGTTAGGCGGTGGAACAGGAACAGGGGCTGGTCCAGTTATTGCTGAAGCGGCTAAAGATACCGGTGCTTTAACAGTAGCTGTTGTAACTAAACCTTTTTCTTTTGAAGGACAACAAAGAAGTCGTATTGCAGAAGAAGGATTGATCCAGCTTAGAGACAGAGTTGATACTTTGATTACGATTCCTAATGATAAATTACTTTCTTTTATTGATAAAAAAACTCCTTTGCTTAGTGCCTTTTCAATAGTTGACGATGTTTTGAGACAAGCAGTTCAGGGTATTTCTGATCTAATAGTTACTCCTGGTATTGTTAATGTTGATTTCGCTGATGTTAAGGCAATTATGGAGAATACTGGTTCAGCTTTGATGGGGATTGGCAAAGCAACTGGTGAAGATAGAGCAATTGAGGCAGCTAAAGCAGCTGTTAATTCTCCGTTGTTAGAACTTTCAATTGATGGAGCTAAGGGAGTGTTATTTAATGTTAGTGGTGGTGCTGACCTAGCTATGACTGAAATCAATGAAGCAGCTAAAGTAATTACTGAATCAATTGATCCAGATGCTAAAGTTATTTTTGGAGCAGTTATGGATGATAAATTAAAGAAGGGCGAAATTAAGATTACTGTTATTGCAACTGGATTTGATGATTTTTTATCAAAAAAAACAGGAGAGACAAAGATTCAAGATATTTCACCAATTAATCATATTGAAGATAGATCAAATAATACAAGGATAAAATCAAAGCCAGTTGTTAAGTCAAATGTTTCTCCAGTTGATGAATCCGAAAATGAATGGGACATCCCAGCTTTTATTAGAAGAAAAATAAAATAAATTATTCAGATTATTTTATTCATAGAAATAAAAAGCAGTCATTTGACTGCTTTTTGTAATTGGAGTAAAATAAAAATGTGCTTAAATTTAAGGAGATTTTTTATGATTAAACTAAATTTCAAAGAGGTTAAAAAAAGAGATGGCCGGATTGTTAATTTCGACCAAAATAGAATTACTAAAGCTATTCTAGCGGTCGGTCGAGCGACAGGAGAATTTAATTTGGGAGTAGCCGAAAAAATATCTGACCAAGTGGTTATTAGTTTAAACGAAGTTTTTAATAAAAGAAAAAATATTCCGGAGGTAGAAAATATTCAGGATATTGTTGAAATGACTTTAATGAAAGAAGACTATCTCGAATCGGCTAAGGCCTATATTATTTACCGTAAAGAGCATCAGAGAATCAGAGAAGAGAGAAAAAAGATTCTCAACGGACGGGAGACACAACTACACTTGAGTTTAAACTCTTTAAAAATTTTAGCCGGTAGATATTTAGATAAAGATCCTGAAACTAGAGAAATTATTGAAACGCCTGAAGAAATGTTTGCCAGAGTATCACGAGCATTGGCTGAAGTAGAAAAAAAATATGGTCAATCTGCCAACGAAGTGAAAAAATGGCAGGATAAATTTTATCAACTAATGTCTAACTTTGAATTTTTGCCAGCTGGCCGAACATTGTCCAATTCCGGCACGACTCGGTCGGTTATTTCTAATTGTGTTGTTCTTCATATTGAAGATACTATGGATGGTATTTTTGGAACTTTACGCGATGCCACTCTCTTGCAGCAGAACGGTTCCGGCGTCGGTTTCCCATTCCATCTTCTTAGACCAGCTGGTTCTTTAACTAAAAGAACCCAAGGAATTTCTTCCGGCCCTGTTTCTTTTTTACATGTCTATGACAGGGCTTTTGGAGTAATCAAACAACAAGGAAGGCATGGAGCCAATATGGCCATTATGAGAATTGACCATCCTGATGTCTTAGATTTTATTTGTGCTAAAAACATAGAAGGCGAACTTTCTAATTTCAATATTTCCATTTCTTTGACAGATAAATTTATGAAAAAAGTAGAAAGTAATTCTGAAGAGCCATGGTTATGCGAATTTGATGGCAAAAAAATGTTACCTAGAAGAATAGTTAGAGATAAATATAACCATATTTCTCAAATTCAGGAAATTAAAATTACTCCAAAAGAAATTATGGCTGAGATCGCTAATAATGCTTGGATTAACGGAGAGCCAGGGATAATTTTTATTGACCAAGTTAATAGAACCAATCCCTTACCCAGTTTAGGCAGAATTGAAGCGAGCAATCCATGTGGAGAGCAGTTTTTGCATGATGGAGATGTTTGCAATTTGGGTTCTATAAATTTAGACAAATTTGTTGAAAACAAAAAAATTAAATGGACTAGATTAAAAGAAGTAGCCGAATTGGCTACTAGAATGTTGGATAACGTTGTTGACCTGACTGATTTTTCTATAGAAAGAACGAATAATATGGTTAAGAAAAATAGGAGAATCGGTATAGGTATAATGGGTTTTGCTGATATGCTTTTCCAATTAGAAATTCCCTATAATTCTGAAAAAGGATTTAAAACAGCTGAAAAAGTAATGGAATTTATAAACCAGACAACTCATTCTACTTCTCAACAATTAGCTAAAGAAAAAGATGTCTTTCCTAACTATAAATTAAGTATCTGGAAAAAGAAAGGAATTAGAATGAGAAATGCGGCTCTTACTTGTATTGCTCCGACTGGGACTATTTCTATGATTCCAGAAGTTTCTTCCGGAGTGGAACCTTATTTTGCCTTGGTCTATGCCAAAAAGCAGATAATGGGCCAAGAAGAATTTTATTATGTTAATCATTATTTAGAGAAGAAACTCAGAGAGAAAGGCCTATATTCCCCCAAAATAATTGATAAGATTTATAGAGAAGGGACTATTCAGCATATAAAAGAAATTCCTAAAAGTATTAGGAGAGTTTTTGTTGGTTCAATGGATATTGCTCCCAAGGACCATATTAAAATGGAAGTTGCCTTCCAGAAGCATTTAGACAACAGTATTTCTAAAACCATTAATCTATCTAATGATACGACCAGATTTGATGTAGAAAAAGTAATCCAACTGGCTTGGCAGTCAAAATGCAAGGCATTCACTGTCTACCGTAGCGGTTCCAGAGAAGAAGAAGTTTTGACAACCAAAGGAAAAGAAAATGCGTCTGATGATTGTCCTAATTGCGATTCTAAACAAGATGAAATGACTCCTCCTTCTTCTCTTCTAGGCGATTCGACTAAATAAATATGCTCCAAGTTTATACTGGTCAGGGCAAAGGCAAAACAACATCTAGTCTCGGATTGGCCTTGCGGGCCATTGGCTCCGGGAAAAAAGTTTTGCTAATTCAGTTTCTGAAGGACGGCCGAAGTTCAGAGATAAAAGCTATTAGAAAATATCTACCTAATTTTAAGGTCAAAAGTTATGGCAGGCCGGTTTTTTTAACTAAAACTAAATTACTTAAAAAGGATTACCAGCTTGCCAGTCAAGGTCTTAATTTGGCAAAAAACGCTCTCAAAAGAGGGAAATACGATCTGGTTATTTTGGATGAAATAAATATAGCTGTTGATTTTGGATTAGTCAGCAAGAATAATTTATTGAAGCTTCTTAAAGCGGTTCCAAAAAAAATAGAAATAATTTTAACCGGTCGAGGAGCTAAGAAAGAAATTATTGAAAAGGCGGATTTAGTTACAGAGATGAAAGAAGTCAAACATTATTTTAAAGAAAGCATTAAAGCCAGAAAGGGAATTGAATATTAAATTAATTAAACAAAACTAAACAAATATATTTTATCAATATATTTTTAATTTTAAAGATAAATTAAGAAATATTATTGAACAAGTATTACTACCTCCACAGTCATCTGTTCTAAAAGCAGTTTTTTTAGGAGATAAATATGGATTATCAGATGAATTAAAAGATAAATTAAATATTTCTGACACTCGGTATATTGTGGCGATTTCGGGTATGCATATACCCATAACTCCATAGCTACAATTTAGTAAAGAAAAAGACCTTCCTTGAAAAAGATGGAAGGTCTTGAATCGTTAAACTATTACTTAATTAAAAAATAGTTAAGAGCATAGGGACTAGAATAACCATGAATTCGACGGTTAATGAGGCAAATACTTTTTTTCCTGCTAGGCTATTTTCTCTTGCGTAATTTCTACCAATAACAACGGCAGTAACAGCACCAACAGTACCAACAGCAACAACAGCAGCACCAACAGCAATAGCAACGGTAACAACAGCAACAGCAGCAACAACAACGGCAAAAGCAGCGCCAGCATTAGCAGCAACAACAGCAACACTAACAATAGCAACAACAATAACAGCAACGGCAGCAACAGCAACAGCAACAACAGCAACACCAAAAGCAGCGCCAGCATTAGCAGCAACAAAAGCAACACCAACAATAGCAACAACAACAACGGCAACAACGGCAGCAGCAGCATGGCCATCATAGCGACCAACTAACCAGAAGAAGACAAAGAATACACCAAGAGTGATAATGCTCATCAGTATTTCATAATTAATAAGTTTTTTCATAATTTTCCTCCCTTAAGATTTAAAGAACATTCTTTTTAATAAAAAATTAGGTCATAACAATATTTCCTAATACCAAATTATACCATGAGAAACTATGTCTTGTCAACAGTAGACCCATATCCTTAATCCACGTTCCTGTAACTCTATAGCTACAATTTGAGAAAGAAAATTAAAGTTTATTAGACAGATTGTTTGATCTGGGGATTAAGTTATTTGAGATTATAGTGTATAATAGAGTAAGAATATATTATTAATTATTAATTGATTTAAAATTATGAATGAATCAAATAGTTTTACGCAAGAGAATTTAAAAGATTCTTTAAATAACGAAAAACAAAGTTATATAGACAAAAACACTAAAAGAGATAAAAAGAAGCTTGCTGTTGTAGCTTTTTTTATTTTACTAATTTTAGGAGCTAGTTGGTTTTTCTTTTTAAGGGAATCAGGGGTATTAGCTCAATTTGAGCTAGAAGCAGTTGATATTGATGTAGTTGGAATCAAAAATGATACATCTTTTATTTTAAAAAGTTCAGAGAACATTAGTGTTCTAACTATTAAGAAATATTTAAAATTTGAACCAGAAGTTGAATTTGATATTAGTAAAAAATCGGGTTTATTTGGTTTTAATTTGATCAATAAAGTTTTTGCAGAAGACGGAGAATCAACAGATACGATATACGAAATTAAACCCAAGGAATCTTTAGATGAGAATAAGATATATAAAGTAATTATTAGTGAAAGTGCTATTGCAGAAAGAGATTACAGTTGGGCCTTTCAAGTTAAAGCTGATTTTCAAGTAGTTAGTACTCATCCCAGAAAAGAATCAAGTGGTGTGCCAATAAACTCTGGCATAGAAGTTAATTTTAATAGAGAAAATTTAATTAATCCAGAGAAATATTTCTCTATAGAACCACATATTGAAGGTGATCTCGAAATTAAAGACAATAAGTTAGTTTTTTTGCCTAAGGAGGCCTTAGAACCGATATCTATTTATACTGCAACCATTAAAGAAGGATTAAAAGTTAAAGGTAGTGATGACAAGCTTAAAAATGACTTTGTGTTTAAGTTTGAAACGGGCCAAAAAAACTATGCCACATCAAAGCCATACTTATATGTTTCTAATGACTTTGTTGAATTCATTCCTAACAGAGAACCAGTAATTCAAGTTTATCCATACAATCTATCAGTTAACGATTTAGAATTCGGTTTGTATAAGTTTAGTAGTCCTGAGGAATTTATTAATTCCTATCAAGAGAGCAGATCATGGGATTTAGGTTGGACTTATTATTATAAACGTTATTTTAATAGTAGTTATGACACATCAGAAATAGAAAAAGTTCTATCTTTTAAACCGAAATTAGTTGAAGTGGGTTATAATAAATACATTGAAATACCTCAGGCCTTGGAATCTGGCTACTATATTTTAGAAACTGAAATTGATGGTAAGAAAAGACAAATTTGGTTACAAATTAATCCATTAGCTCACTATTTTTCTTTAACGAATGAGAATAGTTTGATTTGGATAAATAATTTTGAAAGCAAGGAGAAAGTAAAAGATGTTGAGGTCTCGTATTTAGAGGATAATAATACTTTATCTCTGGGTCGAACTGATAGTCAAGGATTAGTTCAATTTGAAGCACCAGAGAATGTTAAGCAAAGTAACGATAAAGTACTTAAGCCATATTTTTTTAGTCTTAAACATAATCAGTACCCAACTAAATATGTGAAAATTATAGATGGTTGGGGATGGTGGTATGGTAATCGTAACGGTGATGCGTATTGGGATCATTTATCAACCGATCGTTATGCTTATCAAATGAGTGATACAGTTCATTATTGGGGAGTTGTTAAAGGACGAAACCAAGACCTAAGAAACAAGAAAGTAACAGTTGGTCTAATGGGTGGTTCTTATGGATGGGGTTATGATTATTACACAAAATCAGATGAATACCTTTTAAAGCAAGAAGTAGTTGTGTCATCTTTTGATACTATTCAGGGACAGTTTAATTTTAATGGGTTAACTCCTGGTTATTACAGTTTAGTTGTTTTGTTTGGCGATCAAATAATTTCTCGATCTTCGGTACGAGTTTTGTCTTATGCTAAACCAACATATCAGATAAAAATAACTCCCTCTAAAGAAGTAGCTTATGCTGGTGAGAATATTGATTTTAAAATTGAAGCTAGTTTCTTTGATGGTACCCCAGTGCAGAATTTAAAAATTAAATATAATTTTTATTGGCTTTCTAGTGTTCAAGGTAATACCGTCTTAGATAGCAACGGTCAAGCAGTTATATCTTATACTCCAGAATACTTAGACTCTGAACGTGTCTATTACCCGCGTTCTTTATCTCTGACTGCCTATCCTGAATTATCAGAAGAAGGTGAAATAAGAGGAACAATACGAACTTTAATCTTTGGTCCGTCGCTATATATGCAAACTTATCAAGAGAAATTTGATAATGGATCACACGAATTAAGGGTTAAAGTTAATAATATAGATATATCTCAAGTAAACAGTCCTAATGGATATTATCAAGCTCAATATATAGGGAATCCAGCTCAAGGCCAGTTAGTAATAGCTGATGTATATAAGGTAGTTTATAACAAGACAGAAATAGGTCAGTATTATGATTATATCAATCGAGTAACTAGAAAAACGTATAATTACACTAAACAAGAATCGAAGATAGAAACCCTAAGAGGAACAACTAATAAAGAAGGTGAGTGGATTTTTGCTAGAAATTTTCCTAAGGAAGATTTAACAAGATACTATATTAAATTTCATGTTTTAGATAATAAGGGTCGTATTGCTCGAAGCACACAATATATTTGGAATAGTGTTCAAAATTATACTAAAGCTCATCAAGAATTCATTATTGATTTACAATTAAGCAACTTAACTCATCCAGATGAGCAATTTTCCTATGGCGACAAAGTTAATTTAGAGTTAGACATAATAGAAGGGAATTTACCGGATAATTATTCTGTTTTGTTTTATCAATATCAGAATAACATAAGAGATGCTAAAATTGTTAATTCTTTAGTTTATCAGGATATTTTTGAAAAAGAAGATGCTCCTTCGATGACTTATCAAGCAGTTGTTTTAGGGCCCTATGGCTTGAAAGAGGCTAATAGCGTTACTGCTTCCTATAACGAAGAAAATAGTCGATTGGAAATTAATGTTTCCCCTGATAAAGAAAAATATCGACCAGGTGAAGAAGTTAAACTTGATTTTGAGGTTAAAGATCAAAGAGATAAAGGAACCAAGTCAGAAGTTAATGTTTCTGTAGTAGATGAAGCTTTATTCCATGTCTTGCCCTATGAATATTACTCTAAAGATCTCTTAACTGACCTTTATAAAAACATTTGGGTAAGGCCCTTAACACAAGCCAGTGAATATGCATTATTAAAGGATGCTGGAGCAGAAGCAGGTGGTTGTTTTGTCGGTGATACAAAAATTTTAACAATCAATTCAGGTCTTAAGGATATTAAAGATGTTAAAATAGGTGATCAAATCATTACTTTAGATTTAGATAGCAACAAACAAGTTTCAGCTGTAGTCCAAGGTGTATCAAAACATTTAGTGAATAGCTATCTAATCATTAATAATACTTTAAAAGTTACGCCAGAGCATAGATTATATATTAATGATTCTTGGCAATATGCTGGCTTAGTTAAGATAGGTGACTACTCATTAAATTCTCAAGGTCAGAAAATTAAGATTGAATCAATAAATATGATAAGCGACAGTACGATGGTATATAATATAGTGGTTAATAAACACCATACATATTTAGTAGATAATTTTTATGTTCATAATGGAGAAAAAGGTGGTGAAGCAAGATCAGAATTTGTAGATGTAGCCTACTATGGCTCACAAAAGACTGATAATAATGGTAAATTTTCTATCAACTTTGTTTCTCCAGATAATATTACGGCTTGGCGCATAACTACTAAAGCATTTGCTCCAGACGATTTAAAAGCAGGACAGTCCGTTGATTTAATTAAAACAAGCCTTCCTTTTTTTACTGATGTAGTTGCGGCTGATACATATCTTACAGGAGACAAACCTCAGATCAGAACACGAGTTTTTGGCGAAGATTATCAAATAGACGGAGAAACTGCATTTAATTTATCATGTGAAGCTTTAAATTATAATCAGCAATTAATTAGTAAAAATAATCAATCTTACTTTAGTCTAAGCAATTTGCCATCAGGTGATTATGAATTTTTGGTTTCAGCTAAACAAGGCAATAAAGAAGACGCCTTGTATAGCAAAATAAAAGTAGTAGATAGTTACTTTAAAATAAGTGAATCGAGTATTTATCAATTGTCAGATAATATTAAGCAGATAGAAAGTAATCAGAATGGCTTTACTAAATTGAAATTTGTTGATATGGCTAAAGGTAGATTATATAGATCTCTCCTAAGCAGCTCTTATCAAGGAGGTATAAGATCAGATCAATTGGCTACTAAATTTTATGCCAAAGAGTTTTTGAAAGAGCATTTTGAAGAAGATAGAGTTAATGATAACTTGAATTTAGGTCAGTATCAAAGCCAAGATGGTGGCGTAACATTATTCCCTTATAGTGATAATGATTTAGCTCTCACATCTTTAATGGCCGATTTAGCCTCTGATTATCTATGCACCGATAAGACAAAAAGCTATTTGTATAATTCATTAAGCGATGAGCTTGCTGATGTTCATCGTATTAGTCAATCATTATATGGTCTAGCTAGTTTGAATGAGCTAGTCTTACCTAAAATTTATAGTATTCAAGAATCGACTAGTTTAGAATTTAAGGATAATGTATATTTAGCTTTAGCTTTGGCTAAGATTGGGGACAAAGAAAGAGCTATCGAATTGTATAATGGCAGAATAAAAGATCATATTCGAATTGAAGGAGGCGAGGCTTGGTTGGATAAAATATCAGATCAGACTAACAGAGTAAAGACTACCGCTTTAGTAGCCATATTAGCTTCATATTTAGATCAAGATGAAAGTTTTGCTTTGGGTCAATACATTCTAACTCATAATCCTATTAATGAATTGGACAAAATAGAAGAAATGCTCTATGTTCGTTCAGAGTTGGCTAAATCTTATGACGGTGAAGTTGGTTTCAAATATAGAACCAAAGACAGATCAGAGTCAGTAACTCTTGAAAAAGGTAAATCCTATACCCTGAATCTATCTCAATCAGAATTAGATAGTATTGAATTTAATTCAATTAAAGGAACAATTGCTTTAATCAGTTATTATGAAAGAGCTAAGGATACATCAGAATTGACTAAAAATACAGAATTATCTTTAAGTCGTGTTTATTTTGTTGATAATCAGCAAACAAATGAATTTAAGGAAGGTGATACTGTCTTAGTAAGACTGGACCCTAATATTGCTCAAAGTGCAATTGATGGTCAATATCAAGTTATTGATTATTTACCTAGTGGATTAAAACCAATAACTAGGTATTATGAAAAGGGTTTATCTACTGGTTCCCATTGTGATTCTACTTGGTATCCATCCATAATTGAAGATAATAAAATATACTTTAATATTTGGAAAGGTTTTAATGGAGATTGTTCTAATAGGACAATTAATTATTATGCCCGAGTTATTTCAAAGGGTGAATTTAAGGCAAACCCAGCAATGATTCAGTCCTTAAAAAATCTAGACAGCTTAAATATTTCAACCGAACAACGAGTTATAATTGACTAGTTTAAAGAGAAGTTATGAAATTAAAGATTCCTAATCAATATATTGTTCTCATTTTGTTAATTAGCAGTATTCTCTTTATTTGGTTGTTAGTTAATAATGAAGATGGAGAAAGATATATAGATGGAGAAGAATATATATTTACGGGTTATGACGAGTACAAAGGATTGATCGAGAATCTTCATATCAACCTGTTGAATAGATTAAGTTGTTCAGAGTATCAGAATAAAGAAATAAAAGCAGGTATAATATCTCATCATACTGAAGTTGCTGCTCCTCTAATTACAGATTTTTACACTAAGTTAAAATGTAATAATTCTGATAGACATACTTTTGTCGTTATTGGCCCTGATCATTTTGAGCGAGGAGAGACATCAATTTCTACAGCTAATTTGTCGTATATCACGCCATTCGGTACTACTGAAATAAATCAAGAAATTGTTGATGATTTAATTAAAGTTGGTGTGGGACTAGATAATAAGACACTGACTAAAGAGCATTCTGTTAATAGCCAGGCTGTATTTATTAAATATCTTTTTCCTCATGCTAAAATCGTACCTTTAGTTTTTAAGGCTTATACTAACGAAGAATCTTTAGAGGATATTTTAAAAGTATTGTTTAAATATGAAGATGAAATAACATTAGTTTCTAGTGTTGATTTCTCTCATTATCATCCTTACCGGGAAGCAGAAATTATTGATCAGGAAAGCTATAATAAGATAATGAGTTTGAAATTTGATGATCTAACCTTAGATAGCGTTGATTCACCTATATCAATTAAGTTTTTACAACGGTTTGTAGATGACCAAAATTTAAAAGAAATAGCTTATATTAGTCGGATAAATTCATATAATTATACTGGCCGCGAAGACAATACTACAGGATATATTAGTGCTCTATTCTCTCAGTTGAATCAATTTCAGCTTTTTTTTGTTGGTGATGTGATGTTATCTCGATCAGTGGGAGATAAAATGGAACGAGAAAATAATTGGAACTGGCCTTTTGAAAAAGTTAGTGACTTTTTAAATCGAGCAGATATTCTTTTCGGTAATCTAGAAGGTCCTATATCAGATAAGGGAAAAAATATCGGCAGTATCTATTCGTTTAGAGCGAATCCTAAAGTTGTTCGAGGATTAAAAAATGCTAGTTTTGATATAATGTCAGTAGCTAATAATCATATTAATGATTGGGATGAACCAGCCATGCAAGATACATTTAACATTTTAACCTTAAATGGTATTGAATATATTGGTGGCGGTAATGATTATGCTCAAGCCCATCAGCCTAAAATAATTGAATTATCAGAAGATTTTAAAATAGCTTATTTAGCCTATACAACTTTAGGTCCCGATAATATAGGTATTGCGAAGTTAGATGATAATTTAGCTAGTGACATCAGTTTGGCTGAGAGCTTGGCAGATTTAGTCGTTGTATCAATTCACTTTGGAGAAGAGTATATTAAATATCCGTCGTCTAGTCAAACAGAAATAGCTCATCAGGTTATTGATGCTGGTGCAGATTTATTAATTGGTCATCATTCGCATGTAATTGGTCAAATCGAAAAATATAACGATGGATATATTTATTATAGTTTAGGTAATTTTGTTTTTGATCAGAATTTTTCAGAAGCCACAAGAATAGGTTTAATAGTAGAGGCGGTAATAAATAACAATAAACTAAGTGCGGTCAAAGAACATAAGATACGAATTAATGATTATTATCAACCCGAAATTATCTCTAAATGAAAAGCAAATTAATATTATTTTTAATATTTTTAGAATTAGTGATTATCGGATCTGGTATTTATATCTATCCATCGATTTTTAAGTTGGAAGCCCTTGTGGGGTATAAGATAAGTCCTGAAGTTGGTCAGGAAATAGTTATTCTTTTTAATCAGCCAGTCATTAAAGCTTCTTTTGAGAAGCATTTTTTAATTGATCCTGAAATCAATAGAGAACTAACTTGGCTTGATTCCAATAGAGAATTGCATATCATTCTAACAAAAAAATTAGAAAATAATACCAATTATCAGCTTAATTTAGATGGGGTTCGAAGTTTTGCTTTAACTCGTTTGAAAGAAAAGTCTTTTTCTTTTTACGTCCCGCCTAACAAGTCGGTTTTAGCTGTTTTGAATCCAGAACCACAAATATTGCCTTTAAGTGAAGATATTCTTTTTAAAAAATCAGATGGAACGTTAGTGGAAATTAGCCAAGCTCGAATTACTGAAGGTAAATATATTGATATCAATTCATCTGATATGTTTTTAACCGTTTTTGATAATGAAAAGCCAATAGCTGTTTATGACGTAGCGGCCATGGGTAGTCCTTGGGGCTGGCCAACACCTAAGGGTAGTTTTAGCGTTCTTCATAAGGAAGAGAATCATTTTTCTAGAAAATCCTATGTTTGGATGCCTTGGAGTATTCATTTCTATGGCGATTACTTTATTCATGAGATACCTTATTGGTCTAATGGGCAAAGAATAACATCAAAATATTCTGGTGGTTGTATTCGTTTGCCAGTTGATGCTGCTAAATTAGTTTATGATTGGTCAGAAATAGGAATGCCTGTTTTAGTTTATTAGCGATCAATATCCAATGACCCCATCTAAGATTCTAATCTACTTTTGTCTATTATTTATCACCGGAGTTTTTATATATTCTTTTTTTATAACTCCCCAATTTGGGGAGTTTAGTTCTTGCAATATGGAGATAAATTGAATATTTCTGGTACACGGCATATTGTTGCGATCTCGGGGATACACATACCTATAACTCTATAGCTATAAATTAGAAAAAGAAAAGAGACTGGCCCATATGAGTCAGTCTCTTGATTGTTTGTTGGAGAAGGAGAACCGATTATTGTTTCAGTAATCTAAGCAACTTGCTTAGATTTTCTTCATTACTCTTTATGGCCTCTTTGCTCCTCCAAGGTTCAGCAGAGAGTCTCATGTCATCTATCTCTTTAAAAGAAATAATTAGACACAAAACTTCTTCTTTTGGATATACCGTTGGGAATTCTCTATCCCAATGGGTCTTAAAAGTTTTTACCGTCATTCCCTGAAAAGGACTGACTGTAAAATTCCCTGTATTCCATTTTGCCTCTTCTACTAACGAGGCTTTTCGGTATCCTGTGATATCACAAGATTCCATCAATCTATCAAAAAGCATTTTTTCGTCCATCTCTTTTTCTTTCATTTCTTCCTCCTAATTCAGTTTTAAATTTTCAGAATATTTGAACCGATAGACAACTATCAGGTCGTAAGCTAATCTTACAACATTTGTATTATATCATATCCTATTTAATTTGTCAAGGGTTTTTGGTAACATCCACAGACATATGGCAGTTTTATGCTATTATATATCTAATGACCGCATCTAAAATATTTCTCTATCTCTGTCTGGTTTTTATCAGCGGAGTTTTTATATATTCTTTTTTTATAACTCCCCAAGACGGGGAGTTTAGTTCTTTTTATGACGAAGAAGTTGGTTTGAAGGGTATTATTATTAATGAGCCAGAACAAAGAATTAATCAGCAGAAATTTGAATTTAAAGCAGATGAAATTGATGGAAAGATTCTTATTACTACTGAGCTATATCCAAAATATCATTATGGTGATCAATTAGAGATTTTTGGAAAATTATTAGAACCAGCTGTATTTGATGAATTTAATTATCAAGAGTATTTAGCTAAAGATAAAATTTATTTAGTTTCATATAGTCCTCAAATTAAATTATTAACCGAGAATCAAGGAAATTGGTTTAAGCAAAGAGTTTTTAATTTTAAAGATAAATTAAGAAATATTATTGAACAAGTATTGTTGCCTCCACAGTCATCTGTTCTAAAGGCAGTTTTTTTAGGAGATAAATATGGATTATCAAATGAATTAAAAGATAAATTAAATATTTCAGGTACACGGCATATTGTGGCGATTTCGGGTATGCACATGATTATAATGACTCAGATTTTATTATTTTTAGCTTTAGGAATTGGATTATGGCGTAAACATGCTTTTTATTTTGTTATAATCTTATTGGTTCTTTATATTATTATGATTGGCGCGCCAGCTAGTGCTGTTAGGGCTGGAATTATGGCTGGGCTATTATTATTTGCTCAAAAAATTGGACGACTAAGAAGTGCTGGAAGAGCTGTAGTTTTTGCTGCTGTTATTATGTTAATTTTTAATCCCTTATTATTAAAATCAGATGTAGGATTTCAACTTTCTTTTATGGCCACTTTAAGTATTATTTATTTAAAACCAATCTTAGATAAAAAAATAGCTAATTGGCCTAATCCTTTTAAGATAAAAGATATTTTAACTATGACATTGGCTGCTCAATTAGGAACCTTACCTTTGCTAATTTTTCATTTCGGCAGACTTTCTTTAATCTCTCCTTTAGCAAATCTCTTAATCGTTCCATTATTGCCTGCTATAATGATACTAGGTATGATTTTAGTTTTTTCTGGTTTAATTTGGTTGTTTTTTGCTAAAATTATTGCTTGGCCAATTTGGTTTTTATTAAGTTATATAATCAAAGTAATCAATTCTTTATCGTCAGTCCCTTTAGCATCTATTGAATTTAGAAATTTTTCTTTAATATTTTTAATAGGATATTATTTAATTTTAATCTATTTTATTTATAATCATGTCTTTAATTTCAAGGAAAATTAAATATTTTGTTTTAATTATTTTTTTAGGAACAGCTATCTGGACATGGTCTGTTATCTTTGAACAATTTTCAGATGGTATTTTAGAAATTACTTTTTTTGATATTGGACAAGGAGATAGTATTTTTATTGAAACATCAGACAGTAAACAAGTATTAATTGATGGTGGTCCTGATAATAGTATTTTAGAAAAATTAAATCAAACAATGCCTTTTTATGATAGGATAATTGATTTAGTTATTTTAACTCATCCAGATGCAGATCATATTACTGGTTTAGTTAAAGTCCTTGATTATTATCAAATAGGACGTATATTAACTAGCGGATTAGAAAAAGATACTGCAATTTATATGAAATGGAAAGAATTAATTGAAGAAAAGAACATTTCTTTAAGTTTAGCGCAACAAGGTCAAAAAGTTCTTTTTCAAAATAATATTATTTTAGAAGTTCTTTGGCCAGATCAAAACATAATTAGTTCTTATTCTAGTCCAGCTAATAATGTCTCGGTTGTCACAAGATTGATTTATAATGATATAGAAATTCTTTTAACTGGTGATATTGAAAAAAAAGTTGAAAATTATTTAGTTAATCAAGAATTTGAATTAAAATCAGATATTTTAAAATTAGCTCATCACGGAAGTAAAACATCTACTAGTTATAATTTCTTTAAAGCAGTTAATCCAGAAGTAGCTGTTATTTCTGTGGGGGAGAATAATCGGTATAAGCATCCTAGCCAGGAAGTTTTAGAACGAATAAAAGATTTAATGGTTTATAGAACCGATAAAGATGGCGATATTAAGATTTTGACAGATGGAATATCATTTGATATAATAAAATTATGAATAAAAATAAAAAATCCAGGGAAAGATCCCTGGTTTTAATTAAGCCAGATGGAGTTCAGCGTTCATTGATTGGTGAAATAATTAAACGTTATGAACGAATTGGTTTAAAATTGGTTGGTTTAAAATTTATTATACCAACACCTCAATTAGTTGAAAAACATTACTTACTTGATAAAGGATGGCTAGAAGCAGTTGGTAGCAAAACCATTGAAGCATATAAGAGAAAAGGCAAGAAATCACCTTTCAGTGACCCCAAAAAAGGAGGGGAATGGGTTTTAGGTAAATTGAAGAAATTTATGTCAGCTGGACCAATAGTAGCTATGATTTGGCAAGGGAATGAAGCGGCTGGTATCGTAAGAAAGATTACCGGAGGCACAGAACCATTATCTTCTGATATAGGGACCATTAGAGGCGATTTAACGCTTGATTCTTATCCTTTGGCTGATACTAGCTCTAGAGCAGTTAGAAATTTAGTTCATGCTTCAGGTAGTCCAGAAGAAGCAGAGAAAGAAATCAAAGTTTGGTTTAAAACAAGCGAAATTATTAAATATAGGTTAGTTCAAGAGGCAATATTGTACGATATTGATTTAGATGGAATTAAGGAGTAGCTTGATAAAAGTATTAAATAAGGTAGAATAAAAGTAATTTGGAAATAGTAATAGTTCTTTAAACTTCTAACATTTATACATAAGGAGGAGAAATGAATCTGAGATTTGAAAAGTTGTCAGAAAATATTGTCATGAGCGGTGGGAAGAGATATACTATCCCTATAATTCCTGAAGTAAATTGTATCAGAATCAAAGCTGGAATGATATCTTTCGGATCTGTAAATTTTACTATTCGCGATTTTTTTTGCAGTAAGAAAAAAGTGAGATTTTGGAGAGTCCCTTCAAAAACAAAAATAATTGTTTTTCCAGATTTTAAGAAAAATGAATCTGGTTATCATTATGGAGAGCCAAAGTGGTTTAATCATTAATTGATAAGGAAAAGGGGGAGAGAATGCGTTTAAAATGCAGGAGTTGCAATGGAGAGATAGATAAAGAGAACGTAAAGAAGAAAAAAAGCAAAAGCGGGAGAGGCGGATTTATAGCTACATGTCCATTTTGTGGCGCCATTAATAACATAAAGTGTAGGCACCGAAATGGAAATGTAAGAAGTATAAAATTAGGAAGTTTTAAAGAAATTCCAATATAGCTGTATGATCGCCTTGTCGGGTAATAAAAAAAGCCCGACAAGGCTTTTTAATTAATTCAAAGATTATATGAGTTATTTAACTTTACTTATTGTTTTAATGCATTTGGTGCAGGCCTTAACTCTCTTGCCATCAGAAAGAGTAGCCCATTGTAGGTTTGGGTATTTTCTTTTCTTTCCTGTTGGGTTATAATTACCACGAAGTTTCTTTCGAATAACTGCAACCATTGATTTTTTACCACATATTGTACATCTTCTAGACATGTTAAGTTATATTCTATCATTAAATATATAAATTATCAACCCTTATGGACAATTTTATTACTTTAATTTTTCAATTAGCTATACTTTTAATGTCGGTAGTTATTCATGAATTTGCTCATGGTTGGGTGGCTTTTAGATTGGGTGATTCAACAGCTAAATATTGTGGACGATTAACTTTAAACCCAATTAAACATTTAGATATCTGGGGTTCTTTTTTTGTGCCATTAATGCTTTTTGTCTTTTCTAATGGACAAATGGTTTTTGGTTGGGCTAAGCCAGTTCCATATAATCCGTATAATCTTAGAGATCAAAAATATGGATCAGCTAAAGTAGCCTTTGCTGGCCCAGCTGCTAATTTATTAGTTGCTTTAGTATTTGGTTTAAGTTTGCGTTTTTTGCCTGTTTCAATATTAACTTCTACTGGGTTAGGTCAAATTTTTGGTTTAATTGTTTTTTTGAATATTCTTTTAGCTGTTTTTAATTTAGTTCCTATACCTCCTTTAGATGGTTCTAAAATTTTATTTACATTCTTGCCTGCTTCTTTAGGTAATGTAAGAGTATTTTTAGAGAGATATGGGATGTTTGTTATTTTGTTTTTTATATTTTTTGCTTTTCAATGGATTTTGCCTGTCGTTTTATTGATTTTTCAATTAATTGTTGGTGGAACTTAGAAAAACCCCTTGTGTCATCACAAGGGGTTTTGCTCTCAGGCAGGAAAGTCTTGCCTTTGTCTAAATTTAAATTAAATCTTACTTTCTTTCTTCGAGCTTGATTTGCGTTGTGCCAATCTTGTCGCCTCGTAGAATCTTCATATCTATAATATCGCCAGGTTTATGCTTATGAATTAATTCTTGTAGAGGATTTTTTTTATCTATTTTTATTTTATTAAATTCTAAAATGATATCATGTTCCATTAATCCTGCTTTAGCAGCAGGACTATTTGGAACTACTGCTGAATCGCCAGCTCCTGGTTCGCGAATAACTAAAGCACCGTGATCAACAGGTAAACGAAGATTAAGTCTATTTGCAAATTCTTCTTGAATAGCTTTGTTAATTAAGATATAACGAACACCTAAAAATGGTTGGATAATTCGTCCATGTTTTTTAAGATCTTCTAAATCTTTCTTTGCATTATTAATTGGTATGGCAAAACCAATATTTTGAGCCCCCATAACAATAGCTACATTAATAGCTACTACTTTTCCATCAAGAGTAAAGAGAGGTCCACCTGAATTACCTGGATTAATAGCAGCGTCTGTTTGAATCAGTCCTCTTAATTCAGCGGTTCTGCCAGATACTCCATCGTGAGCTGAAATAAGACGGCTTAATCCAGAGATAACGCCTCTAGAAACGGTATTTGGAAAAGCACCAAGTGGATTTCCAATAGCAATGACATCTTCACCTAAATCAGCTTTTCCAGAATCACCTAATTCTAATGCAGTAAATTTTTTATTCTTAGTATCTTTAATTTTGAGAATAGCTACATCTTGAACTGGATCACGTGCTAATATTTCTGCTTGATATTCTTTTTCGTCGTTTGTTATTATCGTATAATCAACATCAGGAGAAAGAACTACATGTCGATTAGTAAGGATTATTCCTTCTTCAGAAACAAAAAAACCACTTCCACCGCCAATTTTAACTTTTTCTTTTCCTTCTTGGCGATATTGAGTGATTGGTGGTCCAGAAGGACCTAGAAGCTCATCAAAAGGCTGATAAATGTACTTTTTTATCTTAGGTAGATCTTTGCTGATCACGATACTAACTACAGCAGGACTAACCTTTTTAACAATATTCACAATAGGTGATTTATCCATATTTTTTTCTTATAATATAAGTATATTCCATTGACTAAGAATAGTCAATAAGCTAATATGTACATAGGGAATAATTGCCCTCGTAGTTCAACGGACAGAACAGAGGCGTCCTAAGCCTTTGATGTGGGTTCGATTCCTGCCGAGGGTACTAATAAATTAAGGGCCCATAGCGCAGTTGGTTAGCGCGCCTGTATGGCATACAGGAGGTCGTGGGTTCGACTCCCGCTGGGTCCACAAAATTAAATATGCCGAAGTAGCTCATCGGTAGAGCGTTCGCCTGAAAAGCGATGCGTAGTGAGTTCAACTCTCACCTTCGGCACAGTTATGCGGGTATCGTATAGTGGTTATTACGTCTGGTTGCCAATCAGAAGACGAGGGTTCGATTCCCTCTACCCGCTCCAAAACTATTGACAAATTGAATAGAATATGATAATATATAGGAAATCCTTAAAAGGGGTTTTTTAATTTAACAAAAAAATATGTATATAGCTAATTCTAGTTTTTCAGTAACTTTAGCTTTTGTTGGTCTGATTTCAAATCTGTTTATGACTCAACCACAAATTGATTTAATTTATCAAGACATTCAATTAGAACCATCTGAGAAATTAGCTACTATTTATGGACAGGCATTAGTTCAAACAACTGATCCCGATATTCCCGTAGTAGCGGATAATCATTTAGTCGTAGTTACAGCTTATTCAAGCACACACGACCAAACTGACTCTACGCCATTTATTACTGCTTCAGGATCTTATGTTGAAGACGGAACAGTAGCTTGTAACTTTTTGAGATTTGGTGATAGAGTTAGATTCCCTGATATTTATGGAGATAAAATTTTTGTAGTTCAGGATAGGATGGCTCTTAAAAATAATCATAAAATAGATATTTGGTTTAGTTCTCGTGAACAGGCTAAACAGTTTGGAGTTAAAGTACTTAAAGTAGAAGTGTTAAAAACATAAAAGAGACCCTTATATAAGGGTCTCTTTTATGTTGTGCTCGAGGTGGGACTCGAACCCACATGAGCAAGCTCACACGATTTTAAGTCGTGCGCGTATACCAATTCCGCCACTCGAGCATCCTAGAGGTCCCGACCGGGATCGAACCGGTGTAAATGGTTTTGCAGACCATTGCCTAAGCCACTCGGCCACGGGACCATATTTTTATTTTATCATATTTTTTTCTAATTTCAAGATTTTTGTTTGCTTAATATTTCTTCAATTCTTTGTGCTTTAGTTTCAACTTGATCAACTTCAAAAGATAGTTTAGGAATATATTTTAAATGTAATCTTTTATTAAATTTTTGTTGAACGTGATAAATTCTTTTTTGAATAGTTTCTAAAGCAAAATCATTTTTATCTTCTGGAATAACACTAATTTTAATTTTGCAATTTTTTAAATCAGGTGATGTATCAGTACTATTAATAGTTACTAAAATATCATCTAAATCTATTTCTTTTAAAAGTATTTTACTAACTTCCTGCTTAATAAGTTCGTTAACTTTTTGAATTCTTTGTGACATTATTCTATCTCTCTTTTTTTTCTTCCTTCTTCATAAATCTCTAAAATATCTCCTTTTTCAATTATCATATTACCTTTAAATTGCATACCGCATTCTTGTCCTTTATTCACTTCGTCAGTGTCCTTTTTATCTCTTTGTAATTGAGTAATTTTTCCTTGTCCTATTTTCTTATTTTCTCTAATAACATCAATTAAAGATCCTTGTTTAATTTTACCATTAATCATTTTTCCACCAATAATTTGTCTTTCTTTCTCTGTGCGAAATATAGCTAATGTCTTTAATTGACCTAAAATATTTTTAACTATTTCTGGTTCAAGCAATTTAGAAAGTAATTCTCTAACTCCTTGAATAAGTTCGTATATAACACTAAAAGTAAGAATTTTTACTTTTTTTTGTTGAGCTAATTTTTCAATATTAGAATTTGTTTTTATTCTAAATACAAATATTTTTGCATTAGCTGATTCAGCTAATTTAATATCTGATTCAGTTACTTCTCCTGCTTCTGCTTTTAAAACTCTTAAAATAATTTCATCAGATGGAATGCTTTTGAGTGATTCTCTAATTGCTTCTAAAGAACCATGAACATCACATTTAAGAATAATATTAAGAATTTTTTTATCTTGTTCAAAAACTTGAACTTCAGTGTTATCTTCTGGTTGTCTTTTCATTAACTTTTTATTAACTCTATCTTTAGCATCTTCTAAATTGTTGAAAGTATAGAATTTTTCTCCAACTTGAGGTACTTGATCAAATCCAGTAATGATTACTGGAGTAGAAGCATTTGCTTTTTGAATAGCATTTCCTTGAAAATCTTCCATTATTTTAATTTTACCAAAAGTTGAATCTGTTCCAACAATGTCTTTGTTTGTTAAAGTTCCTTCTTTTATTATGATGGTTGCTGTATTCCCTCGTTTGCTATTAAGACTAGATTCAACTATCACTCCGAAAGTAGGTTGTTTTGAATCACTTTTTAATTCTTCCATTTCAGCAACCAAGAGAATCATTTCTAAAAGATCTTCAATCCCTTGGCCTGTTTTAGCTGAAACATTAACAGAAGGAACAGAACCATTTAATGATTCAACAACAATATCGTATTTAGTTAATTCACTTTTAACCTTCTCTGGTTGAGCTGCTTGTTTATCAATTTTATTGATTGCGACGATTACTGGAATACCTGTTTTTTTAATATGTTGAATTGCTTCTTTCGTTTGTGGTTTAATGCTTTCTTCATCAGCGATTACTAAGATAGCAATATCAGCTACCTTGGCTCCTCTAGATCGCATAGCAGAGAAAGCTTCATGTCCGGGAGTGTCAATAAATGTAATTAGCTTATTATGATGTTCAACTTGATAGGCTCCTGTATGTTGAGTGATTCCTCCTGACTCTTTTTCAGCTACTTTGCTTTTACGGATATAGTCAAGAATGCTTGTTTTCCCATGATCAACATGACCTAAAATGACCACGACGGGTGGTCTGGCTTGAAATTCATTCTTTTGTTCTTTGTTCTTTTTCATCTATATCGCTTAAAATAGCATTTTTAAGCACTTTGGTCAAATATTCTTGCGTTCATATATTTATTTTGTTAACCTATTAACAAGTTATTAGATTCGTATAAAATTTATTAAGTTAAATAACTAATTTTTTTAAAAGTTTTTTTAATAAATTAAATGAAAATTTATAAATATATTTTAGAAATAACGGTATTCATTTGTGGTGCTGTTGTTATGATATTTGAGCTTGTTGGTTCAAGAATTCTTGGTCCATATTTTGGAACGTCAATTTTTATTTGGACTAGTTTAATAGGTATTATTTTAGGGAGTCTTAGTTTGGGTTATTATCTTGGTGGTAAAATTGCTGATAAAGAACCTAATCTTAATAATTTGTCTTTAATTGTTTTTTTATCTTCGATTTCTATTTTATTAACATTCATAATTAAGGATTTTTTCCTTATTATTTTACAAAATAGTATTTCAGATATACGAATTACATCAATTATAGCATCTTTAGTTTTATTTTTACCAACAAGTTTTTTCTTGGGTATGGTTTCTCCTTATGCGGCAAAACTTAAATTGGACAGCTTAAGTACTTCTGGATCAACCGTGGGAAATCTTTATGCAATTTCTACTACAGGAAGCATAATAGGGACATTTTTATCTGGATTTTATTTGATTCCAAATTTTGGTACAAATAAACTATTAATTATCTTGTCATTAACATTAATTATTGTTTCTTTGTCTCTCTCTGTAAAGAAAAATATAAAAATTAAATGGTTATTTTTCATCATTATAATTGTCGGCTATTTTTTGTTTAATAGTTTTAATTTTTCATTTGGAAAAAGTGAATTTGTAGATATTGATACTGCATATAATCGTATTTGGATTTATGATTATGATTATTCTGAGACAGGTGGATCAGCTAAAAGGGTAATGAGCATTGGCAGTGAAAATCATTCTTCAATGTTTTTAAATAATAGTGAACTAGTTAATGAATATACTAAATATTATCATTTAGCAAATTTTTTTAATCCTAATTTTAAAACAACTTTAATGTTTGGTGGTGCTGGATATTCATATCC
>Ga0208769_1000021_pt1 | contig 88676 bp, 73 predicted proteins | sample AntAceMetag02UKC_FD_184768 | JGI IMG/M metagenome (GOLD analysis project Ga0208769, IMG submission 184768) | Saline lake microbial communities from Ace Lake, Antarctica- Antarctic Ace Lake Metagenome 02UKC (SPAdes) (version 2) | ecosystem: Environmental > Aquatic > Non-marine Saline and Alkaline...
AAGCAAAAAAGATGTTTAAATTATCAAAACAACAATCATCAAAATGAAGAAAAACGTCATGATCAAAAAAAACTTATCGCGTACAGAGAAAAAGTCAATTATCTGTATTTTAAAGAAGGTTTAAGTAAGCGAGAGATTATTAAATTGGTTTCCATGAGTAGTCATTTTGTGGTTAAATGGACTCAGTCCCCGGAGCAAGATATGACAGAGGATCATCGTGGTTGGAAGCAAGGCGATCGCCGGAAATGGACAAAGAGAACTGAAGAACGAATCTTAGATATTCATCAACATTTATGTGATTCAGAAGATGAGTTTTTTACGGGAGCAACTGCTATCAACCAAGTATGGTTGAAGCGTTATGAGGAAGCTCCGCCACCTCTGCGAACCATTGGTCAACTCATGAAAGATCTAGGTCTGTCAACTCATGTTAAGGGCAAAGCCAAAGGCGCAGCAAAGTATCTTCATTATCCTGAAAACACTCTTTATGGTGGATATTTAGGCAATCGTGTAATGGAAGCAGACTTTATTCAGCGACGCTATCTTCAAGGAAATGGAACACCCTTGCACTTTGTAGGATTCTCTGCGAAAAAAGGCCCAAAGTTCAGGTATTATAAGCGTATAAAGGATTTGACAGTTGATAACTTTATAGATGCTTGTGATGCGTTTTTAGAGAAATTTGATAAGCCGGACGTACTTAAATTAGATAACGCTTCCACCTTTATAGGTAGTGTATCCGGTAAGCGCACCTTGAGTCGAGTGATGATATATTTACTTCAAAAAATGATTATTCCAGTGTTTGCTGTACCTAGAAAACCTTTTAGTCAGGGCTCAATTGAAGGCAATAATAGTGTGTTTTCTCGCTTTTTTTGGAACCGTCGGCATTTTGAAAATATTGAAGATCTTGATCGTCAATTGGAATTGTTCAATGCGGCTTCACTTCGCTATAGTGGTTATGAAAAACCAGACCAAAATGTTGAACAAAAACCGTTTATTCCCAAGGTCTGTTTTTTACGGCAGATCCATGAAAGCAACACGCATCCCGGAGAAGGAATGATTAATATTCTAAATGAGGAAATCTTACTTCCAACTGACTGGATTAATTTTTTCGTTTTAGCCGAATGGAATCTGAATTCACAAAAACTTGTTGTATATTTGGAAGAAAATAATAGCTTGAAAACGCTAACTGATATTAAATTCAATATAAATAAAACTACTATGATTAAATTGAAAAATACCGTTGCACTTTCATTTTGCCAATAACCACTACTTTCTATTTCACAAACATCACGACACGTTCATCGGACACCGACATTGACGTAAATGCTCCAAGAGAATTGTCGATATTCACTCGGAAGTCATTAAGCGTTGGATAACGAATAAAACCGGTCGTAAGGGCCATTTGTTCAAGGCTTTTATAATCGAGATATGAGCTTGAATATGCTTTAACTAAAACCTCTAATTCCAATGTGTCGGGATTCCATTCCCTATCTAGATATTGTTTGAAGGGATCCTGATTAAATAGTATATCATAATCACTGGTGTCATAAACCCAAAATGGATCGCGAACATCAACATTTTCGAATGGATAAGAGTATGATCCCCAACCATAGTTATAACTCATGTAAAAGCCAACATTATAGGCCCCACCTGTATTGCTCCAAAACAGGGTGTCGGTAGGGTTGGAAAGCGATATCCAAACTGTATCCTGGGGAGTATTATTCCAATTTATTGGGGGTAATGCTTCCTCTGTTGCGGTTGCAACGCCAAAATCTTCCGTTTCTACCCGAAGGTCATATAGGTCACCGACGATAATATTGACCGATGTATCCACCAATTCATAGATCCCTTGCATGTGTTCATAGAAGCGGATGGTATCCGTACCATGCAGAAAATATACTTTGGCATCATTCACCGCATAAGAAGTATCAATATATAGGGTTTCATAGGTGATAGTATCACCGGATGATTCATTGTAAAACTCATGATAAATAACACTATCCGTTTCATAGCGATCCGGTTCGCCAAACCCTGTGGTGCGGTAAACGTGCACAAAGTTCATCGCAGGATCTGCGACAGAAACATTAGCATAAATGTTTAAAACAGGTTCATGATAAATAATAACTTCTTCAAGATCGGAACATGCGACCGCGCTAAGAATGAGTAAAATTGCCAAAATTATATGTGTGTATTTTTTCATTAGAATTCAAACTCCACGCCAAAGGTTGGTAAGATCGGGAACATGGTGATCGGCTGGCGATAAATGATCGAGGTGTTTGTTTCAGGGTCAAACTGCGCGTCATAATCCTGATAAAGATACAGGAACACATTCGGATGATTTGTCACATTGATCACATGAAAATAATACGTGGCTTTTTGCTTGAATAACTTACCGCGACGGTTGATACCCACATCCAATCTAAAATAAGGAGGATATCGCTCTCCATTGCGTTCCCCATAGATCTCCATGCTATTAAGCCATGAATTTCCTGGATCAGGATCAGTATAATGAAAATTGCCATAGATTTGTGAATAGGGATTTCCCGTACTCCATACCAGGGATGATGAGAAATACCAACGCTTATCAATATCATATTGAGCAACCACGTTCAAATTATGTGTTCGGTCATATTTTGGAGGATAGTATCCGGCCGCTATACTTTCACGTTTCTTGGTACTCATAAAGGAATATCCGACCCAACCCGTGAGATCACCTGTTGTTTTCTTTACAAGAAGTTCAATGCCTGTTGAGTAGCCTTCCGCTTCAACAAATGACATGAGGGTCGCTCCGCCGATATCTTCATTCATGGTCAACAAATGATCATATTTTTTATAATAACCCTCGAGTGTAAACTGGATGTTATTGTACCAATATTCTATCCCCGCATTATAGTGAGTCGCTTTACTGGGTTTCTGTTCTGAGGTCGTCGGAAACCAAAGATCAATAAAGCGGATCATTTCATTTTCAAAATTCGCAGTCTGTAAGAATTGGTGTACCGTCCCGCCTGCAAGAGTAAATGCTAATTGATCTGTTGCTAAAACTTTGGCTTTAAGCCGTAGATCAGGATACCATTTTTTTGTATTTTGATATCGGGTCATACGTAGGCCCGGTTCAAAAATAAATAAAGGTGAAGGACGATATTTTTCCTGAATGTAAAAACCCCACTCGCGAGATTGATTGGTGCTATCTAATAATGATAATTCATTAAAGTCTGCTCCCAATGCAAAATCGATATCCTTATGAAATGCACCAAATTTCATGGTGTTCTTTTTATTGATCAACCAAGTCATATCTATACCTTCCGACCAATCGGTGATATAATCATGCATGTTAAGGCTTGTGTGATTTTTAATATCTGTTGTATCGATATTTAATGAATCATAATCATTAATTCTGTAATATTCGTTCTTTAAAAGAAAGTCCACATCAAATTGAAATTTACTGCGAGCCACAAAGAATTTTGCGATCAGATCAGGACGAATAAGCCAACGGTGTTTTAGACTGAGTGTATTGTTTCCCCAGACCCAATCCACACCATAATAATCCAAACTATAGCCATCCTCGCCGGGATTCCCTTCTTGGAATGATTCATTGAACTGAAGTACATCATTTCCCAAAAAACCACTGAGTGTTGTACGATGCTGATCATTAAAATTGAAATTGATTTTTCCTTGCATGTCGTAAAAATAATAGGGGAAACTGAAATTAAAAGGTTCCGGGGCAACAGTATTATATATTGTCTTAGCTCCTTCCCAAATGGCATCGAAATATGTTCGTCGACCGGAAATCATAAAAGATCCCCGAGGGATCGGTCCTTCAAGTAAAAGCTTACTTGAAAGTAAAGAGACATTGCCGCTGCCATGAAATTCTTCCGTATTTCCTTCGCGATTCTTGATATCAAGAACTGAGCTCATACGACCGCCGTATTCTGCCGGGAAACCGCCTGCCATAAATTCTGCTTCCTTAATAGCATCGGTGTTGAAGGTGGAAAAGATCCCACCAAAGTGATAGGGATTATAAACGGTGATCCCATCCAATAAGATCAGGTTCTGGTCGGGTGATCCTCCACGTACATAAAGGGCTGAAGAAAAATCTGAACCGGTACTGACGGATGGCAACATTTGTAATGCACGGAAAAGATCAGCTTCTACCAAAACCGGTACGGTCCGCAATTGAGCTCGATCCATGGTAATGGAAGATATTTTGATCTCTTGTCTAAACTTTTCGCGTTCTGCACTGACAATGACTTCTTCTAATTCAATCTGCTCGGGAATGAGGTCAAAATGTACTTTAACTCTAGATGTAGCCCCTACGCTGATGTCTCGCTTTTCAAGTCTGTATCCGATCACAGATGCAGTTAAGGTATAAACTCCATCAGGCACATCCAAAATGATATAATATCCATCCGCATTGGAAACTGCACCCTTCGTGGTATTTTCAAGAAACACGTTGGCATAATGAATAGGTTCTCCATCTTCCAAATTAGAAATAAAACCCGACACACTGCCCGCAAGAAGCGGTACGGCTGTTATAAGAAGGACGAGAAGTAGAAGAGCTGTTTTTTTCAAGTTGTTCCTTTGTTTTCGCTGAAAAGTAATATAATGAAAACCTTGTAAAAAGGAAGCTATTTAATTATTTTCATTTCGTAACATTAAAGGAATATATGAAAAAATCCCAGCTCATTTTTGCTCTTTTATTAATCGCACTTAGCTTTTCGGCATGTACTCAAGTTCCTGTAGAAGAAGAACTTGAAATTCATATCAATTTATTTGGTATTTATCCGGCACCTGATAACACTTTTTCAATTTTTGCAGGTAAATCGATTTATGACCAAACCAATTACGATTATAAAGATTCCTTGCTGTTCATTCAAATAGATACGGCAGGAAACGAGATCTCATGCGCAGGATTTGAAACTCAGGACCGACCAAATTTAAGAACACTTCACTTGCTTGATAACGGCAATATAATGTTTATGGGAAATATGAGCGGTTTTCATTATTCATATGGTTATTCGACGTGGGTATACTCGCCCCTTGGTGTACTTCAATGGGAATTGGAAATGAGCAACAGAACCAACGGCATCGCCCCTGCACAAGATGGAAATCTATTTGTCTTTGGATGGGAAGAAACAGATACCTCCTATAATGATATTTCCTATTCCAAGGTAGAAATTGATGGAGATACCCTGTGGAATCATCGTATACCCAGCAACAATTACGGAACATCCATAAATGGCGGAATTCCCACTTCAGATAACGGGTGCCTCGCATTTGGACAAATAAGAATTCTTGACCGTGGTAGTGAAATATTGGTCGCTCGAATTTCTTCTATAGGCGACACGCTTTGGACCGATTTTTTTGGTGGTGATTCTTATGATGATGTTAATTTCGCTTTAGAACTTTCCGATGCATCCATTCTGGTTGTTGGTACATTAAATGTTCGTGATACCACCAATGCAGACTGGGGATTGAATTCCGGAGAACAAGTTTATTTGATCAAGCTTGCTGCCAATGGCGATAAATTATGGACAAAAGCGGTGGGCAATACTTTGCGTGAAAGCCCCAATGCAATCATTGAAGCCAGCGACGGCTCGCTGATCTTACTTGGAACCCGCAGTCAAAGCTATGCATATCTCTACGATGAAACCATGGGCTGGATATCAAAATTATCTGCCGATGGTGAGGAAATATGGATACAGGAATTTGAAAGTAAATTACCCATGGGAGTTAGGGAATTGCCCAACGGAGACTTTATTGCAGTTACCTCAAATCTTACTGATAGTTATTACCAATATACAGCAAATATAAATATCATGAAATTAACGTCTTCAGGAACTCTACTATGGAACAGGGTCTTAACACCGTGACATGAAGAGGTTTAGGGGTTTAGAAGTTTAGGGGTTTAGGTTTTAAAGTTTAATGGAGAATTAATGATATATTTTTTAGCTACGGTCGTCTTGTTAAGTGTTCTTGTTTTTGTTCATGAGCTTGGACACTTTCTGGCTGCAAAATCTGTTGGTATTCGCGTAGAAACATTTTCACTCGGTTTCCCGCCTACGATCTTTAAGCGCAAAAAGGGTGATACGGTCTATGCTATTGGGGCTATTCCTTTTGGCGGGTATGTCCGCATGTCGGGTATGGTCGATGAAAGTATGGATACTTCGTTTGAGGGCCTTCCTCCTCAACCCTTTGAATACAGGGCAAAAAAAACATGGCAAAAAATATTTGCCTCCATTGCAGGTATTTTGATGAATCTACTTCTTGCTGTTTTCATCTTTTCTATTATGAGCGGTATTCAGGGAATAGCCAATTCAAATCCCGAGCCGATCTTAGATGTAGTTATTGAAGAAGCACCCGCAGGGCTTGCAGGATTACAATCAGGTGACCGTATTATTCAGATCAATGATACTGAGATCAACACCTGGGATGAAATGGCCGTGCTCATCCGTGAAGCCGGTAACCGCGAGATCCAAGTTACATATCTAAGAGATCAACAGGAATACACGGTTCCCGTTACGCCGCAATTGCAAAAAAGAATTCAAGACGGCAAGGTGGAAAAGGTCGGATTGATCGGTGTCTCCCCTATCGTTACTATGGAAAAAGCAGGATTCTTCGGAGCTATTGGTGAAGGATTTAAAAATACCGGATACTGGCTGAATATGACCTTTGTATCGTTAAAATTATTGGTTACAGGACAAGAAAGCTTTAAGAATGTCGGCGGCGTGATCTTTATTGGTCAACTGGCTGGTGAATCGGCAAAAGCTGGAATTCTTCCTTTTATCGGTCTGATCGGGATTCTAAGTGTAAATCTTGCTTTATTGAATATTCTTCCCATTCCCGGATTGGATGGTGGCCATATCATTATTGCGATCGCAGAAGGTATGATGCGCCGTGAGATGAGGATCAAGACCAAAATGCTAATTCAGCAAATTGGGATGTTCCTCCTCTTTGGTTTGCTTATTCTTGCTGTGGTGAATGATGTGATGAGGTTGTTTCAGTAACTGGTAACTGGTAACTGGTAACTGGTAACTGGTAACTGGTAACTGGTAACTGGAAGATACAAAAGAATAGTTTTTTTATAACAATAAATCGTGGGGACGAATTATGAAAACTCATCATGACCTTGAAGTTTGGAAACTTAGTATCAAGTTTGTTGATAAGATCTATGATTTAGCTGAGAGTTTTCCCAAAAAAGAAACATATGCATTAAGCTCTCAAATGCAACGAGCGGCAGTATCAGTTGCTTCAAATATTGCTGAGGGAGCCGCTAGACATTACAGCAAAGAATTTATTCAATACCTTTATCAATCATTAGGATCAACTTCGGAACTTGAAACGCAAATCATAATTGCTTCGAATAGAAATTACATTCAATGTAAAAAAGAAATAATGAACGAATTGTATCATATTCAGAAACTATTATATGGTTTGATAAAATTTTTAAAGAATAAGAAGTTTTAATTTATTCTTAGAATGACCAGTCACCAGTTACCAGTTACCAGTTATTATTCACTAGTGACCTCTTACGATTCTTCGTTTTTTAACGATATTTTTTAATTTTTATCAATCACTAAACCAAAATAACCTTCCGGTTATTCGCACAATTATGTGCTTCATTTATACATGTAAAATTTCATTATATTTAGGTTTTATCAGCATTTTTACTTTTTTGTGGAACTTCTTTTTCGTACATTGGATTCAGAATAGAATAGTCAAATTGGGTAAAAACCGTGTTTAGACACGACTTGTTTTTTAAGGAGAAAATATGGCAGTCATTAATCGTGTATTGATACAGGTTGACGATTGCAAAGGCTGCGGCCTTTGTATTGACGCTTGCCCGGTGAATGTATTGGATTTTGCCAATGGGTTGAATTCAATGGGATATCGCCCTGCTCACTATGTGGGTGAAGGATGTACCGGCTGCGGCACCTGTTTTTATACTTGTCCTGAACCAGGGGCAATTACGGTAGTACGTAATATTGAAGGCTTGGCTGAAGGCTATTGCCCCCATTGCAATGCCACCGTAAAATTGCTTCCCGGTAACCGGGATGATTCAAAAACATTCTGCGTTGAATGTTTAAACCCCGTAAATAAATAGAAATTGAGGTATATATGTCGAAGGTTCTTATAAAAGGCAATGAAGCCGTCGTTCGCGGTGCCCTGCTTGCCGGATGTAAAAATTTCTTTGGTTATCCTATTACACCCGCAAGTGAGATCGCAGAAACAGCTGCATTCTACTTCCCTATTTTGGGCGGTACTTTTCTCCAGGCGGAAAGTGAGATCGGTGCCATTAATATGGTTTATGGTGCAGCCAGTTCTAAAGCTCGTTGCATGACCGCCAGCTCAAGCCCCGGCATGAGTTTGAAGATGGAAGGTATTTCTTATATCGCCGGTGCCGAATTACCCTGCGTGATCATAGATATCATGCGTGGTGGTCCCGGTTTGGGAAATATTGCACCCGAACAAGCGGATTACAATCAGATCATCAAAGGTGGTGGCCATGGAAGCTATAAACTGATCGTTGTTGCCCCCAATTCTGCTCAGGAAATGTGTGATCTTACGATGTTGGCATTTGAATTATCAGATAAATATCGGAACCCCGCTGTGGTTCTTGCAGATGGCATTATCGGCCAAATGATGGAACCGGTAGAATTTCCCGAACCCGTACAAACAATCCCGGATCGTCCGTGGGCAGTTAACGGAACAGTTGATTCTCATCATCTGATTTGCTCCATTCAATTGGATCCCGATATGTTGGAAGCTCACAATCTCGCGCTTCAAGCCAAATACGCCAAGATCGCCGAAAATGAGATCCGCTATGAGGCCATTCAATGCGATGATGCTGAACATATTCTTGTTGGATATGGTATTGTCTCCCGCATTTTACATGGCGTTATGGAGCAATTACGCGCTGAAGGACATAAAGTGGGACTTATGAGACCCATTACCCTATCCCCCTTTCCAACACCACAATTTGAAGCCTTCGCGAAAGAAAAAAATGTAAAATCACTTTTTGTCTGTGAGCTTAGTGCCGGACAAATGGTAGATGATGTTCGTCTCGCGGTGAACGGTCGGAAACCTGTTCATCTATATACCCGAATGGGTGGAAAAGTCCCTACGGTAAAAGAGATAGTTGAAAAATTCAAAAAAAGTATATAGAGGCAAAGCATGAAAACAACCGTATTACAAAAACCTGCGAGCTTTTATGATGAATTTACCCAAAAAGGCGGATCCCAGTTAGCCAATACTCACTATTGTCCGGGATGTGGCCATGGAATACTCCATAAATTAATCGCCGAAGCAGTCAGTGATCTTGGTATTCAACACAAAACTGTATTGATCTCTCCGGTCGGCTGTTCAGTCTTTGCTTATTATTATTTTGATGTCGGCAATATTCAAGCGGCACATGGTCGTGCGCCGGCTGTTGCGACCGGTTATAAACGCTCAAATCCTGAGTCGATCGTTATTTCTTATCAAGGTGATGGTGACCTTGCCGCGATCGGTGCCAATAACATTTTGCAAGCTGCGAACCGCGGTGAGCAAATGACGGTTTTCTTCGTCAATAATGCCATTTATGGTATGACCGGCGGACAAATGGCCCCCACGACATTGATCGGTCAAAAGAGTACAACTACGCCTCGCGGACGTACCATGCAAAATGAAGGCTATCCACTTAGAATGTCTGAGATCATTGCTACACTGGAAGCACCGGTCTATGTTGAACGAGTCATGTTAACCGATCCAAAGAATATTGCACGGGCGCGAAAAGCTGTCCGTAAAGCATTACAGATCCAAATGGATAAAAAAGGTTTCTCATTTGTTGAAGTGCTTTCCGCCTGTCCTACAGGATGGAAAATGAATCCCGTTAATTCTAAAACTTGGATTACTGACGTTCTTTCCAAGTACTTTGTGCCCGGTGTTAAAAAAGATGATTCTGAAGATCGTGATCCGATCATTACCTTACATCCCGACCCGCATTTTGAAGAATATCATGAACTTCTTGATATCAGAAGTCTTTCCGATAAGATCAAAGGTGTTAAATTGCCGGCTATAGAAGAAATGGTTGATGAGATCAAGATCGCCGGATTCGGCGGACAGGGCGTTTTGAGCCTGGGTTATGCTCTTGCCAATATTGCTATGGGACATAATTATAATGTCAGCTGGTTACCGAGTTATGGACCGGAAATGCGCGGTGGAACTGCTAATTGTAGCGTAAAGATATCCGATAAACGTATCGCATCTCCGTTGGTCGATAATCCAACTGTTCTCGTTGCTATGAACAAACCTTCTTTAAATAAGTTCGAGGATCTTGTCCAACCCGGTGGCATCATTCTCTACGATAGTGGATTGATCGATGAAGCTCCAAAACGGGACGATGTTACTGTCATAGGTATTCCTGCAACTGGTGAAGCTGACAAACTGGGTTCAACTAAAGCCGCCAACATGGTCATGCTGGGTGCATATGCTAAAATTCGTGGTTACCTCTCAGATGAATATGTTCATCAAGCTTTACCCTTGATCATTAAAAATAAGTCCTTTCATAAATTGAATGAAGATGCATTCCTACTAGGAATGGAATTGGTAAAATAACGAATGTATGCTTGCCAGCCAAAGCTTAAAAAGCGTAGGCTGGAGGGTAAGAAGGTGCAAGAGTACGAATAATTTTTGACTTGTCGCTTCTGCCTGCTCTTCGCCTGTCAACCGTAGCCTTGGCGAAGGTTGGAAACCCTTCAAGCGAAGGAGAGGCTTCTGAATAAAGAGTGTTTTTCAAATGTAAAGTAACGCCTTGTTTTCCGATTGGAGAACAGGGCGTTTGCTTATATCAATGGATAATTGATAAAGGACAGTTGACAATGGGCAATTATTGTGTCATCTCGACCGGAGATATAACGTAGTTATAGCGGAGCGGAGAGATCTCAAATTACTCAAATATTTAACTGTTTAAGATTTTTCTATTTTATTTAAAATATATTTACACTTCTTTCAAAATGACTCAATGCTTGACAAATACTGATATGATACTGAATTTGAAGGCACCTCTACTGACAAAATGATGATTTCTTTGAATAGGTGATAATTTTTGCTACATTTTAGATATAAACAATTGTACATAGTTGCGGATTATGGTTTGACAAAAAACATATACTATAATCATTAGCCAAAAAGAGGATACTATGAAAAAGATCGTGTTATTATTGCCAATAATCATTCTTCTTCTGTCCTGCGTAGAAAACAAACCTGTAATAGAGAAATTAAAGCTTGAAGATGTTAGTAAGTTAATAAAGCAAGATTCACTTTATGAAAATATCATTTTAGAGGTTGATACAAGCAGATATAAATTTGATAACAACATTGTTTTAATGAATAAGTTCAAATTGTTAACTTATTCTGAATATTTAAGCTATAAAAAGAATGTATCATGCCCTGTCTTTTTAAATGGTATTAACACTAAGGCTGATAGCTTATATCAATTAAACCTAAATAAGCAAATGAACATCTATAAACCAATAATAGATTCCTCTTTGATTGCTTACAGAATAATGGAAGATGATAATGATCCGGAAAAATACTTTAAAGCCGAATTCTCATCCATTGACAAAAAATATTACAGTTATAGTGATGGTGTTGAAAGTATAAATATAAATTTTAAGATTACTCCTTTAAAAGGTGATATCCAAGGAGGTGCCTTCAGCTATAAAATTATTCCAAATGTTACAAATATAGAGGTAGCAGGAGGAAGTTGCAGATTTTCAACTTTTACATTTACAGATGAAATTTATACGTGGGAAGCGCCATACGATGTTGAGGATAAATTTGAAAACGCGAGTACGAGCAGTATTATAAAGAATTATAGATTTGAGTTTTTATATTTAACAGTTAGAAAAAATAATAAAACACTAAGTACTATAGATTTATTCACAATTATACCTCTGACTTATCAAATATATTTAGATCTGGATAGTTTAGATATGTGGGACTATAGGTATATCATGGAAAATGAGTTTGACATATCAGTTAAATCAAGTTTTGAAATAGCGGATGAGTTGTTGAAGAAAGAAAAAAAGAAAATAAATTCACTTGCCTATAAATTTGAATTAGTAATTAGTGGAGAATAATATGGAAAATATATACTTGATATTAGGAATACTCGGGGCTGTAGCATTAATCCTATTTATATCACTCATGCGTAAAACTTCAACGCTACAGAAGCTAAGGAACAAATATTCCCCAATAATTGATATAGATGAAGCTGTAGAAAAGAGTAAAACAGAAAAAACAAAATTGGAAAAAGAAATTGAAACTCTAAGAATAAGTTATAAAGAGAAAAAAGGTATTTACGATAAGCTTCTATATCAAGTTGCACTGTATGATGAAGAAATCGAACTTATTGAATTAGGATTTTATAAACCCCACTTTGATTTTGATACTTCTGAGAAATTCAAAGAAGAAATTATAAAGTGCAAAGATAAGCAGAAAGCAATGGTTAAAAACAAAAAGGCTGTTTATTGCACGCAACAATGGACTGTTGATGGAAATAAAGCAAAGGGTACCACGATGACAAATCGTAATATCAGACTTACTTCTCGTGCATTTAACAATGAATGTGATGCTTTAGTTTCTAATGTAAGGTGGAATAATATTGTTCGGTATGAAGAAAGACTTAAGAAATCAAAAGAAGCTATAGATAAAATGAATGCTTCAAATAAAATATTCGTATCATCTGAATATATGAACTTGAAAATCGAAGAATTACTCTTAACTCATGAATATAGAGATAAAAAACAACGCGAAAAAGACGAACAGGCTGAAATAAGAAGACAAATGAGAGAAGAAGCTAAGCTTCAACAAGAAATTGAAACTGCTGAAAAAGAAGAACAAAAATATCAGAACTTATTTGATAAGGCTAAAATTGAAGCTGAAAAGGCAACTGGCGATAAACTTGAACAGTTAAATGCTAAAATGGCAATGCTAGAACAAGAATTAAAAGAAGCTAAAGAGAAAAATGAACGAGCAAAATCTATGGCTCAACAAACAAAAGCCGGACATGTTTATATTATCTCAAATATTGGTTCTTTTGGAGAGAAGGTATATAAAATAGGTATGACTAGAAGACTTGATCCAATGGATAGAGTTAAAGAACTTGGAGATGCCTCTGTACCTTTTATTTTCGATGTTCACGCAATGATATACTCAGAAGATGCACCTTCTTTAGAAAACAGTTTACATAAAAAATTCGATGAAATGAGACTAAATCTCGTAAATAGTCGTAAGGAATTCTTTAATGTTAGTCTAGATGAGATTGAAGAAGAAGTATTAAAACAATTTCCTGAAGCTGAATTTGTAATTACTGCAGAGGCAAGAGAATACAAAGAATCTGAATATATTCGGAATAAAAGGAATGAAAAGAAATCAGTAACTCAAGATGCCCTGCCGGATAACATTTAATATAATGAGGTATGCTTTGAATTCTCCCATCTATAATTGGACCGCAAAAGACAAGTTCTTATATGCTCTATCAATGATCCCATTTATTGCGTTGTTCGTTGGCACGCTATATATTCTTTCAGGATATCCCGTTTTTATTGCTGCGGGTTGGATCATTCTTTATCTCATCGTTAATGTCTTTCAGGCGGGCTGTTGTGTGGGCTGTCCCTATCGCGGGAAGTATTGCCCGGCGTTCGTGGGTGTATATCTGGGTAACCTTCTTTCAGGCATTATATACAAAAATCGTGAATACGATGCAAAATTCTTTGAGCGAAATGCAGCAGGTGGGGAGATCACATTGACCCTATTCTTCCTCTTCCCTCTGTATTGGCTGTTTATATCGAATTGGGGCTATGTGCCGATCTATCTGGGCTTGGTCGTGCTTCATATCATCTTGTTCATGCCAACACAATGTCCCAAGTGTTCTTATAATGAAACCTGTCCCGGCGGCAAGGCGTATCAGAACTATCGCAAATTGTTTAGAAAATAATTCGGTCCTATAAAAAAGGATTATCAATGAAAAAGAAAACGATGCTTTTACAGCTCGATGATCATACTATTCGTGTTGCCACTATTGATGATTTGCCCATAGCAACCAAGATATTAAGCGAATCTTTCAAACATGATCCACTTACCAATTGGCTGATAGAGAAATCAAAGAACAAAAACAAACTAGAGATCACAGTGGACTATCTTGTTCATGAAGTCTATAAAAGCGGCTATGTTCTAATTACACATGATAATATGGGAGCTGCTTTATGGGAAACCGAGGTTAATGAACCTATAGGGTGGGATCTTTTAAAGAGAAATTTAAAATTTCTCTTTAAACAGGGAATTCCAACCGTAAATAGAATCCTGAAAGACAGGAAAATATGTAAAGAACATTTTCCAAAACACGGAGCCTATTTCTATTTGGGTATGGTCGGTGTTTTACCTGAAGCACGCGGTAAAGGTCTGGCAAGTAAACTTATGAATCCTATATTGGATTATTGTAAAATAAATAATCTTCCGGCATACTTGGAAACTGCAAATTCCACAAATGTTGACATATACAAGAAAAAGGGATTTACAATTACGGAAATAATCTCAAAGAATAATTTAAATGTTAATTATATGAAATTCGAATAAGTCTTCACTTTATTTTAATTTCAGCAAAAACAAAAGAGAGTGTGAAATGAAAATTGGAATCATCATCTGCGACAGATATAAAAGTTGCGCCGGTGGAAAATGTTTTAGAGCCATGCAAAATAGAGAAGGTGCTTTTGACATTTACAGTAAAAATGAAGATCTGGAGATCGTTGGATACACAAGTTGCGGTGGCTGTCCGGGTGGTAATATTGAATATACTCCTGAGGAAATGATCAAAAATGGGGCAGAAGTTATTCATTTTGCAACCGGTCTGGTTGTCGGCTATCCTCCCTGTCCCTACATCTTACACTTTAAAAAATTCATTGAAGATAAATACAAGGTGAAGGTAGTTATTGGGACTCACCCCATTCCCCAAAAATATTTTATTACACACAGCAATCTTAAAACCTGGGATACACAAGAATGGCAAGAAATGATAAAACCGACATTGTGTAATGAGGCCATAAGAAAAGCTTACGATTAAAAAATAAAGAAGAGAAAATGTATAAATATCTATTTGGTCCGGTCCCCTCAAGAAGACTGGGCATGTCACTGGGCGTTGACTTGGTTCCCAAGAAAGTATGTTCTCTTGACTGTGTATATTGTGAAGTCGGGAAAACAACAAAACTGACGCTTGACAAAAAAGAGTATATTAAATTTGATAAAGTTAAAGATGAATTAGCCCATTATTTTGATAATAATCCTGATCCCGATTACATTACTTTTTCCGGTTCAGGTGAACCGACCTTAAATAATCGCATTGGCGATACTCTCCAATTTATTAAACACCATAAGCCCAATATTCCAATTGCCGTTTTAACTAACGGAACAATGCTTTGGGATCCAGATGTTAGAAAGTCAATATTAGATGCAGATGTTATACTTCCTTCTTTGGATGCTGCAACCGAAAATGGGTTTCAAAAAATAAATCGCCCACCGGAAGGTTTAACTATAAATAAATACATTCAGGGTCTAATCGATTTCAGAAATGAATTCAGTGGAAAAATGTGGCTGGAAATATTCATCTTACCTAACTATAATGACAACGAAAACGAACTAAAAGAACTCAAAAAAGCAATACTAAAAATAAAACCCGATTCCGTTCAGTTAAACACCTTAGATCGACCCGGTACCGTGCCAAATTTAAGAGGTGCTACAAACGAAGAACTACAGCGTGTCGTTAATTTTTGGGATTTGGATAATATTGAAATAGTTGCAGCAGCACCGGCAAGAAAGAATATTCAATCGTACAGAAACGATATAGAAACAACGATTATTGAAACGATTTCCCGAAGACCCTGCACGCTGGAAGATTTAACAAAAATACTGGGGCTTCATATTAACGAGATCAATAAATATCTTGATGTATTAGATGCTGAAAATAAAGTTGAAACAGTTGAACAAATAAGAGGTGTTTTTTATCAAATAAAAGAAAAATGAATGTGGAATTTAAGCTCTCAAAATTAATTTACCCAAAGACAAACCCCTATCGTTAAGACAGGGGTTTTTATTATAAAAGGATAAGAATTCCGAATTAATTGTCTCTCTTTTTCTCCGCCTCTTTGGTGTAATAAACAACCGTCTCCAATTCTAATTCCAAATCAACATTATTTACATAAGCGTCATCCGGAACATTAAGGGAAATATTAGAGAAATTAATAAAGCCTCTAACCCCGTTTTGATATAATTCGTCAAATAATGATTGGGCAACATCATTCGGAACTGCAAGAATAGCATGTTTTACAGGATGATCATTTAAATATGTAGGGATACTTGTCGGAGGATAAACCGGAATAGGTGGTTTACTTCTTAAAACACCCACACTGGGATCAAAAGCTGCAACGATCTGGACACATCCCTCAAAGAAGCCATGATATCTTGACAATGCTTTACCCAAATTGCCATAACCAACAAGAATAACGGGTATAGAACGATTTAACCCGAGAATATTTTTCAATTCTTCCAGTAGTTCCTTAACAAGATAGCCCCCTCGCTTATTACCGCGAATGCCAAATAGTGAAAAATCCTTTCGGATCTGAGTTGCAGGTATGCCGATATAGGTTGATAGTGTTTCAGCATGTGTTCTTTCTACTTCATTCTTTTCCATGCGTTGCAAGATCGACTTATATTGTGAGAGTCGAGTGACGTGATTTCTAAAATTCATCATATGCTCCTTTTAAACGCTCTAATCTATAACTAAAATATCTGCCATTCAAGTATATTGTGACTATTGTCACATAAGCCGTGCCATGGCGCGGCGTAATATTTATGATGATCTAATCGGTCGAAATGACAGGTAAACAAAAAAGCCTCCATCACATAGGATGGAGGCTCTAACTCTATTTATAAGCTAATCTTATATTTTAAACAACATATCCGAGTAAGTGGGCATCGGCCAATAGCCTAATCCGCAAACCTCTTCCAAAGCATCACCCGCTTCACGGAGTTTTAGCATATCAACCACAAGCGTATCACCTGTAAAAACCGGAGCATCTTTTTCGCTAAGACCGGAAAGTTTTTCTACGTCTACTTTTAATTGTTTAATGCCCTTTGAGAACAGATTCAGTTTCTTGTCCAGATCTTTTAGAAGATCTATTTGGAGCTTACAGTTCACCGGGATTCTCTGGAGTTTATTGGTGTTTTCCGCCAACATTAACTGATACTCCAAAACAGCCGGCATGATCTGACGTTCCGCCATAACCAACATGGTCGATGCTTCAATGTGATTTTTCTTAACATAGTTCTCAAGAAAGATCAGCATTCTGGCATTAAGTTCTTTTTCGCTAAGAACTTTTTGGCGCTCAAATAAAGCTATATTTTTATCAGAACACAATTCAGGATACACATCCACACTCTTGTCAAAACGGGGCAAGCCGCGTTTTTCAGCTTCTTTATGCCATTTTTCAGAGTAGCCATCACCATTGAAGACAACGCGTTTGTGTTTTGTATATACATCTTTTAACAAGGCTTCAACATCATTATCTTTTTCAAGCATATCAGCAAATTCCGCAAGAGTATCGGCAATGATGGTATTTAATATCATATTGGGTCTAGCCAAAGAACCTTGAGACGGTGGCATTCTAAATTCAAATTTATTCAATGTAAAAGCGAAGGGTGATGTCCGGTTACGATCTGTATCATCCATTGAAATATCAGGTAAGGTTGAAACGCCGAAATTAAAAATCTCTTTGACTTTTTTATCAATTTTCTCACCTGCTTCGATCTTTTCAAATACTGCTGTCAAAGTTTGACCAAGATAGACTGAGATAATGGCGGGAGGAGCTTCGTGACCGCCCAAACGATGATCATTACCCGGAGTTGATGCTGAAAGCCTCAATAGATCCGCATGAACATCAACAGCTTTTACACAAGCTGCTACAAAAAGCAAAAAACGTTTATTATCTTCCGGGGTTTTACCGGGAGATAAAAGATTAATACCTGTATCGGTTTTAAGTGACCAGTTATTATGTTTACCCGATCCATTGACACGAGCAAAAGGTTTTTCATGAAGGAGACATACCATTTTGTGGCGTCGTGCGACACGTTTCATGGTCTCCATCACAAGATGATTCTGGTCAATGGTCACATTACATTCGCCGTATACAACTGCAAGTTCATATTGATTTGGAGCCACTTCGTTATGTTTGGTTTTTGCAGAAATACCCAATTTCCACAATTCCATATCCAGATCATTCATAAATAAAGAAACACGCTCTTTGATACTTCCAAAATAATGGTCATCCAACTCCTGTCCCTTGGGAGCAGGAGCGCCAAATAAGGTTCGGCCTGTCATTTGCAAATCTAAACGATCATTATAAAAACTTTCATCTACAAGAAAATATTCTTGTTCGGGACCCACACTTGGAACTGCGTACTCAGAGGAATTATCACCCAACAAACGTAATACACGAATCGTTTGTTTTGACAAGGATTCAACTGATCTTAATAGCGGTGTTTTCTTGTCCAGCGCCTCTCCCGTATAGGATGTAAAGGCAGTAGGAATATAAAGTGTCTTACCATTTTCATCATCTTTAATAAAAGCGGGGGATGTAACGTCCCAAACCGTATAGCCGCGTGCTTCAAAAGTCGCCCTCAAGCCACCGCTGGGAAAAGAGGAAGCATCCGGTTCACCCTGAACGAGTTCTTTACCGGAAAATTCCATAATAATACTACCATCACCATTGGGGGATATAAATGATTCATGCTTTTCTGCGGTGATTCCGGTAAGGGGCTGGAACCAGTGAGTATAGTGCGTGGCACCTTTTTCAATGGCCCAATCTTTCATGGCGTTGGCAACAATTTCAGCGATATTTATATCTAATGCCTGATGCCCCTTAATGATGTGTTGAAGTTGTTCATACACATTTTTGGGTAAGCGTTGTTGCATTGCAGTTTCGCCAAAAACATTCATACCAAAAATTTTCATAATATCCGATTCGACGTTTTTCATCCTGGTATCCCTTTTTTGTTGCTCAAAAATCTGCGCTAAATTAATAAGCAAATTCATTAAAGACAACAATTATTTACAATATCGTTGATAATATTTGATATTATATCACAATATCGCATTGTTTGCGAATTATTATAAGCATTATTGGATTATTGTTGTTGATTTTTCACTTTTATTGAAAAATATTTATCTATACTTTGGGACAGGCGTTTAGCAAGGTATCTGCCCAGAAGCCCACCAATGATCAAACCAACACAACCGGCAAGGAATTGAATTAATTCTTTAGGTATATTTGTCTCGGGGAGAAACTGTCCAAGAAGAACACCGGCAACAAAAAACACCAGTGGTATTCCATATGCCAGTAGTGATGTCTTGATCAGAATGTTTTCTTTTTCTTCAATTTCAACCTCATCCCCTACCTTGAGATCCGCTCTATCATTTAAAATAACCTGCGAATCGGCACAATCTTTTTTTCCACATAAAGCATGAGCTGCACATCCCTTACAGGCGGATGTATCTTCCTCTATGAGCATGTAGACTTTACCGTTCTTTTTTTCTGTGATTTTTCCGCGTGTTGGCATTTTATTAAATGATGGGTTATGGATTATGGATAAGAGACGCAAAATATTGCGTCTCTACACTATATTATTTTTCGGTTTCTTTTTCAGGAATGGGTTTTGGTTTTCTTGGTTTCTTTTTATGTTCGATCGCGGTGGTCGGACAGACGGTTGCACACAATCCGCAATGTTTGCATTTTTCATAATCGATTACGGCTAAGTTATCGATCACATGGATCGCATCGAAGGGGCATTTTCTTTCACAAGCTCCGCAAGCTATACACGAACGGGTACAAACTTTTGTAGCATACCGGCCAATATCATGGTTTTTACACAGAACTTTAGTCCTATGTGATAAGGGGTGCAGTTCCATAAGATCATGCGGACATACATCCACACACTTGCCACACGCTACGCATTTTTTTTCATCGACGACCGGCAAACGATTCTCTGAAATAATAATAGCGTCAAAAGGACAGATCGCCGCACAATCACCTAGTCCTAAACAACCAAATTCACATAATTTTTTTCCGCCGGAAACCAGTGTTGCGGCAATACAGGATTGAGCGCCTTGATATTCTCCCTGATAAGCGATCTCTTCAAGTCCACCCTGGCATTGACATTGAGCGATCTCTTTTTCACCATTGGAAACTTCAACGCCCATGATCTTTGCCACTTGTTCTGCTACTTCTGCACCACCAACCGGACAGCCATTGACCGCTGCAGCACCTTTAACAACAGCATCGGCAAAAGCCTGGCAACCGGGATAACCGCAACCGCCGCAATTTGCACCCGGAATCACTTTCATGACCTCTGTGACTCGGGGATCTTCTTCAACATGTAATTTTTTATTGGCGATCGCCAGACCGATGGCAAAAAGCAAACCCATTCCGCCCATACTTCCGGCTGCGATCAATATTGATTGTATATCCATCATTCTTCCTTAAATTAATCCTGCAAATCCCATAAATGCCAAAGCCAGACTTCCTGCAATGATCATCGTGATCGCAGCTCCCTGAAAAGACTTGGGAATATCCACAAGCTCGAGTTCCTCTCGAATACCTGCCATAATAACAAGCGCCAGCGTAAATCCAATTCCCGCACCCACACCATAGATCAGGGTCTCGGAAAAATTATATTCTTTAAGGACCGAATTCAATGCCAATCCCAGAATTGCACAGTTCGTTGTGATCAAGGGCAAGAAAATACCCAGAGCATCATACAATGGTTTACTTACTTTTCGAATGAACATTTCCACCAATTGCACAAGAGATGCAATGATTAAAATAAAAGCAACATATTCAAGGATCTGAAGCTTGAACGGTACGAGGATAAAATTATAAACCAACCAAGTCACCATCGCCGCGATCACCATCACAAAGGTAGTTGCCATGCCCATACTAAAAGCAGAATCCACCTTCTTGGATACACCCACAAAAGGACAAATACCGAGGAATTGACTTAGGACAAAGTTATTGATCAGCGCAGCGCCGATAAAGATAACGATTAAATTCATGCCTTCCTCCTATTGTTGAGCCAATTAGCGCCGGCGATCAAACAACCCAGTGCAAGAAAAGCACCCGGCGGCAAGATCATCACGCTCCAGGGTGAAAATGATCCCCACATAACGTCCATTCCGAACCATGTTCCCGAACCGAGAATTTCACGAATAGAGCTCAGTACAAGAAGGGTCATGGTAAAACCCAGTCCCATGCCCAGAGCATCCATCAGAGAACGCCAAATGCCATTCTTGGAGGCAAAAGCTTCTTGTCGACCAAGTATCATACAGTTCACAATAATAAGCGGAATAAAGGGACCGAGACTCTTTGAAATATCAGGAGCAAACGCTGCCAGAAAGCGGTCAGCGATCGTTACGAATGTTGCAATGATTACAATGTAGGCTGCAATGCGAACCTGGCCCGGTATGACTTTGCGAAACATAGAGACCAGGAAACTCGAGCAGATCAACACAAAGGTGGCCGCCAGTCCCATGGCCATTCCATTCTCCGCAGAGACAGTCACCGCAAGTGTCGGACAAAGTCCGAGCAACTGTACGAGAACGGGATTCTCATCCCATAGCCCTTTTACAAATTCTTGTATTGCGGTTTTTTCTTTCATATTTATTCTCCAAACGCAATGAATGCTTTATTTGCCCAATATAGTTTTAGCATTTTTTATACCGGTGTTCATTATTCTAACAATAGCCGCAGATGAAATGGTTGCCCCGGTGATCGCCTGTATTTCATTATCTTTAGAAGGTTTTACATTTTTAATATATGTAATTTTCGGATTGACCATTAGGTCTTTGAATTGATGCATAAACCAAGCAGGGTCCTCCTTATTAGAAGGGTCATCCTCTATCTTCGTTCCGAGTCCCGGCGTTTCAACTTGTGCCAATATCTTTGCATTAATGATCTCGGAAAAATCCGGTGTAACGCTGACCATTAAAACCAACTCACTTTGAAAACCACCTCCGGCTATCTGAAAAGCATAGCCAACGACTTCATTGTCTTTTGTTGCTTCATAGAAAGTATATTCCACATCTTCGCCATTTTCATTAGCTATTTTTGTGATAGTCTCTACCTTTACATTTTCAGGCAGAACTTCATAAACTGCTTCATTTCTGACTTTATTCTTATAGGCATCGATCCGTGGCTTTGTATAGATATCAAGCACGGCTAAAACTGCGCCTGAAATAACAGTGATCAGGGTCAATACAATAATAATCTTTGCAGTATTGTTCATATAATTCCTCTAATTCTTTTTCTTTTCTACCTGGATCTCACCAAAATACTTCGGCCGGGTCCAGCGGTTCAGCAACGGAACCAGTCCGTTCATAAATAAGATAGAGTACATCACGCCTTCTGGCAAACCGCCCCAGACACGAATGACAACGAGAATCACTCCCATGCCAATACCATATATCCAGGTGCCAAGAGGTGTTATCGGTGACGTAACCATATCGGTCGCCATGAAAAAAGCACCCAGGATCAGACCACCCGAGAATACCATAAAGAGCGGATTGGGATAAACTGCTGGATCGATCAACCACAACGCACCACTAAAAACAAAAACCGTCCCTATATAGCTTAGAGGAATTCGCCAATCTGCATATTTTAGGATGACCAGGATAATTCCACCGATCAACAATGCTATTGCAGATGTTTCGCCTATACATCCTCCGACATTTCCAAAAAGGAGGGGTTTAAGATGTGTGCCGATACCTTCAAATTTCATCAATCCCAGGGGTGTAGCACCCGTTACCGTATCAACGGCCTTTGATGTAGCCATTTCAAAATATGAACCTGATCCTGCAAAAGCAGGTAATGTCCATGTCGTAATTTTTACAGGAAAACTTGCCTGTAGAAAAGCCCGTCCCAACAAAGCGGGATTAAATATATTGCCACCCAGACCGCCAAAGACCTGTTTGCCAAAAACAATAGCAATAACCGCGCCAAGAGCCGTTCCTGCTATGGGAAAAGAAGGCGGAAGCGTCATCGCTAAGAGAATGCCGGTCAGTATAGCTGAACCATCATCAATCGTAAGTCCGGTCTTCATGATCTTATTACATGCATATTCGGCAACCATAGCGGCAAAAACCGCCACCAGGATCGTCACCATAGCCTTTGTACCAAAGAGCAAAAGTGACACGATTATGGCAGGCAGAAGTGCTGCAATAACTGTATACATGATGCGGGGAACTGATTGTTTTCCTTTATTATGCGGAGCCGGGGCAACAATGGTCATGCGATCCGATCTGAATAAACGACGACGAGGATCGGGTTTGGGTTTAGGTTTTTCCTCGATCGTTTTATTTATTTCTTTTCCCGGCGCAGCTTCAACTTTAATTTCTTTTTTCAACTCTTCCGGAACAGACGTTTGTTCTGTCATGCTTTCTCCTTTGCCTTTTTCGCTGCTTCTTCCCGAACCCTGATCTTTCCTACCTTGATCCATTGTACCAGCGGAATGTTCGCCGGACAAACAAAGGCGCAGGATCCGCATTCGATACAATTCATAATGCCAAATTCACTAAGCTTTTGGGTCTCTTTTGCCTGAGAAAACTTTGACAAGCGCAAAGGCATGAGGTTCATGGGGCAGGTGCGCACGCAAGCTCCACAGCGAATACAGGGGAATGTGCTTAATTCTTCAACAAGTTCACCAGTAACGGCAACAATACCGCTGCTTCCTTTTACGACCGGTGATTCAAGATGATATTGGGTCATGCCCATCATGGGACCGCCCATAAAAATGCGGTGAACATCATCTTTGACATTCCCACATGCATCAAATAAATTCTTAAACGGAGTTCCGATACGTGCCATAAGGTTCTTCGGTTCGTTTACGCCATCACCCGTTACCGTAATAACCCGCTGGACCAGAGGCTTTGATTCCACAACTGCTTCAGCAACAGCAAAAGCCGTAGCCACATTGTTCACAACCACGCCAACATCCATTGGAAGTTTGCTAAAAGGTACTTTGCGTTTTAGCACCGAGTATATCAGCATTTTTTCCGCGCCCTGTGGATATTTCACTTTCAAAGGAACAACGGTGAAGGGATAGCCAAGTTCAACAACGCGTTTTTGCATTTGAGCAATAGCTTCGGGCTTATTATTTTCAATGCCGATATATCCTTTTTTAACATCCAGAATATGCATCATGATCGCCATGCCAAGAAGGATCTTGTCTGTTTGCTCAACCATTAAACGATCATCGGATGTTAAGTAAGGTTCGCATTCCACACCATTCAATATGAAGGAATCGATAGCTTTATCTTCGGGGGGATTCAGTTTTACGTGGGTTGGAAACGTTGCTCCGCCAAGTCCGACAATTCCTGCATTACGGATCGTATCCAATAATTTTTCTTTTGGTGTCCATTTCCAATCATCAACCTTTTCAAGAAGCTCCCATTCTTCTTCACCTTCTCGTTGGATATGGATCATGGTCGCACGCATACCTAGCGGATGGTAATATTTTTCTATGTCTTTTACGATACCTGTAATACTTGAATGAACGGGTGCAGAAACATAAGCACTTGTATTGGCAATAATCTGGCCTGTTTTGACCTTGTCGCCCTTCTGTACCAATGGCTCGCAGGTAACACCGATATGTTGTTGCAGCGGGATGTAAACATCATCCGGCAGGGGCAAGATCTCTATGGCCTTGTCGTGACTGAAATACTTGTAATCTTCAGGGTGAAGACCTTTTTTAAATGTCGATAGCTTCAATGTTTATCTCCCATTGAAATGCGGTAATTTTCTACCTAATTAACAATGCGTAAATATAGCGAAAAGGGATTTAAAATCCATTGAGTTTTTAAAGAATTATTATTGAAAGATGTCCAATTACTGTGACGAGTATCATAGTTAAGCAGGACATCAAAGTTTTGTATTATTTATTTTATTATTTTTAGACATGAATACCCGTAAAAGACAAAGAATGCCGGGTTATGATTATCGAACACCTGGTTCATATTTTGTTACAATAACAATTGATAGCAAACATATTAGATTCGGAGATATTATCAGGGGAGAAATGTTATTAAACAAATACGGATTAATAATAAATAAATGTTGGACAGATCTTCCCAAGCATTATAATAATATTATTTTAGATGAATATATTATTATGCCTGATCATTTTCACGCTATTATTCATATTGCAGATGACGTTCACGTAAGGAATGGTTTGAAACCATTCCCTACAAAAGATAAAACTCATGGTCTATCAGAATTGATACGAGCTTTTAAAACATTTTCGTCACGCAGAATTAATGATATGCGCACAAATCGAGATTTTAAATGGCATAAATCATTTTATGATAGAATAATTAGAAAATTTAATAATGAAATTGATGATTTTAGGTTTTATATAAGGAATAATCCCAAAATATCCCCTTCAGAAAATCATTAGGCACATATAAAAAGTACGGAACGGTTTCTTCTTTAGAAATTCATTTGGTGATATAAAAATGTACGGAACGGTTTCTTTGTTAGAAATTCATTTAGCGATATAAAAAAGTACGGAACGGTTTAAAACCGTTCCGTACAGAGCTATAATTCTTTAATCATTTTTTATTTAAGCAAAGTCATCCTATTCACTGCAATATTTTCACCTGCAGTGATCTTATAGAAATAAACACCCGAACTCAAATAAGATGCATCGAAGTTCAAATTCCATGAACCGGCTTCGAAATGCCTATTTGCAACAAGGGCGACCCGCTGTCCACGAGTATTGAATATCTCGATTTGGACCTGATCACTTGTTGAAAGATCAAAGCGTAAGGTGGTTACCGGATTGAACGGATTCGGATAATTTGGATAAACTGTAAAACTTTCGGGTACCGATTCAATACCTGTGATCGTTACGGTAACATCAAAGGCTGCCGTATCGCTCAGTTCTCCAATGCCATTATCTTTCACAATTACAAGGATTCTGCAGACACCTTCAAAATCATCATCAGATTTCACTCTGAATCTTTCTGCGGGAGATGTATAGCGTCTGATAGACATCGCGAATGTATCGGGAATAACATCCATGGTCAGGATATCATTCACATCCGGATCACTGTATTGCGCAGAATAGTAAACACCGGTTCCCGCCGCTATGCTGGTATCCGAAATCGCTTCGATCGTCGGTCGATGGTTCGGTGGAGGGGTTCCTTCCTCTATTTTAGCCATACGCAATTGATCGATATATAACAACGCCGTATTTAATGGATATTCATCGCTACCTTTTAGGTGTATTGAATCGTAAGTATATTTAACACCATTAATAATGCCATCGGTAAATGAGCCCCATTCTCCAAATTGTAAGGGATCATGAAAATCCCATTTGATTAATTTCCATCCAATCCAATCCACTTTATACCATGGTGAAACTTCAAAGTAAGTTCCCGATGTTACTTTACGTTCGCGCATACAGAATCTGAATTCATATTCGTTACCATTTCCGAAAACATATGCTTGCATGACCTTTGTCGTATCCAATCCCGTCGTAGCATTGGATAATGCAGAGCAATATACCCTTGCAAACCAGCTTTCCAATTCCGGCACACATATGACCCTAAACGCTTTTCTGTCTGATCCAAATCCCGGTATATAGTTTTCCGAAGTTAATGTTGATGAGGATTCCGAATCATTAATACCTGTGGTTTGATAACTGTATCCGGGGCGTTCCCATGTGTAAGTACCCGTAAAATTGTCAATCATCTTGCGATTAACATAATACGAGCTATCAGTAGTAAAACTTATATTCTGACTTGTCATTGAATTACCTGCCGTATCTGTAATTCCGGCAAGTAATTCCAGAGTAACCACTTCATTGGAGGGAAAATATGAGTTTGGCTTTACATTGACACAACTGCGATTGTCGTCACCTGTATAGGCTGTGTAAGAAGGAATAATCGTGTAGCCGGCATAGTTTAATATTAATCTGTCAACCAATGTACTATAATCCAAACGCTCATTAAAGATCAACGAAATTGGAAGATCGGTATCAATTCCCACATCTCCTTCCAGCGGATAATTGTAAGCTATAATGGGTGGCTCTTCGTCTGCACCGGAAATTGTAAATGAAAAGGAATAAGCATCTCCACTCGTACCGTCTTTGTTACCGTCGATTTGCAAACCAATCTGATCTAAAACAGAAGCACCGACCGTAATAGTATAAGTTGTATTAAACTCCCATGATCCACTGATATTTAATACCAAATGATCATCTTTTACCCAAGTGGAATTATCCCAGGCAAAGCTTTTATTGCTAAGCTCCGGACTAATTGTCAAATGCTCATTTATACTGGCAGCATCCATGTTTTTATTAAATTCTATCCGGACAATTTGATTGTTGGGAACATTGTTTGCGGCATTTTCGGGTGTATGAGAAACTATCCGGGGTGTCGTCGTCGCTAAAACATCGGTACTAACAATATTTGAAACTACGGATTCTATCCACCAGCGACTGCACATGCTAGCGCCATAATAATATTTACCGTCATTTAATTGAAATCCGTCAAAGTTTACTTCATAAGTAAAAGCGGAATCACTAAATACCAACTCCATGATCTCATCCGAATCAACATCAATGCTTGAATTAACGGAACGGTAAATGACAAACCATTGAGAGCTTGTATCACTACCATCGGGTGTAACGGTCATGGTATAAGAGGTATCATTGTTTTTAACCATCAAAAGCGAAGGTGCGGCAGGTACATCGCCATTTAAAAATGCATAGCTTGGGTGTTTTGTTTTATTGGCAAAAACCGTATGTGAACTTTCTAAAGCATAGGGTGAATCTTTCCAGTTGGTATAGGCAAAAAACTGGAAGCCTTTAACCCAGGGAAGTGTGCGAACAGTTGAAACAATATTCTGGTGCTGTGCCCAAGAAGTTAATAAATATGAAGGGGGGCCCGGTGAAAAATAGCGTCCATCTGCAATACCTTTTGTAAGGTAGGGGTACCAATCAGACTCCAATTCGAATTTTAATTCGCTTCCGGTTTTCCAGTGATAGCTCATGGCTGTGATCATGTCTACCCAACCTTCATTCAACCATTTGGCTGCATCTTGGAATGTACTATAATAACCATTCCAGCCACCGGCTCTGTGTCGCCCTAAAGCAGCCGGTGAAACTTTTACCCATGGTTTCATTTGTTGAACCGTATCATGGACAGCTTTCATAAATACATTGGTTGATCCTCGACGCCAGTCACCCCAAGAAGCAAATTTTACGCCCGGTGTTGCATCGGGGAAAAGATCCGTACTATCGGGAATACCACCGCTTTCCGGATGCAATGCATCAAAAAGATAACGGTTACTTGCGGTTGGTGCTAAAGGAGCACGATTGGATTGAGAATCCAGTTCTCTCTTCTGTAGATATTCTTCCATTCCGGGAGGATAAACACCATCCGTTAGGTTATTATCTTCAGCATATTTAGCAAAAAGAACACTTGCTTCAGTATTATCATATTCGTTCCAGCGAACATAATCGAAGTGAATACCGTCAATATCATAATTAGCTACAATTTCAGCAACCAGACTGACAGTATAGTCGCGAACTTCTTTTAGGCCGGGAGATAATGATTCGGAGCTTCCCATGGGATGATCGTATCCATCACGACAAACCCATTCGGGATGTACAACAGCCGGTGCACCGGCTTGATCGCTGGAACAATGAAAAGTATTGAACCAGGCATGTAACTCCAGTCCGCGCTTATGTGCTTCTTCAATGGCATAAGCTAAAGGATCATAACCTGGATCGGTATAGCCGATATAGGAACCCCAAGGTTCGATCGCGGATGGATAATAAACGGTTCCACCCTGCCTGACCTGCCATAAAACAGCATTCATACCTGCCTCAACATGTTTATCAAGAATAGCATCAGCCCGTAATTTTAATGCCTCCGTTGAAGCACTGGCCGAAAACTGGTTCCAAGTAATGGACCATATGGCTCGCCATTCGCGATTATTTTCAGCAAATACTGCTCCTGTCAACAAGCAGATCAATAGAATAATAGTGAGTGTCTTTTTCATTGTTTTCCTTATTTATACATATAATATTTTTTTGACATTTCCCGAAATTCTTCTACATCGCGTTCGAAAATAGGTTTTATATCTTCAAATTTGTGGTTTTTCATGAACTCTGTTCGAATTTCATCGGTACCGCAAACTTTATCAAACATTCCCCAACGATTTTTACTCATTTCAAACAGATCATGTTCGGGATATAATTTATAATGTACTTCTAAGAAACGAAATTGAAGGTACATGAGTTCCACTTTTCTAAAATCGGTAATATGAATCTGAACCCCTTTAACTTCTTTTCCTTCATCCGCACCGTAATAGGGTTTATAAGCAATGGGTCTAAAAATTACACCTTCCAAATTCAATGCGTTCATGGCCTCAGTAAGTTCCTGTGAATCGATCCATTCCGCTGCATAGCATTTAAATGGTATAGTATATCCGATTCCAATATTTAGTTGATAAAATTCACCGATCACACCCGTTGCCACATAATAAGGAGGGGTATTCCCTTCCGGAATATGGGGTGATGAAGGAACCCAATATAGGCCTGTATCTTCAAAAGACATTTTTCTTTTCCAACCCTTCATGGGGACAACGGTCAGCTTGCATTTATCTCCATCTCGGAGCAAATTTTCTTCATTGTAGACCTGTGCCAACTCACCAATTGTTAAACCATGAACATAAGGGATTCTATAAGCGCTTACTCCTGAAAAGAAACCATCTTTTACAGTTGCGCCTTCAACAATATTACCCGTTAGTGGATTAGGGCGATCAAGTACAACAAACTCCACGTCATTTTCAGCGGCCGCTTCCATGCAACGTCCCATTGTGCTGATGTAAGTATAAGAACGACATCCTATATCCTGAATATCAAAAACCAATACATCGACATTTTCCAAAGATTCCGGCGTAGGGCGTTTACGCTTTCCATACAAAGAATAAGCCTTCACTCCTGTAACAGGATCAACAGCATCATCTACTTTATCACCCGCACTGAAGTTGCCGCGCACACCGTGCTCCGGACCAAAGAGGGCAACCAGATCAACTTCAGGTGCTTCAAATAATATATCTACGGTAGAGCGAAGATCCTGACTTACGCCTGTCGGATTTGTGATCAAGGCAACACGTTTACCCTTAAGAATATCAAAGCCTCTTTCTTCAAGAACATCAATACCCAACTTAACTTTTGGCTGTCCTGCAAAACACAAGACCGTTATTAGAAGCAGACTCATTACTTTTTTCATCTTGTACTCCTTTTAAATTTTGATAAAGATCTTCTTGCGATACAAGATAAGTGAGATCGCCCAGAAGATAGTGATGGTAGTTAAAGCGAACATTAAAGATGCATCTATTCGACTGTAATTGGCCATTGGCATGAACACTTTAGCGAAAAGCCAGGTTTTTAGGCCAACCGTGGCTCCTCCCATGGGAATAAATTTTATATAAGCCAGTAGTTTTGCATAAACTGCCGAAAGAACAAATATAAACAATGGGTTTGAACCAAAGACAACGAATGGTTCCGTTGCGCTTTTCCACCCCAGCACATCGATCAAAAGTATTGAAACACCTAAGAAAAGCATCGCCCATCCACCCATCAGAATAACATATGATGAACTCCAGATCGGTTTGTTGATCGGAAAGAAAAGTCCCCACAAAAGACCCAAAGCCAGGAAGGCAGCTCCTCGAATGAGTATCTTTTTGACCAATTCCTTTTTATCGGGAGTTTCAAGGATCATCATACCCGTGAAGTAGCCCAGTATCGTCGTAACGATAGCTGGGAGCGTGCTGAGCAGCCCTTCGGGATCAAAGGCAATACGTTGCCCCATGCTGTCATGATAGCCGTGGTAAATGTGTCCGTCACCAAGAATTGCCAAATCAATCTTTCGTACGATAACATCTTCTATTCCAAAGCCACCGGTTGAGGCCAATAATATCCAATAGCCCACGAGAATACCGCCCGCAATCCACATCACGGTTTTTCTGTTGAATTTTAGAACTAAAAGTGAAGCAAAGAAATAGCATAATGCGATCCTTGGCAACACACCGACCAAACGCCAATTACCAAAAAGATTGCGGACTACTTCGCCAAATGTATTACCGGCAACAGGATGCAAGAGACCTAAAAAGATTCCCAATCCATAAATAATGAGAGTTCGTTTAATGATCTTTTTTGTCGCATCTTTATTTAATTTATAATCATATTTTCTAAAAGCAAATGCCATTGCAACACCAACAATAAACAAAAAGAATGGAAACACAAAATCAGTGGGGGTCCAGCCATGCCAAGGAGCATGTTCTAAAGCAGTATATTGAGCCCCCCATTTGCCGGGATTATTCACCAATATCATCAGAGCAACGGTGGCCCCTCGAAATACATCCAGTGCGATTAGTCGTTTTGATTCAGTCATAATAATGCCTCATAAATTAGTAATTATTTACATCTTCTTAATATAATCATAAATTGGGTTTGTGTCAATTGTTAGTAGAGACAAGGCAATGCCTTGTCTCTACATTATTTCGCAATAAAACAAAGGCACGCCTAAACGTGCCTTTGAACTTGTATGTTATAATGATCGCTTAGAGCAAAGACCAACTTGCAGTCAATCCGGCCATTACGATAGAGACCATAGTCATAAGCTTGATCAAAATGTTCAAACTCGGACCTGAGGTGTCTTTGAAAGGATCACCAACAGTATCACCGATAACAGCGGCTTCATGTGCTTTTGAACCTTTACCGCCATGAGCACCTGCTTCAATATATTTCTTTGCATTGTCCCATGAACCACCGGCATTAGACATGAAGATAGCTAATGAAAAGCCGGCAGCCAAACCACCGGTCAAAAGACCCATAACACCGGAAACGCCAAAGATAAGTCCAACAGTTACTGGAGCAATAATTGCCAATAAGGACGGTAAAAGCATTTCGCGTTGTGCACCTTTAGTTGAGATTTCAACGCAAGCTGCATAATCAGGTTCTGTTTCGCCGGTAAGAATACCCTTGATATCACGGAACTGACGGCGAACTTCATCCACCATGGCGCCGGCTGCGCGACCCACTGCATTCATGGTCAAACCACAGAATAAAAATGCCATCATGGCACCAATGAACATACCCATCAAAACTTTTGGGTTCATAAGTGTTACATTGTAATATGTCATAAAATCAGAAAGTGTAGCGGTTACAGTTGGGATCACTTTTTCGCCAACTATCAGCGTTGTTTCGCCAATACGGATCAAGCCAATCTTGATCTCTTCAATATATGAAGCAAGAAGTGCAAGTGCGGTCAATGCAGCTGAACCAATGGCAAAACCTTTACCTGTAGCGGCTGTTGTATTACCCAATGAATCCAAAGCATCTGTACGCTTACGAACTTCTTCACCAAGTCCGGCCATTTCAGCGTTTCCACCCGCATTATCAGCAATAGGACCGTATGCATCAGTTGCCAGGGTAATTCCAAGTGTAGAGAGCATACCAACAGCAGCAATACCAATTCCATAGAGTCCCATGGACATATTTTCAAAAGCCCAACCGGCTGCGGTCAGGTAGGCAAGAATTGTACCGACCACAATGGTCATAACTGGGAAAGCCGTTGAAAGCATGCCGGTTCCAATACCATTAATAATAACGGTTGCCGGACCGGTTTCAGATTGCTTAGCAATATTTTTAGTTGGTGCGTAAGCTGCTGATGTAAAGTATTCCGTTTCTTTTCCAATTGCCCATCCGGTGATCAAACCGATAACAATGGAAAGCCAAACACCAACATAATTTTCAAGATTAAGGATCTTTAAGATAAAGAAAGAAAGAACCATGATCAGGATCGAACTTAGGTTTGTTCCACGTCCCAAAGCACCCAATAAATTTTTCTGTGTGGCATTTTCTTTTGTGCGAACTGCAAAAATACCAATAATGGAAAGCAGGGTACCGACAGCACCAATGATCATTGGAGCAAAAACGGCAGAAACCTGTAATGTGGTATCGTGCATGAATGCTGCCGCACCAAGAGCGGCTGTAGCAAGAATAGAGCCTGCGTATGATTCGTAAAGGTCAGCACCCATACCGGCAACATCACCCACATTGTCACCCACATTATCAGCAATAGTAGCAGGGTTGCGAGGATCATCTTCAGGGATACCGGCTTCTACTTTACCCACAAGGTCAGCACCCACATCAGCGGCTTTAGTAAAAATACCACCACCAACACGAGCAAATAAGGCTTGTGTGGAAGCACCCATGCCAAAGGTCAACATAGTTGTAGTAATGATCGCCATATTATGTGCTGGATCACCTTCTTTTATAAAAGCATTTAGTACAATATACCAAACGGAAATATCAAGCAGGGCAAGACCAACAACGACCAAGCCCATAACAGCACCCGAACGAAAAGCAACCTGAAGACCCTTGTTTAGGGATTCACGGGCAGCATTCGCGGTACGTGCAGATGCGTAAGTTGCTGTTTTCATACCAAAGAAACCTGCCAAGCCGGAGAAAAAACCACCGGTCAGGAAAGCAAAAGGAACCCACGGATTCTGGACTTTCCACACATAAGCCATTAAGGCAAATAAAGCCGTTAACACTAAAAAGACAATGATCACAATTTTATATTGTTGTTTTAGATATGCCATAGCACCTTTGCGGACGTGTTCGGCAATTTCAGCCATTTTTAGTGTTCCTTCGGAATGCTTCATCATTTGTTTAAAGAAAAACCAGGCAAAGCCCAATGCGATGATCGCGGTACTTGGAACGAGCCAGAATAAATTATTTTGAATACCTAACATGTTTTCTCCCTTTTGTTCATGTCAATTCGCGAATTATAAGAATAAGTTTGCGTCTTTTCAAGTTAAATCGGTCTGAGTAGAAGCAATGATCCCCTCTTCCTCAACTACTATGAATTTACTCTGTACTTTCAGTAAGCGGATTGCATCAACAACCAGGTCTTTTGAACTGCCCAAAATAGTGAGATACAAGACTGAATTTCTTGTGTGTGCATCTTCATCATGTTTAACTCGCCTAACCTGATTCTTTTGAAATTCAACGATCGTTTCAAGTACTTCTTCATGAGTATTTTTACATGATTCCTTCATATCAAAATTCTGATCTCTAACCATCCTGCTTATCGAAGTATAAATATGATTAAGATCTTCTGAAAGCTTGGTTAATTCATCATTTTGAATTTTGGTTGTACCAAAATGCGTGTTTTCAACATGTTCATAACAGGCTTCGATCATTGCATCCATAGAGCGAACGAATTCCCGTATATAATGTAGCATTTGCAAGTAAAAATGTCCGTACTGTAATGAATCTTCTTCAATTTCTCGCAAGCGAACAGTAAAATTATTCTTGCGATTCTTGGTTGTTAAAAGAAGGTCGTTCGCTTTTTTGACCAACTCTTTAAGCTTTTTACGATCTTCCTTATGAAGTGCAACGATCATGTCATTATACATTTCAGGGATCTGATTAAGAATTTTGGCCGTATAGTCATTACAGATCTCCATTATGTCATTACCTTCTTCTTCTTGCTTTACTACCTCCTTGGCCTGTTCTCTTTTACGGAAAACCCAAAATGTTCGATACAGTAAAAAGAGGGCAAGACCAAATAGAGCAACTATTGCATATATACCACCCAGATCAATCAAAATTGCAAAGATCAATGAAGCGGTAAAAGCAATGATCGCCGTCAGGAACCAACCACCGATCACGGTAAATACACCCGTGATTCGATAAACGGCACTTTCTCTGCCCCAGGCACGGTCTGCAAGTGTCGTACCCATGGATACCATGAAAGTAACATAGGTTGTTGATAAAGGTAATCCCAGTGAAGTACCCAATGCGATCAGTGATGAAGCAACCGTTAAGTTCATGGAAGCCCGGATCATATCAAATGACTGAGCTTCATTCTCACTGGTTGTCACAGGACGCGAAAAGCGGCTATCGACTGCAATTCGTAATCGTTCGGGAAATATTTTTTTTAGGATATGCGAACTATTTACCGCCATCCTAACAACAGACCGTGATAAACCGCTTGAACCAAAGCGCTCTTCTGTAGAAGTCTGATTTGCCATATTTAATTCAGTTTTGGATACGTGTTTTGATTTCTTTGATGTCCACAAGGTAATGACCATAATCGCACCGGCGATCAACAACATATAGGTTTCTGTCTGAACCTTTCCGGATAAAAATGCCATTGAGAAAGTCGCTGGATCAGCACCCGGCACCGCAGCAAAACCCTGGAAAGATTTGAACGCGGCCAAAGGAACACCAATGAAGTTCACAAGGTCGTTTCCTGCAAAAGCAAATGCCAATGCAAAGGTTCCAAAAAGAATGATCATTTTCGCTACGTTAACTTTAAATATCCAACGTGCCAACTGGACAATAATGGTCCACCCGACAAATGACAATCCAAGGATCAACCATGTATTTGCTTGTATCCAAACTTTGGCTTCAGCAGTCATGAATGAAGATCCACTCGCTCCTTTGATTAGGATAAAATAGGTAATAATAGCAATACAAAGTCCGCCCCAAATAGCCCCAAATCGATCAAGGTTCTTTTTGTATTTAAATGTAAATATTAATCGCGTGAAAAACTGCACAATAGCACCCACCGTAAAGGCAATGATAACGGATAACAGTATTCCCGAAATGATCAATAATGCTTTATCTGAGTTGATATATTTTGGAAGATCCGCAACGGTTTCCAAGGGATTCCGGCCAATCTTTAATAACGATACTGCAACTGCTGCACCCAATAACTCAAAAACGATGGATACGGTGGTCGATGTCGGTAATGCCAATGAATTAAAGGCATCCAAAAGAATAACATCCGTCAGCATAACTGCCAAATATATGATCATAATTTCCGAAAAGAAAAACTCCTGTGGATGGAATATTCCCTTTCTGGCTACTTCCATCATTCCGCTGGAAAAGGTTGCACCCACAAAAATACCTACAGATGCAATGATTAATATCACCCAATTCTTTGCGGCTCTTGCACCCCGCGCCGAATTAAGGAAATTTACGGCATCATTCGTCACTCCAACCATGAGATCCGAGGTCGCCAGAAAGAACAATAAAATCACCATTATGATATATATTGTCATGTTTTTCTCCTATATGTGTTATAGAATATAATGCACACTTTAATGTTGACAAAATACTTTTTTATGAAAAAATACAGCATGTGTTTTTTCTTTTCACTGTTTGAATTTGGAAGCCGGTAAATATAAAATATATTTGCAATTTTCTTTGTTTGACCGATAAGAATATTGCTAATAATCATATCGTTAAAGTGGCAATTGGGTTTGGGCGGGATTATCACCTTTACCCTTTGGTTTATCTGATTCTTGTTGGGGGATAAATTTACTCTGAACCTTTAGTAACCGAATTATGTGAACGAGTAAATCTCTGATTCCAAAAAGAATCGTCATATATAACATGGAGTTTCTCGTATTGGTATCCCCATGCTTAATGCGTTTAACCTGATTGCTTTGATAGTTACTGATATGATCCAAAAGTTTTTCTTGTTTGCGTTTTATTTTAGCTTTCTTTTCAAATTTTTGATTTGAAATGGCTTTTTTTACATCTTTAAAAATGTCTTCCAGATGATCACAAAGATATTCAAGCTCTTCATTTTGATCTTTATTAATTCCCCGATGATTGTTATAAATATGTTCATACGAGGCATCAACCACATAATTGATACTATGTGAAAATTCACGGATGTAGTGTAACATCTGTAAATAAAAATGACCAAATTCTAAAGATTCTTCCTCAATATTTCTCAAACGAACAGTAAAGGTATTTTTGCGGTTTTTTGTATCCAGCAAAAGGATTTTTACCTGCTCTTGTAATTCTTTGATCTTTTTACGATCTTCTTTGTAGCAGGCTTTGACATTCTTCTCAAGTATTTCCGGTATAAGATCAAGGATCTTTAAAGTATGGTGATTACACATTTCAAGAATATCATTGTTATTCTCCTCTTCATGGAGAGACGCTTCTTTCTGTTCGTTTTTTTTATGACTTATAAAAGTGCGAAATAGAACAAAAACTGCAAAAGCAACCAACAGTATGGTTGCCACAATGCCACCCCAATTGATAAGCAAGGCAAAAAGCATTGAAACGAGTAAAGCAATGATCGCCGTTAAGAACCATCCACCAACAACAGTAAATACACCGGACATGCGATAAACTGCACTTTCACGCCCCCATGCACGATCTGCCAACGAGGTTCCCATAGACACCATAAACGTAACATAAGTGGTTGAAAGAGGAAGTTCCAAAGACGTACCCAAGGCGATCAAACTACTTGCAATAGTCAGGTTCATTGAAGCTCGTATCATATCAAACGACTGGGCCTCAGATTCGGAATTCATCACAGGTCGCGAAAAACGTTCATTAATTTTATGCTGTACTTTTAAGGGAATGATATTTCTAAAAAATTCATTGATCACCACGATTGAATGAACCACGGTTCGTGATATCCCGGTTGAAGCGAAACGCTCTTCACCTATTCCCTGCCGTGCAATACTTAGTTCCGTTTTACTTACATGTCGGGATTTTTTCGATACCCATAATGTAACGATCATGATCGCACCGGCGATCAATAGTAAATATGTTTCTGTTTTTATCGCACCCGACATGAAGTTCATGGGAAACAAATGCGGATCCGCACCCGGTACAGCTGAAAATGCCTGAAATGCTTTAAAACCGGCAAGCGGGACACCAATAAAATTGACCAGATCATTTCCTGCAAAAGCGAATGCCAGCGAAAAAGTACCGATGAGAATGATCATACGTGGAATATTTACTTTAATAATCCATCTAAATATCTGAATCAGAACTGTCCACCCTATAAAAGATAGTCCAAGTATCAACCATGTGTTTGCCTGGATCCAAACTTTTGCATCAGCGGTCATAAAAGAAGACCCTTTAGCGCCTTTGACTAAAATAAAATATGTGATAATCGCAATACAGAGACCGCCCCAAATTGCCCCAAAGCGAGATAAAGCTTTTTGATATTTAAAAGTAAAGATCATTCTTGTAAGAAATTGGACTATGGTACCGACCGTAAAGGCAATGATCACCGAGAGAAAAATACCCGCCATGATAGCTAAAGCTTTGTCCGAATTAATGTATTTTGTCAGATCTGCAATAGTTTCACCCGGTGAACGACCGATCTTGATGAGTGAGACCGATAAAGCGGCACCCAAGAGCGAAAACACAACTGAAACGGTAGTAGATGTCGGTAAAGCAAGGGTATTATAGACATCAAGAAGAATTACGTTTGTCAACATAACGGCAAGATATATGATCATGACTTCGGAAAAATAAAATTCCTGAGGGTGAAATATTCCTTTTCGCGCAACTTCCATCATACCGCTGGAAAAGGTCGTACCGATCAAAATACCGGCACTGGCAATGATCATAATGATCCAGTTTTTAGCTACCTTGGCGCCACGAGCGGAATTTAAAAAATTAACTGCATCATTGGTCACACCAACAACTAGACCTGAGATGGCAAGAAAAAAGAGAATTATGACCATAAGCAAATAAATTGACATTTCTCATCCCTGTATAAGAATGAATATAATATTGGAAGTGAATTTGGCAAAGCAATTTTTAAAAGAAATTGTCGTTGCTTGAATATTTGTTTAATTAAATAAATTTATTATAAATAAATAAATAAACCGGGGGAAACCCGGTTTTAAATTTATGTTTTCTTGTCCTTAAATTCCCAATTTATACCCAACCCCGCGGACATTCTTTACGATGTTTGCATAAGGGCCCAGTTTTTCTCGTAAATGTTTGATATGTACATCAACGGTATGATCCACAACGATCTTTTCATTTCCCCAAAGATTGTAAAGGATCTCTTCGCGTTTTAAAACATTACCGTTTTTCTCGGCAAGCATTTTTAGTATGCGGTATTCGGTCGGCGTAAGAGCTGCAAGTTCACCATCAACATGTACTTCATAACGGTCAACATCAATAATGATCTTGTTGTCAATATTGATCTTGCTATCTGTTTGAGCCGCTTGTGGTGCTTTCCTTCTTAGAACTGTTTTTACCCGGACAGCCAATTCTTTGGGTGAAAAAGGTTTTTTTACATAGTCGTCGGCACCCAACTCCAGTCCAAGAATTGTATCAGATTCATCAATTCGACCTGACAAAATAATAATGGACATGTTATCGTATTTGTTGTCGCGACGTAATGTCTTGCATACATCCATACCATCCATATCAGGAAGCATTAGATCCAAAATGGTCACATCTGGGGTTGTGTTTTTAATAAATTCAAGATATTCCACCCCGCTTACAAAGGTTGCAACCTGAAACCCTGATTTTTTTAAATGTATGCTCGTTAGCTCAAGGATGCTTTTTTCGTCATCAACAACGGCAATAAGTTCATTCATGTTGTTCCCTATTAATATTGAATCTACTTAATATATAATAAAGAAAGTTAAATTAAAATATATTTTTAGTGTGTTTTTGATATTGTTAGAAGATCATCTAAAGAGTTGGGATCCAGTGTTTTGTGTACTTCTAGCGCTTTTTCTACCTCTTTACCGATCTCGGGAAAAGAAATTTTGCCTGTTAAAAAGCGTTTTACTGCTTTTTCATTGGCAATATTATAGACTGCGGGATAAGTTCCACCCAATTTAAGAACTTCTCTGGCCAAACGCAGCGCGGGAAAACGATCAGTATCAGACTCTTCAAAGTGTAAACTCCCAATTTCCGCAAGATCCAGCCGCGGCCAATTTCCAGAAATATGACGCGGATAACTCAAGGCGTATTGAATCGGGACTTTCATATCGGGAATGCCCAGTTGTGCCTTCACAGAACCGTCCTGGAACTGTACCATACTATGTATAATAGATTCGGGATGAATAAGGATGTCAATTTTCGATTCATCAAGATGAAAAAGATGATACGCTTCGATTAACTCTAAGCCTTTATTGAACATACTTGCAGAATCAATGGTGATCTTCTTACCCATGGACCAGTTCGGATGTTTTAAGGCTTCCTCAGGTGTAATATCTTCAAATGTAGAGAGATCTCGCCGCAAAAAGGGACCACCCGAACCTGTAAGGATAATACGTTCAATATCATCGTTTGCTTCTCCGGAAAGACATTGCCATATCGCCGAATGTTCACTGTCAACCGGGAATATCTTCGCCCCTGTTTCTGAACAAATACGATTGATCAATTCCCCGGCCATAACAAGGCTCTCTTTGTTGCTTAGAGCAATATCCGACCCTTTTTGAGCTGCCAATATGGTGCTTTGCATTCCGGCCGCTCCGACGATGGCATTTAAAATAACATCAGCCTTTGCATCCCGAACCAGATCTAATATACCTTCCTCTCCTGAAATGCACCGAATACCAGTACCTGATAAAGCATCAGTCAGTTGCCGGTATTTCGTTTTATCGGCAATGCACACTGCTTCCGGTCGAAATAATTTTGCCTGATCGATCAAAAGTTCAACCTGTCGATTGGCGGTCAGATATAAAACTTTAAACTTTTCAGGATGATCCCGTACAACAGTAAGGGTATTTTTACCAATAGATCCGGTTGAGCCAAGTATACCAATTTTTTTCATTATTTATTCCAGTTCCAGTGATGTTGATAAACCGATCAGAAACTTTACGCTAATTCTATCCCATAATATCTATAACCATAATCTATTGATTGAGAATTACAGATGGAAGCATTTTATGAACATATAAAAAAACCGGCATGAATGTTATTATTCACCCTGCCGGCCAAATTGAACAAAATAATTATTTTGATTTTTTAAGCTCTTCGAGAACCTTTTCGGTCAGATTATGAGCTTCGTCAGCATAGACGATAGTCCCTTTGGAAGCATCAAAGACAAAAGCGTAACCATTTTCTTCACCGATGACTTTTAACGTTTCATTAATCTTATCAAGAACCGGGCCCAAATATTCTTCTTCTTTTTGATAGATCGAGCCGTCTTGACCGAAGTGTTCCAATTGATAACTTTGTAGTTGTTGCTCTTTTGTTACGATCTCTTTTTGCTTATTGTTTTTCCAAGCATCGGAACTTACGAGTTTTCTTTTTTCGTAATCTTCAATAAGCTTCTGGTAATCCGCCTGCATCTCTTTATAAACATTCTGCAGTTCTACGGCTTCCGCTTCGAGTTTTTTCATTGCATCAATAGCTTCCTGATATTCCTGCATGATCTGTTCGGAATAAATAAAACCAATTTTCATTGCATCCGCAGCAAAAGCAACCGATAGTATGATGGTTAGTAAAACCAGTATTTTTTTCCAGTTTCTCACAACATCTTCTCCTTATTAATTAAAAGGGCATCCCAAATACAAAATGGGTTTCCCAGCCCGGGGATTTATAAACCGTTTTTCCTGAACTTCCATAATAGTACAATTCATCAAAACCATACCCGAAATCAACTCCCAACATACCCATCATGGGCATATAAACGCGTGCACCAACACCGGCTGAACGTGCCATTTCGGGGATCTTTATATCTCGTAGATCATCCCAAATTCGTCCGGCTTCCGCAAATGCCAATAGGTACAAAGTAGGATTCGGAGACAGAAGTACTCTCATCTCACAGGTATATTTCAAAAGAGCCTTCCCACTTTCGTAAGATGAGTTTGGTGGTGCAATACTGCCGTCCTCATAACCGCGTAAGGGAGTAATATAACTCATTGCATTTGCACCGCCAAGATGAAAAAGTCTGTCATATGGAATTACGCCGTAATCACCATAGGGTAAAACAACTCCAATATCGAAATTTTGATAAAAGACAACCTTGTCAATGATAGGTGTATATGTTTCAAAGGTAATTCTATTTTTAACAAACTCTTCTTGGCCACCAAAAATACCGCCGGACACCTGAGCATTCCAAACGAGTTTTGAGCCTTTTGTCGGGAATTCCGGTTTGTCCCGGCTATCTCGGGTAATATTCTGAGTAAAGCTGTTACCCCAAAGTTTTTGAAGACCCGATGGATTATATTGCAAAAAGTAATCGTTATCGCGAACATTATAATAATGTTTATAGGCAAAGGTTAAAGCCCAGCTGCCACTAAAGTAACTATCCGGCCAACGGAATCGACGACCAAAATGTGACGTAACGCCGATGGTTTCACGATCATAAGGCTCATAATAGTAAGTTCTATCTGTCATCTCGCGTTTGGAATAATATAAATTTACACCTACCGTATTGGGTCGTCCCATGAGCCAGGGTTCTGTAAATCCGAGACTCACATAATCCGTACCGGCACTTTTTTGATAAGATATTGAAAGTCGTTGCCCACGGCCACCGAGATTGTTGATATCAATTCCCACACTACCTGTCAGACCGTCGTATTCACTGTAACCAATGGAAGCATTTGCACGATCGGAAGACTTTTCTTCAACGGTAATTTCAACATCAATAGTTTCATCATCTACCGGAACAATATCAGGAACAACATCGGCAAAATAATTTAACATGAATATTTCACGCTGTGATCGCATAAGTTTCTCGCGATTAAAAACATCACCCGGCATAAGTTTTACTTCACGGCGAATTACGTATTCACGAGTTCTTGAGTTACCAACAAAGTTTACACGACGAACAAAGACCTTATGGTTTTCCACCACTTTGATAGCAATGTCCAATGAATCCTTCCCATAGGGTGTAATTTCCGGTGTTACCTGAGTATACAGATATCCGGTATCCATGTATAAGGATCTGATCTTTGCATCAACGGCCATCTCAAAATACTTTTCTTTAAAGGGCTCGCCTTTTTTTATACCGGCCATTTCCAGATTCATTAGAAAATAATTCTCAGGATAAACTTCGGGACCTACAACACTAATATTCCGATAAACATATTTGGGGCCTTCATCAATTTTAACATGAAGTGTCATTTTTTTACCGAGCGAATCTAATACAATCTCCTCACCAAGTACACGTGCATCACGGTAACCTTGGTCACGATAAAACTGCAAAAGATTATTTTTGTCATCCAGGAATTTTTCGGGATCATATTTTGCCGAACGGAAGAAAGTGTACCAATCCCGTTGTTTGGTGTCTTTCATTTGCCAGCGAAGTCGCCATGGTTTAAAAAGCTCTTCTTTCGTGTCAAATTTGATCTCGTCAATAAAAACACGCTCGTTTTCTTTGATTAAAAATGTAATATCGACACGGCCTTCTTTTTCTTCGGATGGTTCGGCCGTTACATCAACAAACACGTTATAAAAACCGGCTTTTTTATATTTATTTTCAATAGCGATTTTAGCTTTGTTGACAAGATGCGGTGTAAAGACTTGTCCGCGAATGAGATTTATCTCTTCCATTAACTTGTCATTTTTATATTTGTGATTCCCCTCAAATAAAATATCATTTAAACGGGGATATTCCGCAACCTGAATAACAACATGAACTCCTGCATCCGTTTCATCGGTTGCCATCACATTGATATCACTGAACAAGCGCAGATTATAGAGTTTTTTTATCCCGTTTTGAATATCTGTGGACGTTACATCAGCCCCTTCGATCAATCCCATAGAAAGTTTGATGATGCGATCTGATGCCGTATCATTTCCCATAACCGAGACAGAAGCAATGTGAATGGTTTGCTGCTGTGCAAAAAGAAAAGTGGATAGTCCTAGGACCAAGAATATCAAAATTGAGCGTGTGATTTTTTTCATACTTTAGGTGCTTACCTGTTCACTGGTTTTTCCAAAACGTCGTTCCCGCTGTGTGTAAGACAACAATGCCTTATAATATTCCTGGCGGTGAAAATCGGGCCATAACTCATCGGCAAAGTAAAATTCCGCATATGCAGACTGCCAAAGGAGATAATTGCTTATCCGATATTCTCCGCTCGTCCGGATGATCAGATCCGGGTCAGGGATATCCGCAGTATCGAGGCGGGATCCGAGTAGCGTTTCATTAATGTCACTTGGTTCGAGTTCTCCGCTTTTCACATCCTCTGCCAAAGAGTGGACAGCCCGCAAGATCTCATCACGACTTCCATAGCTAAGAGCAACGACCAGAGTTAAAAGTTCATTATCTTTCGTCAACTCAATTCCCTGGTCCAGAACGGTTCTCGCTTCTTTGGGAAGATCGTTCTTGTCTCCTATGATTTTCAATCGCACATTGTTCCGATGTAATTCTTTAATTTCTCGTTGTGCTGTTTTCAACAACAGGGTCATAATAGATGACACTTCATCCTTGGGGCGATTCCAATTTTGCTTTGAAAAAGCATAGATCGTTAGATATCTCACACCGGCCTCGGCAGAAGCTGTTACTATTTCCCTAACAGTCTTTACGCCTTCATTATGTCCCATCATTCTTGGTAGTCCGCGTTTTTTTGCCCAACGTCCATTTCCATCCAAAATGATAGCTACATGTTGCGGCCTATTTGGGTTGTTTTTGATCTCTTCGGCACGTATTTCCATGATTCACCTGTTTTCGTCAATTCAGCCCGTAAAATTAGACTATAAACTACCGAAAGTCAAGGAATTATGGAGTGTTTGAGTTCGGAGTTCGGGGTGATGGAGTTTAAGGTTTAAGAATTTAGGGGTTTAAGAGTTTAGAGGGTGGAAATTATGTGAATTATAAAATGCAAGTCGCTTGTCAGAACAAGTTGGCATGTAACTGATTGAAAAAATGAGAGAACCAAGAAACAGGAAAATATAACTCTCAGCTCATAAACACTTCTAATTTATGTTTTACTCTTTCCCAATTCGGAAAAAGTTCTTCAAGAAGTTGGTAAAATTCTTTGCTGTGGTTGGGATATTTTAAGTGACACAGCTCATGAGTTATTACATAATCAATACATTCTTTAGGTGCCTTGATCAACTCAAGATTCAGGGTCAAAATACCTCTCGGAGATAAAGAACCCCATCTTTTTTTCAAGATTTTAATCTGAATTTGTGGCTGATCATATAATTTGGCAAGTTCACCTTTCCAACATCGTTCTAAGCTGGCAGAAAATTGTTCTTTGGCTTTTTGTCTGTACCATTTTTGCATAAGCTTTTGAACGATCTGTTGAGATGTATCATGAGCATAGACATAAAATACGCCATTTTTTAATAAAACCCCGGACTGATCGCCCTGAACAAGCTTTAACTGATACCGCTTTCCAACATAAAAATGTGTTTCTCCGCTTACATAATATCTCGGGGTGATTCTTGGATTAAATTGCTCAAAATATCGTTGTTGTTTTAATATCCAGCGAGCACGCTTTTTTAGTTTAGCTTGGATCTTATCCATATTGGCATCAAGCGGGACTTTAACAACGACAGACAGGTCCGGAAGGACAGATATTTCCATGGTTTTTCTGTTAACATTGAAAAGCTTAAATTCAATGTGATGTTTTCCATAAGAAAATGTCTTTATTTGAGAACTCATTTATTATATCTGCTTTTTGCGATACGAAATGTTTTATCAATAATCAAATCAATCTCTTCATAGTCTATGGGTATTCCCATTTTATTTTTGATCTCATCTAATATATAATCTTCAATATCGTTCTTGACTTGATTTTTTGCATTTGTATCGTCCCAAAATTTGACTTTTTTATGTCGCCTAAATGCTTCATCGACCTTCAATGCTATTGAGGATGAGGTCATATCAAGTGCTTCCTCTGTTAGAGGCTGTTTTATTAGTATCTCTTTAATTGAGCCAAAGTAAGCTGTGGCGTCAGAGTTATTCTCTAAGGAAGTGGGAACACCTTCATGTACATTACCGGCCATACCCTCACGCGCATCACACACTTTGTTTAAGTATTCTATATCTGATATGCGCCTAGCTCTGAAATCATCAATCGCTTGCTGAATCAAAACGGAGAATTTCGTATAGAAACTTGGATCATCGTCCATATTCTCGGTAATCCGTTTCTTCATTTCATGCGCAATAATATCCGCTCTGGCAGCTGTACTTTTATAAACACCAAATATTTTTTCATCTTCTTTGAGCTGCATAAATTCTTTGTCTTCAAAGATATTAACCGGTTGATTTAATTGGATAACTTCGTCTGCATGGATTTGTGTGTCCAAAAGCTTTTTGATCTTGGGTTCATATTCCCAGTAATTGATCTTCTCTGCGTAACGAAGCCTAACAGAAGATCTCATGTTTTCATACTTTTTTAATTCAGATCGGTACAAAGCAATTGTCTCCTGTGTTGTATCGGTCCAAAAGCTCTCAGATGATAAAGCTATAGATAGCGTTTTGGCATAAATTGTTAAGAGCTGATAGAATTTTTCTCTGATCTCCTCATCAGCCAAATAGCGTTCGTATTCTTCTAAATCATTCTTGTTTTTTATAGGGCTAAAAAGATCACATAAATTGGAATAACGCTGTGGCAATGTCTCAATTTCAGATTTAATTGATGCTAATGTTCCCTCAATATCATCTTTATCATAGCCTTCAAATTCACTATAAAGAGTCAAGGCCTTATCTAGTTCTCCCAAGACATTGGCATAATCGATAATATATCCGAATTCTTTGCCTTCATGTAAACGATTAACCCGGGCAATGGCCTGTAAGAGCGAGTGCTCTTTCAAGGTTTTACAAAGATATAACACGGCATTGCGAGGTGCATCAAAACCGGTAAGCAGTTTATCAACAACAATAATGATCTCCGGTTCCGTACCATTCTTGAAGCGATTGATCAACTGTTTATTATACTCTTCTTCCGAACCGAATTGTGCCATCATCTGTTTCCAAAAACGAATTGTGGCATCTTTTGATTCTTTGTTAACTTCATCATATCCTTCCCGGGTATCGGGTGATGAAATTAAAACTTCTGACGATACCATGTCAATTTCATTTAAATATTCCCGGTATTTAATTGCGGCGGCTTTACCCGGCGCAACAAGCTGAGCTTTAAATCCCGAACCTTGCCAGTTAGCACGGTAATGCTCCGAAATATCAAAGGCGTTCATGTAGATGACACTATCGGATTTATTCAGCATTTCTGCTCGGGCATATTTTCGTTTTAAATCAGCTTTTTGCTCTATACTCAAATCATAGGTATGCCGTTCAAACCAAAGATCAATGGCTTCTTTGTTTTGTTTCAGATTTACCATTCGGCCTTCATACAATAAAGGAACTACAGCTTTGTCTTTGACTGCCTGCTTAATGGAATAATGCGGATCGATCAAACCATCAAATTTTTCCAGTGAATTCCTGTCTTTTTTCAACAGGGGCGTTCCGGTAAAACCGATGTAACATGCCTTGGGAAATAGCTGTCGCATACGGGCGGATAAACTTCCATATTGTGTGCGGTGACTTTCATCAACAAGAATAAATACATTAGCCGATTCTTCGACACCCTTACTGTACTTGATGGCATTATCAAATTTATGGACAAGCGTTGTAATGATGCCTTTTTTCTCATTTTGGATCAATTTTTGGAGATTCTTGCCTGAAGTTGCCCGGCTGGGCTCCAATCCGCAGGCAATAAAGGTGTTTTCTAACTGTTTATCAAGATCGTCCCTGTCTGTGACCAGAACAATACGCGGATCTAAAACATGATGATCCAAAGCAAGATTTCGTGCCAACATGACCATGGTTAGAGATTTACCCGATCCCTGAGTATGCCAGATAATGCCGCCTTGGCGTCGTCCATCCCCATCGGTCTTTTTAATGCGTTCCAGGGTGGCTTTGATGACAAAATACTGCTGATAGCGGGCGATCTTTTTAATGCCATTATCAAAAACCGTATATTTCCAACTTAGTTCCAGTAGTCGTTCGGGTCGACAGAGCGAAAACAGCGCTTCATCTTGCGCACTTATCATGCGATCGCCTTGAAGGGTGGCTTTGTGAATATCCAGATCATTTTCAATCTGCCGCAATGTATCTTCAGGAATCTTTTTATTGACCAGTGCTTGTAATTTTTGTTCTTTTCTGCTTCCCTCTTCCATATCCAGTTCTTTCCAAACGGACCAAAATTTTTCTTTGGAACCCACGGTAGCATATTGATGCGAATTTTTGTTTACCCCTATTAATAGCTGTGTAAAAGTAAAAAGCTGCGGAATATAATCTTCACCTTGGTTTCGGATATTTTGTGATACCGCCTGTTTTAACTTTTCCTTGGGCGATTTGCATTCTATAACCACAAAAGGAATCCCATTGACGAATAAAATGATATCGGGACGGGCGGTCCCCAAATTGCGATTACGCTCTACAGAAAACTCAACTGTTACATGAAAAATATTCCGCTCGGGATGCTCCCAATCTATATAATTCAGGGTGAAACTTTTATTATCACCATCAAAGCTCTGCTCCAAAGAAGTACCCAGCGTGATCAGATCATAGATCTTTTCATTGGTTTTGATCAGTCCATCGTACTTCACACTTTTAAGCTTTTGAATGGCCGAGAGAATATTTTCTTCGCTGAAACGATATTGCTCATTTTTATAGTGTATGCGATTGATCTTTTTTAATTGATCGTATAAAATTCCCTCAAGCAATACCTGCGATTCTTTCCCTTGGCGCTGTTGCTGGGCATCTTTCACGGAGATATAATGATACCCCATATTGAGCAGGACTTTAACTGCCGGCAGTTGGGAAAGATGTTTTTCGTTGATGATGAGTTGATTCATTTTTTATGTTATCCATTGGCAATTAAATTAATAATCTCTAAAATATCATCCGACAAATACTCCATCGCATCCAACTCACAGAGTCTATTCAATACCGAGATCATGAGTTTGTCTTCTTTTTTGTACTGCTTAAGAAAATCGAATTTATTCATAAAGATCTTTGCCAGTTCATGTCCTTGTTCTCCTATAAAAGCATCCGGGTAAGACAGTTTTTTACCAGCACAGTGTATGCTTATTTCACTACCACTTTTAACATTCAAAAAATCTGTCATTTCCTGAAGATATTGATTCAAATTTTCACTTGTTAATAAATCAACATCCGAGGGAGAAGATATCTGAGTGACTTTCCATTGAAAAATATCTGTGAAATAATCAATATTATCTAAGGAAGTGAATAATGTTCTAAGTAGAACTAGAGGATCGAAAATATAATTCTCAATGCTGTAACGTTTTAAAGTTAAAATGCCATCTTCTTGAGATTCGGGTTTATTATCTTTATCAATGATACCGAAAATTCGCTTATTTCCATGTTCTCTCAGCTGTTTGACCATTTTTTTAACAATTGAACAACTACCGGTATTTGCATTGCCCTTACTACCGGACGAAATAAAGGCAAGATCGATCTCTGTCGGAACCAACCCTTTCTTTTTATAAAAATGATACAATTTTGTATAGATCTTTGCATCAATATCGCTTTCAACAAATACTTGCTTTGTATTCTCGGGATCCAATGAAATGGTGTTTACACCCTCAAGCAACAAGTCAATAGCTTCACGCTGGTTCCACTGAGATATCTTGTGTTTTCCATCGGTTTTATCAAGGACAAAAATGGAGTCCTTGGGTGCAAGCGCTACAGTGGTCGGCGAATGCGTGACCATGATCACTCTAAGTTTATATTGTTCAACAAAGACTTCTCGGATCGCCCTAAGCAGAGAAGCGATAACCGACGGATGCAAAGTAGAATCGATCTCATCGAGAAGCAACAGTTCAGGAAGTTTTGTGTTTTGTTGTTGAATATAAATAAGGTAGCATAAACCCATTAAAGCTTTTTCCCCCGAGGAAAGATCACGGCTATAGAGTTTAAACCCGTCTTTACTAATTAAAAACTTGTCAGTGGCTGCACCTCGATCTTTTGGAAGATTTATTGGCAAAGCTTCATAAGCGGATTCGTTTAATAAATTGTTGTTATTATACGCAATGATGAGCTTCTCAAATATCTTCCAAGGGGGAGTATGCGTTTTTCTGTATTCATTAGCATCAACAGCAACCTTGTTTTTTTTATCACTCTTATATATTTCATTAAAACGATCTCTGAAAAATTTCAACTCGTTTTCCAAATAGTTCCTGCAACCCGAATAAAATTGATCGCCCAAAGAACTGTCGGTAAACTTCTCATATTTCTTTTCATTCTCAATATAATCCGAATCCTCTCTTTCATCATTTTGGAGACATGACGAATCATTGCTCCATCTGTCATAGGTGAAAGTACTAAAATCAAAATACACGCTGCTATTTATTCTTTTGTCTGAATTTTCGGAAAAAACATGAATTTCTCTTCCAATTTTTTGATGGGAATTATTATCTTTTATACCATTCATCATCTTCAGCAACTGCGTTTTCCCCGCCCCGTTCTTACCGGTAATGAGTGTGAAATCCGGCAGTGACTCTTTGCACGCTAGATGTTTAATGGATTTGTATTTGTTGATGAGTTTGAGTTTCATGCTTTTACCTCAATTGCTCTATAAAGTGAGGTGTCATTATTAATATTAATACTCGTTGTATGTTCTTTTTTGGGTTCTTGAATCGGTTTTTCACTATTTATTCCTGTGCAGATTTGAAATCCAAGAATAACAATAACAATTAATAATGGAATGCCATAAAACCACCATAATGTTTTTGAAAACATTATTTTACATTTAGAATCAACTTTTTCATCAAATCTTGTTGGATTTAGATCATATAGCATATCATCATTATCTTTTTTTCTTTCAATTAATATCCATTTATACATTTCTCTATACTTTTTTTCCGTTTGAAGAAAGAAAGCATCCAAATACCAAAAACAAAACAATGGAATAATAAGAATTGCTGTTATCATATAATTGTCAATGGATTTCTCTGTTAATGCTAAAACACCAGCGACAATTGTGAGTGTCCAACCTTTGATTAAAAATGAATTATGAGCCATTCGAGAAATACACGATTGAATAAGATCAATCTCTTTATGGATGATGTTGGTTGTCAATTTAGTCATAATACCTCCTAATCAACTTTCTTGGTGATGTCATAATCTGAAATATTCTCGTTACAATTTATAGCAACTTCTAAATAGTAATTTGGGTGGTTCTTGAAATCTTCCCATTTAACAGAATGAATATATGAGTGATCTTCATAGAATACCACCTCATCATTTGAGCAAATTCTTTTCTCAGGCGAAAGAGCATTAAACATATTTTCTTTTAGAATTTTAAAAAGTTTCTCAGTATGCCATTTTGTGCAACATTCTGAACAACATGTCTTTTGCTCAACAAAATAACGGTAAGATCCACTTCTATCCGGCAATACAACTGCTAATAAAGCATTTGTTTGACTGGTCCTACAGTTCCGGGTGTGTTCTTTTAGCGAATAAGAAATTTCCCAAGGAATCCATTGATCATCTTCAGGATTGCATGTTTCTTTCAAATTTGGAGAGATTATAACGATTGTTATACTGCTGTCATAAATTTTATCCCGTAGTTTTGAAGCAATTGTTGAATCTTTGAAATTGCTTAAATCTTCGCCATCAGCTTCACCTTTATTAATGTGATCATCTTCCTCTAATATTTCCTGTAGTAAATCAACATAATCTCTTACCCTTGTCATTGTTTGAGTTATAGCCTCACTCCACATATCTTTTAAAGGATAAACATTAGAATCGCTATATTTATATGATACAAATATTTTTTTACCCATTTCTACTCTCCTGTAAATTAGAATCATTTAGTATAATTGAGTGTCGTTCATCAGGAAACGATATTTGATAATCTGATACACCATAAGTCTGAATTGTTTTATAAAGTTTTAAATATTCGTTACCAAAAACGCTATTACCATCAGTGGTAGTTGGAATAACATAAATATCTTGATGTATCGCATCAGCATAACCAATTTCCCAAGGGCACCAAGTGGATTTCATTGAATTCTCGGTAACTAAATAAAAGAAAATATCTGCTTTTTCAATTCTTTTTTGAAGTTTAATTGCCGTTTCTTTGTTGGGGGTATCTGGCATTGTTTGATCAGTCCAGTCTATATATAGTTCAATTCCCTCTTGATGGAAAATGGTTCTTAATCCTAAAACTAAATCCTTATCTTTATGACTGTGGCAAAAGAATGCTGTCTTTTTTCTTTGCAAGCTTTCATTAAAATATAATAAATCTAAATTGTCACTATAATCCTCAAAACTTCTACGCAAACGATTTTGATAAATAATCATTCTTTCACCCTCCAAACCCCAGTCAACAACTTCTGCATGAGACCGCGTTTTTGTGTTTTAAGCTTCTTTACTAATTCTTTTAATTTATCAATTTCTCGCTCAGCTGAATTAAATATTTTACCAATTGTTTTTTGTTGAGATATGGGTGGAACCATTATTTCAATTTTTCTGAAACTGTTTTGTGAAATCACATAACGCTGACCACTACCATCACAAAGTTTCTGAGCTTGTTTATAAAATATATTACTTTTGAAAGCGTACGCCCTAAATAGCATATCCCAGTTTTCTTTTAACCTTAACCTAACAATATGATAACTATAAACGGCATCCGGAATATCTTCCATCGCAACAGAAGAATTTCCAATATCATAGTTTACTTCAGAAGAAGGAGTAAAAAAAATATCTCCTTTTTTGACTTGGCATTTTTCAACTTTAGCTTTTGTTGCGGTGACCTGATGGCTTAAATCTGTTGAATAAATATAATTCCTCCGATAAACATCAAGGTAGTTAACAAGTCTGACAGGGATTTCACCATTAATGATTTTTTTATCTACACCAGCAGATAAAATTTCACCAATTTCACTTATTGTAACCGTTCTCCAATCATCTTTAGGTTTATTAATCAGTTCATCCACCAACCACTTAAATCTCTTCTCCTTCGCCTCAATCAGCTTCTCCGTTTTCTCGATCGCTTCATCCCAGGTGGCCAGTAGCTTGGCAATGGCGCGTTGTTCGGGGAGAGAGGGGAGCAAAACTTTAATATTGTCAAATGTTTTTATACTAAGGTTAGGTGGATCTGTACCTAGTAAATCAGATTCAATTTTATATGCAATTACTTTTGTTCTGAGTATTTGAAAAAGGAAATCTTTCTGAACAAGATTATTGGGTAGAATTCGACCAACACGTTGATTTAATAAGCTTGGTGAGTCTTCATTTGAAAGTCGAGCAATTTTCAATCTTCCCTGAAGTAACGGTCGGGTCATTGCTACAACTATATCACCTTCATTCAAGCAAACATTTTTGTAAATATTCTTAAAAGATTCCGGTAAAAAACTTTGATCATTCCATTTAACTTCGTTAAAACCGACATTAGCAATCTTTAGCCATCTAATTCCATGCTTTGAGGAATCTTCACTTTTGAATGCTGCGCCACCTTGAATTCTAAATAATTCTGATGCCTTAATATATTTCCAATTATCCGGAATATTTCTCATTTAAGCACTTTCTTTAATTCTTTTTCTAAGTCTTTCATTAAATCTCCTGCAACTTTTTCACCCCAGATTTCGGCTTCTTTGTTTACGACTCTCATCATTGAATCGTAATCATTCAAGCGACCACAATTGGCACATTTTAACATATCACCGGATTGAGGTTCATAATTTTCCTCCGGGATCTCAAATTGCGTAGAGGTACAAAACAGGCATTTTAATTCTGTCGTTGTTTCATGTTCCATCTTAAGCTCCCAATCCCAATAGTGTCATTATAGCATTCCCACCCAATCCAAGAGCCGTTCCAACCAGTGGATGTTCCAAAAATGCTTTCATCCGACTTTTGGCTTCTTGCTTCTGTTCTTCCGGTGCATTGGCATCATTGATATTTTCGATCAGTTCTTTGAAAATAATTTCAATGTTTTGAGTGTTATGGCTGCCAATTTGAGTATTGCCATCAGCATTTAATGTTCCAATATTGATTTGTGAGGATGTTTCAGTTGGTATGTCTTTTTCCATAGTAGCAGAAACAGCACGCCCTTGACCGTATTCGGTTAAACTCAGATCCTTTAATTCACCACTGTTAGAAGTATACTCTAAATATTTCCTTGAAATGCATATTCTTGCTATCAATGTAAGTTCATTAGCTTCAATTTCATGTTTATCAATAAATTTTATTGTATCCTCGCCATTTTCAGAAAAATCAAAGCTTACTAAATTGATAGTTCTTCCAATATCTTCAATTACGTCATTAGTAAATATCAATAGTTTATCAATCCACTGTTCTTTTTCTTGTCTGTCCATTTTACGCCTCCCCCTTCTTAGGTAATTCACTTTCTTTGATCATTTTCTTTTCATCGCGTTTTACCCGGCGCTCAAGTTTCTTGATATCTTCTTCTGGGGGTAAGTCTTCGGGACGAATTCCTCTGCTTTCAAGCATGTCTCTTACACTTTCATTGTTCTGAACGTGCTCCCCTGTTATATCTTTTTCTCCCTGAAGATCCTGTTCATTAATATTGTGATTGCTCATTTCCGTTGCCAAATTCTTAGCAGCAATGGTTACCGTAGGGAGAAAGTCTGCCAAAGGGCGATTCTCTGGGGCGCTTAATTTGCTTTTCATGTCTTTTGTTGTATTGCCACCAAATAAAGCCATATCTCCTTTTGAGCGAATACGAGCAAAGCCTTTTTCATCTACCCCTCGTTCATATATATTCTTAGAAAGTTCGGTTTCGGCACTTGTCAGTTTCTTTCTGGCTTTTATGCGCTCCTGTAAACGAAGCCGTTCTTCCACTAATTCCTGCTTGCGCGTTTGTAAGGCAAAATAGGTCTGAGCAAACGCAATCTCATCCTTTCGGGGATCGCCGTTTTCAGCTATTAAATAGCATGCATATCTGGTAAGTATTATATCCTCAACCGGACGTTCAACACCTGAACCAATGGGGACCATTTTACTGACGTCAGTAAAATGGTTATCAATTGGAATTTTAGAATTCAAACAAGCTACTTTTGCTCTATTTATTACCTCTTTAAAGTTCTGCCATTTGACATATCCAAGATTCCCCATTAAATCTCTGGCATACCAGTATTCTATATTTGCATCGGGAAATACATGCAGGATTGAGTCAAACGAATCCCTTAATGTTGTTATTTTGTTATTATCCATTTATCCTTTCCCTCTTTATCTAATAGATTATGATTTATCAGTTTAAATCGGACCTAATGGGTAGCATCTCGTGCATCTCCACGAAATGGTTTTCATTTTCCTGATCGCTACTTTTCCGCTGGCTTCCGGAACCCAATACAACCATTTTCACCAGATGGTGAAAATGGTTGTCGATAGCTTGTCCTGAGTTTTCACAGGCAGTTTTTGCTTTTTCAATTAAAGGGAAGAACTTTTCCCACCTCGAATAAGCTAAAGCATGCTGCAGATCCCGGGCATACCAAAATTCATTCCCGTTCTCATTGATGTGTTTTAATTCATCAAATGTTTTGTTGTGTTGTTCTTCCATGTCTTTTTCTTTCATCGTCACCCTCGTTGTTTGCTTAAAACTCACTTCCCGACCATTTTGCTGGCGTCAGCAATATGGTTTTAAAAGTAGATCAAAATTTTCACTTCTGTATTTCTTTTAATTTCTGTGCCATTTGCACACGCACAAGAGCCAGTTCTTTTTCCAGTTCTTCGATCTCGGTTTGAACAACATCAATATCAATTTCTTCCTCTTCTTCAAAGGTATCCACATAGCGGGGAATATTTAAATTAAAGTCGTTTTCTTCAATTTCTTTAAAGCTGACCAGATGAGCGTATTTTTCTACGTTCTTTCTTGTTTTGTAAGTTTTAAAAATTTTATCCAAATATTCTTCTGCCAGTATGTTTTGATTTTTACCGGGAAGAAAATCCTTACTGGCATCAATAAATAACACATCCTTCTTGCTCTCTTCCACACCTCCACTTTCGCGAGCCCGGTCAAAGACAAGAATGGCTACAGGAATAGAGGTGGTCGGGAAGAGATTAGCCGGTAAACCGATCACTGCATCTAAAAGATTTTCTTCTATCATTTGCTGACGGATGCGTCCTTCGCGAGCCCCGCGAAACAATACGCCATGGGGCACGACAACCGATACCCGACCTTCTTTTTCAAGCGCGGTCTCAATCATGTGCGTAATAAATGCCCAGTCACCCTTGCTCTTGGGCGGTACTCCGCGCCAGAAACGATTGAATCTGTCACTCTCTGCATTTTCGGCTCCCCATTTATCTAAACTAAAGGGTGGGTTCGCCACAACACAGTTGTATTTGATAAGCTTATCATCTTCAATTAAAAGCGGACTGTTCAAGGTGTCGCACCACTCAATGCGGGCAGAATCGAAATTATGCAAAAACATGTTCATGCGACATAAGGCCCAGGTGCTTCCATTGGATTCCTGTCCGTATACGGCAACATTATCCGATCCAATCTCATAGGCTGTTTGCACCAATAATCCGCCGGAACCACAAGCGGGATCACAAACCTTGTCCCCGGGTTTTGGCTGAGCCAATTTTGCCACTAATTTTGTTACATTTAGAGGTGTAAAAAACTCACCCGCTTTTTTACCTGAATCCGAGGCAAAGCGCTCGATCAAATAAATATAGGTGCTTCCAATTACATCTTCCGAGATCCTGCTTGGGCGTAAATCCAATTGCGGTTTATTAAAGTCTTCAAGCAACTGTTTGAGACGTCTGTTCCGATCCTTGGTCTGCCCAAGATTTGGTTCCGAATTAAAATTGATATTTCGGAATACTTTCTCAAGTTTTTCCTTATTTGCATCCTCTATTTGATCCAATACAATATTGATCAGTTCGCCAATATTTGTATGACTGCGGCGTTCATATAAACTCTGATAATTTGCCCTGAACGCATCTATTGTCTTGCTCGGATCCGCAGGATCTTTTAATTCAACCATCGGCAAAATAAAGCGCTCTCTATTTAGGCGACGAAGAATACGGGCATCATCATGTCCAAATTCCTTTTGATAATTTTCGTAATGTTCTTGCCAGACATCCGAGATATACTTCAAGAAAAGCATGACCAGAATGTAATCTTTGTATTGAGCAGGGTCCACAACCCCACGAAAAGTATCACATGCCGACCAGGCGGCCGCGTTTATGTCTTTTTGATTAACCTTATTACTCATCTATTTCTCCTTGCGCACACCCTTAAAAGGCGTACCGTCTGATTTTTGATCCATAAACTTGCCGGTCGTGACATCTCGTTTCACAAATCGTCCATTTTGAGGATTAAACACTTGTGATCTTTCTTTTACGGCTCCTTTACGAGCTCCGTCTCCATAGGGTTTGTTCTTTGCCATATTATCTTCCTCTTCTTATTATATTCATCAACAAAGTCGTAACTTTTTGCTCTTGTCTTTCCATACGTTTTTTTTCAAGTATTTGCCCGCGATTTTGCAAATTAATGATATCAATGATCTTTTTCTGCGTCTCTGTACTTGGAATTTCCACAGGAAGGGCCTCAAGCGCTTGTCGCGAGATCATCCCACCGTGAGTTCCCTCTTGTCGCATATTCAAGTAGCGTTGAGATGTGGCCTGATTGATAAACCAGCATAAATATTCCGGTAAAACCACCGTTTCATTAACACGAATTCTTAATAATGGCGCAGCTACGATTGCATCGCTGGGTTTTTGATCCAAAATCGCTGCTGTATTCGTTACACCTCGTGAGCGAAAGATCAGATCACCTTTTTGAACCAAATGCTTGGGGTCCAAAGGCAACATGTCAATTTTTTGCACACGGTCGCAATCAACCCGATTATCCGAATTCAGATCCTTCATCTGGATTACCGGCAGCACCCCGTCAACTTTGAATTCCAGCCGGGTGCGAAAGGGATACCCCATTTGAACTTCCGCTATGTCTTTTAATTTCTTTTTCATCATTCCAATTCATATTTTTAAGCTATCCTTAATATAATACATTCTTTGAATAAAGTCAAGAATTGTTTGTCGTAATCCGTTTACTACATTCTATATAATGAAATATGTCATTAATTGTGGCCCAAATATTTATTAATAATTATTCCGGCAAGTAAACCATATTCATATATTTACAGTGGAGGATAAAATATGAATAAATGGATTTGGCAGGGGATAATTTTTACTTCAATAATTGCTTTAGGTTTAATTGATGATATTGTCTTAGGAATTGTTGCAGGTATATGGGCAACATGGACAGCCTTATACGCATGGAAAAAGTCAAAACTGTTACCACTTCAGCTTGGAACAATCGTATTGGCTGCTGTTATTTGTGTCATAATAAAGCGAATAGTGCTAATATAATTTCTTCTGTTTTTCTTTGATCTATATCAACAACATTGAATTCAATTTCAAGAATAGCTTATACTGTTTTCAAGATGATCGATAACCGCTCGTCAATCTCAAGAAAAGTCCGGCATTTCAACATGGTGTGACAAGAAGAAATTAATAATGTGTTTAAGTGTCGTTTTAATTCAATAATTCAGGGAATACTCCTTTTAGTTTAAGTTGTTTTTTATATAAATATAGTTGAGATTTTTCTTTTTTCAGGCTTAAGAAAAACATCTTCACTTTTCTCTCTACACCCTACTCCGAACTCTCCACACCGAACTCCCCTACTAATGTCCGCTCATCAACCATTTGGAATTCTCTCTCCGTTCGACCAACCCGAAAGGTCTTCGCTCACGTCTCACGTTTTGCTCTTGTCTTTACGCCCTATTTATTCAACCCCGCCAACCTACGCTCTTTGAGCTTCGGCTGGCAAGCTGGGGTTGTGGATTTTGTGGCATTTCTGTTCCCCGGGTTTCACCCAGGGCTACAAAGGTGCGACCCCTCTGGGGTCATTGTTTGCTTTTTGCAAAAAATATATTCGTGGCTTCTTGTTACTTTGTGTCTTTACACCTTCGCCCCGAAACGTCGGGGCTACGGTGCACAAGTGTGTGAGGTAAAAGAAGTTGATGGTTGAGAGTTTGAGGTTAAGAATTAAATATTTTATAATTACTATTTACTGTTCAGCAACATGAATAGATCTCTCCACTTCGTCTGTCGGTTGACTGACTACGGTCGAGATGACAATATTTATCGTTCATAGTTTATCATTTATCGTTTCTTTATCTTTATTCTTTTGCCTTTAATCTTTAATCTTCTAAATTACTTTCATGAACAACATCACCGAAATTCTAGCTCCCGCGGGAGATATGCAAAAACTCAAAACGGCGTTTGCCTTTGGCGCCGACGCTGTATATGCGGGAATCCCAAAATTTTCTTTACGAACCCGCGAAGCGGGATTCTCTCATGAAAATCTTAAAGAAGCTATCGATTTCACTCACACCATTGGCAAAAAGCTCTACCTCACTTTAAATATTTACCCTCACAATTTAAAAGTCGATTCATTCCTAAAGGAACTTGATACCATTGCACCCATGGGTGCTGATGCGCTAATCATGGCGGATCCGGGCATGATCGCGATGGCTCGTAAAGCATATCCCGATATTCCCATTCATTTATCGACACAATCCAATACCGTAAACTGGATGTCAGTTGCTTTTTGGCGGGATCTTGGTGTTAAACGAGCTATTCTGAGCAGAGAACTGCGCTTGGACGAGATAAGCGAAATGCATGAAAAAGTTCCGGATATTGAATTGGAGACTTTCGTCCACGGCGCTATTTGTATTTCTTATTCAGGTAGATGTTTGATCTCCAATTATCTACATGGGCGAGATGCAAATCAGGGTACCTGCACAAACAGTTGCCGCTGGGAATATAAATTGGGTTATGAAAAGGGTTCTTTGCTTGACATTGAAAAAACGCAGGAACCCTATGAATACGATACTCCTCCTCCCGAAGGTTTCTATGTCAAAGAAAGTCATCGCCCGGATGACCGTTTCCCCATAAATGAAGATGAACACGGCACTTATTTGATGAACTCCAAAGATCTCTGTGCCATCGAACTGATCCCCGATATTTTAAAAGCGGGTGTTTGCAGTCTAAAAATTGAAGGCAGAACAAAATCAGCCTATTATGCCGCAATGACATCCCGCTCATATAAGCGTGCTTTGAACGATCATCTTGCCGGCAAGGAATTTGATCCTGAAAATCTGCGCGATCTGATGCGTTTAAGCAACCGTACTTACACTAGCGGCTTTTATTCCCGCAATCCGAGACAGTACGGGGAAAACACCGAAGATGGTTATTCGGGCGGTACAGGTGAAGCTGTTTGCGGTGTGATACGTGATTATAATCCACAAACAAATATCGCCGAGATCGAAGTTAAAAATCGTTTCCTCCCGGAAGAAGAACTTACTTTGATCACCCCCAACGAAGATACTGTATTTAAATTGGACGCCATTCTAGATAAACATGGCAGCAAACTTGAGGCCGCTCATGGCGGAGCTCGGAATGTTTGGATCAAATTACCCAAAAATCCGGGTGAGTTTGCGTTCTTACGAAAAAGAATTAGTCTATAATAATTTTTGTGGATAATGAACAAAGGAACAGGCATGCCTGTTCCCTACACATTTCACGTTTTACGTCTTACGTTTTACGTCTTACGTTTTACCAGCCTGCGCCAAGGCTTCGGCCGGCAGGCGTCTCACGTCTTTTTATTTTAACATCATGATCTTTTGTATTTTTACCTGCTCACCCGATTGCACGCGGATCAAATAGACCCCTGAACTTAATGAGGGTTCGTTGATATGCACATTATAATTTCCCGGTATATGGTCTTTGCTTACCAATGTTCTGATGATCTTACCGGAAATATTCAACAGATCAATTCTTACATGTTCGTTTACATCAATAGTATAAGGGATAGTACACTGAGGATTAAAGGGATTGGGATATGCGGCATCCATCTGGATACCCTCGGGTAAATATATTGTTCTGAGATAATCAACATGCTTGATCTCTTCCATGTGATATGAGATATCCGAAAGCAGGTAAGTATATTCTTTTGCCGGTTCTACATTCGTATCGGTGAATTCATAATCATGCATGTCAGTTGTGGTCCCTTGTCCGCGCAACTCATCATTATACGCGTATGAAGATATCTCTTCAAAAATACCATCATTTTCTTTTCTATAAATCTTGTAACCAAGATTTTCGACTTCTGATGCTGTTTGCCAATTTAATTTAACGGCATTATTTTGTTGTTCAACATTAAATGAGTTTAATGAAATTGGCAGGGGTATATCAGAAGACACATAGCGGATCTGAGAAAATCCTACCAAGGATTTCTTGATCGTAATATTATTAACAGTGGTTGTTTTTATTTTAAGGGTAATGGTCGAATCGGGGCCATCTACACTGAACAATCCAACTCCGCAGGCCGCCCCCACATCCGTACTACTTGAAAGACGACGTTTTACCGTTAAATTTGGATTGAGCGAACTCCCAACAAAAACGCCCAGTTCAACGTCATCTCCATCTGCATTGGCTGTGGAAAGAGATGTTGAGAACTCCAAATAATAATACCCGTAAGCGCTCGTTGAGTTCAGGCTGAATACATTAGAATTCAGCTCCCACAAATTTGCACTGTTCAGGGTATAATCCCCCACTGTTGTCCACGTATCCGCAGCAGTAATGGTCACGCTTTCATCACTTGTGATCTTCATTCCTCCAATGGCGTTGGGCATAGTATCTCCCAATTTAAATAAGGATAAAGTCGCTTTTTCTATGCTTAGATTGTAGCTTGAGTTACTGGACTTACCCTCCAGGCTCATCACGTCCTCGTCGGAGATGCTTACAAGACCACCGGCTGATATATTCCCTATATCCGAACTGCTTGTCGAACGGCTCGCCATGATATTGGTAGATCCGTTCACGCCATTCTTTACAAGTTCAAATGTAAATAGACCCGGGCTCGTTTCCTGACCACCACCCGTAAAACTTATGGAATAGGACATATAATAAAGTACAGCGGAACCGGAATTTGCGGTCAGATCACTCGTACCGAATGTCCATCCGTTTATCTCGGAGATCGCCGAAAAACCTGTAAGTTTAGCAAAAGCAGTACCTAGGGGGCTATACGTGGAAGTCGAATTAATATGCATACCCGCATAAAGATTTTCCGGGTTTTGAGCGGCCGGACAAACGGAAATTTGTGCATATACGGGAGTAAATTGTGAGTCTTCCAAACTGGATTTAACAACCATTTGTACCGTTTGCCCCTGAGTAATGGAGGCCATAAAGATCCCGGATATATTACCGTCATCTTTTCGCGCGTTTGAGATACTTCGTGTAAAAACCGGTTCAATGGGTAGTGCCCCGCCAATGGAAATCCCAATATACCAAACAGTTGCGGTAGCGCTAAAGCTCAAAGAATATTTTATACAATAACTTCCTTCTACGGCAGGATCGTTTGCAGCTGTCAAAACATTATCTGCATAGGACCAGTATGTTGATGTAGTGGTTTCAACAAAATCATCGGCGGATCCGTCTCCCACATTGGTCCAGGTTGTTCCCACGCTGTTCGTGCCCGATCCATCTGTTATATGGATAAAAGCATATTCTTGTGCCATAAGAGATGAAAACATTAGGCAAAACAAAAATAATACTCCTAAGTAGGGTCGTCTTACCTTGTTGTGAGAGAAAGTAATCATAATACCTCAGTTTTTCTATTGTAATAGTAGTATGATTATGGGCTATTGCCAACGCAATTATTGGTATTTATTTAGTTAAGTTCTTGTGTCTATTAAATTTATACCTGTTATATAACTTATCCATTCAGTACTTTAAGTAATTGTTTTTTATGACATAAATCAGAGAACCCCCGCCGAAGCGAGGATCCTCCTATTGCCTGAAAGGTGACAAAAATTCTTGTCGCGAGTCGCGAGTCGACAGTCGATGTATCGATGTGTCGATAATCGTTAGTACCGACGTGATGCATCACGTCGTTACTTTACTCATATCTTAACGCTTCTATGGGGTCAAGGGATGCTGCTTTATATGCCGGATATGACCCAAAAATCAAGGCAATAGCGGAACAGACAACTATCCCAATAATTGCCCAATCCCAAGGAAAGACAACTGATATTTTTAAAAGAAGCGCAACGACATTTCCGGCTAATACACCTAAAAATACTCCGATTACCCCACCCATTTCAGTTAGAATAATGGCCTCTAACATAAATTGATAAAGAATATCTCTGCGTTTAGCACCCAAACTTTTCCTTACGCCGATCTCGCGAGTTCTTTCCGAAACGGTTACTAACATGATATTCATGATGCCAATACCTGAAGCTAAAAGCGCAATAGAAGCAATGATCCCGGCTGCGATCTTAATCGCTGCTGTCATCTTGTTGAAATTGTCAATAAGCGATGCATTTGTCCAGGTTTCAAAGCTGTTTTCTTCACCAAACTTATCCCCACGAATAATTCTAAGTTCATTAATCACTTCTTGCATGCCTTCTTCAAACTGATCTTGATCTACAACTGTAAAACAGTAGTTCAATGATGTAAAACTTGCCTGACCGTAATATTTAAAATAAGTAGTTAAGGGAATATATGACCGGTTATCCTTAGATTGTCCAAATTGTTGCCCTTTTCGTTCCGAAACACCGATCACCCGGTATTTTACACCATCGATCTTAATATCTTCACCCACAGGATTTCTGTTGGGGAAAAGCACATCGACCACATCGTATCCAAGCACGATGACGTGTGAACCATTGGTTTCATCAAGATGTGTGATCATGCGACCCATATCTATTTTAAGGTTATTAGTGAATTCCCAGTTATGTGTTATGCCCGCAACAACAATGTTTGGTTTTGTTTCTTTGTCTTTGTAGCGAAGGATTTTTCCATAATTCCAGTCCTCTGCCGTAGCATAGTCAACTATTTTCAGTCTTTCTGCCAATCGTTTAAAATCCCGATAATCCAGGTTTTTTCTGCTACGATATTTCCATCGGGTATTCCCCATGTTCATATTTGGATATTTCTGGACCTGGAAAGTCCCGGCTCCTAAGCCACCCATGTTATCCTCAACTGTTTGCTGAAGAACGTTGATCGCGGTCATAACACCAATGATCGAGAAGATGCCGATGACAACTCCCAATAATGTCAGGAACGACTTTAATCTGTTTTGTTTGATCGAATCGCGTGCCGATCGCCAAATTTCTTTAAAATTCATTGCTATCCCTTATTCATATCTTAATGCTTCAATTGGGTCCAGTGATGCGGCCTTATATGCCGGATACGACCCAAAGATCAATGCTATACCTGAACACACTACAAGTCCGATGATGGCCCAGTCCCAAGGAAAAACAAAGGACATATCCGCCACGATCGCAACAACATTTCCGGCAATGATCCCTAGGATCACCCCTATAATACCTCCTATTTCAGTCAAGATCAACGCCTCGAACATAAACTGAAATAGCACATCGCGCCTTTTTGCTCCCAAACTTTTTCTTACACCAATCTCGCGAGTCCGTTCGGAAACGGTCACCAACATAATATTCATAATTCCAATACCCGATGCCAACAAAGCGATCGAAGCAATAATTGCAGCTGCGATCCTGATAGCTGATGTCATTTGATTAAAGCTGTTGATCAACGAGGCGTTTGTCCAAGCCTCAAAGCTATCTTCTTCACCCGGGCGATCCTCTCTGATAATACGAAGTTCATTAATCACTTCGCGCATTCCTTCTTCGAATTTATCTTGGTCCAGGATCGTAAAACAATAATTCAAAGAAGTGAAATTTGCCTGACCATAGTATTTAAAATAGGTCGTCAAAGGCATATACGCCCGGTTGTCCATAGAATTACCAAACCGTTGTCCTCTTTCTTCGGCAACACCAATAACCCTGTATTTCACACCGTCAATTTTAATATCCTCACCGATTGGATTGATATTCTGAAAAAGGATATCTGCTGCTTCAGATCCCAGAACAACAACATGTGATGCATTTTCCTCATCGATCTGAGTGATCATGCGCCCAATATCAACTCGAAGATTATTTGTAAACTCCCAATTATGCGTGATCCCGGCAATAAGCATATTGGGTTTGGTAGATTTGTCTTTATACCGGAAAGTATTGTTCCACCTCCAATCCTCTGCTGTTGCATAGTCAACGATCGTCAATCGCGGAAGAAGTCGTTTAAAGTCTTTATAATCCAGGTTTTTTCTACCTTGATATTTCCACCAGTTATTCCCCATATTCATGTTCGGGAATTTTTGTACTTGAAACGTTCCCGCTCCAAGACCATTCATATTATCCTCTACACTTTGCTGAAGAACGTTAATTGCGGTCATTACACCGATAATGGAAAATATCCCGATCACCACTCCCAATAAAGTAAGAAAGGAGCGCAATTTGTTCTGCCTTATAGAGTTTCTGGCGGAGCGAAATATTTCTTTAAAATTCATTTTTCACCTTTATTCAAACCTCATGGCCTCAATTGGATCAAGTTTTGCGGCCTGGCTTGCCGGAACAATACCGGAAATGATACCAACACCAATTGAAACGCCCAATGAGGTCATTACAAGTCCCAATGACATACTGGCAACAAAGAATTTATTCACGACACCAACTAAAAGTGATGTTAGACCAAGACCGATCGCACCTCCGATCAGAGCTATAATGATAGCTTCGAAGAGGAATTGGATCAAGATGACCCATCGCTTGGCACCTAAGGCTTTTCTGATGCCGATCTCTTTTGTGCGTTCTTTTACACTGACGAACATAATGTTCATAATACCTATACCGCCTACGAGAAGAGATAATGCTGCAATACCAATACCGACAGCACCGATCGCGGATTTGATCTTACCTAGTTCGTCTTCCATGGCTTCCTGTTGATTTATGGCAAAATTATCTTTTTCTATCGGACGCAAACCACGAAGGCCTCGGGTAATCGATCGAACCTCTTCAATCGCATAATTTTTATCGACACCCTCTCTTACCTTTAGGGGTATCGAGATCCATCGAGTACGTCCAAAAACAGATTTTAGGGTTTGAAAAGGAATTACAGCCATATTGTCAACACTGAACATTCCAAAGATCTTGCCCTGCTCGGCAAATACACCAATAACCCTGAATTTTAATCCATTTACTTTTATGCTTAAACCACAAGGATCTTCAACATTCGGAAAAAGCACTTTATGGACTTCAGAACCGATAAGGATTATTCTAGAAGCATTCTGATCTTCAAGTTGAGTGAAATACCTACCGCACTGGATTTTGGCCGCGTCAATATAAGCTGATTGCCAACCGCGACCTCCCAAATCTACACCTTCACTTGTATTCTCGTTATAAGATAGAGACACCCTTCGATTTGTTTCAATACTGGCATATGAAATTGATGAAGCACGTTCGGCGATCTTTTCTGAATATTCTTCTCTTATCTGAGGACGATTCCTGAATTCCCACCATTCCGCATCACCCATAAACCAGGGAAACTGTTGAACGTAGATCACATCGTCTCCGAACATTCCCAAGGTTTGATTGAATACATTATCAATACCGTTGATCGCCGTGCCCATTAAGCTAACCGATAAAATACCGATGATAATCCCCAGCATGGTCAGCAAAGCCCGGCCTTTGTTCTGAAAAACGGCCTTAAACCCTATTACAATGCTTTCGTAAAGTTGATTAAACATATTTACTTCTTTTTTTATCTTCGTGAATTTTACCGTCAAGCATATTTATTACCCGGCTTGCACGCTCAGCAATATCATACTCATGTGTAACCAAAATAATGGTGTTGCCCTGCTCATGCAAGTTTGAAATCAGATTCATGATATCAGTACCGGTTTTACTATCCAGGTTACCTGTTGGCTCATCCGCAAGAATAATAGAAGGATTGTTAACCAGAGCTCTTGCAACGGCAACACGTTGACGTTGTCCGCCGGAAAGTTCATTCGGTTTATGAAGCATACGATCAGCCAATTGCACCTGTTCAAGGGCTGCCTTTGCGCGCTCTAATCGTTCCGCACGTGGGACACCGGCATAGATCAAGGGCAATTCTACGTTATGCAATGCAGTCATTCGCGGTAAAAGATTAAATGTTTGAAAGACAAATCCTATCTTCTCATTTCGAATTACCGCAAGCTGATCGTCAGTTGCCGTTCCGGAACCATCCTTTATCTCCTGATGAATGGTTGTTCCATCAAGATCATATGAACCGTTCGTGGGTGTATCCAAACATCCGATAATATTCATCAATGTTGATTTTCCACTACCGGAAGGACCCATAATGGATACGTATTCGTTTTTTTCAACATCTACATCAACTCCATTAAGGGCTCTTACCTCAATGTCGCCAATTTGATATACACGATGTATATTTCGTAATTTTAATAATGACATTATCTGTCCTTTTTTCTAGTAAAGATCGTGATCTTTATTTCTTTTTCACGTCATTCATATCTTTGACTGCCGTACCGGTCTGAAGGTCAAAGGTCAATGCCTGATGGTTTCCAATGACGATGACATCACTTGTATCAACACCACTGACCACTTCAAAGAAATCTTCTGAATTGATTCCCAGTTCTAGTTCGACGGCACGAACGGTGTCTTGATTAATAACAAATGCCACTTCTAGCAACTCGGGTTTACCCATCGCTTCATCTGGTTCCATTTTGCGAACTTTATCGGCAGGACGAACCGTGACGGCGCGAATGGGAATACCAACGACATCAACTTTTTTATCGGTAAGGATCTCAACCGTTGCATTCATTCCTGAACGTATTTCAGGAGGATTGCTGATCATTTTAACAGTTACTTTGAAATTGGTGATAGCATTTTGTGTACCTTGTCCCATAGTAGTCGCAAGTTGTGATATTTCGGTAACAACACCTTTGAATACTTTATCAGCTAAGGCATCGATCTCGATATCTACAGAATCACTGACTTCAACACGAACAATATCGTTCTCGTTAACATCTACTTCAACTTCCATTCCCGAAAGATCGGCAACTGTCATAACAACATCAGCCTGAAAAGTAGATCCAAGAGCCATTTCGCCCTGTTCTTTTTGCAATCCGATCACTGTTCCGTCAATAGGAGCAATAAGGGTGGTTTTGCGCAAGTTATCTTCGGCTTGTTTCAGGCGCGCAGCTGCTTGTTCAAAAGCACCAACTGCCTGATCAAATTGTCCTTTAGCCTGATCATATTGTGATTCACTGTAATTTTTATCTTTATACAGTTTTTCAACTCGCTTGTATTCTTTTTCAGCTACTTCTTTTGCTGAAAGTGTTGAACGGTAATAAGATTTTGATTGATCTACATCTGCAGAATATCTCACCTTGTCCAGTTGGGCAAGTAATTCACCTTTTATAACGTCTTGGCCTTCTTTGACGTACAGGGCTTTGATCTCTCCTGCAACATTCGCAGAGATGTTAACTTTCACAACCGGCTGTACATAACCGGCAGCATAAACTTTAGATTCAATCGTGTGCAGACAGACTTTTTCCATCTGAACGGCAACTGCTTTTTTGTTGTCTTGTTTCAGGGTAAACATCAGGAATACCGCTAAAACAACAAGGGCTGAAATAATGATAATAAGTTTCTTTTTCATCTTCGTTCCTATATTTTATTGATTAATTTAAGGATCTCAGCTTCGACCATTTTTCGTGAATATTTGGCCTCTACCAGTGTGCTTTCAGCACTTAATACGGTAAGTTGAGATTGCATTCTATCTAAGATAGTTGCTCTTCCAAGTTCATACTGTTGATTAACAATCTCAAAAGCACGCTGTGCCGATTTAAGACGGCGTTCGTTGATATCTATCATGGCGGTATATGTTTCAAACTGGGTGTAATAATCGCTTAATTGTTGATCCAGGAGACGTACGGTATTGTCAACCGTGATCTCTGCCTGTTCCAACTGCAATTTACTTTGTTGAACATTTTCCTTTCGGGATAATCCGTTGAACAATGTCCAACTGGCTGAAACACCCACTGTGTTAGTTGGAGTAAGTAATGGATCAAAAGAATTGCCATAACTATATGAACCGGACACACTGGGAAGAAATGCTTCTTTTGAGGCGCTGACACGAACTTTGCTGATCTTTTCCTGTAATATTGCAGTACCGTATTCGGGATTATCGTTCAGCATCATGGCTCTTGCTTCATCATATTTGGGAACTTCAATATATTCCACATCAACGTCTACAATATCAAGATCAGCTCTGGCATCACGTCCCAATAAAACATTCATTAAACGCAGATATGAGACATAAAGCTGTTTTTGTCCCAAAAGCTGGGATTCGAAATCGCCTTTTTGTGCTTCAGATTTCAGCACATCAGATATTGTAATAACGTGTTGTTCATACATTGAGCGAGTTTTTTTCAGATTCTCTTCAGCTACTGCAATATTGCCTTCATAAACTTCAATAAGTTTTTTTGTGCTTAATATTCTGTAGTAAAGTGAACTTATCTGGCTGACAACTTCATTCTCGTTGCCAAGAGAACTCAAACGGTTAGCCGCACCTGTCATTTTTGCAGACTTGATACCGGAATACATACCGGGTGAGTAAAATGTCAAACCGGCATTGATTCCAACGCTGGTGCCAAGATCCCAGCTTGACTGACTGGATGTCGTCAATCCTGAGGATACCGATAGATTCGGCATCACTGCACTATACGCTTGTCGTACTCTTGATTGTCCTATTTCAGCATTAAGACCAGACTGCTGGATACTGGGGTTGTTTGATCGTGCCATATCAACACACTCTTCCAGTGTGAGTGTTTCTGCAGATAAAAGGACACCTGCACACATTGACATACAGATCAATGTTGATTTGATCTTCATTGTCACCTCTCAATAATGATAATTAACTAATTTTTAGATTTCGGTCTCTTCCGTTTCCTCGGATTCTACCTGTTTTAAACTTCCAATACCTGCTTTTTCATAGCTTATATTTGAGGGATTGCCCATATATTTGATCGTGCCCATACCGGCAACTTCAGCTTCTATGCTTTCTACCGCATATACCTGGGCATTACATACTCCTGCAATCTCAAGATCAACAGAGTCCGCAACAAAATCATATGCTTTGATGGTCCCGGCGCCTGCACAACTAACTTTAAAGTACCTTGCGCGACCTCGCAGATCAAGATTCCCCGCTCCCGCGATATCGGCATCAAAAACAGTTACATTCAGATCCGCATCCAGATGGCAAGCTCCGGCAACTTCAAGTTTAAAATCTTCGGCATTTAAAGTCTCTACCGTCTTTATTGAAGACTCACCAATGATTTGGATTTTTTCAAGATTCTTAAAAGATATAACGACATTTAAATATTTATCGTTCTCAGGCCATTTAAGACGACTGCCGCTTAGGATGGCATATCTTGTGATCCTGTTTAGCGAGGGATCATCAAAAGAGACATTGAATTTGTTGGTTTCTGTCGTATCTAAAAGATACAGGATCAAACAATCATCAATAACCTCAACTTCGACCCATTGCATAAGACTTTCGTAGGTTTCAACCTGTAAGCCATGTCCACCATCTTGCTCAAGAACGACATCAAACGGACCCGCTATGATAATCTCTTTAAAATTATCCAGGTATTCTTGCTCAAGAATTATCTCTCCGCTTACGGGGATGCGTTCTACTTTGCTTGTATCAAAGTCACATGCAAAGAGCAGAAAGACGGTTAAAAGTAAAATAAGTATCTTCTTCATTTTTGTTCCCTTTCAGGTAATTTATAATTCTATTTGCTTTTGATCGTTGATACGCCGGAGACCGAGAATTTTGTTTTATCCGGCTTACCTTTAAAGTAAATACTCGATGCACCCGAACTATTGGCATCAATAACTTTTACTGCATATACTTTACAATCAGAACTGCCGGAAGCTTCAATAATAACAGTGTCACTTACCAAGTCGTAGGCTTTCATTTCGGAGGAACCACTTACATCAACTGTAAATATTTTGCTTTTACCTCTTACATTAAAGTCTGAAGACCCGTTTGCGTTGATCTTAATATCATCAACATCAACGTTAATATCAAAATCGGATGCACCCGACGCAATGAAATCAACAATATCGGCTACAATACTGAGGTCACCATCACTGGCACCGCTGGCATTGATATATACTTTTTTACCAAAAATATCCGCGTTAAAAATATCACTGGCACCGGATGTGATGATCTTAATGTTATTTCCTTTTACGCTCATCATATCAAGGTCGCTGGCACCACTGGCAGATATCTTTAAGTCACCCTTCGTTTCGAAATCTGTTTGCATATAGAGGTCACATGCTCCGGATAATGAGATCTTATCAAGGTCTTTGACCGTAATATGAAGATCCAGTACACGATCTTTACCACCCCAATTGATCCTATTTACCTTGTGATCAAAAGAGATCTTGAGCGTATTATTTTCTTGCTCAACTTTAATATAGGGTCTTAGACTTTTATATGTTTCGATCACAAGCTCTTCTTTATATCCCTGAGTAAGGCGAACATTAAATTGTGAGCGAACATCTAGTCTGTTAAACGATTTTACTTTGACTTCTTCGCTTTCAAGCGGACCTGTGACGAGGACAGATTTTGCAAAGCCAAATCCCACCATTACAATGGCCAGGATCATGATGATTTTTGTGATTTTTTTCATTTTCAACTCCTACGCTTCTGTTGTTTTATGTTTGTAGATCAAGGTAGCTCCGGCATAGCAGGCTCCGGCGAATACAAGTGCTATCAATAATCTGTAGTCAGCTAATACATAACCCAGACTAAGATCAGCATCAACGTTCAGGTTACCAAGCAGCGCAACCAATCCTTCATAAATACTAGGCATGTTAATTGTGTTCCTTGTGATCTCTTCGATCATAAAGAAAACCAAATCTATTAAGCCAAGAAAAATTGCTCCCTTTAAAAATGCATTGTTCTTAAAGATGGACGAGAATAAAAATAAGAGCGATCCAAAGACCAACGCGATCTTAAGATATAAGACCACACCAAGCAAACTTCCTACAATCGCAGAGCCTAAGTAGAAGCCGCCCATCGTACTTGCTAAGACAATAGCCATGATCAATCCGAGTATTAACCCAACGCCCAGCAGGAGTACTGAACCCGCAAATACATGCATAAGATACTTAGCAGCTGTACAAGCCCAGATATTGACTGGCTGGCAGCGATAGAAAAACTCACAACCGAGTTCTTTTTCTTTTGACAGGCTGCTCTGTGAGTTAATTAGAAGAAAGATCCCGAATACAAATACGACCAGGATCATACTTCCATACGTCCCGAGCATAACTCCATCTTGAATATCATCATAATCAAAGGCCATATTGATCATACCTATCTCAATTTCATCCCAATGTGCTACCATTGCCGTAATGGAAATGATCAATACGAGAAGTACAATACCAGCCACGATCCATACGGGAAGCCAATATGAAGGTTTTCGCTTAATGTATTCTGTTTTTAGTAATGTTAAGTAATGTGACATCTTAATCCCCTATACTAGTTACCCTGAGTTAAGGCAATAAATATCTCTGCCAGACTCGGTATTATTTTTTTTGAATCCGAAATATCAACCTTGCCTTCAACCAATGCGCGAACATGGCCGAGAGTCTTGGTTACTACTTTGGGATTATATTGCATTAATGTTTCTTCTTGATCTTGAGGCACTTCATAAATATGCCATCTATCTTTAAGAGCATCCACGGATTCATTCACAATGATAGAACCTTTATCAATAAAGATCACATCCTGTAGGATATTTTCCACCTCAGCTACTTGATGGGTGGAAATGATCACAGTTTTGCTTTCGTCATAAAATTCACCAAGCAGCAGATCATAGAATTCTTTACGGAAAACAATATCCAAACCCAAAGTGGGCTCGTCAAGTAAAAGGACATCCACATCCTTGGATAAAGTAAGTAAAAGATAAAGCTTCGTTTTCATTCCTTTTGATAAAGTAGCCACTTTTTGGTCACAAGGAAGATCGCTCTTTGCAAAAAGACGTTCTGATTTATCCCAATTCCAGGAATCATTCACAGCGGCAGTAAAATCGATAGTTTGTTTAACCGTCAAACGAGGATCTAAACCACTGACATCGGGAATAAAGGCAACACGCCCATAAAGCTCATGTTTCCATTCCCGGATAGATTTATCAAACATGGATATCTCACCTTCGTATCGCAGTAAACCTAAAATGCATTTTAGCAAAGTCGATTTACCTGCACCATTCTTACCCATGAGTCCAATAATGCGACCTTTGGGTATGTCAAGATCTACATTTTGCAAGGCGGTGACGTTTTTGTAGTTTTTCGTAAGATTCTTTACGTTGATATAATGTTCCATTCCAATTCCCTTTGTTACAAGTAATACATCATTGATGTGCCGGCATGTTCATCGATCTCATCATTTATTTTTCTTTTCTTTTCCATGCTACCGCCATTTAAGGTAGAAAATATTTTTTTGTCTTTCAGGCTTTGCGTCTTATAAAAGCGAGCACGGGTTAAAAAAGGACAGCACTGCTTTTCGCCGTGTGATAACATATCTTTGGAGTTTGCACTTTCGCGTTGTTCCATAATGTCGGCTGTTTGATTTTTGTTGTTTAACATGAGATCTTTTCTTGTTTCTTGTTTTTTGTTTCTTGAATCGTGGTTCTTGTTATTTGACCGGTTTTACGATTCGAATTGACATAGCTCTTACATAAGACATAGAGCTGTTGTGGCGTCTGATAAGTTTGTTACTAAACATGGTTCTTCTCCTAAAAAAGTTTTCTTATTTGTTAAATTTCATTTCGATCAATTTACATAGTTCATCTTTGCTGACGTTCAACATCTTGGCCTGCTTGATCATGTCCGGAATGGTTATGTCTTCAAAATGAATGACCGCGGATTCTTTTAGAGCATCCTGTGCGGGATCAGTGACGAAATAACCTTTGCCGCGTTGCTTTTCTAACAAACCCTCATTGACAAGAAGCTGTGTGGCGTTTAAAATCGTTTGAGGGTTCAAACGGTAATCGGCTGACATCTGTCTAACGGAGGGGATAGCTTCTCCGCTTTTCAATGCACCGGACATGATCGAATCTCTGATGAGATCGGCCAATTGGAGGTATATAGCTTTTGAACTGTCGAAGTTAATACTCATTGTGGTTCTCTTTGTGTTTCAATTCACACCAGTATTCCAGTGTTCTACATAAGTATAACACCATTACAGAACACATGCAAGAAAAAAATGCAAGTTTTTTTATATTATTTTTGGCAATGTCGATAATACCCTTTGTTTATGGGGGATTTTCTTGTTATTATTTTTTTATAATACGTGCGAGTAGTAGCGAGTTATATGAGCCAGAGCTAAAAATAGCCATGAATATAATGAAATTGAGACATTCCGAGCGCTTCGAATTTTCGATTTGGAAAATGCACAAATGGGGGAATTAACAATGTTCAACCCCTCGACCAAGCTCGGGGTTGGGAAATGCTTACTAGCTTTGTCCCCGGGATTTCATCCCGGGTTATATTAATTTAACCCTTCGATAAACTCAGGGTTATAATATCAATTCAATAAATCTTATTTAATAACCCCGACGAATGGAGGGGTTAAACGTTTAATAACCCGGCATGAAATGCCGGGAAGTAGCAATTCAGAAATAAGCAACCCCGAGCTTGGTCGAGGGGTTGAACTGGTTTTCAGATTATTTTTTGATTATCTCAATCTTGTAATAATCACAAGCTTAAAAATACAAACTCGTATTAAATCCCACAACCACTGCATTCAAAGAAGAATTGTAACCTAAAACGACACCAAAATAGGGAATTGCAACAATATTAACGCCAATATCAAAACCCGGATTACTATTATAACTCCATTCCTGTGTTGTATAAAATCCGTCATAACTCCAAGTATACGTTTCATCAAACCAAGTGCTTTCATGAACGGAAATGTAATTCCCATTACAGTAACCGGCATACATATATAAGCCGTAAAACACATGGAATGTTACTCCAAAACTTTGAGCCGCCCAATAATCCCGGTCAATGATAAATGCCAACTCATCACCCGGCCAAGATTCATTATAATCGGCGTAATTATAAACACCGATTCCATAGAAATTGGCGTATATGCCAATAGGACCAACAAGATCAAAAAACATCATATAACCGGAATAATATTCTCCAGAAAAAGCATACTGATATCCTAATGCAAATCCCTGTCCTTTTGCCGGCACTGCAAACAAAAGCGCGATGCAGAGGATCAATGCAAGAATTCGGATCTTCATTGTCTTCTCCCTTGTTTTTAATTAAACAAGAAATGAGAGGTGGTTTTAATAAAACTTAATATAATGAAGGACAAAGGACAAGAAATTGTTCCGTGTCGAATTCGGGGAATGGGGGTTCGGTGTTCGGAGTCCGGGGTTCGGAGTCCGGGGTTCGTAGCTTGAGAGTGTGGGCGTAAGAGGGGGAAAGAAAAAAGAGCTAAATTCGTCATCCTGGAAAGGCATCCAGTGGATGTCTTGTTCAGGATCTCTATGTAAATCCGATTCTGTAAAATATAAAGCGACAATAAAAAAGGGCTCGACACCTGTCCTTCATAGCCTTGGCGAAGAAGGATGTCGAGCCCCTACATCATTGAAAATATTTCACATTTCACGCATTACGAGTCACTCGTCACTAATTTTGTGACCTTTCCATCCATGCCGCTAATAACCATCATATTATCCATGACAACCGGTGTATTTAGCAAATTAGAACCAATGCGATGCTGCCATGTTATTGATCCATCTTTGGCGTTCAAAGAAAAGACATAGCCAAATTGAGTCGTAAAATAAACCTGTCCGGCATATTCAACCGGATTTGAAGGATCTATCTCGAAACCATAGTTTGCTTCTGTGCTCCAACGGGTCTCGGGCTTATCGCCTTCTGTAGAAATTGCACAGACGATATCCCACATTGTCTTGGCATAAACGGTTGAGGCATCTTTAGAGAGACCGATATTTTCTCTCACTTTAAAGGTGTTTGAACGCCATACCGTTTTACCGTCTTCAATATTGATTGCGGACATAACACGATCGGGAGCTACGATAAAAACTTTTCCATTGGCATAGACGGGATGCACCACTGCCGGCGAATAAAGCAATCCGCTTTTTTCACCTTTCCACATCCATTTCATGCTTCCTTTTTCTGCATCTAGGGCATATAAATGTGTATCCCAGGCCCCAAAGATCACTTTTCCTTCAGCGATCAAAGGCTTGGTCTCTACGTACGTCGCGATACTCATAAAATCCCAAACCAGTTTGCCTGTTATTGCGTTAACAGCGCGAAATTTTCCGTCGCTTCCGCCAAAATAGACCTTATTATCACGGACAACAGGATGCGCGACAATAGGCGCTTTGGTTTTATATTTCCAAACTTTTTCGCCATTCTTATTATTAAGGCAATAGAGCGAAGAGTCGGTTGATGTCACATAAACCAATGTGTCCATGACTGCGGGTTCCGTAAAGATCGGACCACCGGTTTGATATGACCATAATTCATTTCCGGTATCCAAAGACAGTGCAATCACCTTTCCTGAACGATTTCCAAAGATCACTTTATCATCTGCCATGGCAACCGCTGCTGTAATGGAATATTCCGAATCGTATGACCAATTCACTTTAACTTCAGGATATTCTTCATTCACGGACATATCGGGCATTAGCGCTTCATGCGAATCACTGTATTCAAAATCTTTTAAGGGTAAAACCAGCCAAGGCTCCAAACTTTCTTTGGCAACAGGACGGCGTTCTGTCCAGGTCATGGTGTCAGCTTTAATACTTACTATATTATATCCACCCGGCATACCGCGACTTAAATTTGATCGCCCCATGATCCCTGTTACATCCGAATAATCATTTAAACGATTGCTGTGACCGTGACCGTGCATAATTGCTTGAACATTGTAATGCTTAACAATATCCAAAAACTCGTAAGAATTCGTAACGGTATGGTCAATAGGATAATGTGTTATGAAAAAGACCGGCTGTTTCTTTGGCCACATTTTCTTTAATGCCGAATGTACCCAGTTAATATCTTCTCGCGCAATGAAACCTTCACCCATGCGCATGAGCGGTCCCTGATTTACACCGATAAAACGATAACCTTTGTATACGACATTGAATTTATCGTCGCCAAAAAGTTTCTTGAATTTTTCTCCTCCGGAGGCGGACCATTTCAGTTCATGATTTCCGGGAATAATATGATAAGGTACTTTGAGTTCTGACATAATGGCTTTAACGGTATCCAATTCACCGGCCAGATCATATTCTGTGGCATCACCCGCTAAGATCACAAAATCAATATTATCAATGTTGTTAATATCACGAACGGAGTTTCTGAGATCGTCTGCTCCAATCGCGGTTCCAATATGTGTGTCAGCGAGAAAAACAAAGGTAAGGGGTTCTTTCATATCGCTTGAACAAGATACCAATCCCAGCATGATGATCATGACCGAAATAATACTAAATATTTTTTTCATAATTTGACCCTTTTTTTATTAATAATGCACAATTCCCGTACTTGTTTCCTTTTCGGGCAAACATCTACGAATAGTCGTTGTGCGATACCCTGCAAAATCTTCTAATGCATCCTGTGCCAGATAGGGCGTATAAAGACCGTCTTCACTAACCGTCCCACCACCGGATTCAAGGAAATAAAGTTCTTCATTGATCTCTACCAATATTCCCATGTGCCCGCTTTTGACCACGACATCTCCGGCTTGCATCAAATCCATTTGTGTATCCGTTGGCCTTGTGCCCGATGCGATGGTTGTGATCAACTCACCAACTTTTGCCATATCGGATACTTCAAGACGGAAATTATTTGTTGAGCCGATTCTACCTCCGCCATCTGAAATATTCGGATCAGTTCTGCAGATATGGCGAAACCCGAACCATGAGAAAGCCGATTCGATTTCGGTGGAGTCTAAGATCCCCAGCAAGACCGCTGCCTCAAATGGAGATGCGCCAAAACCGGAACAATCCATTCCGTAACGTTCTATTGAAGTTGAATTAGACCATGAATTCTGTGGCTGGTCCCTGTCAGTGATATCCCCTCCCCAACGATAGAATCCGTGTTGGTAATTCTCACTAAAAAAGTCCATATAGCTTTCATAAATAAACAGGGTCAATGCATTGACAGCCTGATATTTTTGCAGTGTTTTTAATGAATCTAGATACGGTTGAATAGCTGGATAAAGGACCTGATCATAAAATGCCGTATTATCCGTCACATACCCGCTTAGAGTATACGACATATCCGGCTGGGTATATACACTGATCGAATCTCCAATCGCTTTGTCATAAAAAACGGCCTGTAATGCCAGCGTTACTTCGGGAATGGGAATAGCCCGGGCAAAGTCATCAAAAGCCATACGCTTAGGGGAAGTAATTAAGCTGATCTCCTCTTGAACCGTCTCTTGACCGGGATCCGTTTTTATTCCAACATTTTCTTCCGGACCCAATAAATAGTCTCCGCAAGAAGTCAGGAAAACGAAAAATAAAAATATGCTTAATATTTTTCTCATAGAATAATAACGCGTCCTTCAATTTCAGAGTTTATGATCGGTTTTTTACGCACTGCTTCGATCAAAACATCACGATCGACCAGTCCTGTTTCATGCAAGGGTTCAATTTTCTTTCCAAAATATTTATCGCCCTGACTTGCAGTATAATTATTAACACAAAGCGTATAGGTCCTTTCTAGATCTATTTCAGCTCCATAAACTATGGCCTTAACCAGACCTTCGTTTCGATCCAACACCATATCTATTCCCGAAACTTGCATAGAGCGTCCTTGCTTAGCCATAAAATCCAATGCTTCCGTTAATTCTTGTCCTGTCCATTCAAATGTTACCAATGTATTCCCGAAAGGAGATATTTCCCATATATCACGAACAAGAATTTTACCGGGATCCAGACCCTTCCTGATACCGCCGTTATTCATCATAGCAATATCTGAATCGGTTGCCTCACGAAAAGCATCGGCGATCCAGTTACCCAGATTTGATTCGGCACCACGTGTTGACCAGGGGCTTTCCAGCGTCCCTATAACTTCATCCATAGCTTCTGTGAGCTCGGCTTCATATGCATTAACGATCTCTGCAACATCTTTTGACGGGGTTAATTTTCCAACGATCGTTTCTACATAATCCATCTCCAAAGATGTTATTTTGCCTTCATCTACATGAAAATTGGTAACGCCTACATAACGGCCATGGTCATTCGCTTGAACGATCCAAACGCCATTTACATTTTCGGCTTCACGCATATATGTATGGCTGTGTCCGCCTACAATAAGATCAATTTCGGGAACTGCTTCGGCAAGTCTGCGATCATCACCTATTCCCATGTGAGAAACAACCACAAAAAGGTCAATCTTACGAGATTTTAATGTGTTGATCAGATTTTGTACTGTCTCAGCAGGATCAGCGACTTCTATGCCTTCAAGATTCTTTGGCAGGGTCAACTCATCAAGATAAGGAGTGGTCAATCCTATTAATGCAAAACGATACCCTTTGCGCAAAAAGATCCGAAATTGAGGTGTTGCACTTTCGCCGGTTTCTGTATCGATCAAATTTGCCGCATACATACCAAATTTAGCTTCATTCAAACGCAAGGAATCCAAATGTGCCCAGGAATAATCAAATTCATGATTTCCTATCGTAAAAAAATCGGGCTTGACCAAATTTAGGATCTCTATTTGAGAAAAACCTTTTGTTACGGCGCACATGGGAGAACCTTGAAAATCATCACCGGCATTAACCCTTAGGGCACCGGGATAAACTTTTTCTAAACTGTCAAGATAGGCATCAAAAAGCGCGTATCCTCCAACAGCATGTTTGTCATTATTATAACTGGTCGGCACCCATGTTGTATTATGTGCATGTAAATCATTCCAGTGCAAAATGGTAATATCGGCCGAGGGTGCCGAGCACCCTACAAGTACTGCAAGAAAAAGAACAACTGTCATGTTAAAATACTTCATTGTTCTGTCCTTTCTATTTAGTTATCATGCGTTCAAAAATATAATTACTTGTATCATGGACAAACGCGTCATCAACACCAAGCCGATGACAAATGGCTAAAAACATTTTTTCAAATTTTAGTCCTCTAAAAATGCCTTGAAAGCTTGGTACATCATCCAGATATCCGCTTTCGACGTAATTTCAAAAGGTGAGTGCATATCTAAAACCGAAACACCTGCATCGATCACATTCATGCAATAGTAGGACATAAATTTCGCAATGGTTCCGCCGCCGCCTTCATCGGTCTTACCCAATTCGGCAACGCGCCAAATGATACCACTTTTATCAAAAAGATCTCTTAAACGAGCAACATATTCAGCTGACGCTTCATTCGAGCCGCCTTTTCCGCGAACACCGGTGAATTTTGACAAAACTAATCCACCATTTATATACCCGGCATTACGTAATTCGTGAACTTCTTTCCAATCGGGATGTACACCCGCATTAACATCTGCGGATAAGCATTGTGCATTTGCCAGCAAGCGACGGATCACAGCTGATTGATCCAATCCGTGACGAGCAAGAATATATCCCAGTACCAGTTCAGCGATCACGGTATTTGCACCCGCTGCACCCTCAGAACCGATCTCTTCCTTATCAAGAAGAAGGACCAAAGATGATACTTCAGGGTCTTCAGCATCTATAACGGCACGCAAAGAAGCGTAGGAACAAACGCGGTCATCTTGACCGTATCCCCCAATAAAAGCACGATCCAAACCAACATCGCGGCTTTTACCTGCAGGGACGATCTCAAGATCGGCTGAAACGAAATCATGTTCGGTAATACCATATGTTTCATTAAGTAATGACAGCACATGAAGTTTAACTCTGTCTTCAACTTCTTTATCATCACTGAAAGGTTTACCACCCACAATAATGTTCAACTTCTCAGCCGGAATAAATTCGTTGGCTTTTTTACCCATTTGAGCTTTACCGGCAAGATGCGGTAGAAGATCTGCAATAGTAAAAACCGGATCGTCTGCATCTTCACCGATCACGATTGTGTTTACCGTACCATCGGGGAAAGCAATTGCACCATGCAAAGCCAAGGGACGTGATACCCATTGATATTTTTTTATTCCACCATAGTAGTGGGTTTTTAACATGGCTATTTCTTCATCTTCATAAAGTGGATATTGCTTAAGATCCAGTCTTGGAGAATCAATATGCGCTACGAGAATACGTAGATTCTTGTCAATGGGTCCTTTACCCTGACGAAAAACCGCAACAGCGCGTCCCATGTGATTATAATAGATCTTTTTTGTATCTTTTGTTTTACGAATATCAACATACCCTGCTTTTTCCAGTATTTCTATGGCTGTATCAGCAGATTCGCGTTCGGTTTTTCCATAATCAAGAAATGAGCGATAAGTGCCCATATAAGATTCTAGTGCTTTCATTTGTGCTTCGGGGATATGATCCCATGCATTTTCGCGTTCCAGAAACAATGCTTTTTTTAGATCTTTCGGATCCGCTTTTTTTCCTAACATTAATTACTCCTTATTTTCAGCCTTAAATATAGGGGTTTAAAAATAAAAGGGAAATGAAAAAGAAGAAGACGTGAGACGTGAAACGTGAGACGTGAAACGTGAGACGTGAAACGTGAAACGTGAGACTGAAGAAAGACCTCATACACTTGTGCGCCGTAGCCCCGGCGTTTCGGGGCGAAGGTGTAAAGGCATGAAGAAAGTCCAAGGCACAAAAAATTTAAAAACAACAAGAAAAGCTGTCATCTTGAGCGTAGTCGCCTGCCGGCCGAAGCTTTAGCGAAGGCTTGTCTTAATTAATTGCTTTAATGCTAAAAACAGTGACCTTCTCCCCAAAAACCGGACAGTTCGAAATGTTACAAATATGGTTCAGCCATCAGTTATAAATTAAAACCTTCGAAAAAAAGAAAAGGGCGGACACTTAGGTCCGCCCCGACATTAATCTATTCCTTGAATATTCATCATCCACAAGTACCGACGCGATGCATCGCGTCGTTACAACATTATCATTTATCAGTCACCTTCATAATAAACGCAAATTCAAGTGCATATTCCTTATAGACCTGGAAACGACCTGACGCACCGCCATGACCATAGTCCATTTCGGTTTTCATTAGAACCAGATTATCATCTGTTTTCAGATCACGGAGTTTGGCTGTCCATTTTGCCGGTTCCCAATACTGAACCTGAGAATCATGTAGACCTGTTGTGATTAAAATATTAGGATAATCTTTGGCTTCCACATTATCATAAGGTGAATAGCTTTTCATGTACTCGTAATATTCTTTTTCGTTGGGATTACCCCATTCGTCGTATTCATTGGTTGTTAAAGGAATGCTATCATCCAGCATGGTCGTCACAACATCAACAAAAGGAACCTGAGCAACAATACCTGCAAATTTCTCGGGAGCAAGGTTTGCAACCGCACCAACTAAAAGACCACCGGCGGAACCGCCCATGGCAACCATATTGTCGTATGTCGTATACTTTTCTTTGACTAGATGATCGGCACAATCAATGAAATCATTGAAGGTATTCATCTTATTGAGCAATTTTCCATCATCATACCAATAGCGACCCATTTCTTGTCCACCACGGATATGGGCGATAGCCCAAATATATCCACGATCCAATAAACTCAAACGTACGGATGAAAAATATGGCGTCATGTTGATCCCATAAGATCCGTAAGCATATAGAACAAGCGGAGCCGAACCGTCAAGAGGTGTTCCTTTTTTATAAACAATGGACATGGGTACTTTCGCACCGTCACGGGCATCGGCCCATAGTCGTTTTGTTTCATAATTTACTGGATCAAAAGTTCCGAGAACTTCGCGTTGTTTCTTTAATTCTCTTTCGCCCGTAATCAAATTTTGGTCATAAGTTGAGTTTGGCGTGGTCATAGATTCATAACCAAAGCGAAGGTATTCCGAATCAAATTCGCGATTGGTACTGATCCATACATCATAGGCTTCTTCATCGAATTCAATATAGTCATCAACTTTTCCGTCATAACTGATAATACGGAGACGCGGCTGAGCATTGCTCCGTTCCTGCAAGACATAGCGATCTTTAAAGAATTCCGATCCTTCAATCAGCACATCTTCACGATGAGCTACGATCTCTTTCCAGTTCTTTTTGCTCGGAGCTGAAGTCGGAACGGCCATTAATTTAAAGTTCTGGGCATTGTCATTCGTTAGTATATAAAAAACAGACCCAACATGTGTGGGACTATATTCCAGTCCGCGAATTCTTTCTTGAATAAGAACAGGATCCGATGCGGGATTGTCGGCATCTATAAAGCTATATTCCGTGGTAATCGACGCCTGAGATACCAACATAATATATTTTCCACTGTTTGATCGATAGACACCATGATAGAATGTATCGTCTGTTTCATCATAGACCAATTCATCTTTTTCAGTATCCGAACCCAATATATGTCGCCATGTTTGAGCCGGACGCAAGGTCTCATCTTTAATATTATAAAAAATGGTCTTATTGTCGTTTGCCCAAGCTACGCCACCGGGCGTATTTACTATCTGATCCGGCAAAAATTCGCGGGTTTTCAGATCAAGAAAACGCAATGTATATTTTCTTCGCGAAAGCGTATCTTCTCCGAAAGCAAGCATTTGATTATTGGGGGAAACATAAAGTCCTGAAACTTTATAAAATGCATAACCTTCTGCCAGTTCGTTTACATTTAAAAGTATCTCTTCATTTGCATTTTCAGCAGTCTTCCGACAATAGATAGGATATTCTTTACCCTTTTCATAACGACTGTAGTATAAGTAGCCGTTCATCCAATAGGGTACAGATTCGTCATCTTGTTTAATGCGGGCGACCATTTCTTTATACAGCTTTTTCTGCAGGCGTTCCGTATCCTTCATTTTGGCAGCAGCATAATCATTTTCCGCTTCAAGATAGGATATCACTTCCGGATCTTCTCTTTCTTTTAGCCAATAATAAGGATCTACACGAGTATCACCATGAATGGTCATTTCCTTGTCGATCTTCTTTGCTTTTGGTGCTTCGATCATTTCTTCTCCACATGAGTTTAGGATCAGGAGCATCAGCACGACCGGGATCCATGTCCATTTTTTCATTATGAACTCCTTTTCTATATTTCCACACAGCTTCTTGTTTTTTTCAACATATTTGGGCTGGACATGTCCAGCCCCTACATTTTGGTGTTATTTTCTTTTCAAGCTAAATTTAAAAGCTTGGTTTAAATTTGTTCTTTCTTTTCCCTTTGTGGGTAAATGGGTATCGCTCAAATACCGGACGTCCTCTACCGAAACAAAGGCTTTGGGGTTATAATTTTTAACGATCTTTAAAAAATAAGGAATATCTTTTCTTTTTACAACAGCAAGAACGAGTCTTACTTCACCCGATACACCTCTGGCGGCAATCGATGTCACCCCATGATATTCCTGCTTAAGATGTTCGATTAGCTCATCGGCCGGTTTATTGGTAATTACCCTCATCACAACCATTCCCATAGCAAGTCGTCTTTCGAGTGTGATCCCGATATAATTACCCATGGCGAATCCCGCCGCATAAGCAATATAATTGATCCAGCCACCGAGATTCGTCAAAACCTGCGAAACAACCACAACCCAAATGAAAACTTCAACAAACCCCGCAAGTGAAGCATAAAGCCGTTCACCTCGCGAAACTAAAATGATCCGAAATGTACCGATGGTTACATCACAAATTCTTGCGAACATGATCAGAAGCGGAATAACCAAGTATTGAGCGAGATTTGGCGGGAGAGTAGCTAGTAGGTCCATTGAACCCCTTTCTTTTACCGCGAAATGTACGGATAAATAATGGAAAATTGAAAATTAATAATTAAAAATCGTGAGACGTGAGACCGCACACAAAGACGCAAGGGAAAACAAGGCACAGAGAATATCTTGATTAATAATTACTGTCTCTTCTCAAATAGGTGTTCAACCCCTCGACAAGCTCGGGGTTGTTAATTATGTTATCCTCTATCCCGGCATTTCATGCCGGGTTATTTTTGGTTTAACCCCTCCTTTCGTCGGGGTTATGTTAGTAACCCTGAGCTTGTCGAAGGGTTAAACCAGACTTAACCCGGAGTGAAACCCCGGGGAAATGTGTACCCCAAACCTCCAACCCTGAGCTTGTCGAGGGGTTGAACTCTACGAACACTTTTGCCTTTTGCCCTTTGCCTTTATACTTTATTCGAAATATATTACATGCATCAAAGAATAAGGAAGTACTATATGCCCGCACCCATTTTGCAACCTGTTGATCTGGTCCACATTATTTGGAACGATAAGAAATATCTTTTTTTCGGTGGTTATGATTATCATCGTCTTTCGCAACATCCAAAAATCAAACAATCCGTTAAAGAATCGACCGACGAATTTGGTTTAAATTGCGGCGGTTCCCGGGTTACAACCGGCAATCATCCTCTGCATATTAAATTGGAAAATACTATCTCTGATTTTTTACAAACAGAGTCGACAGCTTTACTTCCTACCGGCTACATGGCAAATTTGGCTTTATTTGAGGTTTTTGCGATCAAAGATATTGTCTGTTACTATCATCCACAGTGCCATCCAAGTCTGAAAGCATCCATAAAGATGAGCGGATTAGAAAAACATGTTATTCCCAAAGACATGAAAGAACTGGATAAACACATCAAAAGCCACGGCAAAAAACCCTGTATTATCACGGACGGATTGTACAGTTTTCTACCACCCTTGCAAGATTATGCGGATATTGTTGAAAAATATGAAGGCGCTCTCGTAATTGATGATGCGCATGCTATTTGCATTCTGGGCGAGCATGGTCGTGGATCAGTTGAACATTTTAATATAAGTAAAAAACATCTTTTGATTACAGGCTCTCTTTCTAAGGCCGTCGGTGTATCGGGTGGATTCGTATCGGGATTGGCGGAATGCGTTCGCGCAGTAAGAGATACTATTGCTTATGCCACAACATCCGCTATGCCTTTGCCTATGGTAGCAGCCGCTATCACCTCGCTTGAACTTCTTCAGGAAAACACAGAATTGATCTCTGGTCTTCAACAGCGCTGTCTGAAAACTAAACAGTATTTATTTGATCTGGGGTATGATGTACCCGTCATTCCATCGCCCACCATCAGTATTAATATTGACGGACCCGAGAGTGCCGATAAACTTCGTGAAATGTTAATTGCTGCTGAAATTTATCCTTCGCTTATCAGATATCCAGAGAAACCCGATTATTTTCGATTTGCACTTTCATCGGCACATGAAGATAAGCAGGTGGAAAGATTGTTGAGCGTATTGAAAAAATTCAAAGAACTATCCAACTGAGTCAAGTTTCTTAACTTTTCAAATTCGACTAAAATGCCTTAAGTATCTGTAAAATACAGAAAAGTTAAGAAACTTGACTCAGTTGGGAGTATAACCTCAAAACCACATAAAATCATGTCAAACTATCAAAACTTCACCACTATCATCGAAAAAAAGAATAAACCGTTCTTTGTAATATTTGCTTTACTTATGCTACTTGGCATTGCCGGGATTTTTCAATTGAAGCTCAATCCGGATATGATGATCTTTATGCCGAACAAGTCCGAAGTAAAGGACTCTTTCGATAAGATGAACGAAGTTTTTAAAAGTGGTGATGAAATGCTCATCGTCCTACATACTCAAAAAGATTCACTGGATGAAAGCACCTCAAATTCTATCGTGACGCTTAGTGATACCCTGAAATCCCTGCCCGGTATTGCTTATGTTATGAGCCCCGTCATGAACGGCGAGATCAAAGACAGTGGTTTTATGAGTGAGATATCTTCCCTGATCCGCCATGATGGCAAATGGGAGGTATTCATGTCCGTTGTGGCAGACAGCAGTTTGAGCCGCAAACAGATAAAGCATATTGAATCATTGATCATCAATACCGGAATGACTTATGACATTTCAGGGACTTCGTTCATGCAGAAACGGCTGATCGATTTTATTATTCAAATCCTGTTTTATCTTCCTTTTTTAGCCATCGGACTTATCTTTTTCGTCTTCAGAATGCAAATGCGTTCCTTCAAAGCAACTTTCATGTCGGTACTACCTGCTGTGGTCGGCGCATTATGGACGCTAGGGCTTGCGGGGTGGATCGGCGGAAAAGTATCTATTATAACAGCGATCGCCCCAATCTTTACTATCATTATCGGAAGCGCGGACGGCTTGCATTTCGTATCGCATTATCTTGACGCACGTGCTAAGGGCGAAGAAAAGAAAAAGGCTGTCGGAAGCACATTGGCCCTAGTGGGAATTCCTATGATCATCACGACCATAACATCCATCGGCGGTTTTTTATCATTACTGCTCATGGATACAAATGCTGTCCGAGAACTTGCCATCTTCACTTCAACCGGAATTGCTTTTGCAGGATTAGCAACCTGGTTTATTCTGCCTCTTTTCCTGATCAATAAAGTAAGCTTTAAAGCTGAACGCACGGAACCAAGGATCAGCGGAGCGGGATTGAAAAAACTCTGGGGTTGGCCGGCTCTGCTCATTACCATCATTTTAATTTGTGTCAGTATTTTCGGATATTCTAAAGTCAAGACCGATTTCAATCAATTATCGATGTTCAAGAAAAGCACAGATGTCTATCAAAGTGCAGAGGCAATTACGGAAATACACGGCGGGAGCATGCCGTCATACGTTTTCATCCAGCATGATAATGATATTTTGGACAAGGAATTGAAAACAGAAATATATCAGTTTACGGACAGCCTGAGCCAATATGGGAAAGTTATATCCCCCTACGATGTTGTTGATAAGATCCTTAGTCAACCCATGATGCGCATGTTAAGAATGATGTCCCCGGATCAAAAAATCATCTCTGATCTTATTGCACAAGAAAACATCCCGCTTGGGCATATGCTCGACCTGAAACAAAATGCCGTAAAGATCACCATTTTGCCGTCTGAAATTCATCATGAAAGCTTGTCCGCCATGAAGCAAATGGTAAGTGATATTCAAATTCCCAATACCTCTATTGCCATTACCGGCATGAGTTTTATCATGGATGAACTAAACCAGAACATGGTAAACAATCTTAAGAATACGCTGATCATGGCTCTGGGCATTATGTTCGCTTTGCTTTTCATTACCTTTAGGAAGATCGTGCCAGTGCTAATATCTCTTATTTCTATTCTGGTTACATCATCATTCCTTTATGGTTTTCTTGGGCTTTCCGGAATGTCACTTACTGTGATGACAGCCATGATCTTCAGTATTACGGTTGGTATCGGCGTTGATTATGCCATTCATCTAACATCGGTTGCGTTAAAACTACAAGATGTCAACTTAGCCTTTAATTATGCGGCACGACCGATCATGACAAACGCTCTCGGATTGGCGATCGGGATGACAGCCTTGATGACCACTCCCCTAACACTACATCTGCATATTTCCATTATGATGTGGATATCCATGATATTGTCAATGTTCTTGAGTTTGTCATTATTACCAACCTTGCTGCGTGCTTATTTGAAGAAAAAAAGAGCATAAGACAGAGAGAATGAGAGATAGAGAGAGGAAGAAACGAAGAGATGGGATGAGTGAAAGGAAAATAATAAATCTTATTTAAACCCCCATTTATCTGCAGATCTTTTCATATTCACTAACATGCCAATTATATTATCATATTCATTTCGATAATCTGGCCTAATGGTAATTTTAGGGGGCTAAAAACGTTATAATTAATTGAATGTTAGGAAAATAGATAGGATTTCATTTTCTTCAATTAAAAAATGAACAAAAAAGTGCCCAAAATGTGGTAGC
>Ga0208769_1000022_pt1 | contig 86903 bp, 114 predicted proteins | sample AntAceMetag02UKC_FD_184768 | JGI IMG/M metagenome (GOLD analysis project Ga0208769, IMG submission 184768) | Saline lake microbial communities from Ace Lake, Antarctica- Antarctic Ace Lake Metagenome 02UKC (SPAdes) (version 2) | ecosystem: Environmental > Aquatic > Non-marine Saline and...
CCTCTGCCCAGTCGATCCCGACGTGGGTCGGGTCGAGAGGCCCGTCGTGAGTGAGGTATTCCACGAGCCCAGGTCCGCTGCTCCTCGTGACGGCTCCACAACTTACCTCGATGCCTTCCTTCTGGCTGAACAGCCGCAAGAACTTCTCCCACAACCCGGCGATCCATCTGGGCGGTGGACCGATGTCGTCGACGATAGCCATCTTGAATTGGATCGCTGCCTCTCGGAAGCGGGCACGCTGCGCTGGTCAGGAATCGAACGGCAGCTCCGGGTGTGGACACGGGATCGGGACCTCCCGCGTCTCGCACTCGCTCTCGACCAGGGCAGGGTATCCGCACTCGGGGCAGCCGGCAGAGTCCTTCCACCACCAGCCGCCTGGGGGGATCGCGTCGTCCCAGGCGATCGGGGACCATTGCTTGCAGCGCGGGCACTGGGCCTCGCGGATGGTGGGAGGGGTCTTCATGGGGTCCCCGTGCCACGGCGATCGAGGAACGAGGCCAGCAGCCACCCGGCCCAGTACAACGCCAGAGCGATGATGAGGAGCGGCCAGAGGCCCGCAACCTCCAGCGTAGTGAGCATAATAACGTGGTCCCCGTCGCCATGCCGATGGCCTTTGGCGGATACTCCGATCCCAACCAAGAGGAACCCGACCATGTAGATCCAGAGAGCGATGATCATCCACTCAGCCATTGGGCACCTCCTCACAGTTGGGGATCGGTCCTGCGCCTGGTATGGTCCCTGCCTGGACGCTGAACGGGATATACCGCTGCCGAAGGACCTCCGCAACCCAGCGTTCTCTGCCCTCCTCCTCGCTCATGCCGTGGACCCACACAAGGACGTGGTAGTCGGATCGCTCAAGGCCAAGGGCACCAAGGAAGCCATCGACAAAGGCGCGGGTCTCCTCGGTGGTCCGGACCCTGGGGAGTCGGTCTTCGACGATCGTGACCACGAGCTTGTTATCGTTCTCTGCGCGCTTGAGATCGGCGGGGGTTGGGTACCGGCGGAAGATGAAGTCTTCGCGTCCGATCCGCTGGCAATGGACCCTGTTGAGGTCTCCGGCCCCGATGCTGACGATGGGAGGGCGTTCATTCATGGGGCACCTCCGCGGCTGAGAGTGCGCAGGTCCAGCAATTCCTGTAGCGCGCGGTAGATCCGCATGTGATCCTCGGCGCATGCCTGTTCACAGACGCCCATCCGTTCCTCTGCGACGTGCTCGCAGTGGTCCATCATGGTCCGGACCTCGGTGTCGGTCGGCGGGATGGTGTTGCGCTTGCGGATGGCCAGGATCTCCTCGACGACGGTGGCACGGCCCTTGAGCATCGACTGCGGTAGCCCAGGGATCGGGTACGGTGGATGCGGGGCTTCCTCTTTTCCCTGTTCGTCTGAGGCGCTTCGGATCCCGTCATCCCAGTCCTCGCACCAGTCCCCGTCCTGTCTGCGCTCGTCCTTCTTCGGGCAGTGCCCCCAGGTGCCGGTACCGCTCACGTAGTGCATGCAGGTCTCGCAGGCGCCGAGTTTGGGGTGACGCGCCTGCCTCACGAACTCCAGAACCGCTTCCCCGAGCTGCTCCATCTCCCCGATCATGTGCACGCTGAGGGATACGAGATCGGGATCGTCGCTCTCGTCGCTGGGGGTCCACCTGGGCGCGCTCGTCGCAGTCGTCGTTCCAGGAAGGTCCCCAGGAGTCGAATGTCACAGATCCCGGTCCCCACCCGCTGGGAGAGACAGAGAACGACCCGATCGGGTCGCCGCCCTTATCGGCAACCGCGTTGATGATCTCGTTGAAATCCTCGGCAAGTGCCAAGAGATCGTTGACAGTTGGGTTCTCGTTATCTGCCATGGTTCCTCCTCGTTGTGCCCATGGGGGCGGTCATTCATCCTGGGGTCAGCATGCCGCAGGCAGATGGGCAGGTCAAGACAATTCGACGACCCGTCGATCTTTTTTCCCGTTTGCTTTTTCCGCTTGACAAAGATACGCCGTACCCTATGGTTATGACGTGGAGGACGAAATGACGAAAGTAAAAATCCCACAGAAGTTGACGTGCCTGCGATGCGGACACGTCTGGATCCCCCGCAAGTCTACCGTGCTTGCTTGTCCGAAATGCCGATCTCCATATTGGAACCGGCCACGCAGGCAGAAAAAGAAGGCGGCCAAGTGATCCACCGCGCCTACAAGACCGAACTGGACCCCAACGACCGGCAGCGGACCGCGCTGTTGCGTCATGCCGGCGCGGCCAGGTGGGCGTACAACTTCGGCCTTCGCCGTAAGGTAGACGCCTTCGAGGCAGCCTGGGGCGTTCCCTGTGACTTGGATGGAGGTGCCCTGATGGAGACCGAGACCAGCAAGGTGAAGGTCCGGACCGGGCCGGTGAACCCGTACTACCTGCGGCTGCGCCCGCGGCGCCTGACGTTCCGGCAGCGGTTGCGGATCCTCTTTGGTGGGACGCTGACCACGTTCGTGGAGATGGACTCGGACGGGGCAGGCCCGTACCGCGCCCAGGGATACCTCCACGGCGCCACCGTCGGCGTCGAGCTGGCTGGCAGCGACGACTGGGAGTCCCTGGCCCCAGGCGGCCTGCTCTCGCCGTCGCAGGCGGAGCGGTTCCTTGAGGCGCTTGCAGGCGAGTCGGACATGACCGCGGAGCGGATGATCCTGGATGCAATACAGACGTCGGCCGGCGATAGCTGACTGGGAGGTGTGAAATGAACACAAGAGTCCTGTATCTGAAGAGTCGTGGCAAAGGGGACGCTCGGGAATGCTACTGTTGTGTAGATGAGTACGATAGCGTCTACAAGTGGTGCAGTTGGCCAGAGTGGCGTATCTATCCCCCAAGTGGTGCCATTTTCTTAGACGCTATCGAGATCCGCATACTGATCAAGGACGATCACCGAGACCAGATCATGAAATTCGTGCAGAGCTCCGCCCCTTTCGATGTAGATTTGTCCGAGTGCGGACCCTGCGACGTATGCGATGGCCCCTGCCCCCTTCTTCATTGCGGAGCAGGAGACGGCCCCATGAGGACTATCATCGCCGGCAGCCGCGGGATCAAGGACATCGCCCTCGTCCGAGCTGCGGTGGACCTCGCGGGATTCGAGATCTCGGAGGTCTTCTCCGGAGGGGCCCAGGGCGTCGATCAGCTCGGGGAGTCGGTGGCGTACAGCCGTCACATCCAGGTGAGGACGTTCCCCGCTGATTGGGACAAGCACGGCCTGTCGGCGGGGCCGATCCGCAATCTGGAGATGGCAGCCGCAGCGGACGCGCTGATCGCCGTGTGGGACGGTGAGAGCCGGGGGACCAAGCACATGATCGAGACGGCCGTGAAGGTCGGCTTGCGGGTATTCGTGCTCGGGCCTGGCGAGGGGGTACTGCCGGCGAACGATCGCAGGTTCCAGTGGTTGGAGCCGTTACATAAACAAACCAACAGCGGAGGACAGAGATGAAGCAGTCGATTATCGACACAGTACAAAGGGAGTTTACAGAACGAGTACGGTCAGCGATCGCACTCCGTGCCAATCTCGTTGAGCGCGAGAAGAAGTACGCCGATGACAGACTCGCCCTCCATGATGAGGAACGCGCGATCATAGAGTTGGCCGTCTTCCTCGAGGACAACAAGCCGGAGGACTCGGAGGCCGCGCACCCGTTGCTCAAGGACGAAGAGACCCACTACCTCTTCGAGCGGCTCCGCAAGGTCGGCGCGACGAACCTGCGATGACCTGGCCCGAGGGCTGCGTTCACGCCTTCGTGTGGGCCTCTTGCGCAGCGATGGGGGTGGTTGGCGCTCTGCCTGGTTGGGGGGCTCTCGTTGGCGCCCTGGTTGGATCGGCGATGATGAAGAGGAGGTAAGCGATGTCAGTAGCACAGCAACTCGGACACGTCCAGGCAGAGGCCTGGGAGGAAAACAAGACATGAATAAGACACTCGAAGTAACGATCAGAATGACGGCAGCGATCCAGAAAGGTGCGCAAATGAAGGTGCGCAGAAACTTCTTGGATTTCTTCGCTGACAGGATTCGGCAGGCATGTACCGAGGGCAGTCTGGTGTCCATGATGGAGCGCCTGATTGAGTCTGTGGACTTTGCGGCAGACCAGATACCTGGCATGGATGCGCTCCCGAGAACCATGACAGGCTGATTCGGTGGCTCCTGAAAAGGCGCGTCGGCGATGTCGAGAAGGCAGGCTGGGTCCGCGTCTACGGTCCACCGGAGAGCATGCCAGGTGGGTACGACTGGGCGCATGAATCCAAGGCGTTCCTGACGGTGGCCCAGGAAAACAGGCTCTCACGCCTGGGGCACACTGTGTGGCCATGAAGCCCCCTGCCCCGAAAGACTGCAAGCGCCTGGCCCGCCACTACGGCTGCGACGGCGTCCTCGTGATCGCCGTGGACTTCCAGGCAGAGGCGATGGCCGGCGCGTCGTGGGGAGCAGACAAGACACGCTGCGGCTTCATGGCCGGGGTGCTCGACGACATGATAGACGAGTTAAATGATAGGGAGCCCCAGAGCCTCAAACAACGAACCGGAGGATGACCATGCAGATGATCCGAGCAGCTCGCAGCCTCGTCCAGGACTTTCGCAGAGGTGCCCGTCAGGTGGGCTACGCAGCGGGGCGCGTGAAGGGGCCGCTCCCCGTGCGGGTGGTCTTCCAGCTCACCGCGGCCGCGTGGCACTTGGTGGACATGGACCTCGCCCCCCTGGAGTACGCACTGGCGACTCTGGAGCTGCGAGACGCCATGCGGGAGGTGGACTGATGCCTGACATGGAACGGGTGACCCGTAGGCTGCACATGGACATGGCCAGAGAGGGCAGGACGCACGATACCGAGGGCGAGGCCCGTAACTACTATCGAGGACTGGACAGGGGACGCATCGAGGCGGCGTGCATCGCGGTCGTCGTCGCAGTCGTTGCGGTCCTGGTCAGTCTGATCAAATCGGGGGTGCTGTAATGGACACGCAAGGAATCCTGGAGCAATTCGACAAGGACACAGCAGACCACGTCCTGACCGTCACCCACGACGAAGGCGTCCACCGCTGTATGTCGTACAGAAAACCCGGGACCGGATGCATGGGCGTCCAGGTGACGACTTGGCCTGGACACATCGCTATCTCGGGGGACATGGGCTGCTACGTCTTCTCGCGGACTGAGGACATGTTCACGTTCCATCGGCGTCGTGAGGATGACGAACCGGGCAGGATCAGTTGGAACTACTGGGCTGAGAAGGTCGTTGCCCAGTGTAAGACGGCCGGCGTCGACGAGTTCGACCCGGACTACTTCAAGGAGTGCGTCGAGGAGTGGACCAAGGAGTACCTGGACGAGCACGACGATCTCACAGAAGAGGAGCAGGCTGACTTGGTTGCCGCCGTCAACGACGACGTGCTCAGTGCTCGGTTCGACGGCGAGCACGCAGCGTGCGCCGCGCTGTACGGGGGTGAGTGCGGGGGCCATGGCAACATCTTCCCCGAGGCCTGCGATTGGCCGAGCTTCCGACAGTACACACACCACTTCATCTGGGCCTGCTACTGCATCGAGCGGGTGATTGATGTGTACGACGAGGCCAAGGCCAGCCAGTGAGCGCCATCGAAACCACGTCGCAACTCCTCAACCTCCTGCGGCAGAAGCATTCGCAGAAGGACGGGGCATGGATCTACGTCGAGGAAGTGCCGTCTGCCACCGGATCGTCGTACTGGTCTGGCCGGTCCTTCGACGCCGTCGCACTGGGCTGTTGGGATTCCAACCAGCGCCAGGTCATCATCTACGAGGTCAAGGCGTCCAGGGGCGACTTCGCACGGGAGCTCCAGAATCCGGCGAAGCGCCAGACGGCCATGAAGCTCGCCAACGAGTTCTACTTCGTCACACCCCACGGGCTCGTCAGAGACGATGAGATCCCCGAGGCCTGTGGCCTGATCGTGATGACCAAGAACGGGGCGAAGCTCAGGACGGTGAAGCGGGCACAGCAGCGCCACGAGGATCGGACGGAGATCCCTCTCGCTTGGGCGACGGCGCTCCTGCGGCACCAGGCGAAGGCGATTGAGGAGCTCGCCCGTAGCTACCGATACGCAGGCAAGGACCTCACGGAAGACGACCTACAGGTGTTGATCCGGGAGAAGGCCCCTGCGTATGTCATGAAAGAAATCCGCGATGCTCAACTTCAGGCATCCAAGCAAGTGCAAGATGATGTACGGAACCGGATCGGAGAGTTGGAGTTGCCTATCCGCGATGCCCTGGGACTGGATCTCACGGCCGCGCCTGGACGACTGAATTACTGGCAGATCACCCAAGCGTTGCAGCGCCGGATCCAGCATCCACCCATGAATGGAGTCGGACACATGCCGGGGCAACTGCGGCGGTGGGCTGCCGAGATGGATAAGTATCTGGACTGGGCGCGTGAAGCAAAATCAGGAGACCCCGAATGAACCGCACCGGCATAGAATACTGCGACTTCACATGGAATCCAAACTCGGGATGCTCTCACGTCTCCGCAGGGTGTGACCACTGCTGGGCCCGCCGCATGGCGACGCGACTGGCAGGCCGTGTTGGCTACGACAAGGACGAGCCGTTCCGACCGACGTTCCACCCGGACCGGCTCGACCAACCACTGCGGAGGAAGAAGCCCGCGGTGATCGCGGTGGGATTCATGGGGGACCTGTTTCACCCGTCGCTTCCGAACGTGGCACGGTACGCCATCCTCGATACGATGGGACAGGCGCCGCAGCATCAGTTTCTTCTCTTGACCAAGCGCGCCCGCCACATGGCCTTCTTCTCCGCGCTGCATGGCGTCGTCTGGCCCGACAACGTCTGGCTCGGGGTGTCCGTCGAAGACCAGGCCACGGCCGATGAACGGATCCCCGCGTTGGTGTCCGTGACGGGGGGCGCCGGGAAGTGGGCCAGCATCGAACCCATGCTCGGGCCGGTGGACCTCGACATCGACATCGGGCAGGGTGTCGGCGATGTGGGCATGGACCGCCTTGATTGGGTTGTCGCCGGCGCGGAGAGCGGCCCCGGTCACAGGCCCATGGAATGGGAGTGGGCCAACGATATCCAACGAGCATGCCGCGACGACCGTGTGCCGTTCATGCTCAAACAAGCCTACTGCGGGAATCAACTCGTCTCGCTGCCTGGGCTCGGCGACGAGGCATGCGACGACAACCCGGCGCGGGACGCGCTCAAGGAAGGTGGACGATGAGTGAGATCAGGCAACTCGACGAGGCGATCCTGCACTGCGGCGAGGTCGCGACGAAGGGCAGGGACTGCGCTGCGGACCACGAGCAGCTCCGCTCCTGGCTCATGGATCTCCGACGCCTACGCGCCATCTTCCCCCGAATCCTGAATGCCCTCTGCAATGGCTCGGGCTGTCTACCCGAGGCGTCTGTGGAATTCATGGAAGGGATCCCCGACGAGGTGCGGGCCGAGGTCCAGAAGTGGAGGTACCTTGCCTCCGACCCCGCGCAGTACACAGAGAAGGACCCACCCGGACCGGGTGGACCGTACGCGTACAACGGCGGGCACTGCGAGTGCCATTGAGGAGGAACCATGTCAGCAGCACAGCAATTCGGACACGTCCAGGCAGAGGCCTTCTGCCTCATGTGGTACGCGCCCAACCCGAACCGTGGATCCAACTACGAGCGGATCTGGAACTCCAGGGACGGCGTGACCCCGTTCATCATCTCTGCGAAGGACAATCCCAAGCAGGAGATGCAGCACGTCCAATGGAGCGCCGACCAGTACGACCCGTTCCACGTCCCGCAGGTGGGGGACCGGATCTTCGTGACCGCGACTAGGGAGAACATGCATCTGCTGGCAGTGGACTTCGTCGACCGCTTCTGGGACTCCGAGCAGGGGCCGCCGATGAATGACTCCTACGCCACCAAGGAGGAGGCAGTGGAGGGGATGCTCCAAAGCTGGCTCGGGGATGGGAACCAGCCCACCATCGTCGAGGTGACTCCGATGATGCAGGAGCAGTTCAAGAAGCGGGTTGAATCGGGGGAGGTCCACCTGGAGGTCCTGGCCGGCCTGATCGGGAAGACCCCCAAGGACAAGCTCGCTCAGGTCGCAGACCTGGTTGACGTGCTGAGGGTTGTCCCGCCTGCCTGCTGAGTTATCGTTTCAGGAATATTACGCGGTCAGTTTTTCAACACCGTCGTCTGCCTGCCGCTGCGCCCGCTCCCAAGCCCTGGACTCGTAGAGCCAGTCGAAGAAATCGTCTAGGTCGAAGGCGTGGGCTCTGCCGCGGGTCAGGGTCACCTTCCAGCCGCGGACAGTCGCGATGTACTGGACCGCCTGCTGGGTCACCCCATAGAGGCGCTGGGCCTCCGGTGCTGTGATGTAGCCAGGCGGGGAGTCGTAGGGGCGATCCATTAGAGGTGCCTGCGACGCTGCTCGATGTCGTCCTCCGCACTGGGCTCCAGGCGCCCGTCACCCATCGTCACCGTCACTCGCATACCTCGATGGAGCGAGTGCTTGGGTTGGCTCTGCATGATCATTCTCCTTTGGCCTTGGCGATGGCCGCGGTCGCCATCACCTGGTTCTCATGCCGTACCAGCAGCGCACGCAGGAAACGGGCAAGGTCTGTGGCCTCCCCGTATTCCTCGCTGGTAGCCATATGTATGCTGGTGCCCCCGTCGCGTCGTGGCCAGCAGGGTGAAATCTCGATGGCGAACCTATCGACTTTAAACATGGGCCTGTTGCGGACTTCCCCGATTTTCCTCATCCCGTCCTCCTTACATCCAGCAAACGATGTCGATATCAGCGTCCGAGGCCAGCGCCTCTGCGCCGGGGCCGCTGATGGTGATCTCGGGGTAGGCCCCGTCCATGTCGTCGTCGTATGCCTCCGCCGTGGGGTACGCACAGATCCGTCCAGCCGCGTCGCCGTAGGCCGTGGGGTCGTCCCAATCGCCGATCAGCGCCCGGAGGTCGGCCTCGGTGGCCTCGGTAATCGTGGGCTGTCCGTTCATTTGCTTGATCGTCGCCTTCATCTCGTCCCCCTATTTGCTCGCCAAAACAGCCAGCGCCCTTGCTGCGCTGCCCCGGCGGGCGATCAATTCACGGGCCTTTTAGCCCGCCATCTCAACGCGCTGGCTCCACTCCTGAACGATCGCTAAGCCGCCATCTCTGCCGACGCTCACGCGGGACTCTGACAGCATCTCTTTGCCGACCAGCTTGCCGCCGCGGTTATGGGCGATCCAGAGGCGGTTGCTCAGCTCGGTCTGCGAATGCGCTCTCACTGTGATTGTTCTCATGGCGTCCTCCGGGTTGGTCTTGCTGGTTGTTGTTCCCTTCTTCATGTCCACATCATAGCAAACCCTGCGTCCTTGTCAACACTTTTTTTCGACGATACGTCGATTTATTTTTTCACCACCAGCGCTTGCATTTCCTCGCCGGATCGTCTACAGGTAGACCACGGACGGACGGCCAAGGTGGTCGTCGCAACGTCGAACGAAGGAGGTAGAGGATGAGACACGGAAGGATTCTGATGCTCGCGGTCATAGCCCTGGCTCTCTGCGGGTGCAAGGCAACGATCGACTACAGCCGTCTGGCCAGCTCGGTCACTGCGGCCCTGCCCATAGCGGAGGACTACGCGGTGGACGGCTGCCAGCAGATCACGATCGCCCCTGCGATCACGGTCAACTGGGAGAGCGACGGGGAGGGTGACGGGATGCCGAAGCCGCGGCCCACCTTCGGGGGTGGGGTTTTCATCGGATGTCTGGCACAAGGTGAGCTGATCGAGTTCCAGTGCCACGAGGCCAAAACCGATGACGAGAAGGCGTGGTGCGAGAAGCTCCGGCTGTGGGTCCTCAAGATGAGCGGAGAGCCAACCACACCCACCGAGTAGCCCGCCTCAGATCTCCCGCACTAGAAAGATCCCCACGTCCCACCCCAATCGCTGAAAGCTCCGCACCAGGTAGATCGGCTCGCAGACCATGGTGTAACTCCTGGGCCCGGGACCGCGCAGACGCTTCGACTGCGGCTGCCATGCTCTCGAAGGCTTTCACCTGGGCCTCCACCAGAAGCGGCGCAGCGTCCCGCAGACCATCAGCCACGGCGCGCAGGCGCTCTGCCAGCCTCAAACCCTGCGGTTGTTTCCAGGTCGCCATTATCTAGTCTGCCTTGAGGACAACGAAATCCTCGTAGTCGGCCGAATTCGGCGCTGCCGGATGGACACTCATAGTTGGATCCGGGCCGTTCGTACTTACCCATGAAGTACAGACACCAGTAACGATAGCGCGTGCTCGATTGTAGACATAAGGACGCACAACGGTAAGCCACGGTAGTAATTCATGGGCACCGATGTCCCAGCCGGCACCCTGGGGTCTTGGTGTCTTTACAATATCGTCGTCCACTATTCCAGCTAGATTTCTCCCGTTGTCTATTAGGGGAGATCCTAGTAAGAAAGTGAAGTCGTTGTTCGGGGCATCGATGAACTGCGGATCCCCAAACTGGCTGTTGACCGCCGCTGTATAGAGAGCAGAGTCAACGCCGTTGTCGAAGAACAGGTTGTTTGAGGGCGCATTGGGAGGAGGTATGTGTCCTACCCCGCCTCCGAAAATTCCAGTACCGCAATTGACAAAAGCGTTGTTATCAAGAACATTGAAGCCGTCGTCTGGTCCAAGCTGCACGCCTCTGACACAGTTGTAGAACGTATTGTTGAGCACCCCGCCAGTCTTACAGAAACGATCCTCGTCGATGCCATAGCTCAATCCGGCGAAAATACAATTGCGGACAGTTCCACTACGCAGGGTGGTTATGCCTTTACCGGGATTGACGCCATCGCCAATGAACCTACAACGCTCTGCTAAGTGCGTGGTTTCATAAAAGCTGTATAGCCCGTGCCCCGACTCCAGCAAGAACGTGCTATCTTTGGCGGTGAAATTAATCAAAACATTGCCCGGATAAATCCCATGGCCCGTCCCGGTACAAGTAAATGTACACCCCTGTGCAACCCATCCATCAGCGACTCCTACACCTCGACGGATTCCATAATCGCCAGTAGCAACGGCGAAGTCGCAGTCGTCGATAACGCCATCGTTACACGCCTGGATCGTGAGATACCACTCGACCGTTTCGCCTCCAAGATCAAACTTCAATCCCTGAAAAAGCGACGTATCGGATTCGATCGTCCATATCTGCGTAAGCGCACCGTTGGGTCTGACCGTGATCAGTCCCTCGTCACCGGGAGCTGGCTTGATTGTCAGCCAATCCAGTAGCATATGCGTGTGTGGCTCGTCGAAGTTGGTCGGGGCACCCGCTGTAGCGTGGTAAATCAACGTGTCCCCTGCGCCAGAGGCCGCGTATGCCGCCGCTGCCGTGGCGAAGGGGTGTCCAAAACCAATGTGCCGATCTGCCATTGATCAACTCCTCACCAGTTCGACGGAACCGAAGTGGGCGGTATCAATGTCCTGGGCTCCGCTCTCGATCTCCAGACGCCCCTCATAGATTTTCGCCGTGTCCTGGAGATTTCCGGCCGCGGCCCCTACTGTCAACGCGCCAGAGGTAGCCAGCGTTGCGCTCGTCGCCGTAGTGGTCACGTCAGCGCCGGTCACGTACTCCCCGTCTGTGAGGTTGTAAAACCGTGCATGGGCCGTGAGGGGTGCCGTAGGACCTGACACCCACCCCACCATGCGGAACGTCCATGCCCCGGACGCGTAGCCCCCCGCGTCGAGGACGAACTGCCCATGTGCCAGCGGAACCCCGACGTCGTGTGAAATCGTCTGCCCCGCCGCCAGGCGGAACACCAAAACCCCACCTAGGACGGAGGGCTTGTCGGTGATCCCGGCCCATGGGGCGGCGGCTGCCGTCGCTGCGTTCGTGGCATTCGCAACGGCCGTGTCGATGTCTCCGCCGTCGTGGTGGTGTCCCACCGCGGACGCCCCGATATCGCCCGGTGCCATAGCATCAGGCTGCCCCGTCGCGTGTGTACCAGCGTGCGCCGTCGGTGTCCGGGCGTCGGAGTTACGGGCGTCGGCGTCGGTGACGTATTTGTTCGCTGCATCCGGGCTTCCGCTGGTGCCGGCGAGTGCTGCCTTCTCGTCCGCGGTGGGGAGGGTCGCATGGGTATGCGCCGCTGTCGCTGCGCCGATGTCGCCGGCTGCTATCGCGTCCGGTTGCCCCGTGGCGTGCGTTCCCGCATGGACCGCAGGTGTCCGGGCGTCGGAGTTCCTCGCATCTGCGTCAGTGACGTACTTGTTCCCCGCCCCGGGGGTGCCTGATGTGCCTGGAAGGGCTGCCTTCTCTCCCGCTGTGGGGATGTTGCCATGCGCGTATGTGCCCTCATGCGCTCCCACGGCCGCCGCCGCCTCTCCCGATTGATCATACGCGGCGGGCAACGCGCCGCCCAACTTGGCCGCGTCGTCGGCGTTGGCTGCTGTGGTTGCATGGTCCGCTGCGTCCACCCGCCCGTCGTCGTTCGCGTCGTAGACCGACTTCGTCATGTCCCCGAATGCGCCACCCGTGACATCCTCGAAGGTCAGGTTGTTGCCGCGGACCACCGGGACCTTGCCTTCGCCGAAGCTCGCGTCGTCGAAGAACAGCCCGGTGATGGCCTCCCAGAAGAGCCGGAGCCCCTCGACGTAGCGATCCTCCTTCGGCAGGTCTGCAAGCTCTGTCAGGTATCCCTGGATGGCGGTTGGAATGCGTCCAATAAAGCTCATGGGCAGTTCTCCCCCTCTCAGGAGTCTAGGGGTATCACGCTCGCAGAGTTTGCGTCAACCACGGAGGTCCTCCCGGTATCGTCTCCCGCTGAGTGGATCCACCCACACACCGGGAACTAAATCTGGATTCGATGGCCTATGGATCGCTCCGGTCACGTAGGGAGAATTCATAATGCTGGGGCGCGGACACTTCTGCTTGGGGAGCTGATCCTCCTTGGGAGGACACCCCTGACCACGATGCTTCCCCCGTGTGGGCTTCTTTGGCTTGGGGTGGGGCGGTGCCCCCTTCCCCGCGACAAGGCAACCAGGGGCTGCCTGTGCGAGTAGATCGAACATCTTTGTCCTCCCTGGTCGCGCTCATTGTATCGATGGAGATCGGAGGACACAAGGGGTAGGGAGGAGCGGGGCACGCCGAAGGCAGTGCCAACAACCAGGAAAGGAGGATCCCTCTGAGAAGCACCCCGCCCTCTCTACGAGGTCAGTGTATCAGCCGGGAGCCTGGATTCAAGGAGTTTGAAAGGGTGGCAGGCGCCGGGACCGGGGGGACGTCAAGGTCAGGAGGTGGGGATCGCGTCCCGGCAGTCGTCGCAGAGCCCGTCGACCAGGTCATCCCTGTGAAACCCTACCCCGCAGCCGGCACAGGCGACGATCCTGGACCGGACCTCCCGGGCCGCAGCGAGGACCGCGTTCCTGCCGGCAGAGCAGGATATCGTTCGGACCCGGGCGTCCTCGAGGACCAACTCCGGAGCTGCCGCGTGGACCTTCGCCAGTGCGTCCACCAACCCGCAAGCGCGGACGCGGACCACGATCTCCACGGAGAGCGCGTCTGGGTGCTCTGGCTTCCTGAGTGCGGCAGACACCGTGTAGATTTCTGGGTTCTTGACCATCACAGTCCCACCATGATCCAGCAACCAACGATCACCGCGGGGATCCCGAAGGCGAGGATGAAGCGGATCATCGTGGCGTCGTGTGTTCGGTTCATCTAGCCCTCCTCTCTAGGTGGCTGCTTCGCCAGCCACTCCTTGAACTCACGGTCATGGCGATCGAAGTCGACACGGAGCCGGCGCTCGGCCTCCATCGCATCCGCGGTCAGATAGTCCTGGACGATCCCCCCGTACTTCCTCGAATACAACAGATCCCAGAGGACCCGAACCACCATGACGCAGTCGGCGCTCCCCTTCTGAGGCTTCCCGTCGTCGGCAACGTTCTGGAGGTCGCTGCAATCGATCCCGAGCTTCGTGCAGATGTTCGGAAGCTTGTGCCTCCCTTTCCCAGGCCAGTAGCCGCAGATCTTCTCGTGCTTGATCAAGGGCCAGGTGTCCAGGATCGGACGGATCGCCACAACCCGCTGCCAGTCCTCCGCCAACTCCTTGTCCAGCATCGGCACGTCGTAGCCGTAGACGTTCTGGCCGCAGAGCACATCGGCGCTCTCGAGGAAGGCCAGGAAGCGGGGAGCGACTTCCGTGAGGGGTGGCTTGCCTGCCACCATAGCGTCCGTGATCCCGTTGTGCGCGCTGGCCTCCTCCTCAATCGGGATCCCTGGGTTCACCAACGCAGAGGCCCGGTAGAGGACCTTCCCGCCCTTGAACTTCACCGCGGCGATCTGGCAGATCCGATCCTTCTCCAGGTCGAGGCCAGTGGTCTCAAGGTCGAATGCGCAGATCGTCTTCTTCCACCAGGGCTCTGGTTTGAAGAGGTCAGACATCGGTGGCCTCCGGTGGACCGATACCAATCCGCTTCTTGGCCTCGGCGCGAATCTGTGCACCAGTCCAGTTGTAAGGGGCCCCGCCATTGGCTTCAGCCTTGGTCAGCAACTCGGAGATAACGTCCATCAGCCGCTCTGCTGTGGGGCGGTCCACTCCCTCGACATCCATAATCAACTCGACCGGATGCAGTTGCTTCCCGTTCATGACTCAGCCTTCGGGGGCTTCCGGTACTGCACCGCTCCACCGACCTTCTCGTAGTAGCAGATCAGCTCCACCCCGAGGAAGACCGAGGCCGCCCCGCCGTTGTGGAGCTGGCGCGTCGTGTCCCGGGCGATCGCCTTCGCCTCCGGGATCGGCACCGCCCTTGTGGTGACCTGGCTCTCGGGGTGCCGGACCGTCCCGTAGAAGACGTGGCCCTTGGGTTTCACCACCCGCAGGCGCTCCACCTTCTTCAGCCAGCGACGCTTCCGCGGGCTCGGCTGGAATGCAGGGTTGGGGCTCCCGCCCTCCGGGGCCTTTGCTTTCTTGTCCATCGTCTACCTCCTCGGCCAGCGGCCGTTGTCGTTCGTCCAAAGGTGGGGCACCAGGGGAGCGCCGCGATCCAGCAATCCCCCCAGCGCGGGGGTGGGGTAGTTGCGGTGCCCCGGCCGGGTGCCTCCGCGGTTGTTGTCGACCATCGGCATCAGTCCATCTCGTCCAGCGTGCAGTCGTCGGGGAACTCATCGAACTCAGGAGTCGATTCCCACCGGCGCCGCGTCACCGGACAGTAGCCACCACCGCTCCCATCGCCATTGGGCTGGAAGTTTGGGCAGCTCGTGCACTCGGTGATGTACAGGACGTAGAGCTTCATCAATACCTCCGGTCAACCTGGGACCGTTTTACGATAGGAGGAGGAGGCTGTCAAGAAAAAAGATCGACGGGTCGTCGAATTGCCTAGAAGGGACTGTCGGGGGGGTCGACCTTGGTCTTGCTGTCGCCGCTGGGACCAGGCTCCGTGCCGAGGTCCAACCCGGGCTTCTTCGCAGCCGCGGTGGGGGGTACCTGCGCCTCGGGCTCAGGGGCCGGGTCCTTGGCAGTGTCAGCCTTCCGGGGCTTCATGGGGGCGCTGACGGTCTCAGGCGGCGCCTCGGGTTCCTCTGGCTCCTCGGGGCCGCCGTTGTTCCCCTCGTCCCCATCGCCACCACCCAGGGAGGTCACCGTCGCGGTGTTTGACATCGTCGAGACGACCTCCACCAGGGCCATGTCCCGTTGGACGATGTAGCCGAAGCCTGGGATCTCCGGCTGCTCCCGCGCCCACCGCACAGCGTCCTGGGTGTTCCCTCCCAGATCCGGATGCTCCACCGGGATCCGCGCGCCGCTCTTGTGTACCAACATCACAACCAGCTTTCCGAAATTCTTGGCCACTTTGCACCTCCTCATGTTTACTTAGCCATCAACGAGGCGGGGCCCACCGGGACCTCGCGGATACGCTTGCCGTCGAGGGTGTCCTTCCCCTCACCATCGGGGGCCTTCCCATTCCCCCACTGCTTGAACCACATGGGGACCCCGGCCGCCCCGCAGACCTCCCGGATGCTTCGCACCCAGCCGGGCTCTATCGGCCGCAGGCTCCCCGTCTCTCCGCCCACCAGGATCCAGTCGATCGACGGGGCTTGCCGGAACTCGCTGTCCCTCGGGTGCCCCACCGTCCGGACGCCGCGCACGTTGATCTTCGGGAAGAGTGCGTGCGCCAAGATCACGGGCTCGATCTCTCTGAGCAAGGGCTCCAGCGACAAGACGCGGTGAGCCACCTCCGTGTCATTCAGGAACCGTCCCCGCTCATTCAGGGTCGCTGCATTTTCCGCCGATGTTCCGAGCCAGAGATTAGGGAGCGGGAACCGGATGCGTCTCATCCTCTCGCCGCAGGAATGCGAGCAGGGCTGCTCTTCGCGAAGCCCCGCAGACCACGAATCCAGTCCACCGCAGTGCATGCAGATCCCGAGGACATCGCCGTATTGCTCCCGCATCTCCCGTTCTTGGTCCACCAGCGAATTCAGGAAGTCACGAGCTCGCTGGATCCGTTTCGTGAGGATGATGAACGTGTGCTGCGGGCACGCGGCGATCACCGCGAGGACCCGACGAAGCACCGCGTCGGGGACGTCCCGGTGGAAGGGATCCCCCATGCTCGGTGCGAAGTACACCGTGGGCTTCTTGCGATCGAGCGGTGCAAGGATCTTCCCCTCCTCGATCACCACCGAGAACTGGTCGGGCTTGGGCGGATACCCCACGCGCCCCTGTAGGCGATGGGCCATCTTCTTCGCGTAACAGAATTTGCAACCGTCCGAGACCTGAGTGCAACCGTGCATCCAGTTCCAAGAATGCTTCCACCACTCGCTTCCTTCAGGCATCGTCTCCTCCTCTCAATCGTCCTCGTGGTTCACCAACGTCTTGCGACCAGCTTCCCGCTCGAGGACCGTGTCAACCTCACCCTGGACCGTAGCCAAGGCGATCTGCCCCAACCACTGCGGGATCACGATCTCGCTCCCCTCCAACTGATCCAGGACCATCTCCACAACTGACCGGCGCCGCTTCGCTAGGACATCCCCATCCACGAATGCGCCGGGCTCACCGTTCTGGTACGCGCCTGCCTCGTAGAACGCTCGATCAAGCTGCGCCCCGAACTCGGTGACCCACGCTTGGGCCCGGTCCCTGGCAACGTCTTTGACCGTGCGGGTCGGGGTGGTCATGGCGCGCACACCTCCCGCAATCGTCCCTCAGCCATCTGCACCGCACCCTCCTTCGCATCCACCCCGTGGAAGCGCCGGCCCTGCCGCACCACGGCCTCCCCGAACGCACCCGACCCCATGAACGGGTCCAGGACCAGCTCGCCCTCCTGCGTGCTCTGGCGCACCAGGAGCTCGCCGAACCCGACGGGCTTCTCCGTGGGGTAGCCACCGCGCACCCGCTTCCATGCCTGGACGTTGGGCTCCCCCAGGTCCGCGATCCGCCGCTTTCCCTTCTCGAGGAACATCACCATCTCGTACCTGGATCGGTAGTGGTAGCCCATCCCCATCACCATCTTGTCCCAGATGATCGGGGTCCAGACGGTGAAGCCCGCCGCCTCGGCCGCCGTGGCCACGCACCGCCAGCCAGTCTCCCAGTCGCAGAAGACGTAGCAGTGTCGGTCCCGCTTCAAAATGCGGTAGAGGTGCAGGATAACCTCGGCGAGCTGCTCGTTCGAAATCACGTCGAACCACTCGCCGTTCTTGAGCCGGGTCGTGGTACCCTTCGCTCGGTGCTTCTCCATGCTCTCGTAGGGGGGATCGGTCAAGATCAAATCGTAGTGATCATCGGGAGCCCACTGCAACCACTCGAAGACGTCCTGACAGAAGAGCCGGAAGCCTGGGCCGATGCAAGTGGGCGTAATCATTGGCTAGAAGGGAAAGCTCTCGTCATCTTTGCTTCCACCGCCATCGCCGGAGTTGCCAGCCGGGGCCTCGCCATCGCCACCGCCGTCCTGGGATCCACCGCCCTGTCCGCGGCCGCCCTGCTTGTCGAGGAAGACGACGATGAAGGCGTTGACCTCGCTTGTGTAACGGTCATTGTCATCGCGGTCCTTCCACTTCCGGGTCTGCATCTTCCCCTCGACATAGACCAGGCTGCCCTTCTGGAGATACTGGTTGCAGCGCTCAGCGAGCTTGCCCCATACCACGATGTTGTGCCACTCGGTCTTGCTTTGCCACTCGTCGCCCTGCTTGTATCGCTCGTTAGTGGCGACCGAGAAGTTGCACACCGCCGCTCCGGAGGGGATGTTGCGGAGGTCTGGGTCCTTGCCAAGGTTCCCAACAATGGTAGCCTTATTGACGCTTCCTGCCATGGTTCGCTCCTGCTGTAGTGGGATGAATTGGTGAAGGTACCGCCCCCGTCAACCATCCGTTCAACCTGTGGACCGTTCTACGATACGTCGATACGCGTGTCAAGGAAAAGATCCACTGGCTATAGAATCCAGACACACCGCTGCGCTGGTTTTGAAGCCTGCACAGCAGCGAGGTTGAACGAAGATGACCGAGGAGGTCACTCCGAGACAGACTGAAGGTAGCCGAGGTCTGCTGGGTTGTCAAGAGCGATCGTTGTGCTTGGCTAGGATCCCCCGCACAGTCTCGGGGTGCCAGCGGGCGCCGGTCTTGGTGGGGACTGCATCTCGGTTGAATCGGTTGGCGATCGAGGCCAGAGGGAACCCTTCCTTCCGCAGCCGGTGCATCCGGTTGATCACCGCCTGCTCCTGCGCGTTCTCGACCAGGCCGATCGCCCCGTCGCGAGCGGGTACCGCGTCGAACCCGTAGGGCACCGTCCCCCCGGTCTTCTCCCCCTTGGCCCGCTTCTCCCCCAGGGCAGCGGTCGTGCGCTCCCGTCCGAGGTTCCGCTCCATCTCAGCGACCCCGGCCAGGACCGTGAACATGAACTGCCCCATCGCCGAGCTGGTGTCCATCGCCGACCCGCCCTGATCCACCAGGTGGAGGGCGACCCCGTCGCTTTCCCACATATCGACCACGTGGAGGGCGTCGCCAGCGTTGCGGAAAAGCCGGTCGAGCTTCAGGGCCACGACATTCAGGACCCCCCCCCTGACACCGACGACTTGCTGCACCTTGGCACCCCCGTGCCGGTCCCCCAGGGGCTTGCCAGCGCTCACGCCCTCGTCCCGGATCAGGTACGTCAATTCGAACCCCCGCATCTCGCAGTAGGATCGGATCGCCCGCTCCTGCGCCTCGATGCCCAGCCCCGACTCCGCCTGCTCCTGTGTGCTGACTCGAATGTAACCGACCGCCTGCTTGCTTGCCTCAGCCATTGGTGTCCTCCAAAAATACCACTTCGGCTCCAACGGCCTGGCCATAGACCATGCAGTCGTCGTGAGACCAGAGATACGTATCATGTTCGTCGTGGGAGTGGATACGCACAACCCCTTCCGGGAGATATGCGGGAGAGTGCCCGCCACCGGGCAGGCAAAAAGAAACTCCGGCGTTCGCAAACCGCACCGTACGCTTCCCTGCGCCGTCCTCGTGAATCTGTGGTAGCTGTCGCTTCATCGTTCAGCCCCTCTTCCTGTCCGCAGCCTTCTGGCACCTCTGGCAGCGCGACCCAGCGGAGTCGCACTCGGCGAGCCAGTCCACGCCCCCGCGCGGCTCTGCTCCGCACACCGGCATGTCGGTATCGTCGCTGATCAGGTGGACCGAGCTGTAGCGAATCCGCCCGGTGTCATCCTCTTTGAGCCAACCAGCCCACTCCTCGGTGGGGGTGTAGTCGAGATCATCGTCGTAGCCTGCCATCGATCAGCCCTTCTCCCCGTACTCGCCCTCGCCCATGAGCATGTCCCGGGGGTCCTTGAGCTGCTCCCGCAGGTGGTGCAGGTCTCCGACGTCGCCCCAGTCGCAGTCCTGCTTGTTGGCGGGGTGCTGGGTGGTGGTCGCGTCCAGGATCTCAGCGAGCATCTTCAGGATCGCTGCCCGGTGCTCGTTGTAAGCCTGCTTCGCCGTCCGCTTCGTGGTCTTCGTGGTTCCCGTCATGGTGTCCTCCCCGTGGTTTTCATCCTCGTCAACCTGGGACCACTTTACCGCGTGGACGCAGGGAGTCAACCTTTTGTTCGACGATGCGTCGATTTATTTTAGGGCGGCGAATGCGCCCGCTGCGGGGTGGGCCAGGTCTGCGAGTTGACCAGCGACATTCTGGACACCAGGTCCCCTGGGAACCCATAGGCCCTGCGACCCCACCCACGGGATCGGATCGGGAAGTGCGATCACGTCCTCCAGGTGCCAACTCCAGAGCCCCCGGATCGGTACTCGGGTGTCCCCCGTCAATCCACGGAAGTTGAAGTCCGTGGGGAGGGGAGCCTCCAGGCAAGGCGAATCCATGCCGTGGTGATTTCGGATCCGCACCGAGGTGGCCCTCCGGATCTCCGCGTGGGTGTCCATGAACGGAGCGCACCGGGCCAGGCGTGCAACAGCCAGGACGAACCCCAGGGGTGGGTGCTCGTCGAGGTCCGCGCCTGCGATGATGAGGTTCCCAGTGACCGCCACCTCCTCCGGCCCCCACTTCTTCCCGGCGTGGATCAGCAGCCACCCCCGGAAGTGGGACCGCTTGGTTCGGGTCTCGATGGGCTTTTGTTCGGTGGCGATCAGCGTCGCCCATGGCTGGATCTGTGTCAGTCCGCGAATCGGTAGCATCTCGTTCACTGAGTCCTCCTCTTGCATCGAACAACCTCTGCGGATAGGATTACCCCATGATCAGGAGCCAACGCAAGAAGCTTCTAGAACGCATCGCCGAGACCCCCGGAGCCGAGGACCTGGTGCGGGACCTCTTCGCCGCCTTCGACCGCTTCCAGCGCGGCCCCTCATACACCAGCCTATCCCAATGCACACCCACCGACCTCCGGCAGATGGCACACCGAGTCCAACTCGGCCTCGACATCCTACGGCACGTCATCCTCTGCGCTACCCGCCGGCGACTGATCTCACTCGAATACCTGATCCCGATCCGCGCCCACGCGAAGCGAGACCCCATCGGCGACCTCGCCAACCAGGTAGAGAAGGACCTCTTCCGCAAGACGCTCCCGGAGGTATAGACCATGGGTACAATCGCCAAAATCGCACTCGGAGACGGGGTAGATCCCAAGGAGTTCACGAAGATCGCAAATCAGATCGCTGAGTACCTGCATGAACGGCACCACGTGATCGTCGCCCACGCGCCCGAGGACATCCCTGCCGAGTCCATCAGGGCAGCGATGCAGCAGCTCGCCAGGGCCGTCCGCAGGGGCCGTCCAATCGTGGTCACAGAGATCCCCCCGGGGATGGACCCCCAGGTGGCCAGGACGCGGATCGCCGCTGCTCTGCCAGGCGGGGGGTAGGTCATGGCGTTCATCTGCGTAGAAATCAAGGCGCTCGACCTCTCCGATTTTACCATCCCGCTCCCTGGTGGGATCGAGGTAGGCCCAATCATTAGCGCCAGGCTCGCAAGTGCCACCGACTTGATTATGTCCACGATCTCGCAGGCGTCCCCTGCGCTCGCCGCGTTCATCCCATTCATGAAGATGCTTTCAGCAATGGAGGCTGCCGCCGCCGTCCTCAAGGGCATCCCGGAAGCCATCATCACGTTGAACCCGCTCAAGATATTCGACGACCTCGTCGCCTTTGCTCTGGCGATGGCCGAGCTTCTGAAGCTCTTGCCACCACTGGTCCTCCCGCTCTCGGTGATGAGGTTCATCTCAATCATGATCCTGCTGATGGAGGAAATGATCGACACCCTCTACGCTCTCAATAGCGCAGTCGAGGACGCGGAACACGCTATCCAAAAGGGGCAGGAGCGCGAGGACGAGGACCTGATCGCCATTGGCCAGTGCGCGCTATCGAACGTGGAGGCGGAGGTCGAGCGGCACATGACCATCATCCACATGATTGGGGCCCCGATCAGGATCATCAACGTCTTCCTTGCTCTCTTCGGGCAGCCATGCTTCCGGTTCGATCCGGACCCCGACATGGATCTCGATGGCCTGATCCACTTCCTGCAGGCGCTCATCGACTTCCTCACCAAGATCGACATCGACATCCCCGACCTGCCCACCCCGGATCTCTGCGACAGCTATTGGGAGTACGATCCGCTCACTGGCAAAATGATAAAGGTCAACGCCTAGAGGTCCTGCTGGAGCAGTGAACGGCGTTCGTAGAAGCGAGGCTCGTCCTTGGAGTACTCGCGGTCCCGAGCGGTCTTGCTCGCACCTGGCCACGAGGTGAACAGGCGGACCCGGATCTTCATGAGGGTGGAGCCGTAGACCACGCCGGGCAGCACTCTCCAGACCTTGCGGCGCCCCTGCTTCCCCCCGCGTACCCACACCCGACTCCCCTCCGGAAGCCCGTAGGCAACGACGTCGGCCGGGATCCACAAGCTCTGCCGGCAGCCCTGGCAGAGATCCCTGGTGATCGGCGCCAGGTCGTCCTCTGCACGCTGCTCGAGGTCGGCGTCGCACTCAACGCAGAAGCCTGTCTTGAAGATCCGCTTCACTTGCGACGTGACCCGCTGCGCTGTCTCCGCGTCCCCCTGGGATACCGGGGGAGCGAACCTCGATCCACGCTCTCGCATCCTTCGTTCCATCTCGTAGGTCTGGACGGACAGGAAGTTGCGGCAGTTGACGTCATAGATCAGCCCGTCCGGACCCTCGTAGCCGGAGCCCTGGTAGTATTCCCTGTAGCAGCTCCGCTGGGTCATCGGGCGCCACCTGGTGTCTCCCTTGGTTGCGTCCCAGCGGGCCTGCGAGCGGCAGTGTCGGCAGATGTCACCCATCGGTGAGCGCCGTCCCATCACAGCCAGGGGTTGCCAGGGGTGCGGCCATATGCCGGATGCCCTCGGTTGCGTGGATGGTTATGCTTTCGCTCATCGGTCCACCTCCCCTATGCGGATTTGGACGATCTCAGAATCTGGATACTGCTTCAGCGCGGCGGCCTCGGTCTCGAAAACCAGCATCACCCCAGCCGTGCCGGGGACAGGCACCATCGGCCCCTCCATGTGCGGCGCACAGGAGACCGTACACCGGATATCCTCCCACCTCACGAGACGCATCGGGATATAGCCGATCACTCCTCCCCCCGCGTCCGCCACAGCGTTACAAGGTTGCGCTCGAACAGCCGCTCCTCTTTCAACGCGGCCTCCAGTTCATCGCGACGACTGAACACGTCCTCAAGCACCGACTCAAGGCTCCTCTCGGGAGGGGACCATGAGACCTTGCCGTGATCGATCTTGACGGTCAGCTCTCCGTTTACGTCCAGGTGCATTAGTCCCCCTCCCCGGCCTCAAGCCGCTCCTCGCAGGCAACCCACTTAGCCATCCACCACGCCAGTGCCCGCGCACTCATCACCACGCACGCCCCTTCGCCCGTCACCCGGTGGCACTCGGCAAGCGGGTCAGGCTCTCCGGGCGCGTCCGTCCAGACCTCCATGGATACGGGGTCTGGGATGTACTGGGGGGTGGGCGCAGGAGGTTAGGGTCACCAGCATCAAGCCAGCGCCAACGACCCAGGCAGCGACGGTGAGGCCCCTGACTACGCCTGCCTTCCAGCCCTTTCGGTAGGCATCGATCATCAATTCGCTCTGGTCCATATTCACCCCTCACCTCCCCTTCCCGTCAATCTCGGCAGCCACGGCCACCACAGGCTCCTTCACCTCACGACTGGACTGGGTCGCCGCGCCCATGCTCCGATTGCCAGCATATGAATGCGGCATTCTAGGGTGTGCCCAGTGGACCGCTCGGGGTCCCACTTGTCGAAATCGCACCCGCACGGCACCCTACCCTCCAGTCTCTTCGCTATGGCGCGCAATTCGTTGTCTATCTGTGATCTGTCTTTCACTTTTCACCTCCCCTTCTCCGCGTAGTTCACCTCGTAGACACCGTGCCTGACCACCACAAGCCGCCCATCCTTCACGTACCGCAACAGGACCTCCTCGACCCGGGCAACGATGTCCAGGCCGATGTCGCCCCCCTTCGGAATATCGAACGCGTGCCGGTGCCACTCCTCCACCCGGAGGTGCGGCAGGAGCGTCGCCGCGGTGAACGGTTCCCCGCGCCCAGGACGGACCCTCCGTAGAACCCCAGCGATGGCTGCTGACCGTAGCTTCGCCTTCCGAAACTCCCGCCTCCCTGAATCGTCCGACAGGCCCCACTGCGTCATGAAGTGGCCGAGGTTGGAGACGTTCCATACCCGCCCCCGGACAGTGGACAAGCCAGCCCGGTTGAGTCGGTCCACGATCTGATGCGAGGTGTAGCCAGTGTCCTGACTGTTTCGGATGATAGACCGGACCCGACGATCCTCCGGATGGGGCTGCCGCCGCAGGCGCTTCCAACGACGATCCATCCGCAGGATCCGCACGGGTTTTTTTCGATACTCACCCATGGGGGGTCTACTCTGCGCCTGCATCGTCGCCCTTGCCGTCGTCGCCTTTGCCGTCATTGAAGAGGTCGCCAGTGCGCATCTCCTGGAAGTCGATGCTCACGGTCATCCCGTGGTGGCAGAGCAGATCCCAGAGGGGGGCCCTGTGCTTCTCCTCATCGAGGGCCGTCGTGACCTCGAAGGAGAAGAAGTAGTTCACGTTGACATCGCTGTCGTCCTCGGTCGCTCCGGTCACCTCGATCTTCGGCTTCGCCAGAGGGCTGGAGAACTTGAACGTCCACTCCTTCATCGCCTCCCCGATGGAGAGCCAGTGGGTGGCCAAGGCCTTCGGGCCTGTGACCTTCTGGCCGAACGCCCCCAGGGACTCACCATTCATCCCGAGGTCCTCCAGCTCGTCCTCGGTGATGTGGGTTCGCAGCTTGATCGTCAGGACTGGCTTCTCGTGCAGCCTCCCCAGCGCAAACCCCTTGATCCCGCACGTCTTCGTGTCTCTGTGGAACATTTCACCCTCCTCCGTTGGTTAATCCAGGAGACGTAATACCTCAACCATTACCTCATAGCCGCGGAAAAACCCGCGCTCGTTCTCATACTCCATGGGCCGCAGCCGACCAGTGACGAATATACGCATCCCCTTCTTGCCCCGCTCGAATAGGATCTGACCGATGGGCCCCCATGCCGAAATGCGGAACCAGGTCGCCTCGTCGGTACCAGTTTTTTTCACCTTGTAGTTCGACACCACGCTCCCTACGCAGTAGGGGGTGCCCTTGGGGGTCTCTCTGGTCTCGGGGTCCTTGCCCAGGCGCCCCAGGATCTCGACTCGGTTGTGCACTGAATGCTCCTTATCGTTTGCGGTACGTCAACTCGCCGAACCGCTCCACCAACTCGTGCCTGTCGGCGAGGCCCTGCAGGATGCTATCGATGGCCAGCGGCTCCCCCCCAACGATCCGGACCACGTGCTCCACGGAGATCACCTCGCATGGCTCGAACTCCCGCAGTCGTGTCCGGATGCGCTCGAGGAGCTTGTCGTCCACCGCGTCGGCCCCAGTGCCTGACTCGGCATCCCTCGGGGCCAACCGATCATGGATCCCCTTGGCGACCCTCTCGATCAACTCCCCCTGCCCGTTCCGGATCGCCTCTATTGCTGCCAGGAAGATCCGCAGCGCCAGGCGGGCCCCCCGGACGTAGGGGTCGTTCTTGCGACCCTGCTCCCCGAGGACAATCCCGCTCTTGTGTGTCTCCTGGAGAATCTTGCGCAGCTCTCGGGCCAGGGAGGGTTCGCAGATCGATGCGTAGACCCGCGCAGCCACCCACGCGGCCTGGTCCCTCGACGGGATCAGAACCCAGGCATCGTCTGCCTTGCGCCCGGACACGCGGTGAATGACATCAAATTTCCGTTCCATGGTCCTTCTGCGACTTCGCGTTCGCTACGGTATCGGTCGGGAACGCAGGCCCAAGCTTCTCCCGCCATGGGATCATGCGCTCAAGGGGGAAATGCTCCAGTGCTTCCTCGTTCCCGGTGATCAAGATGTGCATGAGCCACCACGCGTCTTCGACGTACTCCCGCACCGCTTCTCCATGCACCTCGACGAGGACATCCTTGTAGACCTCCAAGGCGATGTTCTCTGCACGCATGGTGTCTTCGGGGTTCTCCTGCAGCGCCGCGCCGAGCACGACATTCCAGGTGACCCACATCGGCAGCTCCCCGGCTGTCTCCAGGTGGGTACGCCCGATCGCTAGGAGCCTCTCGCGTACCATCATCGCCGTCTCCCCATCGCCTTCGCCACGGCAGCGGGCCTCTCTCCCTTCGCCGTCTCCAGGAGGATGTCCAACCCAACGCGCTGAAGGTTCCGCACCGACAGCTTCTCCTTAGACTGGATCAGCAGGCGCACGAGCGTCTCCACCTCCCCTGGGACTTCGTGGATCCCCCTGCACCATCTGCTCACCGTATTGATGTTCCGTCCGATGAACCTTGCGAACTCCGTCATGGATACACCGAGGTCCTGCCGCAGCGCAGCTTTGAATTCCTGACCCGTCATCGTCTACCTCTCGTGTGCGGGGTAATTGGTCATGCCGCCTCGGTGATCTCAGTCAACCTGTGGGCACTCTACGCTACGGCGAAAGATGAAGTCAAGGATTAATCGACGGTTCGTTGAGTCGCGGTGCTACTTCTTCCGCTTCTTGGGGGGAGACCGACGCCGCGCTGGCGTCCGCTTCGGAGCTGCTGCCGGCGCTGGGGCGGGAGCACTCGCTGCGGGGAACGTCCCGAATCGCTCTGCCGCCGCTCGGATCCGAACCCCTGTCTTTTCGGTCCCGGGATCGCGGACGAATGCAGCGCTGATCTTCTGCAGGGATCGGTCGCCCATCTGCTTGTCTGCCCACTCCAACGCCCGCGTCATGGCGTCGATGTTTCGACCCGCCTTGACTGTGGTCCTTGCTACCACGGCGGACTTCCCTGCCCCGGTCACCCTGTCGTGCGCTGGGCGCCGCGTCACCAGCGGCACCTTCCCTTCGTCGTCTCGGAACTCCACGGTCTGAACATGGACCAGCCGCACCTCGTACTCTCGCTCACGAATCGTCGTCGTCATCCCCGGTACCTCCCTTCTTCTCCCTGAAGAATTCGCACTGCCTGGGGGTCGCCACCAGATTGCAGTTCGTATCCCCGCGGTCCTTGAAAAACCTGTTTCGACCCTTGAACAAACATCCGCCGTCGTCCTCGAGGTAGTGGCACAGGATCGGCTTACGCACCCGCTTCAACGTCGCATTCAGCCAGTCCATCTGGCCCAGACCCAGGGTTATATTCTGCCTCATCTGCTCATGGAGCACAAGAGCACGCCTGCGGGCCCGGTCGTCCAGGCGCTCCGAAGCCAGGATCTCGTCCAGGATCTCCCGATAACTCATCTCTTCCGACATCGCGTCCCCTCCCATGGTCTCTGTCTTGCCAGCCGCTTCATCCGGCGCATGTAGTAACACCCGTCCACGCGGCATCCTGAATTGCCCTCATGATAGCCACAGGCCCAAGCACGAGCGCAGCGGCCCCTCCAGTACGAGATTGACGATACGCCCGCCCACGCACCCACCCAGAGCCAAGAGACCATCAGAGCGCAAGCAGGGCGCCCGTACCGCCCCCCCGTGACTTGGTACGCCCCGCAAATCCGCCATGGATGATCGGGGCTCCATGGATCGGGACGGTGGGAGCTCGTGGGATTGCGCCTGTGCTTGCCTTCGATCCAAGCAACAGCAAGGGCCTCGTCGCAATCGACGTCGTAGGCCGCTGCGAATGCGCAGGTGTAGATTTCCAGGGCCGTAGCGTCAGGAACCCACGTCCAAAGAATCAGCGCTGTCAGGATTGGAAACACTGGCAGGCTATTTCTGCTGGCTGGAGTTGCCGAGGTAGTACTCGAAGTGCATGTCGTCCTTGCCCGCGCCGAACCCGCTCCGGCGGTTCAGGAGTTGGTTGGCCGTGAGCCCGAAAGCCCTCCGGTCCTTCGAGGAGATGCCCCAGCGCCCGCCCCAGTGGAACCCGAGGGCCTCCGCGATGATACGGATCCGTGGGTTGATCAGCCCGCGCTTGCCCATGCGGTTCTCGCTGGAGTCGACGTCGAAGGCGATCCCCCAGGAGTGGATCGAGAGCCGCCGCTTCGGGTTCCGGCCGATGTGGCGACAGGCGTAGGTCCCGATGTCCCGCAGGTCGTCGGCCAGGGACTCCTCCTCGATCACCTCGAGGAAGCGGACCAGGACTGGAACGATCTTCTCGTGGACCCACTTCTGCCCGACGATGGGGAGCGCGGCCTTCACGATCCGGTAGTCCTTGCTCTTGTTCGTGGGCTTGACCCAGCCCTTCTCCCCCGGCTTCGGGGTCGGATCGAAGGTCCCGAAGACCTCCCCGATCTCGGAATAGGTCCTGGGGATCCGAGGGAACGAGCCGCGTGCGCGTCTGCTTGCCGCCTCCTGCTCCAGCATCCGCTTCAGCCGCACCAGATTCTCCATGATCACTAGCTCGGGATCGTAGAGCCGGGTCTCGCGGACCAGGTCCTCCCGGGTGAGCAGAAGCGCCCGCCGGGTCGCCGGACCGAAGTCGTCGTCCACATTGATCTCCGGCGCCAGGCCCAGGTTGTTCATGCAGCGCTGCAGGCGCCCTACCACCTCGTCCTTCTCGCCGTACTTCGTAAAACCCTTCATCGTAGTCTTCCTCCTCGTCGAAGCCTTTCCAACAGCTCGTCAGGGACACCGGCACGCGCCAGAAGTCCCTCCAGGTTCTGGAGCGTCACCCCGTCGCACCCGAGGTAGATCGCCTCCGCTTCATCGTCCGTTACCTTGAGCCCGAACTCTGCCTGCGCCATCTGCTTTGCCAGGCGCTTGAGATCCTTCCGCTTCATCCCGACCGTCTGCCGCCCGAGCTGCAAGACCCGCCACTGCGCCGGTTGCCGCCTGACGACGCTCCACCCACGACGCGCGGCCAGGACCTCCCACGTGGTCGCCGCGGCCACCACCGGGATCACAGCGCTCATGTGCTCGCCGACGTACTGATCCTCGCGGACCAGCAGCCGCTGGTGGACCTCCGGATCCCATTCGGGCCAGTCCACCACCTTGACCCACTTCCCACGCCAGAGGATCACTCCCTCCGCAAGGAACCGCTCAACGGCATACCAGTCGGTCTTGAGGATCCTCCCGCTCCAGATCGGCTTGCGGGCTCTGCGATGTACAGAGATCCCGCTCTTCGTCGCAGGATCAACTCCGAGTACCCATCGCTCCATTAGGGGTGCCTCCATGGGTCAGAGTGTAACAGGGGGAAGATTGGGTGACAAGACGGGGTCACAGGTCTACCGCCATGGCCACCGCTACCGGGCGCACCCAGATCGGGGTGTCAGAGATCAGTTGGCGCTGCCCGGTCCATGCAAGCAGCAGGGTCTGCCCGATCACCGAGGCGATGGCCTGGGCAGCCGGGGCCGGGACGGCGTTGCCGATCCGCGCCCGCCACGCGCTGTGCGCTTTGCCGTCCAGGTCGAAGTGCTCGTTGGGCTCCACGAGGCCCTGGAGCGCGGCCAGCTCCAGGGTGGTGAACGGTCGGTGCCAGGTCCCGTCAAGGGCCCTGATGATCCAGGCGCCGTTCTGTGTCGGGCTCGGGAGCTCCGTTGCATCGGGCACGCGGGGATCAGATGTCCGGTCGGACTTGATCCTGACGCGTGGGTCGGCGAGGGCGAACGCTCCCTGGCCCGTGGTGCTCGCCGAGATCACCGTGCCTGTGGACTCGTCCCAGTCCGTCACTCTGTACTTGGCATGATCCCAGTTTTTCGATCGGGGATCGGCGATGGAGAACTTTCCGCTGGTGGGCTGGCCGCGGGAGCAGATCGCTCCAGATGTCTCCTCCCAATCCATGACCCCGAGGCAACTCTCGAAGCCGCTCTGGTGGCGCGGGTCTGCGATGGCCTGGCCTCCGGCAGAGGGACCTCCTCCGCTTGTGACGGCGCCGGATGGCCCGTCCCACTCGACGACCCGATAGATGTTACGGACGGGGACGATCCCGTAGTCCTTGAGATTCCCCGCCTCCACCTCGAGCCGTTCCAAGGAGCGCCAGTCCGCGCCGGCCTGGACGAACGCGAGACGCACCCAGGTCCTCCATTGGAGGCGGGGGCTGTGGTGCATCGGGCCAGCGCGGGGATCGTCCGGGAGCGGGAACCGGCCGAGCACGTCCCCGACCGTGAGCAGTTTCTTCTTCGGCGGCTCGTAGAGGAAGGGCGGCACCTTCTCGCGGTGGCGAGCCACCAGGAGGAAGCGCTTGCGTTTCTGCCCCAGTCCCCCGAGCTCGCCGCAGTCGTGGGTCGTCTCGGCGACCGCGTACCCGTACTGCTGTAGGACCCCAATGATCTGATCCAGGAAGTGCCTGCCGCGGGTGAGGATCCTGGGGACGTTCTCCATGATGAAGAACGCGGGCGGGTCGTCCTTCCACGCCTCGAGCGCAAGCCAGAAGCCCCGGATGGTGAGCCGATTCAGCGCCTGATACTTGTCGCTCCCGCTCTTGGCCGCGCTCAGGAGGCCCGAGTAGCCCTTGCACGGCGGGCTCGTGAAGACGACGTCCGGACGTCTGCCGCCGGCAGCGCGCTGGAGATCCTCGGGCGAGGCCTCCCGCCAGTCGTCGGGTGGCTCGTGGCCGTGCCAGTCGATGTACTGATCCCGGTCGAAGAGATCCAGATACGTGCCCGGGACCCCGGCCAGGACCCGGAAGTCGGCAAGAGCAGCTCGGTCGGTGTCCACCCCGCCGATGCAGCGGAACTTGGCCGTCACCCGTCCCACCCGGGCCTGGCCTGCGTTGAACCCCTTGGCCCCTCCACCCAGTCCACAGAACAGGTGGAAGTGCTTGATCTCCCTCCTGTCGATCACAGCGCCACTCCATCGGCCGCGTCGAACAACCCCTGGGGCTTCGGGCTCTGGAGCCGGGTCACGAGATTGGTGTTTCGCTCGACCGGCCGGTTGTTGCTGCATGCGCGACCCAGCGCCTTCCGCATCCCGACCACCACCACCCGCCGGCGCCCGCGCGTGATCGCTGTGTAGAAGAGGTTCCGGGCCAGCATAATGTAGTGGCTCCAGTGGACCACCACGATCACCGCGGGATACTCCGACCCCTGGCTCTTGTGAATCGTAGCGGCGTAGGCCAACTGCAAGCTCCATGCCTGGTCCCGCCTGTACTCAACCACCCGCCCGTCGATCTCGACGTCCATCCGGAACGGCTTCTCCTGGAACCCCACCACGGTCCCGACGTCCCCGTTGTAGATGTCCAGGTCGTAGTTGTTCCGGATCTGCATCACCTTGTCGCCGACCCGGAAGATGGTCCCGTCCTTGAACTTCATCGCCGCCCGGCCGCCCTTGTTTAGCCGTCCCTGCAGGAGGGCATTGAGGCCCTGTGTTCCGATGTCCCCCCTCCGCATCGGGGTCAGGATCTGCACGTCACGGATCGGGTCGAAGCCCTCATCCTTGAGTTGGCGTAACGCGGTGAGGATCTGTACCTGCGCAGCAGACTGGTTTTCGTCCGTCTCGAGGAAGCTCATGTCCCACCGCTGTCCGTCCTCGGGCTCCCAGGCGAGCTTCTCCTCCGCCTGCACCCGGTGGGCGTTCGCGATGATCATGCTCCCCGCCGCCTGCCGGTAGATCACGTCGAGCCGAATCACCGGGACGACCCCCGAGTCGATCGTGTCTCGCAGCACAGCGCCGGGCCCGACGCTGGGGAGCTGGTCCACGTCACCCACCAGGACCAGCCGGTTCTCCGTGGTGAGAGCGTCCACCAGCCGATAGGCGAGGTTGATATCCATCATCGAAACCTCGTCGACGATGACCATGCCGCTCGGGAGGGGGGAATCCCTGTTGACCCGCCAGCCCTCGTCGGGGTGGTACTCGAGCAGCCGGTGGATCGTCCTGGTATCCCACCCGGTCGACTCCTGCATCCGCTTCGCTGCGCGGCCCGTCGGCGCGGCCATGAGGACCCCAACACGCTGCGCCTGGAGCACGTAGAGGATCGCCTTGACTAGAGTGGTCTTCCCTGTCCCGGGCCCGCCGGTCACCACGACGACCCGCTTCATCGACGCCTGCACCACCGCCGACCATTGGGTATCCGAGAGTTCAAACCCGAGGTGCCCCTCGACCTCCTGCCTGTTCGGACCGCGGACACCTTCGATCGGGAGCCTCGCCATCGCAGCCAGGGTCGAACCCACCTTGCTCTCCGCGTGGTAGAGCGTGGTCAGGTAGACGCCGGTGGTTCCCGTGTCGAGGTCGCCCTCCACCTTGATCTTCGCGGTCCGGGCCATCGACCGCAGCGCCTCATCCACGTTCTCGACCGGCACCCCCAGGAGCCTGCATGCGTCCTGGTGGAGCTTGCTGACCGTCAGGAAGCAATGCCCGTTCTTCGTGGCCTCGCCAAGGACGAACTCGACCCCTGCCTGCACCCGGAACGGGGATGTCGTCGGGATCCCCATCCGCCTGGCCACCGCGTCCGCTCGCTTGAATCCGATCCCGTCGATCATCGTCAGCAGGTATGGATTCGTCTTCACCAGGTCGACGGTGGTGTCGCCGTAGCGCATGAAGACCCGCGCTGCGTATGCAGCCGAGATCCCGACCTTGAAGAGAAACACCATCACGTCCTTGATCCGGCGCTGCTTCTTCCAAGCCTCGGAGATCGCTGCCGCCCTCTTCGGGCCGATCCCTTCGACCGTCCGGAGGCGCTCTGGATGCTCCTCGATCACGTCGAGAGTCTGCAGCCCGAAGGCATTGACGATCCGCCCGGCCATCACGGGGCCGATCTCTGCGACCATCCCCGAGGACAGGTACTTGGTGATCGCCTGGATACCCTGGGGCTCTGTGACCTCGAAGTCGGTGACCTGGAGGTCTCGACCGCCGAAGCGTTCGTTGTCTTTCCACGTCCCCTGCGCGCTGATCCGCTCACCGGGTAGGACCCCCGGCAGCTTGCCCACGATCTTCTCCTCGCGCCCACCGCCCACGTCCACGCGGGCCACGGTGAAGTGGCTCTCCTCGTCCCTGTAAATAAAATCGAGGATCGTTCCTTCGACCTCGCCCTTCTCGCCCCGCTCAACCATTGTAGCCTCCTGCTTTATTCCAGCCCCGCGAAGTGGTCCTTTTCGGTGGGGAGCTCGCTTCCCTTCCCGCCACTACTGAGAGGGAGTTGATCCGTACCATCTCCCTTCTTCTTCTTCCGCTTTGCCCGCGCTGCCTCGATTGAAGCCGCCTTCATCTCGTCCTCGGTCAGCACCCGATAGGTCGTGGTCCTGGTATCGAAGTCCCAGAAGATCCGACCCTCCTGCCCGGCGTCGCTCCGAACCTTCCAGACCACACCGAGCACCACTGTCTTCGGGACACCTGCCGGCATGCCCATGGAACGAGTGCTGGCCTTCGTGTCGGTCACGCGCGGCCGCCAGATTGTGATCCCGTTGTCGATCAGCTTCTCAATATCGGAGCTTCCCTTCAGGTCGTTCATTGAGACAATCGGATTCGATTCCTTGAGCGCGTGGGGGTGATGGATCAGGACGATATGTACCCCCGTCATCTGCGTAATCTCTTTCAGATCCTGGCACACCCGCTCGATCTCATATCGCTCGTGCTCCGGCCTCGCCGTCTTCACGAACCACCCAAGATTGTCGAGCACGATCATGTATGGACCGAAGCGATTGATCGCCAGGTAGATCAGGTCCTTCAAAACGTCCCACTCGATGCGGCCATGGACATCGAAGAATTTCAGCGGCAGACGTTCGATCTGCGCCACCCCGTTCCGGATGTCCTCCTCAGTCCACTCGTCGAGATTCCGCTCGGTGACCTCCATCACCATCTTGTCCATGATGCTCTCGGGACCATTCTCGAAGGATCCAATCACCACAGGGAATCCAGCCCGGGCAAGGTTCAGCGGGACACTTTTCATCCACGTCGTCTTCCCACCGCCGGTGCCGCCAGTAACGATGGTAAACTCGTGCCGGCGCCATCCACCGAAAACGAGATCCAGGTTCGCCCAGCCGGTCGACACCCCGCGGCGACCCTCTGGGCGCTTGAGCCGCTCGAGCATCCGTGGCAGGTATTCCTCTGGGCTGGCGATCCGGTGGTCCAGGAGGCCGCGGGCGGCGCGGACAGCGTCGATTATTCCACTGCCAGGCACCCCGGCAGCCATGGTCATCAGGGGGCTGGTTTCGCTGTCGACAATGCGACACCGGTGTGCCCCAAGACGCTCCGCCAACTCCCGGGCCCGGTCGTATTGGAACCCCAGGATCGCGATGTCTTTGCACACGGCGAGCAGCTCCATCGCCTTCGCCTTCGGGGTTGAATTCGAAAGCGCCACCCCGACACCCACCCGCTGGATGTGGAGCGCTATGGCGTCTAGCTCGGTCGGCACCAGGATCACCTTCTCGAGGCTGCCACCGCCGGGGACGTAGAGGTAGTCCCCCTTCACCGCAGCACCACGCTTCGCCAGATCCTCGATGAGCAAGAAGCAGATATTGATCAGCTCCTGGCCTCGGTTCACCGGGATAGCCACAGACAGCTTTCCGCCCTTCTCCATTGCCCCGAGCCCGAACCTACTCCAGTCATCCTGCTCGATCCCATGCCCAGCAAGGAACACCCGCACGTCCTCGAACCGCTCGCCGATCAGCAGGGCCTGCTGGTAGGTCGCCAGCATTTGTCCACTGGGACGACTGGTCTTCGTCTGCTGACCGCCATCGGAAAGCAGGGCAGAGAGATCACCCATGATGTGGAAGAGTCTCGCAATCGACGAACGATCCCCCTCCTCGCCATCGCCGCAGCCATTGCAGCGATAAGTCGAGCTGTGGAAATCGACCACAAGGGGACCGGGACCATCGCAGAGAGGGCAGGGAGAAATCACGACCTTCGACGGCTCATCGGAATCCTGGACCTTCCACGACTTCCGCTTCGCGTACTGCAAGAATTTGGTCTTGTCCACGTGCTACTCGTCCCCGTCTTGGAAAATTCCAGCCAGGATACCCTCGCCGCTCTGGTGGTCGGACTCATCGGTGTCAGCACCGGGCATGGGCGCCCCAGCGTCGTGGGCCTTCTTCGCCCTGACGAATTTATCCAGGAAGTCGTCCACCCTCGAGGCGTCCTTGAAGATGAAAACCAAATCATTGTACGCGGTCTTCCGGTCGTTGGCTCCCTGGTGCCATGCCGAATGCAGATTCCCAATGATGGCCCGCTTGCACGCCTTCACATCGTAGCCATCTCGGAGTTGCTGCCGGATCGCATTGCGCCTTGCGGCAGAGAATACATACTGCCCCGTCTTCTGGAATGCCTGGCAGTAGAAGCCGTAGACCTCCTGGAGGGCCGCCTCCTCTGCCTCCTGCGCCTGGGTCTTCCGCTCTGCCGCCTTCCGGTCTCCACTCGGCACAGACGGCTCTGCGCCCAGGAGGTCTTTCTTTGCAGCAGCCTGTGGCGGAGGACCCTCCGCCCTCAAGCGCGAGCGTCGCTGCGAGCGGGCCTCCTGGATCGCCTCGGGGGGATCGGGGCACTTCGGCGGACCAGGGCGGTCAACGCTCTGCTCGGTGCTCCAGTGGATGAAGACCGCGTAGATCGCTACGCCGTGCTCGTAGGTGAGCACCTGACCCGCAGCCACGAGGCTGGCCATCATCCCATCGACCTCGCTCACCGCCACCCCGGGGAAACTCAGGCAGGTACTGATATACATCGGATTCCAGAGGATCCTGCCATCGTCGTCCGCATAACACTGCAGAGTCCAGTAGGCATGCCTGGTCTCAATGGGGAGCCCGCCGAACAGCGGATCCCGCTGGGCCTTGCCGGCCCATATCGTTCGCTTCCTCACGCCACCCTCCTCTTGATTGCTTCGGCTGTCGGCATGGAATCGATCGCTCCGTCATCGTCGAAGGCAATGATCCAGTCGGCATGCTCCCAGATCTCCCGCTGGTGTGAGACCATCACCATGTGACGGATCCCGCCGATGCGCATAGCCGCCCGCTTTCGCTCAACATATCTGGCCGCGTTGTCCCTGTGGAGAGCACCGGTCGGCTCATCCCCCCACAGGGTGAGGATCGGATCAGTGCGGCGTTCGTTGGCTACGATGGTCAGGGCCTCCCGCAGCGCGTCGGCGATGAACACCTCCTCGCCGCCGCTGGTGTTTCGGATGTCCTGCCGGATCCCGAGCTTCCCGTCGAGGACATCGATGGAGAAAACGTCCTTGTATGGGTCCTCGCCCGCCTTCGTCGACCGGCGTAGTTTGGCGGTAATGATCTCGATCCGGAATCTGGTGCCGAGTGTTTCTGCCAGGAGCTGGTTCGCCACCTCGGCCACCCGCGGACCCGCAGCGTCGATCTCCAGAATCTGAATGCCGTTACGGCCGAGGGCCTGTGCCAGCGTTGCCCACACCCCGATCTCGGTCGACAGCCGTTGGCTTCTATCTTGAAGGCCCGCACGCTTCGCATCGAGGTCCCCGAAGGTGGCAAGCACAGCCTCCTTCCGGTCGATGGTGGTCTGGTAGTCCCGCGCCTCCCCGTCTGCCGTGTCAACGGCTCCCTGGGCCTCCACGCTGGCATGCTCTGCCATGGATAGGTCGTCCGCGATATCCGTGCCGGGGTCGGGGGCCTCGGCCAACTCCGTGCGAAGCCCATCGATCTCGGCACGCAGCTCCGCGGTGCGGGACTCCTTCTCCTCCTTGCGCACCTCGAGGCCACCGAGTTTATCGGCCCCGGTGGCGCGTTTCTTCGCTTCCTCCAGGTCGGCGGCGATGCCCTGTCCGCTGGTCAGGATCCCGGCCAGCTTGTCATCCTGCCCGGGAACCGCTGCCTCTACCTCGACCCGGGCCTCCTCTACCTCTGCGAGCTTGGCCTGAGCCTCGGTCAGCGCATCGCTCTTCTCTGCCGCCTGGTCGACCTTCCGTTGCAGATCGTCGATCTGCCGTTGCTTCCCGTTGCGGTCTTCGAGGCTGGCACGCTTCTCTGTGAGGATCCGCTTTGCCTCTGTCCGACTCGACACCGAATCCCGGTGGACATCGTCGGCAGCACCGAACGCCTCCAGTTCTGCCTTGAGCCGATCCACCTCCACTTCAATGGCCGGCAATGATTCGGCTGCCTCGCCGGCGCGCACCAGGAACTGGCAGGAAGCGAAGTCGTCCTTCCCTTCGCATGGCACCTCGCCGAGGGTCTTGGAATCCAACTCCGCAGCCTCGAGCCGGCCAACCGCGGCCTCGAGGTCCCGCTGGGTCTCGGCAGCCGCGTGCTTCGCTGTGAGCGCCGCTTCCTCTGCCTCTTGCTTCGAAACGAGGAAGACCTCTGCCTCCTGCACTGCCGCCTTCAGGACCTCCAACTCGGGGAGGTCTCCGAACTCGTCTGCGAGCCGCTTTGCAGCGGCCACCCCCGCTGCAGCGGTGGTCTTCGACTCCCGGACCCGTTCGGTCTGGATGTTGACCTGCGACCGCGCCGCCGTGCGCTGATCCTTCAAGCGCTCGAGGACGCCATTCTCCCGCTGGTACTCCACCCGCAGGTCTGCCCGTCGTGCATCGAGAGCCTTGACCTCCTTTGCCGCTGCCCGCAAATCATCAGCGCTCTCAAGAGCCGTCCCGATTTGGACGAGGTCGTTCTCGACAGCTTCGAGATCCACCTCGCGCCCGGCCAAGCGATCACGCTTCTCCCTGACCGCAGCGGCCCGCGCCGACTCCGCCGCGTTCTGCTCGCGCAGAGCATCCCGCTGCTGGATCGCATCGGAGAGCGTGGCCTTCGCATCCCGCAGCCTGGCAGTGGCATCCTCAAGCCCCATACGTGCCCCGCTCAACTCGTCGGTGAGCCGGCCAGCCTCCTCCATCCTTGCCTGGCTGGAATCGAGCGCTTCGGAAAAGCGGTTCACCAGAGGGGCCAGCAATGCCACTCCATCCCCGGCGGTCTTCGCCATCGCTTGCAGGTGACCGATCCCCAGCATCTCCGTGAAGAGTGCCGAGCGGTCAGCCTTGCCGAGGGTCTGGAACTGGCCCACCCCGTTCAGCATCCCGGGCTTCTGGACAGCGAACCAATTGGAGTAGAACATCGCTCGGGACACTATGTTTTCGCGGATCCATGCGTCGTAGGGGCCGGTCTTTCCACCCTCGGTGTCACCGACCAGGACCCCGTTCTTGTGGACGTAGCACTCCTGCTTCCCCTTCCCTTTGGCCGTTCCCTTGTCGCCGCGGAGGGTCAACCGCACCTGGTCCCCGGCGCCAGTCTCGAACTCCACCTCGAGGACCGCATCCCGGCTGTTGACGAGGTCGAGGAATCCCCCCGGGAGCCTGGTGGGGAACTCCCGGAAGAGGGCAGCAGGCGCAGTCGCCTCCAGGAGGGTGGTCTTGCCTGCGCCGTTCGGTCCCACGAAGCAGACCAGACCGTCCGGGATCGCCGAGAAGTCGATGGTGCGCTCTCCCCGGAACCGTCCGAGGTCCTTCAAGTGGACTCGTAGCAATCTCATATCAGCCCCTCCTCCAACTCGGCGATCCTCCCCGAGATGTATTCGAGAACCTCAGAGGGCTCCCTGGTCTCCAGCATGTCCAGAGCCGCGGCCAGCAGCTCGGCGGCCTCGCCCTCCATCACCTTGCCCTTCTCTTCAAGGTAGACCCGGACCTTGTCAACCAGGCTCGTCACCTCCACGATCTGCGGGGCGCGGACCTTCACCTCCGAGAGCGGGGTTGGTTCGAGCTTCACCGCGAGAGCACCAAGCGCCAGGACCCGGTCCCGAATCGCACGCCGGTCGAAGGCCTCGGCCAGCGCCTCCTGGTAGTAGACTCGGATCCGGACCTCAGCGCCCGACACCACCTCGGCCACGTCGTCCTCCCCGATGTTCCCGGTGACCCAGAGAGCGTCGTCTGTGGCGGTCTCGTCGAGGTAGTAGCCAGGGCCGCTCTCGCTGTCCAGGAACCAGAGATCCACCGTCCGGAGTGGCCGGTACGGGGTGTCCACCGTCACTGTCTTGATGGGGTCGCCAGTCTCCCGGTCCACCTCGTGGATGCAGATCACCCTGGGCGCGACCGCCCCGTGCTTGTGCTGCATCGGGGCCCCGGCGAACACCATCTTGGATCCAGTCGCATCCAGGATCTGGTGCTTGTGGATGTGCCCCAGGCACCAGAGTGGTGCGATGGGTGCGAGGTCCTCCACGCCCAGCTCGAAGTCGTCGCCGATGAGGGGCTGCCCGTTGTCGATGGTCGTACCGACGAGGTTGCAGTGAGCGAGCCCCACCCGGAGCTTCCCGCGGCTCTCCATCTCCAGGCCCTGCAGGATCCCGCGGACGGCGCGCCGCATCACCTCGCTGATGTCGTCCCGCCCCCCCTCGACCTGGTCTGCCAGGGCCCCGCGGTCTGGCCACGGTACGGCGAGGACATGGATCTCGACACCGGAACGCGTCATCACGCGGACGGCTTGGGCGCGCTCAATGTAGTGAATGCCCTGATCGCACTCGATGTCGTTCAAAAACTCCCAGTCCAGATGGTAATCGTGGTTCCCGCGGACCACCACCACCGGGCACAATTCTGCCAGCCGCTGGAAGTGCATCCGCACGACCTCGCGCTCCCGCGGGGTCGCCCGGCGCGGGATCTGGTTGGAGAGGTCACCGGCCACCAGGACGAGGTCCACGTCCTCGTGCTTCGCTGTCGCCTCGATGAATTTGAGGACGTGCTCCTGGTCCTCGAGGCGTGGCCCCTCTGTGATGTGGAGGTCCGCGTAGTGCAGGTACTTCAACATGCCCTATCCCTCCGTCCCTTGGTGCCGCTCATAGTCGTAGTTGGGCGAGTCGGGATAGCACTTGCCGCAAAGCCGCACGCCGACCTTGCCCGCCGTCCATCTGGCCTGCTTCTCCGTGACCTCCTCGGTGCATCCGCACGCACACTCGCACCGGAGGACGCTGGCCTTCGGGGCGGCCGTGGCAGTGTCACCCGCTGCGTGGGGGGGCGCGGGGCGGCCGTCACCAGCGTCCGGGAAGTCCTGCTCCCTGGGTGGCGTGGCATCGATGACCCGCCCGGGGGGACCGTCGTCGTCCGGCGCGCTAACGAGGTCCGCATCCTCGTTGGGAGGCGCTTCCGCCTCGTCGGGAAAAGCCACCGAGTCGACCCCCTGGCGTACCGCTGGGTCCGACGCCCCATGCAGTGCGGGGCGAGCGGGCTGCTCTCCTGTTGCGCGTCCGCCGTCGTAGAGGAGGTCCGTCATCCCTAGCGCCTTCGCCGCGATCATCCGGTTGATCTCCGGGTCGTCCGGCGGGGAGAAGACCATCTTCATCACCAGGAACGGCTTCTTCAACTCGGCGGCTCCGTACGAAGTCTTCACCCCGAGGAGGGCACGGATCAGCCGCAGCATCGCCTTCGTCTCAGCCATGGATTCGATGTGCTCCCGCGTCGCCCACACCCGCTCCCAGGCGTCGACCTTCTTGGATTGGCGTTTGTCCTGCTTCGCGTAGTAGTCCTCCGTCTTCTGCGCGGCCCTATGCATGTTCCGCACCAGCGGCGACTCGTCTCGCAGGTCTATCTCCTTCGTCCCCATCATCTCTATGGGGGTACCGTCGAACGTCGTCATCTGTCCGACCACTCGGTACCGGCAGTAGTGTGGATTCAGCCAATCATCCAGGCGCCCGCTCTTCTCCGGGATGAATGTCACACCGGAGGCCGCCGACAGCTTCAGGAGCATGGGCTTCGACAGGCCCAGCTCGCCGCCCCCTGGGATCTTGTAAACCCAATTGTCCCGGGGGTCGGTGGACGGCACCGAGACAGCGGTCACCGCGGGGGTGAACATCGCTGGACACCGTTGCAGCATCGCCGGGGTCACGAGGACGTTGTGTCCCCCCTCCATCCCCTGCTTCACGAGGCTCATGGCCTCGACCACCTCCGCAGGCACCACTGCCGTCCGGGTCTGACCAGCGGGCACCATCTCGCGCCCGGGATCCTGGGTTGTCTTCTTGTCGTCGGCCATGGCTCAGTCCTCCTTGATGGTGATAATTTTGGGGGCACCGTCCACGCAGCTCTCGACCCCGCGACAGATCCCCTGGTACTCACACTTCCCGAACGCTGTCTGGCACCGGAAGCTCCGGACTTGTCGCATGATGGCGCCCTGGAACCAACCAGCCGATCCTCTCGCACTCACCTGCTCTTCTAGCGACACCGTCCGATCGACCTCCGCTGCACCGTCCTCGAGCGTACGCAGGATCCCGATCCCGTGAATGCTCTGGCAGTCGAAGAAGCCCGCCTCGAGGACGGCACCGAAGCCCTCGACTATCATCGCCTCGTTACCGCGCCGACCGATGGGCTCGAAGAGGTAGAGGTCCCTCGTGTCCTCTGCCACCGCGTGTACGATCCCTTCGTACCAGCACCCAGTCCCCATGGTCGTGGCCTGGAACTCGAAAGGCCCACCGAACTTCACTTTCCCAGGGTGGCGCTTGGCGATCCCCATCACCTGCAAGACAAGGTTCTCGAGCATTTGACGAAGGACCCCGTGGACAGTCCCGACGTCCCGCTCGACACCGCGGCCAGAGAGGTTCCGGATCGATCCCCCGGGCCGCGGGCGCATCCCGTCTCCGTCGAAGAACGTCCGCAGTTCCACATTCAGGCGGTGGTCCATCTCGTCACCGAATGCCACCCAGACCGGAGGACCCTCATTCAGGATCTCCTGGGCCGCGTCCAGGAGCACGTCACGCACCTCCCGGAAGACATGGTTCATCCACTCCGCTGCCGTCTCCTCGGTGCGGACCTTTCCTTCTGCCAGGAACGCGGCAGCCCGGGGGCACTCAGCCGCGCGGGCCAGGATCTCCTTCGTCAGTCTCATTTGTCCTCCTCTACGATCATCGCCGGGGAGAAAAGCGGCGCCTCGCCGTTGATCCGATCCCGGCCCATCTCTGCGTACTTTGGATTCAGTTCGATCCCGATACAATCGCGACCCAGCTTGTCTGCAACAAGGCCCGTGGTCCCGGCTCCGAAGAATGGGTCAAGGACGGTGCCGCCAGGAGGACAACCCAACTCAATGCACCGTCGCGCCAGCTCGGCTGGCATCATCGCCGGATGCAGAGCAGTCCCATCGGGGCATATCTGCCAGCATGATTTGTATCGCCACGATTCCTTGACCTCTTCGGGCCAATAGTATTTCTTCGATTTGACCAGGTGGGCGACGTACTCATGGGACTGGCTCACCCTGTCGGGCCTGGCTGGTTCAGCGCTCCGCTTCTTGTCCCATGCAATCACGATCCGCAGATACCATCCAGCCTGACGCAGAGCATCGAAGACCTTGGACGGGAGCAGCGTCACGTCCTTGTCCTTGTAGCCGTCAGGGGCTTTGCGCCACCCGAGATTGTCTACAATGCCGCCCCATGCCTTCCGGCCTTTGAGCTTGCCTCCACCACCGCAGCCGCCAGAAGACCACTTTTCGCCTATGTTGAGCCACAGGGATCCGTCGTCGGCAAGTACCCGATGCACATAATCGAACACCTCAACCATCTTGGCGATGTAGGCATCAGGGTCATTCTCTGCGCCACACTGGCCCTCTACCCCGTAGTCTCTGCATCTCCAATAAGGCGGGCTCGTCACGCAGCAATGGACGGACTTGGAAGGTAGCTCGCGCAGCCGTTCGATGCAATCCCCCACCAGAATCCGAACCGTCACGACCGGCCTCTATTGACAGCGATGTGCGAATTGAGATACAAGATGGTCATCGAAGACGATCCCCTTCGTCTACGAGGCCCGGCGCCCTGGAAGGTCCCTCACCATCCGGGGCGTCATCGCGCTGGCCTCCAACCACGGGCACTGTAGATTCGCCACCGAGGAAGAGTCAAGACAATTCGTCGAGCGCTCGTCGATTGATCGTCGAATTCAGGATTCAATCGAGGAAGAAAGAGAGGGGAAAGCTACTTGGTACCCGCCTGAACAGCGAAGATGACGCCAACGGTCAGGGCCGCACCGGCAGCGACACCCACCGCAGTCTCCAGCCACCCCCACCGGAACCCCACGATCGGGTTCGGCGGGGGCTCAATGTCCAGGCATTCGTCCAGGTTCTTCCGGCAGGACTTCAGGCGTTCCTGCCCTGCGTAGATTTTCTCCACGTCGTAACGGTGGAACCCGAAGACCTCCGCTGGATCTACCGTCTCCCCGCCCCGCAACAGGTACGGGGGGAAGTAATCAACAGGGGTCTCCACTTCGTCAGGGACCACCGGGGCCGTGGCTGCCTCCGTAACGGCTTCCGGGTCCACCGGGGACGGGAGGGCAGCCCAGGCTGGAACGGCGCTCAGTGCCACCAGCGCTGCAACCGTGGCACCCAAAACGAATGCGATCGCACCGGCGGGTCCGTTCAGGTTGTCACTCACCGCGTCCAACAGATCCTCGGCTGGCATCTTCGCCGCGTCGGCTTCCGCCCTCGCGCCGGCCGCCTTGTCCTCCGCGGCAACCCGCCCCTTCCTGGCCAGGTACTCCTGGTAGGCTGCCCGGCGTGCCCGCACAGCCATCACGATCACCAGGACCACAAGCCCCAGCACGAACAGGGACAGGATCACGATCGCAACCGTGGTCCCCACTTGCCCGGCAGACGCGGCCAGGTGAAACTGCTCACGCATCGCTGGCAGCCTTCTTCTTTGACGCGGCCACGATCGCCGCGTAGATCACCGCGATCCCACCACCACCAGCCAGGCCCTTCACCACGGACCCCAGGGGATCGCCTCCGGCCGCAATCGCCACCAGGATCCCCAGGACCACAGCCAGCCCGATCGGAATCACCCGGTACCACTTCTCCGGGATCCACTGGCCCAGACTGTCACGCACAGGACGCAGACGGAACACAGCAAACAGAATCAGGAAGATCCCCAGCGTAATCGCCAGTGCGTCCTTGTCCTTGATGGCTTGGATCAGCACGCCAGTAGCGTCCATGACCTCCTTCATGTCAGCATCCGAATCGGGGTCTACCTCGGCAGCGGGGAGCTCCTCCTCCATTGTCGCTGTAGGCTGTTCGGATATCGGTGGGATTGAGTCGTCGGGGATGTCCTCATTCAAGGCGGTCTCACCGATCGGCATGGCCTCGTCCGGCACATCGTCAGGCGGGTCATCTTCCAGAGTTACAACCCCAGCCGTCTCTTCCAGGCTTGCGTCAATCAGAGTACCAGCAGGAACTCCCGGCGGGCAGGCTTCCGGAACTTCGGCCCCTGCACTGATCGCCCAGCAATCGCCAGGCACCTCCAACTCCCGCTCCGCAGCCGCCGCATCGCCGGACAGCAGATTCGCCAGGCCACGGATCTCCGCCGCCTCTTCCGGGGACTCCGTCACCGCCGCAGTGGTCACGTCCTCGCCGCGCACAGGCGGCACCACGAACGCGTGCCACAGCACCAGGCCCACCAGGATCACCATCGTCATTCCTAATCGTCGCATGATCTCCCTCCGTTGTTCTCTACCGCTACCAATGGGCACCGACGTCGGCACCCACGCCTCTATCTCCATTGACTCAGCTCGCCCCAGCATGTCAGCCAGATCATCCCAGGTGGACCGCATCCTGGTATGCCTGAATTCCACCACGAACACCAGTGCCCCGAAGAGGACGAAATACAAGATCGTTCCCATCAGGGCCCCTCCTTCTCACCAGCGGCAATCCGCCGGATCCGTTCCAGTGCCACCGGATCGTCCTTCGCGCACTTCAGCGTGGCCATGATCTCCACCACTGCCAAGGTGCGCTGGCTCACGTCGATCAATTTCTGGAGCAGGGGCTGCACTCGCCACAGCAGGTAGATCGCCACCGCTGCCGGGAACCCCACCGTCTGAAAGAATTGCCTGATCTCCTGAAGGTCCACGTCCGCTTCTCCCGCTGCTGCTGCGTTGCTGTCCCATCCGTGATCGCATGGGCGCACCTTCCTGGTCAGACTATCGGTCCTGGAACACGGTAAAAGTGAAATCCTCGTTGATCAGCGCCACCGCGCAGCTTCCACCACCAGAATCAAGCACGCTCTGAATTTTGACCACGATCGGACTCGCAAGCGGGTTCACCACCGAAGCGGAGAACATTTCAGTCGCGGTACCGCGGGTGCTAGTAGTCACCTGGACGGATCGCCCCGTGGGTGTCCCGTCGATGTCCAGGAGAATCTCGTACACGCCCACCGCCGTCCTGGTCACACTTAGCACATTGAAGTGCCCGCCAACCAGCGCCCCGGTATCTGCGACCTGAGCCCAGGCAGTGGCTATCCGACGCTTCGTCACGTGGTTGCGCTGCAAGACAGACGCCGGAATCTCCAGATCCTTTGCCAATTTCACGTAGTCGCATGCAATCCCAGTAGGAGCTCCGGTCAGCAAGGCATTCCAATACTGGTCATCCCACGTCGCTGCGTCATGGGCGCCCCAAGTAAACACGTCGGTGTCGATAGGGGACTGCATCGCATACGCGCCTTTCTCCGCGTAGAACGCGTACCCCGCATGCGTGCGACAGACCCCCCAGAACGGCACCGGATCGTTGGTCGTAGCCAGCGTATAATCGACCTTGATCCCGGCCTTCGCTGAATCTCCAACAACGGCACTGCTCGTCAACTCGATCGAATCCTGCGCCGGATCCATCAGGCCGGACAGGAGCAACCCGGTCGCAGTCTGCGCCATCCGCAGCAGGGCAGTGAAGGTGTCCAGGGGATCGTCTGGATAAAGATTGAGGCCATACGTGGTACCGTCCACAGTAATGATCGACAGTCCACCGACCGGGCCGGTGCCAGCCACCAACCCACCGAGGGCCCCTGCGCCGTCAATCGCCACGTCGAAGAAATAGCCACCGTCCTGCCGGGAATAGATCCCCAGGCCGTCCTTTGGCAGCAAATGCAGGGTCTGGTACCCGTTCGCTCCCGCGTCGTTGTTCTCCAACCACGCGCCGTAGGACGCAGTACCGTACTGGGCACTCCTCGTGAAGGCGTGAAAACCGTGGCCCTTGGCCGGATTCTCAGCGAACCCGGACTCATCCGAAACGGACACCCCCCAACTGGAGCTGGCCGAATCCGCCCCCCGGTTTTGCACCTTGACACCGAATGGATCGCTGGCGTTCAGCCCGCCAAAGAACGCGTTGATCGCCAGCCCTTTTGCCGTCTCCGCATATAGGGCCACGGAAAGATCCACGGGGGTACCCACGTAGCAAGACAGGCCAGACGGGGTACCACCGTCGTCGAATAGATTGTGGACCAATCCAGCATACGCGTCCGAATTCGCCTGGACATCGAAGAAGATTCCGTTGTTCGCCGCGTTGTCCGCCTGCGTCAAAAGCAGCCCACCGTCCGCCAAAGGCGAGAATAGCAGGGTGGAGTAGTCCGTGGCCGCAGCGCCGTCGTCCCCTCGCAAGTACAACTGCCCAGCCGTATCCCACAACTGGATCTCCCCATTCACCGGGGCCTGGTTTGTGCTGGGGTCCACCATCAGGCCGGAGAACCGCACGTCGGTATCCCACATTGCGGCACCGGACACCAGCCCATCCACCGTATTGTCGATCTCGTCCAGGGCGCCCTTCACATCCGTCGCCGCCAGCCCGGAGACCACGTTGTCGAAGTCGATGTCGTCCGAATCGTGGTGGGGGCCGGTCCCGTCCAGGTGCCCAGTCATCCAGCCATCGATCTCGTCCAAAGCATTGCCGACCGTTGGGCCAGATGCAGCGCTGAATCCCGTCGTTGGGAAATTGGTGTACACCCCGTTATTCGCCAGCGTCGTACTTTGGTCGTAGTTCTTCCGCACGATCTGCAAGCGATCCGTATCGATATCCGCGTTGGCAATCGTGAGATCGTTCCAGTTCAGCATGACGTCGCAGAGGATAACGCGATCAGCAGGAATGGCAGGCGCAACCGCCGCACCGATAAGTGCTTCCGCCCCCTGGTACACCTCATAGACCACAGACGGGTCCTTCTGGAAATAGACCGTGTCGCCGTTGCCGTCTACCCTGGGATCCGAAAGAACCCAGTCGAACGCAACGCAAATCGTCACCAGCTTCTCGTTCACGTCCAGGAGGACCGCTGTGGGTAGCCCCTGGTAATCCGCGCTGCAATCGACATTGATCGCAATCGTCGGATCGAACAGAAGATTCCCGAGGGAGTCCCACGCGCGCAGGGGGCCCGGGATGTCCACGGTCATATTTTGCGGAGCATGCTCCTGCGGAACCTGCGGAGCACCCTGGGGAGGGTCACCCCACAATGCACCCATCCAGACACCCTCGATCTGCGTGGTCCGCATGGCCAAGAGCGCAGTGTTGACCGCGCCGAATCCTGCGTCCATCTCGCCCTCGGTGACCCGCTGCCGATAGAACCAATCATAAAGTCGCATGCTTCCCTCCCGCCTCAAATTCTAGTGGAGATCAGTTTCCACGTCTAGCTCTGACATTCCAATTTCCCAGTGGTCCACATCCTCGGGAACCGCTGGCTCAATGAAGTTCTCGAAATGTTCCTCGGCGCGCTTCATCCATTCCACCACCATGCGCACCTTCGATTTCGTCTCAGCGTCCAGGACGACAGGGACCTCGAGGTCGAAGGAGAACTTCCCATAGAGAGCGCTCGGCCCCAGGATCCACTCCTCCGTTCCCAACTCCGACCCGTCGCCGACACCTGCGTCCCCACCGAACTCCCCGAGGGTCAACGTCGTCAGCAGCGCCGGGACCACCGTCACGGGGGTCAGGTCGAAGAGGAACCGGACCGCTGCCTCGATCCCTTCCGCCGTCCCCTTGAGGGAGAAGAAGAACCAAAGGTTCACTGCCAGCACGCGCTTCTTGCCCACGTCCAGGTCGAGCCAATGGAACGGATTCCCCATATCGGCGAGGATCAGATCCAGCCACTCCTCGGGAGCCGTGTCCGGATTCTCGAGGACCTCCGGAAACGAATCGGCGAGCATCAGCCCAAGATCCAGGGTGTCCTGCTGCACCCCGAGGATCCGTCGCAGGTCCCCGGATAGGTCCTGCCGGCGGTCATCCGCTGTGGCAGCCCGCATGAACAGGTTGTAGCGCGGACGCCTCCCGGCCGCGGTGAACTGCACCTGCCCATCCTGGAGGCCAATCAGAACCGGGTCCTCGCTCACCAACTCATCGGGCACTGCAGCGGGATCGCCCGGGATAACCACGTTGGGAATCGGATACGCAAGGTCCACTACGTTCTCAAGGTGCAACACGTAGAGCCCGTCCGGCGAGAGGTAGTCGTCCAGGGCGAGCACGAAGACCGTACTGCTGATCTTGGTCACCCCGACGATGTCTAAAACCCGAGCTGGCACATATCGGTCCGACCGGAGTTGCGGCACCCCGGTAATGATCCAGTTCGTAGGGTTGAGAGCGTCGGTTGCGCCGATCGGGTCCTCGGAGAGCACCGCCTCAGACATCGTCACGCGTACCGATCGGAGATCATCGGCAGAAGCCGACAGCGGGATCGGCGCGGTCTCCTCAGCGATCTGGAACTTCCAGGAGGTGTTGGTAGCGCCACCAACGCCGGTCGGAAGGATCTCGACGACCACCTCCACGACCTCGGCGGGATCGAACTCCACCAGCCGATGAAAGTTGAACCGAACACCTGGCCCGGGGAGGGTGTCGAGATAGCCTTCCCATCCCGCCTGCCATGCGGAGCCTGTGAAAGCAATGGAGCCGTTCGCCGTGATCACTGCACCCGGGAGAGAGATCCCGGTCAGGTGGAAGGCCTCGAAGGAGATCCATCCGTCCTTGTCCGCAAACGGTGAGTTCTCCTCCGGGACCTCGTTGAGGATCACCGGTGAAGCCGCACCTGGGTTCGAGTTGGTCAGCCGCCCAAGATACAGGGACGGCAGGTAGTGGTCCTCCGCAGCGTCGAGAACCACCCCGAGGAAGTTCTCCGTATCAGTTACCCCCCCGTTGACGGGGTCGCCGGCGTCGCTCCAGATCGATCCGCTCGCCTCAGCGGTGTACCCCACCGTCGCAGCGAGAGAGCCAACGAACGAGATCCGGAAGTGCATCCCATCGCCGAAAGCTGGGTCTTCCCCTACGCCGATAATCGTCAGCCCAGACACCGGCAGCCCAGTCGCCTGTACAAGGAGACGCCACATCGACGGGATGAGGACCGAGTGGTCCCCCTGCATCTCCATCACCTGGTCGAAGACAACCGCTACTGTGTCGGTAGCTGCCTCGTGAGACGCTGAGGTGAGAAGAGGGTTCGCCATTGGATCTTATCCTTCGAGTTGCAGGCGCATGGTGATATCGTGGTCGCCGGCCAGGTCCTCGACGTAGATCTGCCGGCGGGTGAAGAACGCCTCCGTCCCGGGCGCTGGCTGGTGCCGATACCGCTCCACCGAATCCAGAAGGACAACCAGGGTCCAGTAGAGCCCGTCCGCGTTCACAGGCGCCTGCTGAAAATGGTACCCGAAGGTGATGACCTCGGTATCGGACAGGTCCGCTGTCTGCTCAACCTGAACGACCTCCCCAGCGAATGCGGCCACAACGTCCACCGCTACCCGACGGCTCCCAAGCACCATCACGAACTCGCTCCCCGCCTGGCTCACGAACGCACCGTCTGGCCCCGTACCAGAGCGCACAGGCCATCCTGCCGAAGCAGCGGCAATACGCCCCTGGAGGATGCCCTTGGCTGCGAGGGGGCCTGGCTGCGCCACTGGGTCCTCCTAGAGCTGGCGGTAGAGTTGCACGTGGTCCACGGCGCCACGACGGGTCACGTCGGTCGCGGCGAATCCGTAGCCAGATCGACCAGAGGTGAACGGCGCGCTGCCGGTGGCAATGCCGAGATTGTCGTCGATGAAATCTGCCATGCCCGGGATGACCTCCCACACCGGAACACCGACGTCGTTGACCGTCAGATCGTTCTTCCACATCTTCAGGAGCACGTCGTCGTTTGGCTGCCGGATAATGTCGATACGCAGGTGAGCCCAGGTGGCTATCGCCACAGACTCGTCGCTGACCCGCATGACCTTCGGATCGGCGGGCTCCGGAACCCCTGTGATGATGGCCCCTTTGGCCAAGATGATCTTCGCCGGATTGCTGTCGCTGAGGCCAAAGAGATACGCGTTGTCCGCTATGTCCGGGCCCTGCGCACAGGCAATCAAGAACGTCGAAAATCCGATCGTCCCGCCAGAGGTGTGCCGCAGGAGCGCCCCGTTGAGGCGACACCCGTTTATGTGCGGCGCGAAGTTCACCAGGTTGGTGAAGAGCGCGGACGCTCCCGAGACAATCTGGAGGCTGTTGAACCCGTAGACGTAGCTCCCGCCACCAGCCGGAGGAGTGAAGCCCGCTGTGGCCCCGCGATCCAAGACCGCCGGATCCAAACTGTTCGTGAAGACTGTCCAATCTGCTGCACCCATGGCGTCCCCCTACATCGTTGTCATCTGATCTTCCGGATCGGTCCAGAAGGTCAGGATATTGAAGCTCTCCCACAGGGAGGGTCCTTCGTAGATCGCACTGGTCGCGGGGAATATGCTGCCGTCAGCAATTCGCTCGAAGTCCTCGTAGATCTGCGTGCCACCGAAGACGTCGTCCGCGTAGAGAGCACCGGCAATAGCGAACCCACTCGGTACCAGTTCGAAGTCCTCCACGGGCTGCGTCCCGCCGAGAACCTCATCCACGTACTCCGCTCCCTCGATCCCCACCAGGTTATCATAGAACCACGCGCCGGCCGGCCACTCGGCCTCGAAGTCCTCGACTCGGTCGTCCGGATCATCGTGATCGTTTTGAGTGTACTCAGCCAATTCAGACAGCATCGGATCAGCCACTGCCTCAACTGAGAATGTGTCCCGGCAAGTCACGACAAGATCCCCGGCGACCGGCGGGTCCGTCTCGGTGTACTCAGCGCAGTACTCGCCTTTGGGAATCCCCGAGAGCACCCACGCGTCGGCGTCCCCGGGACCGGGCCCGCCCACGCTCCAGTCGCCGTTGAGGACAGCCATCAAATCGCCAGCCCTGTGTCGCCATCGATGAGCGTCAGCGTTCCGAGCTTCGGGAACTCGCGCAGTGTCAGGACCACGTCGTCGATGGGAATGAAGTCGTCCTCCTCGACCTTGCGGACCCCAGAGGCGAGCTTCACCGTGGTGTAGATGTCTCCCCATGTGAGAGCAGGATCGGGATCTCCATCCACGTCGAGGTAGTAGTACCCGAAGTTGATCGCGTCGTTCACCGTCCCGTCCGAGTCGTTCGGCCGGAAGAGCGCCTGCAGCGCAGCCAGAATATTGGCCCGCGCCACAGAGGGAGTGGTGCCCTGGTGCAACCACACCCGGGCAGTGATGTCCACCGTCTTGAAAATCGCAGCCTGCACCTGGAAATCGAAGGTGGCGGGCCATGGATAGTTGTCTTCGAGGTAGGTGTAGGCCTGCAAAATCAGCACAGCAGAAGCTGTCTCTGCCTCTGTCGAGTTGGGCATGATGTAGAGGATCCCGGAGTTCTCGTCAACCGTCGAATCGATGTCCGAGACAGCCATGAAGACCCGGCCCACCGTCGGCATCCGAAGCGCGTTCACCTCGTAGTCCTCGCGCCCCACGCAGCGGGTCAGCGCCGTGGCGTAGAGCGGAATCAGTGCCTTGCCCATCTCTTTGGACATCATGTTCCCGCCGCCGTCGGCGTCCGTGGTGTTGGTGACAGCGAGCCGCACCGGCGTCGAATCCACGTCAGCGATGGAGTCCACCAGCCTCGTGAGCATCCCGGCGACCACCTGGTTCCCGTCGCTCCCGCCACCGGTGCGGTAGGAGACGGCGATGTTCCCGGTGGGAATCGCTCCGGTGATGTCGTTCCCGAAGAGCATCCTCGCCTTGCCGTTCGCGTCCACCTTCCGGGTGAAGTAGAGGTCCGAGCTGATCGCCAGTGCCAGGGCCGAGGTCCTCGTGAATGCCCCGTTCCCGGCGATGACCGTTTCGGAGTCATCGAGGTAGGGAGTGTTGGGAAGCTCGATCTGCTGCCAGGCCCGGCCCGTGGACGTGTAGTTCGCCGTGTGCAAGACGCTGTGGGACGCTGCCACATCAACGGTCGAATTCCCGGCGATCAAGGTGGCGTCTGCGGTCGTCGAGAATGTCAACGGATCGGTCAGGCCCGCGGTCCGGACTTTCGTCCCTGCGGGAATCAGGATGTCCTTCGCGTGCGTCCCCCCGCCCTTGATGGAAAATTGCAGCGTGGTAATGGCCGCCGACGCCCCGGGGAGAGCGAAGCCGATCGCCCCTGCCTTCGCCACGATGGACCTCCGCAGACGCGCCGTCGCGTACTTCGACTCCAGGCTTTCGTTGTCCGTCCGGCAGACGACGATCTCGCCCGCGTGGAACATCGCCTCAAGGATCAGGGTCTCGATCCCGGGGATCAGAGCCAGATTCGGAAACGCCTGCTGGACGAGCGCCATAATCCTGGCCCGCATGGAGTCGTAGTCCAGGCTCGTGAAGTCCGGAAACGGATCAGGGACATAGAGCGGGGTTGGCTGTGGCATCGGTCAAACCTCCAACTCGAACTCGCCGTTTAGGGTGCGCTCCACGGGGGCCCCGGTCATCACTCGCGCCAGCGCCGCGCCGACCGCCCACCGGATGGTGATGAAAAAGGACGGCCCGGTGGTGCGATACGACGATCGGATCCGAACCCCTGGAAGGTCGCGATCGAGGGCGTCCAGGATGTAGTGCTGTGCGAGTTCCGCGGTGGCGATGGAACGACCCCGCCGGTGCTTCAGAAGATGCGTCTTCGTCCCGCGTGTCGGATCCCAGGGGGTCTCTCCGACGCTGCGAGGTGTACTGCAACGCGTGTTCGTCACCCGACGGATTGCCTGCTGAATGATGGTTGTGGCAGTCCTGGTCTGAGCCCATCCCTTCCCGTGAGCCCGAAACGGCATCCTCAGTACTACGAGTTGACCAGCCATTCTTATCACCTCAGACGCAATCCTACAGGAACACACGGCCCTCGCACAACCCCTAGATGGGGTCGGTCCCGGCGGCGACCGGGCGTCCCCGGATTGTCACGAGCGGAGCGTCGATGTCAATCTGCCCCACAGAATCCAGGAGCAACTTCGTGATCCCAGAGAGCCTCACGGTGCCTGCCTTCCCGTCCATGTCCAGGATCTCAGTTCCGTCGGTGGACCGAAGCGTTGCCCGCGGGGAGTCGGTCCTCTCGTCCACGATCAGGACGAACGAGTCCCATTTGAAAACCTGCACCTCCGGGTACCCATCCATGGCCTCGTCCGGGAGATCGTCGTCGCCGAATCCAGCAGGCATGTACCAAGGGTAGTCAGGGTTGTTTCCGGCGAACCAGACTGCAACTACGTCCCCCTCTTTCAGGTTCCACGCCTGCCCACGCTTCCGCCCACCGAACCCGAGTGGCCGCGCCCAGCCAGTTGGCTCGGCGATCCCGGGGAGGAACACCTGCACCCGCTTCTGCTTATCGGGATCGTCGACGCTCCAGACCTCGCCGACCTTCATCCCCGCCAAGTGCTCGTTGTGCATTCCGCCTGCCATCACTTTTGCCTATACTCCGTCACGGTCTGGCCGCTCTCGAAATCAACAGCCTCGAACTCCTCGACACCTGGGTTCGCTGACTGCCCGGTCTGCTCGCCAATATTGTACGCAGTCCCCTCCGGAGTCGGCGGCCCCATAAATTCGTCGCCGGTGCTAGACTCCTTCCCGGCGGTCTTCACCTTCGCTGGTCCGGCCGCCCGCTTGAGGCCGTCGGAATTGAGCTTCAGGATTGTCTTGTATCCGCCTCCGCCCTTCCGGTGATGGACGCAATTCTCCACATAATACTTCCCGGAAAACATCGGCACGCCAGGGACATGGAGTCCGATCACCTGCCGGGCCTCCCGCTCCGGTTCGCCGATGATCGTGAGCGTGGCCTTCACCACCTGCCGGCGGGCCTCCTGGTACGCTGCCCTGGCGATCCTGCGGGCCTCGGTCCTGGACCCCATGGGCAAGGCAATCACGCGTTCCTGGGTAGCTCGGTCGACCTCCTCTGTGAGTTTTGCACCGCCCTTGAGGGTAGTGGTCGTCTCACCGGTCTCGAGATCGACCTCCTCAAGCAGCGTTGGTGTCGGTGCCGCCGAGGTGGACGGAGCAAGGGTCACTCCGTACGCGTCGTGCAGGACATCGATGATCGCCTCCGGGAGCTCCCGCAGCGCGAGTTGATTCTCGGTGACGAACTCGCTGTCGTCGACGTCCCCGTCGTAGCCCACGGGAGAGTAGCCCCCGGTGGTAGGGAGGTCCGTCACTGTTTCGTTGTCAGCGACCTCCTCGATCACCTCCCTGGTCCGCGGGTCGTAGGTCCGCACCCGGACCCGGGCCGGGATGGTGGACACGTCGGACTCGGGAGCAAAACTCAGCACCCGCGCATTGCTCCCACCGATGTGGTAGACGTACACATCGACGGGATCCTTGTCTGCCGGGCGCGGCTTCCAGTGGATACCATCGGGGTCCATCCAGAACTCGAACCCCTCCCGCCTGGCCAACCAAGTCAAAAACTGGGCGTCGGTCATCCGGGCCTGCACGACGTGATCGAAGACCTCGTCTGTCTTCTGGATATCCTGCATCGAGAATGAGTACCCAAGCTCGTCGGCGATCTGGGCCACCACGTCGGAGCGCCGGATGCCCTCCCAGGTGCGCGTCTTCGTATCAGCGTGGGCCAGGATCTTCCTGCCGAGCAGCTCCAGACTCAAGCGCTTGAACCCAGTGACCTTCTTCAACTCGAAGTGCCACTCCCGACTGAGCCGCCCGGGGTAGCCCCACCGGCAACCGAGGATCATCCCCTGCACCAACCACTTAGAGAGAGGCGGAGCGAAGCAACGGAGGTCCCCGTTGTCGATGACGAACTTGGCAGTGTCCACCTTGCGCTCGTCGTCCTCGACTCGGAAGTCTAGTAGCGGCAACGGGAACGCCTCCGTCTCGCCGGAACGGCGGACGGCCCGGATCACGAGGATGGGGGCGTCAGGGTTCACTAGATCCCAGCGATGCTCACGGTCTGCCGGCTCCGCATCAGGTCGGGGACAGCATCCTCAGCGGGGGCGTAGACCACTCGGCTTGCCTCGATCAGTTCGACCGGATCCACCGCGGGCGTCGGCTGAAAATCCATCAGCAACCAGACGAGGACCGTTCCCCCCCGAGGATAGTCGGGGAACGATCGAGCGGCGAGCTGGTACCATGTCTCCCCACCTCTGACCGGGATCACACGGGTGCCTGGCAGGTCCCGGTACCCAACAGGATCAGGGAGATCAAGGTATCTGATGTCCCCGCGCTTCGGATCTGTGATGATGCGAGCGCGGTACCCGATGTAGCGGCTCCATGCTCGAGGTCCCATCAGAACGCAACCTCCCCCGGCCACAGCAGACCCGTCTCGCGGACCTCCTCAGAAGAGACCCGGCTGCCACGGATCCCGGTGACCTGCATCTGAGCCCTTGAGACCATCGATCGAAGGTCTGTGTTTCGGAACTGGATCCGCCTGATCACCACCCGCTCGACCCGCACGACCATGCTGACCTCGTTCGGCCAGATCACCAGCACCCGCGGGGGGGCGCTCGAGTGGACCGTCGACGCCATCTCGGCTGGGTACACCAGGCTCAACAGGAATCGCTGGATCTCCTGGATATCTCGCAAGAATCCGCTACCAGGTTCGTTCTCGACAGCCTTCAGCCAGAGCAGCAAATCGATGGGGAAGGACGGACTCTCGGTCCCCTCGTAGTGCATCCGGCTTGTGGTGTGTCCGATGGGCAGGAGCTTCGCCCACTTCGCTACCACCGTCGTCACCAACTCGGTCGGGTTGAACGGCACCTCGAACTCGTCCCCACTGGCCATGTCCACCAGCAGGAGCTTCGGCTTCACGTTGGCCGTCGTTTTGAACGTCATCCCCATCGCCTCGAGGACTGCCTGCTGGATGACGGATTCCTGCTCCTCAATCGTAGGCATCGCTGCTACTCCGCACCGAGGGGTTCTTGCTCAAGGTTCCGCATGCGACCACTCCTGTCGATGGATGCACTGACCCTGGCCAGCTCTTCCTCGCCCACCTTGATGACGATCTCTGATTTGCCAATCTCCAGCCCCTTGGCTTCAGCCTGCGCATCGAGAAGTTCGACCAGGCGCGCCATCGCAGGATCGGCTCTCATCGCAGTTACGGTGCTCGCGAATTCGGCCCCCTGTTCCTTGGTGGTTTTTATCGAACCCTCGGGGCCATACTTCCCCATATATACGTCCTTCCACCAGTTGTACTCGGGCGTGCTCTCGATCGCCCGGTTGGCCTTCGCCCACTCCACCAGTTCGTCGGGGAGGTAACTGGCGGGCATCTTCATGATGATCCCGGCCACGACCTTGGAAATCTTGTCGATGGCAGCCTTGAAGACCCTGGCCACCTCCTGGCCGAAGCTGACGATCGGCTCGATCACCCACTCCTGCAACCACTCGTACATCTTCTTGAACGCCGCGGGCAGGGTCTCGTCGAAGAATTTTGCGACCCCTGGGAAGTCCTTCCAGATGGCGTCCTTCAACTTCTTGAAGTAGTTGATCACGCCCTTGACGAACCCGATGACGCCCTCGATCCCAGCGGCCACCGTGTCGAAGGCAATGGCGATGCCCTTCACAGCGACCCCCACGACCTTCCCAAGGAAGCTTGCCAGGCCGCTGAGGGTTTCCTTGAGGCTTCCTGTCCCACCAAGCAGGCTGTCAAAGATCCCGACCACGCCCTCCACCGCACCCCAGATATGTCCGAACCCACTCACCAGATCATCGATCGGGCTCCCCATGCCCTCAAAGACAGAGGCCATCCCATTGAAAATCTGCTCGACCAGGCCCCACATGAACGCAGCGGAATCGGCGATGAAGTTGAACGCCTTCCCCACCGTCTCCATGATCGTCTTGCCGAAGCTCTTCCAGGACGCGCTACTGCTGGTGACGGCGCCGCGCCCACCCACCAGGGCAGTGAACACCCGCTCGACGGCATCCAGCACTCCACCGAAAGCATTCCCGAAAGCGACCAGCGAAGGCCTTGCCGCTTCCCACGCCGAGGCCATCCCCTCCATCGCCCCATCCCACATAGCACGGAAGCGAGTGGCCAGCATCCCCACGCCGATCACAAACTGCTTGATCCCGGCATTCTCTGCCTTGCCCAGCTCCTCCCGAATGGCCCCAGAGAACCCTCCCTGTGTGAAGAGCTGCACCAGCCCGTCCCAGGCCAGGCGCACCCGGCCCACAACGCCGTCGATCCAATCGGCGAAGCCACCGAGGTTTTCCTCGTACGCTTTCTTGATCAGGAGTGCAGCCCCGACCACGACGGCGATCGGAGCAGCGATCCGCAGGAGGGAACCCGCAGTCACGAGAGCCACTGCACGGAGCGCACCAAGCCCACGCAGGAGCAGCGGGATCGCGCCGGAGAGGAAGATCATGGCGCCCCCAGCAACCATGGTCACACCGGCGATCCGGATGAAGTTGGCGATGCCTGCCTTGGTCGAATCAGGCAACGCCTGCCAGCTCTCGATCATCCGGTTGATCACTTTGATGAAGCCCTCGACAGCGGGCCGGAGCGCCAGAGCCATGTCCTGGCCCACCACCGTGGTGAAGGTCTGCACCGACCCCCTGGCCAGGGTCATCTGCCCCTCGAAGGTGTCCAGGAGACGGTCCTTGAATTCGGCCGCTGTGTCCCCGGCATTCGTCAACTCCTCGCGCAAGAACTTGATGGCCTCAACTCCCTTGAGGATCTGCTTCGTTCCATCGGGAAGGACCTTCGTCGCTGTCGCACGGGCAATCGCGCTGAAAGCCATGAGGCCACGAGCACCGAAGGCGCGGGCCACGACAGCGTTCCGTTCCTCATCCGTCGAGGCAGCCAGCTTCACATTCAGATCCTGCATCACGTCCACGAGGCTCCGGATCTTCTTCGTCTGCTTGTCGTAGATGTCAACGCCCTTTCCCGTCACCGCGTTCTGCGCATTCTGGTCCGAGGCCAGCCGTCGAGTCGCCTCCCGGTACGCGGTCGAGGCAGAGGATGCGTCGATGTTCATGTTCCGGAGTTGGCCCACGACCAGGAGGGTGTCCTCGATGCTCTGCCCGAACAGACCACCCGCAGCCGCTGCCTTCGCCAACCCGACGGAGAAGTCCCTGGCCTGGAAGTTGGTGAGTTGAGTCACGCGCAACAACTTGTCGGTGACGATCGCCGCGTCCCCGGCTGCCAGGCCATACGCATTCAGGGTACCGACCACGGCCTCCGCTGCCTGCGCCACCCCGAGCTGGCCGAGAGAACCGGCAGCCAGATCCAGGACGGGGATCAAGGTCTCCGTCGCCTGGGCTGCCGACTGCCCGGCGGTCGCCAGGGAGGTGAGTCCCTCCACCGCCTCCTTCGGCGAGAACTGCGTGGCGATACCCGCTTTGATCGCAGTGTCCTCGAGCGACTTCAACTCCAAGGTAGTAGCGCGGGTCACGGCCCCGACCGCGGCGAGCCCCTGCTCGAACTCACCTGCAGCCTTGGCCAGCTTGAACTGCGCCCCGAGGAGCAGGCCCCCCGCTGCCATACCAGCGAGGCCAGTTCCCATCGCAGTCATATTTCGAGTGAAGGATGCTCGGGTCTTGTCGACGTCTGTCCGGAGGCCAGTGAAGTCGTTCCGGAGGCCCTTGACATGGCCGCTGGCGAGGTTCTTGGCGGTAAACAGGAAGCCGAGTCCCATGTTGTTTAGCGCCACGTTGACCTCCTACTTCCTACTCCAACTCCTTCTTCTCCGCCTGGCGCTGCGTCTCGATCAGACCGATGTAGACATCAGCCTCGTCCGCGGCCAGATCCATGGCCCACTCCGGCGTGGCTGATAGGCCCTGCCCGCCGTAGCAAATCCACAGGAGTCTAAAGAGCTTCCACCGGACACCCTGCCCGGTGATCGGGAAGAGGCGCTCTACGGGGTACTGAGCGGCCCCCCCTCCGTCTCCGTCTTCGGTTCTGGCACCTGGGCCTCCTCGGCCGGAGGGGCCTCCTGGATCTGTGACTCCCCCTCGTCGAGGTCGTCTACGACCTTCCTCCTCCCTGAGCGCGGAGAGAAGAAAGTCCGATCGAAAGGGAGTTCACGCTCAATGATGTTCCGGCATTTCGCGCAGACCACTTCGATGGTCGTCTCCACGCCGCAGTCGTGCTCCTCCATCTCGGCCCGGAGCCAGTCCGCCTCGTCGCTGTCCAAGTCCTGGATCCAGCTCACGATCTGCGACGGCTTCTTCCCCTCCACCTCGACGATCCGCATCATCAGGTTCAGGGTCGCCTGCCGGGTCGAGAACCTCGTTTGCTTCTCCAGCATGTCCCGCTCGATCTGACCGATCGGGAGGCTGTAGACCACCTTGGTTTCCGTCGATGGCAGGACGCACTCAAAGCGGTTACCTGCCTCGAACTTCGCACGGTCCTCCGCAGCCAAGGCCCGGACAGGCCGCGCCAGGAGGTCGATAGTCCACGGGATCTGCGTTCGGCATGTGGCGCTGGTGCACCGCACATCGAAGTCGTAGCTCTCGCCATCGGTGAAGCTCGTGACCCGCAGCATCAGCAGAGCGTAGTACCGATCGCCCTGGAGGATCTTCGTCCAGTCGACCACGACACCACTGCCACGCTCGAGGTGCCGGTACGGGCCCGGGTCGACCACCTGGACCGTGCAAGCCCCAAGGACCTCGTCCAGGGCCACACCGAGACGATGCGCCTCAACGTCGGCTAGGATGTCCTCCTCGCGGACCTTCATCTTGCGCAGCACGACCACCATCCCGGAGGGGCAATCGATCTGCCTGGTCTTTGGTTTGATGACGGGTTTGGCTGCTGACATCTCTACCTCCACACGCTTTGGTGTTCTCTACCTGGACTCCACCGCGCCAATGCACGGGGTATCTCTACCTGGGGGGCCCGAAGGCCAAGGGCTCTAATCGAGCCATTCGGGATAGCGGAACTTCAGGGTCAGAGCTTCCATGCGGACTTCGCTGGACTTGTTGTCCCACTTGCCGCTGGACCAGTCCGCCACCTGGCACTCCTTGAGCACGAACTCTTCCTCGCGCTCATCGTCGTAGCCGAGCTGGACGATGGTGGCGGTGAAGGTGTCGGTGGAGCCCTTCCGGGACGCGGAGTTTGCGGACCGCTTGAACAGGTTCCACATATCCCTGTTCTCGGACGCACCTTTCGTCAGGGTGACGTCAGCGAACTTCACGCCCGCCGGGACATCCTCGGGGGTAAGCTCCCCACCCTCGAGGTACTCGGCGAACTCCTTGGTCCCCTTGATCTCGCCGCAGTCGGTGAAGCGAGATGACTCGACTCCGTCGATCTCGACGAGGAACTTCATCTCGAGGTAGCGATTGCGCGGCTTGCCAGTTGCCATGTCGTTCCTCCTCGCTCGCAGGCGTTAGCCGACGAGCATCTGCTCGTACTCCTGGATGACCCAGTCGATGGCGCTCGCCGAGTTGAAGCCCGTGCGTCCCCGGAGCTTCCCGGCCTTCTTGACAGCCGTGGTATTGAGCGCCGTCCCGAAGTCGACGTAGAACGCCTGCTCCGGATCGTCCGAATCGAACGCTCCGAGGCCCGTCTGCGTCTCGAGGTACTTCTCGACCAGGTTCCGTGCATCCGAACGAGTCCGGTCCGATGGCCGCTTGTGCCGGAAGACGTCGAGGCCAGCGTCGATGATCTTCTCCATCCGAGCGGTCCCACGCCGCTGCGCGATGGTGACCCAGTTCCCGTCCCCCTTCAGGTTCCGGTGGCCGTCCAGGAAGATCTGCCCACCCTCCTTCTGCCAGATCGGATTGACCCGGCGCGGGTAGACGATGTCCCGAGCGGTTTCCTTGAGGCTCTCGGCGGTCTCACGGTTCGCCAGGATCTCCAGCCCGGTGGCTCCCTTGAAGTAGGCCAGCTCTTCGCCAGCGGGCTCATCGTAGATCCCGCCCTCGCGGTGCGCGTCCACCCGGGCCATGATCCCGGCGACGGAGGAGGCCGGGTCCACCAGGATGTTGTCGGTGTCCCCGTAGATCGCCTTGTCTGGGTTGGCGATCTGGATCCGGGGCCAGGTGATGGCTCCCTCCTCCCGGTAGTTCTCAAGGGCTGCGGATACCATGAACGCCGACATCGCCGCTGCGTTGAGACCCAGCGGGGTTCCCAGGACCGGGAAGACCTTCCAGCTACGGGCGTCGTGGCAGTAGTCCACCAGGCCCTTCTCCAGGGCAGCGGAGGTCTCGTCCGGGATCACCAGGAGGTCGAAGTCGGTGACGGTGTTGAGGGCATGCAGCCCCACCTCGGAGACCACCGAGCCGAGGAAGTCGTTGTCGTCGATCGCGGCGATGGCGTCGGCGCCACCGGTAAAGTTCGCCGAGGTGATGTTCACCGGGCGGTCCAGGAGGGGGGTGCCCAGGCCCGCGGCCAGGTCGGACGCCACCACCAGATCGGACCCGCTGGTCTCGTGGGCGAGCTTCGTCACGACGTTGTCGTCGTCGCCCGTCAGCACGATGCAGTTGGGGAAGGTCTCCAGGATCACTCCGCTCACGTAGACCGTGAGGTCGAAGTACGACGTCGAGCCGTTGCTGGCGTCGGAGACGATCATGTTCATGTTTTCGGAGTCTTCTCCGAAATACTTGGCGGTCAGGAGGGTGGTATCCGACTGCGCCGTGTCGGAGCCCGAGTGGATGATGCTGTCGAATCCGAACCGGGCCAGGGCCGTGCTGGTCGGGTTGAACTTGAAGGACGCCGCGACACCTGTGTCGATGGTGGAGATCCTGGCGGTGAGGTTCGTGTTCTGCGTCACAGTGACACCGACGGGGACAGCCTCCTCAAAGGTCGCCTCGGCCAACGCCTTGAACTCAACGAAGGTCACCGCGCTCAGGTCGAGCACATTTCCGCTGCCGCTGGCGTCTGCGCCAGTGAGGCCCAGGGTCGTAGCCGCGGTCCCACCGGTCACGCGGACGCGGGCCCCGGAACCCTGCTGCCCTGTCTCGAGGGTAAGGTCGTCGATGCCACCGGCCCCCTCGAACGCGTAGGCGTCCTGGATTTGCGTCTGGATCGCGTCGGCCACGTCCACAGCGGTGGTGTAGGTGGTGGCCCCGTTCCCGGGGATGGTCAGGGTCTGGATCTTTGTGAGATCCGCCCCCACGACCACCAGGAGGGTCGTGTCCACAGCGGGGGTCCATGGGTACGGGCTCACTCCAGGAGCGGCGACCACCGCTGCCGAGGTGCCAGCAAAGGTCAGGGTGTTGTCCAGGTCGGCGTCGACCGATGCAACCAGCGTCTCCCCGTTTTGGACGAACCACGGAGCCTGCCACAGACCGTCGATGACCGCCGCCGACGCCGCCACCGCTGCGGTCTTCAGGGTCAGGGTACCCTTCGCTGCGCTGTGGGTTCCGGCCAGGAGGTCGTCGTAGTGGACGGTCCGCATGCAGTAGATCTTCGTGCCCTCCTGGGCCTCCAGATAGAACTGCCGCGCTGCCAGGATCAGACTGTAGTCAGCGCCGAAGCCGCCATACTTGGCGAGCACCTCCGAGAAGCTGTAGCACGCGAAGCCCACACCGATCGGGCCGCGCCCTGCGGTTCCAACCAGGGAAGTCACTCCGGTCTGTCCGCGGTTGCCCATCTTCTTTGCCGCCGCCTTCTCAAACGCGATTACCTTGCTCGAGAGAAGCATGTTATTGCCCATAGCGCCCTCCATCGTTCTGGCGATAACGTATCATTCGATCTCACCGTCCACAAGACCAATTTGCAAAATCTAGTCCACCACCAACTTCTGCGCATCGAGATCTGCCACCACTCCGTCGTCACCACCGTCAAGGACGCCGCTGATTACCTGTGGCAGGAAGCTCTCGATGTCGATCTCACTCACCACCCATGTCTGCCTGAAAAACTGGATATTGCTGTTGCCCCTGGCGCGCCCGAACGTCATCTCAGTGTCAGGGAGGATCGGATACACCTTGTCCCCGCGGGTCGCATCATCCGGATCCGCCAGAACAGTAATCGTCCGATTCACCCTGAAGAATCTGGTCACGGCAGCCGGAAGGTTGAGGAGATGCTTGTCGTTGCTCACGACCCCAACTACCTGGAACCGGAGGTCCACCGTCTCCGGGGTTTCGACCTCGACGCTGCCGTACTCATCGTCCCGGTCCTCAACATCTCGCTCCTGGGTCATCCCCATCCGATCGAACGGGATCCCCTGGATGCTCAAGCTGATGGCGGGAAGCTCCGAGAGTTGGGTCAGCGCAGACCCATCGACTTCGTTGTCGTAGTCGGTGTGGACCGAGGTGACAACGTTCCGCATCACCTGCTGTCGCATCTTCTGGACGAGGGCACGCACCACCCGGAGGACCATACAGTCCTGCTTCAGGTCTGGGTACTCGAAGGAGAAGGCCTCCTCGAGCGTCACTGTCTCGCCGGAGATCGGATCACCGTCCTCATCAATATTCAGGATCGTGACGTCCACCGCGCCCTTCGTCGCCTTGGTCCGCCGGTCGATCACGTAGCTGGCCGGGATCCCGCCTGGGATTCGACACCAGAGGATCCGGTCTCCGGGGTCGCCATCCTCGTCATCGATGACCCCGGTGAATTTCCAGTTACATTCGACTCCATCGAAGAGCACACGTACATGCTCCTTCAGGTCCCCTGCGGGGCCAGTGGCGGGGGGCTCGTGCGGGAGCGCGATGTTCGCACCCTTGATCGTGACGAGGTAGTTCCCGTGGCTCAGTCCGACAGCCGGCGTGATCGAGGTAATCGTCGGCACTCCCATCTACGGCCTCCCCGCCACGCCGTTCATCAACCCGGCCACCCTCAGAGCATACCGACGCGAAAGCCCTTTCTTCCACTTTTCGAATGCAGGACGCAAGAACGGCCGCGCCGGGATATGGTAGACGATGGTAGTCGTGCTTGCCTTGAGGGGGGCAGCAATCAAGCCCTGAATGTACAGTGCCAAGAAGAGGTTCCGGACCATCGGAGTCACTGGAACGACGATAGTCTCGACACCATACTCCTGCAGCTCGCCGATGTTGGTCAGATCCTTGCCTTCCTCGTTAACCGCTGACCGCTTGATGCCCACGAAGAAGGCAGGCATCCCGCCGATAATTGAGTGCACCACGCTGATATTGTTGCGGAGGTCCCCGCGCCGCACCAGGGCTTTCGTCCCACGAAACCGTGCGAGCTTCCGCAGCGCCAACGTGAGAGGACTCAGTGCCAGGATCGAGGACCCACCAGGCGCCTGATTTGTGAGGCCCTGGACGATCTCCTTTCGGAGTGCATGAGCCTCAATGAGGGTCGCCTGGGTCTGAGCCTTGGCGAGTCGCTCAGGAAATGTAGCCATGGTTCGGACAGCCCGATCCCAGTCCCCGGTGAGCTTGATCTCACTCGCCATCAGAGTTGCTCTCCCTGCTTTCTGGAATCGAGGTCCACCTGCCAGAAGTTTAGCCCGTGCTCAAGCACCGCGGGTCGCACCTCCGTGACGAAGATTTCCAGATTGCCGAAAGACACAGCCGGGCGCCGAAATCGGTCGAGGATTCTGCTCACCCGGTCGTTGACCATGAGCGTCACCACGCCGGTCGCTGCATCCAGGAGGCCAGCGCGGATCAGGTCCCGACGGTGGATGTAGAGCTTCGTATTCGAATCTGGAGCGTTCCCGGTGGCCACCTGCCGCAGGGACTCGAAGTCCTGGACCTCGATGGTGGCCTTCACCAGGAAGGCGTCTTTCTCGGGGCGCTTGAGGGTACCCACCTTGTCGTCGTCATCGTCCACAAAGAGGGGTTCATTGAGGTCCTCGTCGTAGATGTCCACCAACGGATCCTCGGTGACGAGCTGGCGCAGCTCGACCCAGAAGAAATGCAGTGGACGTCCGGAGGCCACAGCTACACCACGGTCCCGCTGATGGGCCGCACGTACTGAAGCAGGATATCGTCGATCTCTGGATCGCCAGTGATGGCCCCCGCTCGGCCCCTATAGAATGCTGATCCATGGCTACCCATCCGGTCGCTCTGTGTCCGATGCCGGATCTTCCGATCCTCGACCTCATCGAACACGAGTTGCTGCGGAGTCTCGCGGATGGCCAGCCTGACCGCTGCCTGGCGTAGCGGCATCGGAAGATGCCCGGGCCCGGGCACGCCCAGGTCGGGATCGGTGTACCCGAAAACACCAGTCACCCAGTAGAGGCACGCTGCCAGCCATGTCCCGTCAGGCAGGAGAAGCCCGGGCAAATCCCGGTCATCTCGATCCGCAGCGGACTGGACACGCAGGTGCCGGTTCATCACCTCGATATCGGCCAGGTCGTAGTCCTCGCCGTCCCTGACGCCCTCGGCGATCAGGCCCTCAGTGATAGCGCCCAGGCCAATGATCGGATCGGGAAGGATCAGGAAATCTGCGCCGCTTCCGCGGGCCTCCACCTCGAGGCCCACCGAACCGAAACGCTGCCGCCCCGTCACCGATCTGATGAAGCCGCCGACCCTCGTGAGGATCGCCTGCAGCCGCTTCTCCGGCAGTTCTGTGGTGTCGAAGCCCTCGTCGCGCAACTCGTAGGGAAGGCAGAGCCATGGAGTGGGATCCGCCCAAAGCACCGTCGTGACCTCGAAATCCCGCCTGGTCTGGTAGATGGTCCCGCCGCTGTCCACGGCCCACTTCCAGCGAACCTCCCATCGGCCAACTTCTGCGTCGCCAGCAATGTCCGCCGTCACGCAGTATCTCCCTGTGGAAATCTTCGTGGCGTCGGTCCAGTCTGTGGTGATGTGTGCGGGGGCGTCGCCAGTGAGATCCCAGAGTTGGAATTGAATCGAGTCGGCGTCGATCAGGCGACCCGTCTCGGGATGGACGATCCAGAAGTCGAGGATGCTCTCGTCTGTCCCGATCCCGAGACTACTTCCTTTCTCCACTGCCAACATCGTCACCCTCCGAATCTTCGCTAGCATTGGGGTCGGCTTCGTCGGCAGTCTGCATCGCCTCGAATTGCTTCACGACCCTCGCAGCCTCCTTGGCCTTGCCAATGTTCTCGGCGGCCAAATGGGCCTGAGCGTTGGCCTCTGCAGCCACCTCCTGTGCCACACTGAAAACCATGTCGTTCATCATGGCTCGGACGGCACCAAGCACATTGCCTTCGGACTTCTCGAGAGTTGCATCCCAGGCTTTCTGGAGTCCTTCGAGATTTTTGTCTGCCTCGATTCGAGCCTTGTGCTTCGCAGGCAGGATCCGAACGAACTTCGCCAGAACCTCTGAGGCTCCGCTGTGCTGCACGGACATCCGCTGGTACCGTCCGATATCTGCCCGCATGCTTTCAATGAATTTGTCAGTCCCTGCCATGTTGATCTCCTCGTCGGTCCACTGGCGTCACCAGCTTCTTGAGAGACCGCTGGCTGGCGTCGAATCGGGCCGACTCTGAATTGGCAAACTCCACGCGGAGTTGCGCTGCTCTACCTTCCGGATCATCGAAGCTGAAGCGGTACTGATAGCGACCGATCTTGTGTGCGCTCAGTACCTTCAGGCCACACATGTGCAGCCATGCAGCAACGGCCAGATCCGGGGTCTTGGCGACCCCGTCGCTCACTTCTTCCCACCGCGCTTCTTCGCGGTGCCCCTCTGTTTCGGTGGTGCCTTCTTCTTCGGCGCGGGCTTCGGCGCGGGCTTCGACGCTGCCAGGTCCACCACCTTCAGCTTCTCCGGCTCGGGAACCAGCTCGGGCCTTGCCTCTGTCACCGCGGCGTCCAGGCGCCCCTGTAGACGAGCCTTCTCGGCGCGCTCCGCCTTGAGGTCGGCAGCCTGCTTCGCTGACTTCTTCCGAAGTTCATCCAGCGCTCGCTGGACGACGGGATCGCCACCGCGCACCTCGTCGGGGTGCCGGGTCTCCAGACCCCCACCACCAACGATCTCGATATCGTCGTCGACCTTCCGGCGCTGATCCTGCTCCCACTGACGGGCATCGGACTCATTCATCACCAGGAACGCCAGGAGGCTGGTCGGATCATTCGGATTCGAGCGGAGTTGGCGAAGCGAAGCGGCCAAGTCATCGCTGACCAAACGCCACTTGTTGTCATTGAGGAACATGGTCCCACGGAAGTTGTACCGCTTGACCTTGTGGCCAGTCGACCTGCTGAAAGGTACCAGCTTAGCCATGAGTTGCTCGGACATTTCGTCCTCCTCTACCTGTGAAGGGGCCCTCGGCTCATCACCGGAGGCCCCTTGGTTTCAGTCTAGACGCCCACGTCATGCGCGTGGTCACCCGCTGCGGTGATGGAATGGGTGTGCGTGGCCTCGGCATCCGCAGTCACTCCCGTCGCATCAGCGGCGATCGCGTGGGTGTGCGTGGCCTCGGCATCCGCAGTCACTCCCGTCGCATCAGCGGCGATCGCGTGGGTGTGATCGGGCAGCGGCAGGAAGCAGGTCGCCTGAATATCGCCAGCAACACCCACAGGAGCAGACGGACGGACCAACCCCTCCACAGCGTAGATAGTGGTTGTTCCTAAAATCACATTCTGGCCTCCCGCTAAATCAATGAACTGATGCACGAATGCACAGCCGTGGATCATGGCGAACCCGCTGTCTGCCCCCGTGTATAGATCGAAGACCTCCGCGTCGGCAGTCGCCACGAACTCGAACGTTATCTCGGCGACGTACACGACAGCCCGCTCGATGGGAATAGCACACTTCGGCATGTTCGGAGACATCCAGCCTTCCGCTATTTCGTCTGCGACACAGGCATCCTCGATCTCCTCCTGCGTGATCACCCTGGTCTCATCGTTACCAAGCAACGTGTTGAGGTTGCGGTAGCTGATGGTACAGTCACCACACTTGAACTCGTACACCAGGAAGTCCACTGTCCCAGCGCTCACGGCCAGGGCACCAAACGACCCAGTGCCCACGTCCAGGACCACGGCAGTGGGACTCGTGTATGAAGCGATCCTCCCGTAAAGCCCGTTGTTGCCAGGAACAGTAGCATCGTTCTGGATGTAGACGTACTTGCCGACCATCGCGGCAGTGAACCCACCCCACATGGCATCGGTGAGTATGATATTCGGGCCGGCACCGTCCAACGTCAGGACTCCGTTCACGCCATTGTTGGATTCCGTCCAGTTGATCGCCAAGTCCGGCTCGATAGCGGTGTTGTACTCCATCCAGGCGGCTCCACCGGGATTCGGGGTCGAAGGTATCACAGCAAAGGGACCGCCTATGAACGGTTGAGACGGCGTAGGCATACTCCCACGGAGAGACATGGGAATCGTGGCCGCTCCGTCGCTGCCCGTGGCCGCTCCGTGGTCATGGTTGGGATCGGTGATCGCGTGGGTGTGCGTGGCACCGGCAGCCGTCGCCGCACCGTGGTCATGGTTGGGGTCGGTGATCGCGTGGGTGTGCGTGGCACCAGCACCCGTAGCGGCACCGTGGTCATGCCCCCCGGCGTCCTTCGCCTGGAGGATCCCCCAGGTCGCGCCGTCGTAGGCGTAGATCAAGTCCTCGTCCGCTACCCACAGCTTCTGACCCTCAGCCACGACGACCACAATCCAGGCAGCGCCGTTCCAGACGTAACAGTTCCCATCGGTCCAGCCGTTCGCTGTGGCAGTCGCCAGATACGCATCCCAGTCCGACGGAGCAACGGGGAGCGCGGCGGTCGGATCGAAGCGACCCAGGACCCCGGTCTGCCCCAGGTAGAACGCCGCGTGCTGCGCCTCGGTCAGGTGGAAGTACTCACTCGTGGTCCCGCCCTGGAGACCCGCCAGGAGCGCGTGGGCAATCTGCTCCTCGAAGCGGATCCACGCGGCACCGGTGAAGGTGTACCAGACGTTCTCATCCTCGACCTCGACAAGCGCTCCCTCGTCAGGAACGTACTCGTCCCAGGCGCTCGCGCCGTTCAGGGTGTAGATGTAGTCCTTGGTCCAGGTGTTCGCGGTCGCGGTGGCCAGGTACCGATCCCCTTCGGTGGGGGTCACCGGCAGATTCGGGGTGGGATCGTACCGAGACAGGACGGACTCCTGGGGGTCCTTGTCGCCCATCAGCCCCGACTCGATGGACCCGCGGTCCACACCCGCCACCACCAGCTTCGTCGCGCCGGTCGCTGCCGAGAAGGTGATGTAGGTGGTCTTCGCCGCGCTGAGGTACAGGACGACGTCGCCGGTCGTCGCATCGACGTCGATGGTGAGATTCTGCCGGGCGATGGACGCGCGCAGGGCAGCCACCGCGTCGGGCGAATGTCGCACCGACAGGTGAGTACCGGGGACGCCTCGCTCGGGAAGGTTATTCAGATCAGCCATGTGTCTCTCCTCCCGTTATGGGAATCATCTTGAACAGCCCGCAGGCTACGCGTAGGTGATCCCGGTTCCCTTGGTGATGCCCTCTTCCTCACCGAAGGTGCAGTCGGTCCGCACCGAGATCAGGATGTAGACCACCCCGTCCCGCTTGCTGACCTCGTGCTCCACCTCGACCTTCCGCTGGAAGCCGACGATGAAGTTCTTGGGGTTCCCCATGAGCGCGGTGGTCTCGTCGTGCCCGCTTCCACCGTCCTCGGGCATCACGGGCACGCCCACGATCGGCATCCCCTGCCACTTCGGGGCCATGCCCTCGATGGCAGCACGATCGCCCGCGGGGGTTCCGCGCTCGCCGATCTGGTCCGCGTACTCGGACTCCGCGTCGGAGCCGACGTAGTTGACCATCTGCTTCTTGTTCTTCCGGTGGGCCTTGGGCACGGTTGCCCACATCGCCTTGAAGACGTCCTTGCTCACCAGGTCCCCGCCTGCGGCGTAGACGTTGGAGGTCGCCTTCGTGATCCAGCCGTCCAGGATCCCGAGGAAGGGATCCCCACCGGAGATGTATCCGTTGAGGAACAACTCGTCAAGGTCCAGGCCAGCCCGCTCGACCATGAGGGAGGTCACGGTGCTCAGGAACTTCTTGCCCTCGATGTTGTCCTCGAACACCTCCTTCGGGATGTCGCACTCGCCCTTGAGGAGCTTCGAGGTCAGGGTATCGCGGCTCAGGTCCGGAGCCACCCGGCTGCCCGATCCAACGGCGGAGCCGGAGGTGCCCGCAGCCAGCACTCGGGCGGAGGTGAATCCTACCTTCTCGACCCGGCGCTCCGGGTTCTTCATTGTGAGGACCCGGGACTTCGGGAGGATGGTGGAGCTGGCGATCAGCTTTTTGAGAAATAACTTGGCCTGCTCGGGAACCAAAACACCACCGTCCGTGGTGAGGTCCCCAAGGGCCATGTCTGCCTTCTGGATCCAGGTGCGCGCGTCATCCATTTTCAACTCCTCGTGGGTTCGGTTTTCATTCTCGCGCTCCGAAGATCCCCCTACTACTCAGCCCGTCACACCGGAGTCTACGTCTAGGTTCCGGCAGCCATATCCTCGGCCACCTCGTCAGCCAGATCGAGACCCCAATCCGTGTTGTCCTCGTCGCCGCCACCACCGCCAGCGTTCTTCCGAACGCCATCCCTGGAGAATTCTTCATCGGGGTCCAGGGCCCCTCTGCTGAAGGTCCGAGCCTTCAGCGCGCGCACCTGGCGATTTGAGTCTGCGATCTGGTCCGCCAGTCGACCGTTGCGCCCCTCCAGCGCCTTGCAGACATCCTGATAACCTGCGATCAGGCCCTTGGCCTTCTCGAGGTTTTCGCGGTGATCGGCGCCGCCCACAGCAGCCTTGCCAAGAAGGCCCTGCAGGAGCGCACGGAGTTCACTCGTTTCCTTCTTCTGGTCATCGGCTGGGGTCGTGGCCGCCTTGCCGTGCACCAGGCCGGGGTGATCCCCCTTGTGGATGTCCAGGACCAGACCGAACGCCTTCCCGATGGTGGCGATGGACTCCGCCAGATCAGCGGGGAAGACCACGTCGTCCGGGAACATGTTGCGGTCCTTCTGGACCTTGCCCAACGCGTCGTCGAGCTTCACGAAAAACTCCCCGATGTGCTTCAGCATCATCTGGAGGTTCTCGACCACGACAGGGTGGCTCTTCATCGTCGAGAGATCCGGCACCACCAGATCCGACAGTTCCCAGAGCGGCATGAGCGGCAGGGCCTCCCACGCGCTCTTGAGAGTCTTGTCGTCCTTGGCCACGGCGTTCGAGTAGATCCCGCTCTTCTTGAGTTGGTCCTCCTCGCCCTCGCCAGGGAGATCGGCCTTGATCACCACGAACTTCTCGCCGTTCGCGGCGCGCCCGACGATGGAGACCTCTTCGATGTCCATGTCCGAAAGCCGGGTCCGCTTCATCACTTGTCGCAGCATATCTCTACTCCTCCGGCGTCCGCTTCGCGCGACCACCGATCGAGAACCCCGTCAGCTTCCCGGCCTTCACGTCTGCCCACATCTTGTCGTCGAGGATCTTCCAGCCCTGCAGCCAGTCGCCCTTCTTGATCTTCACAGCCTTCCCGTCCGCTGCCTCGGGCCCCGGGATCTCGAAGTCGGCCAGGGCCTGGAAGTTCTCGACCAGGACCACGCGGTTTCCCGCTGCCTCGCGGTGGAGGAAGCCCTCCTTGTGGCCCTTCTCCATCCAGGAGAACATCGCCTCGCGGACCGCGGCTTCGTCGTAAATGTCGCCCTGCTTGTCCTCGATGTTCGCCCGCAAGACGAAGCCCAGGACGTACCGCTCCTCTTTGGCGGGGTCTGCCTTCTTCAGGAGGGTGCAGTGGTGCTGCTTCTGGGTCGCGTCCCCAGGGGCCCCCTGCCCGGTCATTGCCGCACCGCACTCGGGGCACTTCATCTCGTTGCATGGCGTACTGCGATCGTGGGCCACCTGTTTTCCGCAGGCGGGACACACGCACTGCTCTGCACCACCATCTCCCTCTGGCCCCCCGCCCTGCCCCAGCGCCTTCTCCATCTGCGTCCGGAGGTTCTCCGGGAGCAGCATGTCCAGCGCGTCCTTCTCGTCGAAGCGCGGCTTGATCCCGAGCTTCAACTCGCGCTCCACGATGCGACCGTGGACAATCTTCCGATCCGCATCCTGCGGGTATCCCGCTGCGAACTGCTTGAACCTGATCCGGGCATTCCGAGCCCGCTCGACGGTGTCGCAGGGATACATGAGATTGCAGGGATCCCCGTAGTCCTCAAGGTCCTTCGACCAGCCGGCGGGGAACGTCAGCCGCTCCCCATGCCCGTCGAGTGCGGAGATCCCCCACTTCTTCGAACGAAGCGCCTGGGACTCCCGCTTCTCGTCGGGGGTCATCGACGGGGCAGGGACCAGGTCCACAGCCTTCCCGATGCTCTCGGCGAGACCATTCAACATCGGTGCGTCGAACCCGACCATCTCGGCCAGGCCACGGATGCCGTTCTTGAGTCGCACCAGGTCCTCGTCCGGGACATTGCCCTTCAGCACCTGGTGACCGGCGATCGATGCCTGGAGGATGCGTTCGAGGGACACCGCGTCGTCCGTGATCTCACTCGGCACCAGGCGGCCAAGCCCGGTAGCAAGATCCTTGAGCACAGGGAGCACGTCCGTCAGCATCGGGACACCGGAGGCCAGCACCGCGGCCTGCGCGGCGGTGATCTCCACCCGCTGGTCCTTGCGCATCATGGAGACGGTCTTCACGTCGAAGTTGGTGATGGTGAACATCACGCCGGTGCTTGCTCCAACACCCATCGGGAGCGGCTTCGACACCGTATGCTTCTTGACATTCAAACCCTTCCAGATCCCCATGTCCCCCTTGTCGCCGTAAGTGATCAGGAACTTGGACTTGAGCGTCTTTATGAACTCTGCGTAGGGCTTCTCGTCCCACTCCTTCTCGCCGACGTTCTGCCCAAATCCATGGTAGGGAGGATCGTGGAACTGGAAGGTGTCGGGACCGTCGAATTCCTTGCAGACCTTCTGGTAGTCCTCGCACCGGATCACCACACCAGCCAGGCGCTCCTTCGCCTCTTTCATTCTGCCGATAGCCAACGGTGGACGTTTCGTCGGAGTGCCAACGCGATTGGACGTGCGTGAACTCTCATTGCCTTTACCGAAAAATGAGACCAGTTTCAGCAGCAAGAATTTATGGAACCGCTCCACGTCCCCTGTCGGCTTGCCGTTGCGGAGAGCATCGAATGCAGGCTTTGAGTCAGCGATCCACCACTTCATGCCCTCAAGTTTCTTCAACTGCGCGCTGGTCACCCCCTGGACGAACCGGAACCCGAAGGCGATCTCCGGATCCAGGTCGTTCAGGACCTCTTTCTCCACGGGCTCCTTGTTGAAGAACATCGCCCCGGAACCTGCGAACGGCTCGACGTAGACCTTGTGCTCCGGGAACATCTTCAGGAGCGGCTTGGCGATCGCGCTCTTGCCCACAAGGGACCTCCACAGCACAGCCATCTTCCGGACGTGGTCGGGTCCGAACATGCGGACCAACTCTCGCTCGTCCTCGATGAGATCCTTGAGCAGGAATTCGACGAGGCCGCCGCTGCCGGTGTAGTCGTGCTGGGGGTCCATCGAGTGGCGCCTCCGGGTGAAGGGATCAGGCGATCAGGAGACCTGTGACGGGACGCGGACTACTTGTCGCTGCCATCGTCGTTCAGGTCGTAGCCCCAGCCTCCGTCGGACTCGCCGCCGAAGCCCTTCGAGATCTCCTCGAGGTCGTCGGCAGCCTTCTTCAGGTCGTCGTCGTCCTTGCCCTTGGGGGTGCCCCGGAGCTGCGCGAGCCGATCCTTGAGCTTCTTCTTGTCGTCGTCGGAGAGGTCTTCCTTGGCCTTGGCCTTGGCCACGTCGAGGTCGGCCTGGAAGTCGGTTTTCGCCTTGGCGAACCCCTTCTTCTTCTCCTCGTCCTCACCGCCGGTGGCGACCTTCGCGCCGCACTCGGGGCAGGCGCCGTCCTTGAGGTCGTCGCTGGATCCCTTCCAGTTGCACTTGGGGCACACGACATCCTCCTTGGCGACCGTCCCCTGCAGGCCCTTGAGGATTTCCTCTGCCTTGGTCAGGTTCTCGTCCCCGCCGGCGGCGCCCTCGGCCTTGGCCACCTTGAAGGCAATCTCCTCGTCGGTGCCCTTGCCCGCGTCGATGGCCTTGAGCACGGCCTCGATCATCGGGGCCTTCTCCTTGGCTACCGCGGCGAGCTTGCCCTTGTCGCCGCCGGTCTTCGCCACCGCGTCGGTGATGTCGGCGATGGCCTTGCCGACGGTCATCTTGGTCTCGTCGCCAGTCTGGGTGCCCTCGCCCATGGCCAGCAGCCGCTTCAGCAGATCCGCGTTGCTCTTGAGTTCGTCGCTCATGCCTTCCTCCCGTGATGGCTTCAAGCCTAGTGCAATGGTCTTCCATCCGGCCCGACAAGCTCGTCGTGGCGCGGTCTCAAAACATGTGGTCCATACGCCTTCCGGCGCAGATCCGGCTCCCAGGGGTTCTCGTCCAGCCACAATAGCAGCCAGTGCAGGAGATGGTCAGCAATCCGATAAGGGCTCATCTTGCAGTCGAAGCGGGCGATCTTCACCATCTCTTCGACCTGATTGAAGCGGCTGACGACCTCCGCCCTGGTCATCGTCCCGGCCATTGGGCGCTCGTTGAAGCTGGTCAAGATCGCTTCCGAAACATACCGATCGAGATAGCGCTGCGCCTTCGGAGATTCGGCCACGTCATCGTTGCCGATACGAACCAGAGATGGGACGATTTGCCGCATGAGCACCTCGCTCCTATTCTCAGGAACGAAACACACAGATGTCAAGAGGGAATTTCAGATTGTAGTTTTCGTATCACAACGATCAGATCACCGGGACGGTAGTCGTGCGGCAGTAGCCATGGAACGGTGGGTAGCCAACCCCGCTGTTTTGCATGGCCTGATCAGAGACCGAAAACTTGAAGACTCCATCCTCGCCACGACTTCCCAGACTCACACGTTCCCCACCAGGTGGCTTGATAAACATCTCCCCGCCACTCTGCCGAACCCACGGGGCAGCCCGCTTGATCTCCTGGGGATCGTCCCACCCCGACCGATCCTCGAACTGGCGCATTGACGTCCCAACGTCGAACTCCTTCCCGTGCAGCTCCTGGCAGATGACAGTCGTCTGCTCATCGAGCACCGCCTCGATCTGGTACCGCTGGATCCCCGCCTCGCTGTACGACGAGATCTGCCCGTAGCTCCGCGAGTCCTGCATCCATGCCTGGGCACACAACTCAGCGTAGGCCCGTCCACGTCCGAAGGTCTTGTCCGACAACCAAACCGATTCAAGACGCCGCGCAACCTCTTTCGATCCCAACCCGTCAGCAAGCGCAGCGGTCACAACACGCTGCCCCTCCCTGGTCATCCGGTCCCGCAGTTGTCTCTTCCGATCGGTCAGGTAGTGCCCCGCCAGATCCTGGACCGACCCCACGATCCGCCTGTCAATCAGATTCATCGAGGTCCGCAGATCCATGCCAAGTGCCGTGCCCACGCTCTTCCGCGTCCCGAGCACCACCGACTCGCCAGTCGTGAACACCGAGCGCTTCACCCCCGCGGACGTCACCGCCGTAGCGCCCACTGCCCCCACGCCGGCGGCCGTCGTGCCCAGCAGCTCCACCCGCTCATCGGAAGATAGATCCTGCCAATCCACCTCCGCCATGCCGTCCAGCGCGCGGATCATCACCGCCCGCTCCTCCCGCTCCAGCGGATCGTTGATCTCAGCGGTGAGCTCTCGCACGATCCGCGCAAAGTCCTTCGCGTCATTCGGGTCCAGCGGCTTCTTCGGGGCCTTCTCCACTGGGGCCCCGGCACCGAACGCCTCGAGGACCTCGTCGAGTGCGGCCATGCCGGCGTCGAGGAGGTCTGCCTCGGTGCATGGCACCATCCGGCTCGCCACCACACCCACGCCCCCCAGCGGGCTGCAGGCAAGGACACGGACTCGGTCCACAGGGTTCAATCCGAGTCGGACGATCCGCTCCGCCTTGCGCATCCCCGCGCCAAGGTGCAGGACCGGCCCATCGAGGGTATTCTCGACGAGGACGAAGCGCTCTCCCTGGACAGCGACACGTTCGCCCCCGAGCAGAAGCATGCCCTCTGCCGCGGTAGCGACCTTGCGCACGCCCCCTGGTCCCCACACCCAGTGCCCATCCGCCTTCTCGACGAGGACCGCTCGAGCGCTCGGCCGGATCTCGATGGTTTCATTACAGCATTTCACCAGTCGTCCCCCCCCGCGATGGCCACCGACACCTCGGCGCCATCATCGTCGTCCCATTCATGCCAGAAGTCGTCCTCCTCGTCGTACTCCCGGAGCACGTCCTCGAGGATCGATCCCCCGTAGACGCCGACCACGCAGAGGGCGCCCTCCACGAATGCGTCCATGCAGTCGTCGGTCACGTAGAGCGGGAACTCCGTCAGCTCCGAAACGAGGTCTCCGCGCTCCTGTGTGACCTTGTCCGCCAGCGGGTCCAGGTGGTCGGCGAAGATCACGTTCCCCGTCTCGACGTATGGCGAGACCTCCAGAAGCCTCGTCCCCTTGTCCTTCTGCGGCTTGAATCCGAACACCGGGATCATCGTGACCCGCTCCAACTCCTGGGCCAGCGCCTTCTGGTACCCGATCGTCTCGATGACCACCCGCCGGGCCCGCCACTTCAACCAGTCCCCGATCACCCGTTTGAACTGCTGGTAGAACGTCAGCCTGGCATGCCCAGCCCCGACCACGAAGATCTTCTTCTCGCTCGGGCTCCACCCCAGGATGCACCACGCGAAGTAGTCGCTCCTCGTCTTGTCCTCGATGGCCAGATCGTACGCGGTGATCATGTGCAGGTCGTCGGGGAAGTGCCGATACGGCCGGTACTTGATCCACTCCGGCTGGATAACGATCACGTCCCCGCTCAGAGCAATGTTCCGGAATCCTCGATCGAACTCCACCTTCCCGATCTTCTTCCGCTGCCTCACCAGTGCAAGGTGCGACCAGACCTCGGGCCAGATTGGATCGAGGGCCTCGTTGATCGCGTACTCCCGGATGGCGTAGATCCCGCGCTTGTTGCGGAGGAGCTCGTGGGTCAGGTCGTCCTTGTGCCACTTCGTGGCGATGTACCAGGTCCGGCCACCAGGGAGCAGGAGGTTCGAGAAGTCGCCCTTGTAGGCCATCTTCACATTTTCGCGCTGCTTCGGCTGCAGGATCGCGTTCCGCCGGTCCACCACGTCGTCGTAGACGTTGAGGTCCGACCGCCCGCCGGTCGCGGTGCTCAGGACCCCTAGCGCGTGCACCGACGCATCTCGAGCGACGATCGTCCGCCGGATGAAGAGCTTGTGCTTCGACCACTCCCCCTTCACCGCAGCCATCAGCCCGGGGAAGACGAACTTCACCCTCACATTACCCTCGATGTGCTGCTGGATCTCAACGAGGCGCTCCTTCGCCTTGTTGTCCGACTGGCAGACGATCTTCACCCGCAAGTTCGGGTCCTTCCCCAACTCCCAGATAATCCGTCCAATTATCTGGCTCGTTTTCCCATGTCCACGAGGGCCAATGATTATGCAGTCCTCGTTGTGGGTCAGGAGGTCCTGCCACTCCAGGTGGAACCACGCCTGCTTCATCGGCTCGCCCTTCTCGGTCTCGAAGGCGTACTCGATGAATGCGTTGGGGTCAGTTCGCAGCCGCCGGCGGAACAACTCCCGCTGCGCCAGGAAGCGGAGCATCGCCAGCTTGACTAGCTTCTGTCGCTTGGTCAGGGGCTCGAAGTGGCCGGGGATGGTGGGGGATCGCTGTGGCATCACAGCTCAGTGTCGGGGGGGGCTTCCGGATCGGGCTGCACGATGCGCTGCATCTCTGCCCACGGGATCTCCATCCGGAGGACCTGGTCGTCTCCGTCCCCGCCGCCGCCGCGGAGTTGGACACCGCCCTTCTGCGCATCGGCGATCGCCTGCTGAAAGGCCACCAGCCGATTCACGGCCTCGTTGATCCGGCTCGGGTCGGTCCCCTCGGTGACACCAGGACCTGCAATGCCTTCGCCGCCCTCGCCGGCACCTGCGCCGCCGGGCTGGATCCCCGCCAGGGTCATCAGCATCGGTTGCTTCGTCCAGGGCTCGTCGATCTCGGGCAGTTCCGCGTTCAGGATGTCCGCTGCCTGGTCCCGGACCTCCCCGGGGACAAGCCCACCCGCCTTCGACAGGATCTCCACGATCTTCGCCTGGGTCTCTGGATCCCTGGTGATGGGGCTCCGGCTCCGCATCCGCACCAGCCGGTACTCCCTATCACGGAGGAACCCGTCGAACTCGTCGTCCCACTCCGCCCTCGTCGGACCCGCCACCATGTTCTCGAACATCGTCAGGGCGGCTGAAGCTGTCGCCCTATTGTAGTCCCCGGCGGCGCCACGAAGGATCCTCGGCACTCGCAGGGTCTCCGCTGCCTTGTCCCGGTTCGTCTCGTCGTACTCGAGGAACGTCGCCTCGCTCTGCTGGTAGAGCCGCTCGAACACGATCTCCACCTTCCCGGTACTCCCCGCGTTGACCGCGCCCTTCGACTTCGGAGGGAGGGCCTCGAGGATCAGCACCTTGTGACGATTCTTTCGCCCACGCAGCTTCTTGAAGTGCTCGGCAATGACGGTGTCAGCCCCGCTCTTCAGCTTCCCGCCGTTCACCAGGATTGCGTAGGGAGGGATCGCAGACCCGTCGAAGAACACCAGGTTGACCTCTTCAGCGGCGATGCTCCCCGCCACTGACCGGATCGCCCCGTACCACATCGGCATGCCCCACACGCTCCGGCTGTCCGGGACGAGGAAGTGGTAGATCTCCGTCGCCTCCTGGTCGGCTGCCGCATCCGCATCGTCCGACTGGTTGTCGGCAAGATGCTTCTCCCATGCCTGCTCGTCCCTGAAGTACTCCCCCGTCCGCCGACTCATGATCCGAGGGTCACCGTACTCCTTGAACCAGACCTCCTTCCCGCTCTCCAGCACCTGCGCCCACTTCCGGAACCGACGCCAAACCTTCCGGGTCAGGATGTTCAATCCCACCCGAAGCTTCTCCGCCACCTCGATCGGCTCCTCGTCCTGCTTCGTCGGCGCCAGGCGCAACATCGACACCCAGGCGAACCGGGAGGGCTTGTCGTTCAGGTCACGCATCACTTCGATCGCAGCGTTCCCCAACCCCACCCACTCGTCACGAATCCGGCTCCGCAGGTACACCAGGCTACGGCCATCGTCCACCACGGTCTTCGCCCACACCCGACAGCCAGCCATCTCCTGCCGCAGCCGGGCCATGTACTCGCTCTTCTGCTTCTCGAGGTCGGCACCCTCGGGCCACACGGGATCTTTCTTCGACTTCCCCTGCTCGAACAGGTACACCCGCTCCTCGAACACCAGCGCAGCCAGCTTCGCTTCGAAGTCCTCGGCCTCCGGATTCAAGATCGGCTCCACCACCGCGCCGAACGCATCCACCGTAGCGAAGTAAGCCCGCGCACACTGCCGCAGCACATTCGAGTTGATGTACGTGATCCACAGCCCGTCCATCGGCATCGGAGGACGAACGAATCCCTTCGTGCTCCAGCCGTCCTCGCCCAGGGCCCCAGCCCCCCACATCTGTGAGTCCTCGAGGGAAACACCGGCGCTCGTCGCCTTCATCACCTGCAGCGCAGTCCCGCCGTCAAGCCACTCGTCGCCAGTCAGATCCGGGGCGTCGGTAGTCCGGGCGTCGACCTCCGTCTTCACGGCACGACCATGTCTACCAGGCCTCTTCTTCACGCCGGCTCCGCTCATCTCAGCCCTCGCTCCGCTCGTCGTCCGAGCACCGGCCGCTCACAGCCAGCCCGCACCACACCAACACAAAAACTGCAGCGCTGGCCACGATGGCCATGGCACACTCAGCTCCCATCAGCCCGTCCTCCGGAACCGAAGCACACGCCAGCCCAGGACAACCGGTTCCGCCAGGGCCTTGCAGCACATGGGGCAATGCTCATCCCCGGGCTTCCAGCCACCGGCAGCGAGTTCATCCCTCCCCATGCCACAGTGCGGACAAACAGGATCCACGTCAGCACACAGCGGACCCCACCCGTCGAACCGACCGCCTTCCAAGGTCCCGAACAAACCGTTCAGCACGCCGAGCAGACCGACATCGCACAGCCCGTCATCCTTCGTCGTCCCAGGCTGCAGCCCAACCTGCACCGTCGGATGATTAGCCAGCGCATCCCCACACGGCACCCGGGCGTTGCACATCAGCGCACTCACCGCGTCAACGTCCAACGCCAGCAGCTCGTTCAGAAATCCGATCGTCTCATCCAGGGTTCTTAGGGTTCTTGTCTCATTGATCATCGCCAACCTCTCAACGACTCAGGAGGGGGCAGGGACAGGGGGCTCGGCCCCGCGCCAGGCCGCAGCCAGCACCGGGGCACAACAGCCCACGTCTACCCCAGATCCCGGTACCCCCACAACATCGCCACGCACGGCTCCGCCACCGGATCACCCGGCACGCCGCCGGCATTCGTCACCACTCGAACGTGCGTCGCCAGCAACGGCCACCCGTTCCCGTCCACCAGCGACACCTCGGTGCTCGCTGTCACGTTCGAAGCCAAGTCCACGAACGAATCTCCACCGTCGTACGACACCTGCAGGTCAACATCCCAGGCAGTGCCGGTGATCCGAAACACCACCTGCTTCTCACGCAGATGCTTCACCGACCGGGGATCACCAGACACCGGAGCCGTCGTCGGAACGTTCACCAAGAAATCCTGCAGCATCTTCCCCTCCTGGACTCAACCACTCCGCCTCGCTCACCTCTCCACGACGCACACTCTACCACCAGCGTGGATCGCTGCGCAAGAGGGTCATGAGATGGGAGACTGCGGAGGTGGTAGTCGGGGTGGCCGGATTCGAACCGACGACGTCCTGGTCCCAAACCAGGCGCGCTACCAGGCTGCGCTACACCCCGAAGCAAGCCGACCGGGAATCGAACCCGGGTCTGCGGTTTTGGAGACCGCTGTTCTGCCGCTGAACTATCGGCCCATGCTGTCAGAACTCCAGAGCCCCGGAAGGGATTCGAACCCCCCACCCGCTGATTACAAAACAGCCGCTCTACCGAATGAGCTACCGAGGCCTAATTGTCTGAGTGAATCGAGATCAGGTTGTCACAGAACAGACCAACGCTCGCCAGGCCAACTGCCTGGCACCATCGGTGTCGTGTGACCGGGGAGGAGAATGTGGTTCGTGACCTTCATGGCCAGCAATGTAGACCAAGGCGAGAAGCGTTGTCAAGAGAGAAGACGACGGGGGGACTACGGGAGCCTCGCAAGCGGACCACGGTAGAGCACCAGCCGCTTCTCAGTGTCGCCCCACACCCGGGGACCACGAGAGTGCCCTGCCGGACGACGCGCCCCGCGCCCAGTCGTCCACCCCAGACTGCGGTACCCAGCCCGCTTGAAGCACGCACCGAGATTCTTCGCATCGCCCTGCGACACCATCGTCTCCCAGTGCACAGGCTCCCAGCCGTAACGACGAGACCAATCGGCAGCAGCAGGCCCATGCCACAGACGGAGTAGATCTCCACTCGACAACACACGCTGCGAGCGGGGGACCACGACTCGGTAAATGAAGCAGCACACAGTCTGAGGCAACGGACGGATGTCAGCGATCCCAAGACGACGCCGAGGAGACAAAGCGTAGGCTGGCTCGCCGAGACCAATCCACCCGACCACGATGCCGTCCTCGTGGATCCTCCACGCCTGCTTCTTCCCGGGAGGAGCACCAGCGCTCTCTGTGTAGTGCTCTCGAATCGCCTTCACGAACCATGGATCCCATGTCGAAATCGGCATGAACGCTACCTCGGCCACACAACACCTCCTCGCTCAATCTGCTCACCAACTACCATCTCAGCCGACCACACGCAACTCCATCTTCCTCCACCACCGGACCAGCACCAACACTCGACCACTGCACGAGAGGCGCGATGGGGCGCGATGGGTCGGGCGGTTGGGTCGGGGTCGGGTGGGGGGGGCGAGTTCAAAAAGTGGGATTTTTTCGCGGGGGTTGGAGGGGGGTGGGTTACGGCTAACCGGGGCCATATCGCCCGGTTTTTTGACCCCCGGTGCCCCCCCTCTACTGGACCACTGCTATCATTATTCCGACCTCAGAATCGGCGGTGCTGGCAGGCCAATTCAGGGGGGGGCCGCGCTGAAATCTTCACAGGCACAGCAGAGGGGTACGGCGGACTGGGGGCGGCGCGGCGGGCCCGGCGGACCCGGGGCAAGAGACCACCGGGGCCAGGCTCACCCCCTCCCCCCGGGTCAAGTTTCTACGGTGAGTGCGACGAGGACTGCGACGGAGGTTCTGTGGATGGTGCGCCCCCCATGCGGCCCCGCTCTGCGACGGAGACGACGGGGACTGCGACGGGGACGGGTCAGGGTCGGGGTTCGGTGCCGGAGGTCCCCCCCCCCGGTCAAAAGTTGGGGACGTTTGCGTTGAGAAGCACACAGCACTACCCCTCCCCCTGGGTGGTATCGCCGTGCATGGCGTCCCACGCCTCAACCAAGAAGTCCTGGAAGTTCGTAACGCTGCTGTTTAGCCTATGTCCGTGCTTGTCTCCCCAGCAAAGCGGTAGTTGTCGAACCGCCTCACCTCCAAACCGTGCCCCTTTCATTGTTTTCACGAACTCGTCACGACGTAGCCCTCTAGTCAAGGACCCCTCCTCACTGCTCTTTTCCGGCCATATGACGTGAGCTAGAGCATGGCAATTCGGGCAAAGCACCGCCACGTTCGAGATGTCGTTAGGTCCGCCCTTGGAGTAATGCCAAATGTGATGAACAGCCATAGGGGGTCGGCTGGTGTTTACCAAAAGCCTCTCAAGGCACGGGAAGGAGTAACCGCAAACTTCGCACACCTCCCCGTACTGATCTAACGCAGCAATCCTAAGCGCCGACTTCTCTTTGGTTGTGCGCCGCAGTGCTTTGGTTGGCTTCTCTCTGTCGCCAACGTCAATACAGCGTGTGTCCATCCTCATCGCTGACCCCCTGTCCATGTCAACATCTGGAGGATACCACAAACATGGAGCGGCTATCAAACGAGGGGCGACTCCGTTTGTCCGATAAGTGCTACTATGTCAACTCGTTTCGGAATGGTAAAGAAATCAGCTAGTTAGGTGGTTCCGTTTTGTCCTGGGGGGATATTCATCTATTAGAACCGCTTGTTTTCTTGTGTGGTTGTTGCCTGTCCAGCCCCCTTTTTCCCCTTCGTCGAGTCGCTCATGATGCGCTCAGAAAGGCTTTCGAGGTCCAGGGCCCCGTCCGTCTTGGTCGGGGCCTCGGTGGGCACACGGGCAGGCTGTGGGGCAGGGGCCGGGGGATCCGAGGGGGCTGCCAGGAGATCAGGGATATCTTCGGCGATGGGGGGCGGTTCAATAGCGGGCGGTCCATCGCTGTCGTCCGGGGCGACGAAGAGGTGGCTGTTGGGGTCTCGCTCCGGAACGTACCCCGGCGCCATGAACGAGACCAACTCCGGGGGGAGCTCCCCACGCATGGCCAGGCCCTCCAGGGCTGCGTCGTCCAGGGTGGCGATCTGGTCCTCGACTCCACCGCCGCCCTCCATCCCCGCGTCAATGGCCGCCTGGAGCAGGACGTGCTCCCGGGTCAGGACCTTGTCCAGCGAGTCGGTGATCCGGATCAGATCCCCGCTCTTCACGCCGGTGGCCTTCGCTGCATCCCGGAGCCGGCCCTTGACGGTGCGGATCAGCGCGAGGTTCTCACCGATGACCGTCCGAGGATCGTTCTCCTCACGCCGCTGGGCCTCCATGGCAACCCTGGCGAAGCGGTCTCGGATCGCTTCGAAGCCCCGCTCCGGCCAGCCCTCCTCCACTGCTTTTTTCGCTGTCTGATAGGCGACGCCGCATGTCTCTTGAACCCGCGAGATCGACGGGTCGCGCACGTAGATTTGAAACATCCTCTCATACAACTCTCTAGTAACTGCTCCTCTTCTCTGCTGAGTCTTCTCCACTCCTGGTGGTTGCATTCTTCTATTACTACGCACTCTATCGGGGGTAGTTGAATCAGTAGGCTTCATGGTTATAACTGGAGTGTGTACGTTGTTTCCGGATGGAGGGGAGTTGTGGTTGAGCAGTGGGGTTCGGCGCGTTGCATGTTGTGGCTCGGTGGTTATCGAGCTGGGAGTTATTGTATGCTGGGCCTGGTGGTAGAGAAGCTGGGAGAGGGGAGGTCCGGTAGTTGTATCCAAGGGTCATGGCAGGATAATACAGAGCAGGGTTGCTGGATGTCAAGGGTTCTGTGGTGGTAGTGTTCGATCTGGGGTGGTTGTATTCTAGGAAGGGGTCCTTGGTAGATTCAGAGATACTGAGGGGAGTCATAGTTAGAGTGAGGGGAGACGGCGCGCGTGCACGTGGACGCGCGCCGCGTGCGGGGGTCGCGTTTGCCGTGGGATTTAGCTGGCTGACAGTGGTGTGGGGTTGTTGTTCCGGTCCCCTGTGGTTCCCCTTTGCTATGTCCGGCTGCGGTGTTTGTAGTTGGGTGTGAGGGTGGTGGTTCGGCAGTGAGTTGGTGGTTTGATTCTCGCGTCGCGTGTGTGCGTGGGCTCGTGCGTGCGTGCGTGTGCTCGCTCGCGTCCGCGTCATGGGTTTAATTCAGTTTTAAGACAGAGCGTAGTATTAGAGATAGCAGTCATAAGTCAGTCATAAGAGAAGTAGAATATAAGATGGGAGACATATATTAGAAACCCTTTAGCATAAGAGTTAGATTCTAGGATGCGCGTGTGATGCGCGTGCGTGACGCTCGCGTGATGCGCGAGGGCTTTGGGGGTGCGGCGGTGGTTGGAGGGGGCGTGGTGGCGTGGTGGGAGTGTTGTGATATCGGGGGGTTGCGTGGGTGGCTCGACGATTGATCGACGAACGTTCGACGAATGATCGTAGAATGATCGACGAATATGGAGAGTGGGTGTGGCTGAGGGTGGGATCGCTCATCCAAACAGCTCGCAGCAGTCCCGGCGGTCGACGATCAGCATCCCGAGGAGGTCTATCCAAATGGCGACATCATCGTGGTTGAGCTGGCAGTGCGGGAACCAGACGACATGCAACTCGGTGTCGTCGAGGTGGTGGAGGCAGCCAGCCTTCTTGAGGCGTCGGAGGACGACTATCCGCTTGTCGTCGTCCTGGAGCTGTCCATGCCTGACCTTGATCTTGTAGGCGTAGAGTGCAGTCATGTGGTCTCCTCCTGTGAAATCTAGTAGTTATGGTTCCTGTGGTGAAGCGTAGCTACGGTCGGCGGGGGAAGCAAGTCGAGGAGGGAAAGAGGCAGTGAGGTTCGGGGGCTGGTCGCCTGGGCCAGTGCGACGGATCGTCGAAAGTAGTTGACAGGGGGAATCGGGGACGGTAGAGGTGGAGGAGGTTGACGAGGAAACAGCGAGGAGGAGGCCATGCAGTATCGAGGGAGCCGGGAGGACCCTGGCGCCGAAGTTATCACCAAAGCGAGAGCGCAGGACCTGAACCCTCGGTGGGCGCTGTGGGAGGTCTGCACCGGTGGTGGACCGAACCATGAGTTCATAATCTGGGTCCAGGTGAGGCTTCCCCCATCTCTGACTGTCGACATGTGCTTCCAGGCGACAAAGAAGGCCATCAACGATGCGGAGGAGAAGGTCCTCCGGGAGTTCGCGGCGGAGCACCCTGGCTATCCAGACGAAGTGGAGATAGCGCTGGTGACTGAGTTTGAGGACGGGAAGGTGATCACGCGTCTCGGTATGCCTGCAATCGAGGTGAAGCCTGGCAATGTGGTCCAGGTGATCAACATGGGCGCACTGCGGAAGGCGATCGCTATCCATGACGAGACGGGAGGTGGGTGATGCGAAGTAAAGCGAAGTTGGTGCTCGCCATCCTGGCCGTCGTGGTGGCCCTGGTGCTTGGGATCGGGATGTGGTTCGTGGTGCCGGTGGAGTATCTGCCGGTGATGGGCTTGGGGTGCATGGTGTCCGTTGCGGCCACTGGTGTGATGCGCCAATTGCGTCGGAGTACCAGGAACCCGAGAGGCAAGGGGCCCTACTACTTCGACGGGAAGCGGTGGACGCCGGTGGACGGCATGAGTGCCAGCGTCCCCGGTGTACGCGTCGAGGGCGGATACCAGCCCAGCGGACCAATGTCGTTCGAATTCGTGCCGCGGCCTCCGCACAGTGGAAGCGGTGTCACCAAACTATGGCGGGGAGGGGGATGATGGATAAGCCGTTGACGGTCGCCGAGATCCGGAAGCTGTGGGGCGGAGCGCACGCTGGTATGTTCAAGGTGGCGAAGCACATTGAGGCGGTCCACTTGTTGCTGGGTGAGGTGGATCGGCTGGGTGCGGAGTTGGAGACAGCGGAGGAGGCTTGCGGGGACGCGGCAGCGGAGGTGCAGCGACTGCGCACCCTGCACGAGGACGAGGAGGGAGGTGCTTGATGCACCGGATGACCGACGAGGAACTTCTGGCCGCCCGTGAACCTTGCCCGTTCTGCGGGGCACCGCGCGTGAACGTCTACGAAAAGAGCATTGGACAATTGCAGTCCATTCCCGACGCCAATTATTTCATGTGCGGCACGTATATGGAACCAGGCAAGAAAGAAGAGGCGCACAGGAGGTGGAGTTGTCGACAGATCGAGATATTGCGACGGGCTGCGCAGAGGGCGCTGGCGTTCTTCGAGACAATGCGTGTGCCACAGAACATCGAAGAGGCCGGGATGCAAGTGTGGCAGGGCTCGATGGTCATCGACTCGCTGCGGAGTGCTCTGCATGAGGACGACGCGGGGGACACGACCCTGGCCCAGGAGGGCCTTGCCGAAGTCAATGCCCATGCCCACCCCGAATGGAAGGACGAAGAGGGAGCATGATCCGCTGCTGAGCGCGGACCTCCTCGGTTATCATCCTTGGAATATTTCACGTTGAATTTGCAGACAGCCGGTGCTACGTGCGCGGGCTTGCACGTCCCGGGCCAGGGACGCAGATGCGTGAGGGGGTAGGAGGCGCTGTGTGGCCTGGTAGCTTGGGGTGGGAGCATCCGGGGCCGTCGTCGCAGTCAACGGCGCTGGTGGGGGGCTACGGGCCACGCGGCCCTGTCGGTGCAGGGGTTGTCTAGGGTGAGTCCTTGGCGTCGCAGAACACCTCGTGGGCATCCAGGCACTCCTCGCAGAACGGTCCAGCGCCACACCACCCACAGTAGAGCGAGTCGTCGTGTCTGCCTGCGCGGCCAGTAGGCTCGCCGCATTCGATGCAGAGCTCTTCCTTCATCGATCCTCCTCGTCGTCGACCTGGCACAGGGGGACAGCCTCATTGTCGCAGGAGCCGACGTCGGGGCAGCCGCGGCAGTCCTCCGGGTCCTCGCCGGGGAGGACGAACAGGGACGGGTCTGCTATGGCCGCGGCGACCTCGGGGGGCTCGAAGCCCTCTGCCCAATCGATCCCGACGTGGGTCGGGTCGAGAGGCCCGTCGTGAGTGAGGTATTCCACGAGCCCAGGTCCGCTGCTCCTCGTGACGGCTCCACAACTTACCTCGATGCCTTCCTTCTGGCTGAACAGCCGC